>Ga0070735_10001994_pt1 | contig 18900 bp, 18 predicted proteins | sample Coa_R1_FD_66443 | JGI IMG/M metagenome (GOLD analysis project Ga0070735, IMG submission 66443) | Surface soil microbial communities from Centralia Pennsylvania, which are recovering from an underground coalmine fire - Coalmine... | ecosystem: Environmental > Terrestrial > Soil > Unclassified ... | reverse complement strand
TACGGTTATGGTTATTCGATACCGTGCGTCCATTAAGATCGGGCCGGCGCCCGCGCTATCTCGCTCCACACACCTTTGCGCCCCGGGGACGAATCACGGGCGCGCCAGCCGAAACGCAGCTGGAAGCAGCTCCCTAACCGTCCACGCGCCCGCCCCGTCGACAATGACTTCGGCGTCCGGCGCCATGAACTCCGCGATTACCTGCCGACAGGCGCCGCAGGGCATCCGCGAGCCCGGCGGGTCCGACTCCGTCGCGGCAGTGCACGAGACCACCAGTCGTACAAATGCGCGGGCGCCGGCCGCAACCGCGTTGTGGATCGCGGACCGCTCCGCGCAGACACCCAGCGAGTAGCTCGCGTTCTCGACGTTGCAGCCTGCGAACCGGCCTCGCTCGGTCTGAACGACCGCGCCGACCGGAAAGCGAGAGTAGGGGCAGTACGCGTTCGCCGCCGCCGCGCGCGCTGCCGAAAGCAGCGCCTCGTCCTCCGCGTTCAGCGGTCGCATCGGCCCGTCCCAGCTCGGAACGCGTGAGCCATCCGGGCACGCATCGTCTCGGCTGCCTCCGGAATCCAGGCGCCGCGGCGGTTCACATGGACCGAAATCCAGCAGCGCGACTGCCCCGGCCAGTACGTCACTTCGAGTGTTCCGCGCTCTCCAGGCCGGGCGAAGTGCCAGTGCGTCGAGCCCGGATACTTTGCGAGTACCGTCTTCAGCCTCGTCGTGAGGCCGAGCGAGCCCGCCTCCCGCTCTACGACCTGCTCGGCCGCATTACCATCCGGCATTGCGCCCTCGGTGTCTAGCTCGATCACGAAACCGTTGAAGTCGAGACTCATGGCGCAGTATGTTGGATCGGCCGGTGCAGCCTGCGACGACATTAGATCGCCTCGCGGATGATTCCGCCGCCGAGCACAACCTGTCCGGCATCCTCGCCTTCGCCGCCGTAGAACACGGCGGACTGGCCCGGAGTGATCGCCCGCTGCGGCGTATCGAACCGGAGCTCCGCTTCGTCGGCGGATCCGCGCGCAAACAACCGGGCGGGCGAGGCAGACCCATTATATCGTATCTTCGCGGATACGGCAAGAGGAGCCTGCCCGGGCGTCAGGCCGGGAAGCGCGCTCCAGACGCAGGTGTCCGCGACGAGGGCGGAGCCGTTCAGCTCCTCATTCGTGCCGACGACGACCGTGTTGCTCTCCGCGTCCAGGGCAAGCACGAACAGCGGGCCCTTGTTGCTCGCCGGCAGCCGTTTCCGCTGGCCGATCGTGTAGAACGCGACGCCGGGATGCTCGCCGACGGCAGCCCCGCCTGAATCGACCACGCGGCCCGGTCGGACGGCCGCTGGCGCCTTCTCCTGCAGAAAGGCGATGTAGCCCTCCCTGGGCACGAAACAGATCTCCTGCGAGTCCGGCTTGGACGCCAGCGCGAGGCCGAACTCGCGCGCGAGCCGCCGGGTCTCCTCCTTGTTGGCGAGGCAGCCGAGCGGCATGAGCGTCCGGCTCAACTGGCGCTGCGTCAGCGTGTAGAGCGCGTAGGACTGATCCTTGCCATCGTCGCGGGCGCGCATTAGCTCGTATCGGCCGGTCGATTCGTTGAATCGGATGCGTCCATAGTGACCGGTCGCGAGGTAGTCCGCGCCGAGGTCCTCGGCGTGCCGAAGCAGCTCGTCGAACTTGACGCTCCGATTGCACTCGACGCACGGATTCGGGGTGCGGCCACGGCTATACTCCGCCACGAATTTGTCGATCACCTTCTCAGCGAAATAGTCGCGGAAGTTGAGGACGTAGTGCGGAATGCCGATCTTCGCCGCCGCCCGCCTCGCGTCTTCGACGGCGCCGAGGGAGCAGCAGCCGCCGTACTTGCCCTGGTCGGCGTGCTCCTGCCAAATCTGCAGGGTTATGCCGATCACGTCATACCCGTCGCGCTTTAGCAGCGTCGCGGCGACGGCGCTGTCCACGCCTCCGCTCATCGCCGCGACCACCGTTCGCTTGCTCATCGCCCGCTCCCACCGCCCGATCGCGAGTTATTTGGCGATTCAATATCCAAATAACCCCTGTTAAACTGAGAAGAATAAACAACTCCCGCCGGACTACGCAATTATGCCACATCCTGCCGCACCCAACCAGGAAGAAGGTACTGCCATCCCGCAAGCCTTCTCGCCCGATGGTATAATAAATCCAGGATTGTGCGGCTCGATGGCAAGAGGGCGCGCCGCTGGGATGACGGCAGCGCGCCGTCGAGCAAATAGGTAACATCGAGCGCCGACAGATGTCCAAACAGGTTGAAATAGCGTCTATTTTGCCGCGCGAGTCTGCCGCCGTAAGTGCGTGGGACCTGTTCGTTCAACTTGACAGGATTACGCATAGATTCGGTTCGCGGACTGTCTTCGAGGGCGTAACGGAGGCGGCGCAGGAGGGCGAAATCCTGGTCGTCTCCGGCGCGAACGGTTCCGGCAAGAGCACGCTGCTGAGGATTATCGCCGGCCTGCTTACCCCGACCTCGGGCCGCGCGATCGTGAGCGCCGCCGGAACCGAGCTGAACGGAGCGCAGCGCCGGCGTCTCATCGGATACGTTGCGCCGGACCTTGTACTCTACCGCGAGCTGACAGGCGCGGAGAACCTGCAGTTTTTCGCAGAGCTGCACGGCGTGCGGGCGGATCGCGCCATGCTCGTGGATCTGCTGACGCGCGTGGGGCTTCGAGGACGGGGTCGTGACGCGGTCGGGGGCTACTCGTCCGGCATGCGCCAGCGACTGAAGTACGCATTCGCCCTGCTGCACGATCCTCCGATCCTGCTGCTCGACGAGCCGACTGCGAACCTGGACACGAACGGCGTCGCGATAGTCGAAGAGATTGTAAAGGCGCAGCAGATGCGCCCCGGCGGCGGACTGACCATCGTCGCGACAAACGAGCCGCGCGAGCTGGAGTGGAGCGCGCGCCGCGTGCATCTGGGGCCCGGAGCGTGATACGGGGCGCCGTGCAGCCCGATGCTGCGGGCTGGGCATCGCAGGCACGGGCGCTGTTCCTGAAGGACGTGCGCGCCGAGCTGCGGACACGCGTGGCGCTTAGCTCGGTGGGGTTGTTCACGTTCGCGGCGCTGCTGCTTATCGCGCTTGCAACGCGGGTATTGAAGGAGACGCTCACGGTCGATCTGGCGCGGCTGCCCGAGGCGGTCACCAGCGAGCAGATCCGAGCGCACATGCTGCCGGCGTGGGACGATCCCGGCAAAATGGGCCTGCTGTGGGTGCTGTTGATTTTTTCGGCGTTCGCCGGTCTGGCCCATTCGTTCGTCCACGAAGAGGAGGCCGGCACAACGCTTGCGCTTCGGCTCTCGATGGCGCCGGGCGCGGTGTACGCGGGCAAGCTCTGCTTCAACCTGGCCGTGGTGCTGTGTGTCGCGGCGATCGCGACGCCCGCCTATGTCCTGATAACCGGGCTGCATACCGGCCCTATCGCAGAGTTTCTGGTCCTGATGATCGCGGGATGCCTCGGGCTGGGCGCGGTAGCGACGATCGTCGCCGCGCTGGCCGCGAAGGCGAGGGGCACGGGCGGACTGTTCGGCGCGCTCGGACTGCCGCTGCTGATCGTGTTCGAGCTGATGCTTCTAAACGCGGCAAATACGCTGTACGGCGGCGACGTTACGCCGCTTCAGTCAATAAAGGATTTCGGCGGCCTGATCAGCTACAGTGTTTTGTTGATCGCGGTCTCGGCGGTGACGTTCCACTTCGTGTGGGAGGAGTAGCGCAGCGAACCGGCAGCGGTGGCAGCTCGTCTGGAAAAGTATGGACCTGACTAACGGCCGCAATATTGCAAGCAGCGCTCCCGCGCGCGTGCCCGGCGCATGGTGGAAGTACGCCTGCGGCGCGCTGATGTGCTACGTGATCTACGGCGCGTTCTTCATCGCGGATGGCGCGGCCGGCTTTGGCAAGGGCGGCGACAACGCGCGCGCCGTGTTCTTTCACGTGCCGAGCGCCGTGCTTTCGTCGCTTTGCTACTTCATCGGCGTCGTGTACGCCGGCATGTACCTTTTTTCGAGCCGGTACAACAATCTTGAGACGGACGCGAAGTCTTCGATCGCGATGGAGCTGGGTCTCCTGTTCTGCACGCTCGCGACGATTACCGGAAGCATCTTCGCCGGTATCCAGTGGGGCGTATTTTGGAACTGGGACCCTCGCGAGACGTCAATCGTCATAATGCTCCTGCTGTACGCGAGCTACGTAGTGCTTCGCCTGGCGCTCGCGGGCAGGCCGGAGGTCCGTGCCCGGCTCTCCGCCGTCTACGCGCTAGTGGCGGTCGTGCCCGCTCAGTTCCTGATATGGGCGGTCCCGCGTCTGCTGGCGGGCATGCATCCTACCGACACGCTGCAGACATCGTCAGGCCTGAGCCTGCATTACAAATTGGTACTGTATCCGGCATTCCTGGCTTTCCTGCTCGTGTTTGTCTGGCTGTTTCAGCTTCGCCTGCGGGCGATCAAACTGGTTTCACGCCGGGAGGCTGTTTCTTGAGTCACTCTACGATCCTCGCGCTGATTATGGCGGTGCCGATGGTAACGTGGATCGGACTCTTCGTCTATGCTATGCAGATCGATCGACGGCTCTCGCGGATCGAGCGGGACGAGAAGGATAGGGACGACCTGTGAATAAGGCGTACATAATCGCTTTCATCGTGATCAGCCTTGCGCTGGCCTTCACCATGTGGTCCTTCAGCTCCAATCTGACGCCCTACGTGGACATCAAGGCCGCGCGGAAGACCAACACGGCGGTCCAAATTCGCGGACTGATCCTGCGCGACTCCGCGCACCCGATCGTCCGCGACTCCGCCAGGAGCGCCCTCCGGTTCTGGATCAAGGACCAGAACAAGGAGGAGATCGAGATCGTCTACTATGGTGCGAAGCCGGACGCGTTCGACACGGCGCCCGGCCTTGCGGCGCACGGCTTCATCCGCAAGGAGGGCGGGCGCGACGTGTTCGTCTCCGACTCGCTGGCCGTCCAGTGCCCCTCCAAGTACAACGACCAGAAGGCGGTCTACAAGCAGACGGCGTCTGCCGGAATCTAGCGAGGAAACCTTATGTGGCTTGGCGTTGCAGGCGTAGCCGCCCTCTGGGTCTGCCTGATCTCTGCACTCCTCACGATCTGCGGCTACGGACTGTCGCTGAAGCGGCCTGCCTATCGTAAGCCGATCCTGCTGGCGCGGGCGCTCTACGCGATCACGGCGCTAGCGATGCTCAGCGCATTCGCGCTGCTCGGGATCATCGTCTACACGAAGACCGTTGGCGGCTTTTACCGCTTCCAGTACGCGTTCGAGCACACCAGCAACGATCTGATGGGTTTCTACCGGCTCGCCGCCACGTGGTCCGGCCAGGAGGGCAGCTTCCTGCTCTGGGGCTCCTGGACGGCGCTGCTTGGCTTCTTCGTCTTCTGGAAGGCGGGACGCTACGAGGCGCGGGTTATGCCGTTCTTCGTGACCGTGCTCGCGTTCCTCGCGGCCATCCTGATCTACCAGAGCCCGTTTGCGCACACACCACGCGCGTCGATCGCAGAGCTGGCGGCTAATCCCGGCTTTCTGCCGTACCCGCCCAACGGCCAGGGCCTGCACCCGTCGCTCCAGAACTACTGGATGACGATCCATCCACCGACGATCTTTTTCGGATTCGCCTCGCTGCTCGTCCCGTTTTGCTACGCGGTCGCCGCGCTCATCTGGAAGGACTACGAGGACTGGACGCCGCGCGTGATGCCCTACGCCCTGCTCACCTGCCTCACGCTCGGCGTCGGGCTGTTCATGGGCGGCTACTGGGCCTATGAGACGCAGGGCTGGCACGGCTTCTGGGCCTGGGACCCGGTCGAGAACGCCTCGTTCTTCCCCTGGCTCGCTATTACGGCACTGCTGCACGGACTTGTGGTCCAGAAGGACCGCGGCGGGATGGCGAGGACGACAACCTTCCTCGGCCTGCTGGGATTCTGGCTGTTTCTCGTCGGCACCTTCCTGACGCGCTCCGGAGCGCTCGCGGGCAACGGCCCGGACGGGCAGATGCTCTCGATCCACGCATTCGACAACATTAAAAAGGGCGGCCTCGTTCTGATGGTCGCCATGCTGATAGCGTACGGCGCGCTGGGCCTGTGCCTCTGGCTCTGGCGCGTCCGATCGATCCCGACGCGCAAGACAGTGGGGGACACGCTGCTCTCTCGCGACTTCGCCTTCTTCCTCGCCGTCATCCTGATGCTCGTGGCCTGCGCCGTGGTCACGTTTGGGACAACCTGGCCGCTCTTCCTGAGCTGGACGCACCGCGCGCCATCCGCCCTGAAGCCGACGTTCTACAACCGCGCGATGCTGCCGCTCTCAATGGTCGGCGCGCTTCTCATGGGCATCGTACCATGGCTCGCCTACCGTAAGACGAGCTCCGAGACCTTCCTCAAGAAGATGCTCGTTCCCTGGTTCGTGATGCTTGCCTTCGGCTTCGTCATGCTGTTCTTGGTGATGGGCTGGCAGCGCGACCTGCAGGCGGCGGCGCATCTGGACGACGTAGCGTGGATCGAGAAGACGCACGCATGGATTTCGCCCGCGGTCCAGCGAGTCGCCGTCATGGCGCTCGCCTCGCTTGGCTTCCTGGCTGCGCTCTCGAACGCGATGCTGGCCTTTCGGGTATTTCGGTCGCGCAAGCCGCTATCTGCCGGTGGGTGGGTGGCGCACGTCGGCATCGGCCTGATGATGATCGGCATCATCGTCTCGAACACGTTCGAGCGGACCAAGCAGATCGACGTGCGGGAAGGCGCCGGGCCGAGCGAGGCGTTCGGATACAAGTTCGATTTCGAGCGCTTTACCGGCAAGTCCTCGCCGGCATTTCCACTGCACCCGGACCTCGACGGCACCAACGCGGCCGAAATCCGCGTTACTCCGCCCGCCAGCGACATGGTCTCCGGCCCCGACGGGTCGCGGACGTATCTCACGAAGCCGCGGTGGTTCGTCTACAATATGGCGCACGCGAGCTCTGAGGACGCCCTCCAGCGAATCCGCTGGCCACACATCAACAAGTACTGGGATCACGATCTGTACGTGGGCTATGCGGACGATCCCTGGTTCGCGTACGGAGTCGTGGACCTCACGAAGGGCCAGCCCGCGACCGCCGGGCCGTACACGTTCTTCTACGCGGGGAGCGAACCGCAGGCCGACACCGACGGCGCGCGCGTCCTTGTGGCGACCCTCGCCGTTAAGGGCCCGGACGGCAAGATTCTCACGCTCCATCCAAGCCTTCGCATGACGCCAAGCAGCGACGGCGCCGGCATCGAGTTCACGCACGTGAACAGCGCCGTCCCGCAGCTTGCCGATGAGAACGGCAATCCGGGCGTCGTAATGCTCAACCAGAAGAAAATGAGCGCCAGCAGCGGCCAGGTCGAAGTCGAGTTCAGCCTGCCGCAGGCGAAGGGCATCTGGGTCGTCCCGCTGGAGATCACCTATAAACCGTGGATCAATCTCGTCTGGATCGGCGTCATCGTCATGGGCATCGGCGTTCTGATCGCGATGATCCGCCGAGCGCTGGAGGCCCGTCTGGTTGCGGACGGTCCGTTGGACGGTGGGCGGCGCGCGCCAAGCCTCGCTGGTCAATCGCTCGCCGGTGATGACGCGCCGATTACCGGCGGCGAGAGAAAAGGGTCGTCCGATAGCGGCGCCGGGCCGCCGCGCGCAAAGCGGCCGGCGCGCCGAGCGCGTTAGCCGTCGGCCAAACGGGTGCGCCGCATGCCGCGAATCGGCATTCCGCCGACAGCTCCCGAGCGGAGACGCTAACGTCGCCGCGCCAGCAGAATGCCCGCGTGCGCAGCACCCAAGACCTGCGGACGCCGCCTCGGCCCGGGTGCAGTCCACCCCCGACCTTGAACTTTGTCAGGAGCAGCATCGTTGGTAAGCTCAAGAAGGCTCGCCCGAGAGTGGGCTCTGAAAATCCTGTACCAGGCCGACGTTGGCAAGATGCCGGTGGACGAGGCGCTGACTGCCGCGCTGGAGCGGCTTCGCCGCGAGTTCGTCCAGCGCGCCTCGCAGGTCGCGAACGGCTCCCTCATTGAGGAGTACTTCGTTGACGCGATAACGGGGTACCTGGCGGCCTCGGTTCCGCACTACACCGCCCCGGTCGAAGCCGCGCTGCGTGGCTGCTTCGCGCAGATCTTCGATGCGTCCGACTTCTGGGCCGGCCTCCAGGTAACTTTTACATTCAGCCGCAACTCCTACGAGGCACTCTGGCAGACGCCGAACGGCTCCGACGCGCTTGACCTGCCGTCCGATCGTGCCGCGCTGCCTCCCACCGCCCGCCTGTCCGACGGGCTCACGACGGCCGATCGCACGCGCCTCGCCGATTTCCTCGCCTGGGCGCAGCAGGGCCTCCCCGATGCCGGAATGCGCGCCTTCGCCAACGAAGCGCGGCGCGGCAGGCCGCAGGGCGCGAAGATGCGCGAGACGCACGAGTACGTGGTCCAGCGCTGGAAAGGATTCACCGCAAGTATGTCCGAGCGCTGGCCGCGGGCCGGCGCTGCAGTCGAGAAGCACGCCTGCGACTGGCTGCGAGTTGCAGCGTTTGCGCATGAGCTGGTCAAGGGCGTCGAGGAGCACGGCGCGGAGCTGGACGCCATGCTGCGCTCTGTGGAAATAGGATGGGCGCTTGACCGCCAGGTGTCGGTCGACCGCAACGTCCTTCGCATGGCCGCCTTCGAGCTGAGCCATCTCCCGGCGATCCCGGCAAGCGTCACGATCAACGAGGCCGTCGAACTGGCCAAAAAGTACAGCACTGCGGAATCCGGTAAGTTCGTCAACGGCATTCTCGGCGCGATCGCCGCGCGCATGCCGGAGCGCTTCGCGCCCGTGGGGCCTGGAGGCGCGGAACTGCTTCCTGAAGCGCCGATCGCCGGCCCGGATGCCGAGCTGGACGAGCAGACAGGGGACGAGACGCCATGGGTCGAATGCAGCACACTGCCGTAAATGCCGCGAAGAGTTGGGCGGTTGCGGAGCGAAATCGGAATGGCGGTGTTGCAGGGCGAACGCGGAGTGGCTCCGCGACTCGCACGGAACCCTGCCGAGATCGGGCACTGGCGATGTCGCCGTCGCGCCTGGAGGTGATTTCCGCATGAGCGGGCAGGCTGGGTCGAGCCCTGCTGGCGCCGTGCTTCTGGACGGGACCGCGACGGCCCGCGCGATCCGGTTCGAGGTCGCGGCCGGGGTCGAGGCCTTTCGCGCGGCGCACGGGCGAGCGCCGCATCTCGCGGCGGTGCTGATCGGAGCCGATCCCGCCTCCGAGACCTACGTTGGGATGAAGCAGAAGGCTTGCGGCTGGGTGGGCATGGACTCTTCAGTCCACCGGCTGGGCAGCGACGCGACCCAGGCCGAGGCCGAGGCGCTCGTGGAGACGCTGAACGCGAACCCCGACGTCAGCGGCATCCTGGTCCAGCACCCGCTTCCCAAGCAGCTTCACGAGCCTGCGGTGCTGGATCGCGTGTCCGTCGCCAAGGACATCGATGGAATCAGCCGCATGAGCCTCGGCGGGCTGATCAACGGCGAGCCTGGCTTCCCGTCGTGCACACCCGCCGGCATTATCGAGCTGCTGGACCGCTACAGGCTGCCGATCGAAGGGCGCAGCGCGGTGGTCGTGGGGCGCAGCATTATCCTGGGCAAGCCCGTGGCCATGATGCTCCTGAACCGCAACGCGACGGTTACGATCTGCCACTCGCGCACTCCCGACCTCGCCGCCGTGACGCGCCGCGCCGATATTCTGGTGGCCGCGGTCGGCAGAGCGGAGTTGATCGGCGCGGACATGGTCAAGCCCGGCGCCGTCGTAATCGACGCCGGCTACAATCGTGTCCCCGGCCGCAGCGGAGACGTGGGGGACGTAGCCTTCGAGGGGGTCCGCGGTGTTGCCTCGCACATCACGCCGGTTCCGGGCGGCGTCGGGCCGATGACCATCGCCATGCTGCTCAAGAACACCCTCGCCGCCGCGGAGGCTGCGGCTCGCGCGCGATAGAGTGGAAGTCAAATGTCCTACCAGATTGCAGTGCTGGCCGGAGACGGCATCGGCCCGGAGATCGTCTGCGAGGCCGTCCGCGTGCTCCATGCCGCCGCCGGACGCTTCGGTTTTGCGATCCAGACCACGGAGGCCCTCATAGGCGGCGCCGCCTACGACGCGACCGGCCACCCGCTGCCTCCGGAGACGCTGGCGCTATGCCGCCGCAGCGACGCCGTACTGCTCGGCGCCGTCGGCGGCCCGAAGTGGGACTCCGTACAGCCCGTGTCGCATCGGCCGGAAGTGGGCGCGCTGCTTCCGCTGCGCAAGCATCTCGGCCTTTTTGCCAATCTGCGGCCGGCGACACTCTCCCCGGCCCTCGCCGATGTGTCGTCGCTGCGGCGTGATATCATCGGCGACGGGCTGGACATTCTCGTCGTTCGAGAGTTGACGGGCGGCCTCTACTTCGGCACGCCTAAAGGGCGCGACGCCGGCGGCGACCGTGCCGTCGACACTTGCGTCTATACGCGAAACGAGGTGGACCGGATCGCGCGAGTCGGATTTCACGCCGCGCGCGGGCGGGGCCGGCGCCTCTGCTCGGTGGACAAGGCGAACGTCATGGAGACCTCGCGCCTGTGGCGCGAGGTCGTTAACGAAGTCGCGGAAGACTACCCGGATATCGAGCTGACGCACATGCTGGTCGACAACTGCGCTATGCAGCTCGTCCGCAACCCCCGCCAGTTCGACGTCATCGTAACCGAGAACATGTTCGGCGACATCCTGAGCGACGAGGCCTCGATGCTCACAGGAAGCCTGGGCATGCTGCCGTCAGCGAGTCTTGGCGAGCACGAGAGCGGCGGCGGTCGCGGCCGCTTCGGCCTCTACGAGCCTATTCACGGCTCGGCGCCGGACATCGCCGGCAAGGGCATTGCGAACCCGCTCGCCACGATCCTTTCCTGCGCACTGATGCTGCGCCACTCGCTCGGGCTCGAGCAGGCGGCCGGCGGCCTCGAGCAGGCGGTATCTCAGGTGCTCCTCGCCGGCCATCGCACGGCAGACATCGCCGGCCCCGGCGTGACGACGTTGGGCACGACGGAGATGGCCGATCGCGTTATCCAGGCGCTTGCACAGTGAAGACGACACAGTGAAAAAGATAGAGTGCGTTATCCGGCCCATGAAGATCGACGACGTGAAGGCGGCGCTGGAGGAGATCGGCGTCGTCGGCATGACCGTGGTCGATGTCCGTGGCTACGGCAACCAGCGCGGCCGAACTGAGAAGTACCGTGGCAACACCTATGTGGTGAACCTGCTCCCAAAGGTGAAGTTGGAGATAGTGGTTTCGGACGACCACGCCGAAGACGTGGTGGATATCGTGCTGGAGGCCGCGAAGACCGGTGAGATAGGGGACGGTAAGATCTTCGTATCGGCCGTCGAGCAGGCGGTCCGGATTCGCACCGGCGAGCGGGGAGACGCTGCGCTGGGCTGACCGACGCGGTCCCGCCGGATGCGGTATAATAGAGGGCAGCATCGACGCGCATGCAGGCGCGTCTGTTTTTTTGCATGGCCGATCGCCGGCGAGATACCACGTTGCTCGCCGGCGCGCGGCAGGCCAGGATAGGACGAATACGCATCGCATGATCACTGTCAACGGTCTATCTAAGAGTTACGGCGCGCAGACCCTGTTCGATAACGTAACCGTTAAATTCACGCCCGGCAACCGGTACGGGTTAACCGGCCCCAATGGCTCCGGCAAATCGACCTTCTTAAAGATCTTGATCGGCGACATCGAGCCGTCAAACCGTGGTACGGTGACAAAGCCGAAAAAGGTCGGCGTTCTCCGGCAGGACCAGTTTGCTTTTGACGCCGTGCGCATCATCGACACCGTGATGATGGGCAATCCGACCCTCTGGAGCGCCCTCACCGAGCGAAACGAGCTCTGCTCCGCGTCCGAATTCACAGACGCCATGATGGATAGAATGGGCGAGCTGGAGTCGATCATCGCGGATGAGAACGGTTACACGGCGGAGATCGACGCCGCGGAAATCCTGCGGGGCATCGGAATCCCCGACGAGAAGCACGGCGACCTGATGGCCTCGCTTCCGACCGACTATAAGTTCCGCGTCCTCCTAGCGCAGGCCGTGTTCGGCGATCCGCAGGCGCTCCTTCTGGACGAGCCGACAAACCACATGGACCTCGAATCGGTCCACTGGCTCGAGGGCTTCCTCCAGCAGTACGACGGCGTCATGATCGTGATATCGCACGACCGGCACTTCCTTAATGCCGTCTGCACCCACATCGCGGACATCGACTACGACACCATCATCGTATACCCCGGCAACTACGACGACATGGTGGGGCAGAAGATGCAGGCGCGAAACCGTGTCGAATCGGAGAACCGTGATAAGGCCAAGAAGATCGCGCAGCTCCAGGAGTTCGTGTCGCGGTTCTCCGCCGGACAGCGGTCCAGCCAGGTTCAGTCGCGCCGCAAAGAGATGGACCGGCTCGCCCCGACGGAGCTCAAGCGCTCCAATATCCAGCGACCGTACATTCGATTCGAGCAGAATCGGCCCGCCGGCCGCGAGGCGATTATCGCGAAGGACCTGTGCAAGGTCTATGACGGCCGTCACATCTTCAGCGGACTCAACCTGGAGATCATGCGCGGCGACAAGATGGCCATCATCGGATCGAACGGCGTTGGAAAGACGACGCTGCTCCGATGTCTGATCGGCGAGGTGACGCCCGACGCCGGCTCGGTCCGGTGGGGCAACGGGATGACGCACGGCTACTATCCGCAGAACGCAGAGGAGGGGATTCCGCGCGGCGAGACTGCGCTGGACTGGATCTCCCAGTTCGAGCCTGACGGCGACCAGCAGATTGTCCGCGGCCTGATGGGACGAATGCTCTTTAGCGGCGACGAGGCGCTTAAGCAGACCGACAATCTGTCGGGCGGCGAGACCGCGCGCCTGCTCATGGCGAAACTGATGCTGGAGAAGCACCCGGTCCTGATCTTCGACGAGCCGACCAACCACCTGGACCTGGAGTCCGTCAACGCGCTCGGCGAGGCGCTTTCGGTCTTTCCCGGCACGGTGCTCCTTGTTTCGCACGATCGCGACCTGATCTCCGATGCCGCCACGCGGGTCCTCTCCTTCACGCCCGAGGGAATCATCGACTTCCCCGGCACCTACGAAGAGTATCTGGAGCGCTACCCGATGCAGGACGCGGCGACGAAGCAGCGTCGCTGGTAAGAGAGTGGCGGAACGCAATCCGCAGTGTTTACTGCATTCCCGGTTGCCAACTGCCGATTGCCGACTGCTCGGTGCGTCTTGACAAACGGCGGGTCGGCCGATATAATAGGAGTGCGTTTTCCGGCCCGCGCCGGAATGTGGGGATATCGTCTAGAGGTTAGGACGAGGGATTTTCAGTCCTTAAACCGGGGTTCGATTCCCCGTATCCCTACCAGAGCCCAGGTACGGGATCGCGGGGCGCGCCGAGGTGGTGGAATTGGCAGACACGTACGCTTGAGGTGCGTATGCTTCACGGCTTGCAGGTTCAAGTCCTGTCCTCGGCATCCTCTTATCGAGTAACCAAAAGAACGACCGGCCCGCCTGGGCCGGTCGTTCCTTTACCGCAGCTCACTGGGCGCCGGTATCTCGCTCCGCCGCTTGGCGCGCTTCGTGGGCGGCGGCGGCGCCCTCGTGGACGCTGTTCGCCGTCCGGCGCGCATCGGGCGCCAGGCGCTCCGTCTCGTAGGCGGACTTCTGCTCGCTGTCGTAGCCCAGCGTCGTGGCGGCCGACTCGTCCGTCGGGTCCGGCCTCTCTCGCCGGGCGGCGCGGGTCGGCCTCGTCATGGCACGCTCTCCTGTCCGCCGCGGCACGGCATTGCCATCACTCCTAGACGCGGCTGACAGTTCCGGTGCGGACGTCGTTATCGTAGCGCGCCCGGTACTCCGGGGAGACATACGAGCCGGCGGCGCCGCCCGTGTACGCGACAGCCCCCGTCTGCAGGATCTGCTGCACCCGGTTCTCGTCTCCAGGATGGGACGAGCAGGCAACCACCACGCCGCCGTTCTTGAGTCCGTGCTCGTAGTAGGGCGCCATCTCGTCCGAGATGCCGAACGTCGCGAGCCAACCGATCAGGCCGCCCGCGATGCCGCCGGCGCCTGCTCCGGCAATCGCCGCCGCGAGCGGACCGGCCGCGATCAGGCCGATCGGCGGCGCCAGAGTGACGGTACCGACGGCGAGCAGGCCGCCCAGCACCGCTCCGATGGCTCCGCCTATCGTGGCTCCCGTTCCGACACCCTCCATCGTTCGCGCTCCGGAGTCGTGGGCAAGGTTGTCTGCCGCTCCGCGATCCTTCATCACGATCGTGATCTCGTTGCCACCGTAGCCGATCTGTTTGAGCTGGGATACGGCCGTCTCCGCCGCTGCGACCGTGTCGAACAGACCGGTAATGAGAGTTGCCATCCTGAGTTCCTCCATTGTGAGTCCGGCAGCCGTTCCGCCGGAATCCTTCGCGGTCGTGCAAACCCGAATCCGGCGCGCTTGTATGCGGCCGGCCAACGTTGGAGACGGCCGACTATCAGCGGTTGTTCCGTTGTTTTCTTGAGGAAGCAGGCGGTCAGGCGGTTAACGATTCGTGGGACATCGGGGCCATCCGCTCCGGCTCGGGCTGCGGAACGCCGAGCATGTCGCGCGCCGCTGCTGCGAAGTCGTGACTTGTAAGCATGCAGAGACGATGCAGGATGGGGATCGCGCCGTGCTCGATGAACCGGTCGGGGATACCGAACAGGCGGACCTGAACGCCGCAGAGGCCGTTTTGGGCGAGCAGTTCCAGGATTGCGGAGCCGACGCCGCCGGCGACCACGCCCTCCTCAGCGACGATCAGCCTGCGGCTGCGCCGCGCCGCTGCGAGGACCGCGTTCGCATCGAGCGGCTTGGCCCAGCGAAGATTGACGAAGCCTGCGCTGACGCCTTCGGCAGCGAGCTGCAGGGCCGCCTCGAATGCCGGAGCGACCATGTTGCCGTAGGCCAGCAGCGTCACGTCGTCGCCCTCGGCAAGTGTTTCTGCCTTGCCGAACTCGATCGGCGGCATGGCGTAAGCCTTGCGCGAGGCCCCGCCGCCCGCCAGCTCCGCCCAGTCGACGGATGGGGCGTTGCCGCGCGGATAGCGGATCGCGATCGGCCCCGCGTTCTGGCCCGTCACGTGCTCCGTGACCGCGTAGCGCAGCATCGCGTCGAGCTCGCTTCCGTCTTTCGGAGCCAGCATCGTCACATTGGGAATGTGGCGCAGGTAGGCGATGTCGAACACGCCATGGTGGGTGGGGCCGTCGTCGCCGACGAGGCCGGCGCGGTCCAGGCAGAAGATCACAGGCAGATTCTGGATCGCAACATCGTGCAGGACGATGTCGTAGGCGCGCTGCAGAAATGTGCTGTAGATCGCGGTGACCGGCTTCATGCCCTCGGCAGCGAGGCCCGCCGCGAAGCAGACGGCGTGCTGCTCGGCGATCGCAGTGTCGAAATAGCGGTTCGGGTGGACGTCCTTGAACTTGTTCAGGCCCGTACCATCCGGCATCGCGGCGGTGATTGCGGCGATCGTGGGGTCCTCGTTCGCAAGGGAGATGATGGCGTTGCTGAACACGCTCGTCCAAGTCTGGCCGCTGGACTTGCTGCCGCTGGCCGTGCCGTCTGCCACGTCGGCGAACATCGGAGGCGTCACCGCGTGCCACTTGCGCGCGTTCGCCTCGGCCGGATCGTAGCCTTTGCCCTTGACGGTGCGCAGGTGGACGAAGACCGGGCCGCTCATCTGCTTGATCTGCGTGAACAGGTCAATCATCAGATCCAGGTCGTGACCGTCTACCGGTCCGATATACTCGTAGCCCAGCTCCTCGAAGACGATGCCGGAATGGTCGGACGAGACGAAGTGCGTCAGGTTGTGCTTCAGCATCGAGCCCGCGGCCTTGCTAAGCGCGCGGCCGGGCGCGCCGGGCACGCGCTTCAGCAGCGAGCGCGCTTGCGCCTCGGCGGACTGGTAGAGCGGGTTGACGCGCAGCTTTGCGAGGTAGGTCGCGAGGCCGCCGACGCTCTCCGCGATCGACATCTCGTTATCGTTCAGGATGACCGTGAAGTTCCGACCGCTGTGGCCGGCGTTGTGCAGTCCCTCCAGCGCCAGGCCCGCCGTCATCGACGCGTCGCCGATCACCGCCAGCACGTTCTCGTCCGCCGTACGGCCCATCATGTCCCGCGCGACCGCGAAGCCGTAGGCGGCCGAGATGCTGGTGCCCGCGTGGCCCGCGCCGAACAGGTCGCAATCGCTCTCCTCGCGCCGCAGGAACCCGCTGAGGCCGCCATACTGGCGCAGCGTGTTGAATCGGTCCAGCCGCCCCGTGAGCATTTTATGGGCATAGCACTGATGGCCCGTATCCCAGATGATCTTATCCGTCGGTACCGAGTAGACAGTGTGCAGGGCGAGGATCAGGTCTGTCGCGCCGAGGTCCGAGGCGAAGTGGCCGCCGGTCTTGGAGAGGTTATCGATGATGGCAGTTCGCAGCTCGACAGCAACCTGCTTGAGCTGTTCGCGGGTCAAGGTCTTAAGGTCGGCCGGGCTCTGGATCCGGGATAGTAGCTCGTACATGCGTAATAGTTCCTTGTAATCTCACGAGGAGAATTCCGCGAATTGTACCCTCTACCGCTACTGATGTCAATCGTTGACAAATGAGAGCGTATGACTATTGCCGTTCGGGCACAACTGCAACGACGCCGCCGTTAGATGATGTCTACCTCGTGAACGCCCCGGTGGATGTTTCCGATGATGTACGCAGATTCGCCGGCAGAGTTCAGGCGATGGGCGAGGGCCGGCGCCTGCTCGGCGGGGACGACGACGACGATACCGATTCCCATGTTGAAGGTTCGGAACATCTCCGGATCCGGCACCTGGCCGCGCTCTTGAATCAGCGAGAATATGGGTGGGACCGGCCAGGTCCTGCGCTCGATGGTGGCGCTGCAGTCGACGGGAAGGATCCGCGGGACGTTGTCGTAGAATCCGCCGCCCGTGATGTGCGCCATGCCCTTGATGTCGAATTCGCCCAGGAGTGGCACGATCGACGGAGCGTAGCAGCGGTGGACCGTCAGCAGCTCCTCCGCGAGCGTGCGGCCCAGCATCGGGACGGGTTCGTAGAGCGAGAGCGAGTCCGCGCCCGCGTCCAGCAGGATGCGCCGCGCGAGCGAGAAGCCGTTGGTGTGAATACCGCTGGAGGCGATGCCGAGGAGCGTGTCGCCTGGCTCGATTCGGGAGCCGTCGATGATACGCGGCCGGTCGACCAGTCCGACGATGCACCCGGCCAGGTCGAAATCGCCTTCGGCGTAGACGCCCGGCATCTCCGCCGTTTCGCCGCCGATGAGAGCGCAACCGGTCTCGCGGCACGACTCCGCCAGGCCGCGCACGACGTCGACGGCGACAGAGGGGGCGAGCCTGCCGGTTGCAAAGTAGTCCAGGAAGAAGAGCGGCTGCGCACCCTGGACGAGGATATCGTTCACGCAGTGGTTGACGAGGTCGCGGCCGATCGATTCGTACCGGCCGACCTGGATTGCGACCTTGAGCTTCGTACCGACGCCGTCGATGCTCGACACCAGGACCGGCTCCTGATACGCCGAGATGCCGGCAAGCGAGAACATGCCGCCGAACGTGCCCACGTCCGTCAGAACGTTGGCGTTGAAGGTGCTCCGGATATGATCGCGCATACGCAGGACGGCTTCGTTGGCGGCGTCGATGTCGACGCCGGCATCGCGATACGTGATCTGTTGGTCTGTCATAGGCTTTGGGGCGGGTTCAGTTATCTCCGGGCTCGATCTGGTAGGGCTTGAAGGCGACGTCGGAACCGAGGCGCCCGTCGAATCGCCCGACGACGCGATTCTGGTGTGTAATTGTACCGTGGATTATGCCGTCCGTGCCGACGTTCAGCCGGCCGACATTGCCGTCGCTGTCTCGAAGAGTGACGGCGCCGTACATCCGCGCCTTTCCGGTGACGAAAGCCTCCGTAACGTGCAGGTCGGCCTCGACCTGCGCGGTGTAGCCGTCGTGGAGGCTGATCTGCGCCGTCTCCGGCACCGCATAGGCCGGCAGCAGGCCGTCCATCGAAAGCGGCCCGTGGCGCCGGACGCCGCGCACCTCGGCGATGTCAGGCACGTTGAGCGTATAGTTGAGGACGTGATCCGGCAGGTGGCTCTCCGTCAGCACAGACGCCGCGCCCTGCGTGTACCGATGCGTCTTCATCCGCGCGTACCCGATGGGATCGTTGGCGCCGGTCCCGATGCCCCAGCCGTCTGCCGACCGGTACGCAACGTCGACGAAGTAGCTGGCGCACGTCGCGAGCCGCGCCTCCGGCCGATCTGCCATGTCGCGGGCGGCCTCGCGCAGCGGCTCGGTATCGAGCAGCGCGTCGCACAGCCGCTCCGCCGAGCTGACCTTCCGAGTGCTCAGATAGCGGGCGCCTACCAGCGCGCCGAGCGCGAGCGTCGATATCGCGATGATGCCTCCCGTTGTGGGCTTACCGAGGACCGTATTCATATCTGCTCCGTATCTTACAACTCACCTGGAAGTTGGCGCGACGCGCCTTCGGACGCGCGTCTCATCACCACTACGGACCGCCGCGCACATTGGGTTCAGCGCGGCGGCTCGCGGCGTGCGCGCTCAGTCCGAGTCGGGCGATCCGTCGTCCGGGCCGCCGTCCTCGGAGAGCGTTCCAACCTGGTGGCGGCCCCGCTCCATCGCGAGCTTGCTGTTCCGAACGTCGGTCGGGACCGCGATAGGGTACTTGCCGTCGAAGCAGGCGCGGCAGAACTTGTCCTTGTGCATCCCGATCGCGCGCACCGCGCCCTCGAGCGACAGGTAGCCTAGAGACGTGGCGCCGATCAGCTTGCGGATCTCCTCGACCGA
>Ga0070735_10001993_pt1 | contig 18918 bp, 20 predicted proteins | sample Coa_R1_FD_66443 | JGI IMG/M metagenome (GOLD analysis project Ga0070735, IMG submission 66443) | Surface soil microbial communities from Centralia Pennsylvania, which are recovering from an underground coalmine fire - Coalmine... | ecosystem: Environmental > Terrestrial > Soil > Unclassified ... | reverse complement strand
GATCAGGAACTCGACGATCTGACTGACCCCGGTCACCTCGGTAAGCCCGCCGACGGCCAGGAACGTGGCCAGGACCGAGATGCCGCCGATGACCAGCGGCAGCAGGGCCAGGAAGCTGGCGAACACCAGCGCCAGGATGACCAGCGCGCCGAGCGCGCCGATCATCGCCTCGTCCATGATCCCGGTACCCTTGCCGGACTTCGGGCTGCCGTTGGCCAGCAGGTCCGAGCCGGTGACCCCGACGTGCCAGCCAGCGGGAGCAGCCGCGGTCACGGCACGGTCGATCACCGGGCCGAGGCTGGGGCCGCCGAAGCCGGTCGCTGGGGCCGTGTACACCAGCGCGAAGGTGGACCTGCCGTCGCGGGTCACGAACGCAGGGTCGTGCGTGGTCGCGTAGTCCGCGATCCGCACGCCGGGAATCGCCCGGGTCAGGGCTGCGAACGCCCGACCGGTGGTCGCCGCCACCGCGGGGTCGGTGACCTTCTGCCCGGCCGGCACGGTGATCACCGGCAGGTAAGGGGCCTGCGAACCGCCGTTGCCGTACTGGATGGCGATCTGGTTGTCGACCTTGAACGCCTGTCCGGGCATGGAGAAGTTGTTGGTCATGCGGTGGGTGGTGCCGCTGATCGTCAGCACGCCGACGGTGGCTACGACGACCCAGAACAGGGCCACGAACGCCTTGTGGCGGAGCACGAAGCGGGTGAGCGCGGTCATCGCGACCTCCGATTTTCCTGGCCGGCGGGAGTTCCGCCGACGCTTGAAAGCCTCTCGCCCGCCACCCCCGCCCGTCGTCCGGCGGCGGGAGGCACTTGCCGGTACCACCCCGGGAGCAACGGCCGTGCGCGTACTCCCCGGGGAGTAGGCGGATCGCCTCCCGGGGGAGGGCGACGAAGGCCCGCCGTGTGCCTACGCTTTTGCCATGGAAGCTGTCGCGGCGGCCTGGCACCGGTGGGTGGACTCGCCGGTCAGGGATGCGGTTCTCGCCGTGGTGCTGACCGTCGTCCTGGTGTTCGGCAGCTACGGCGAAGGCCATCCCAACCAGCTCGGCGACGTCGCCCAGTTTCGCAACCACCCGATACCGCATCCGACCGCCGCGCTGGCCCTGGTCGCCGTCGCTTGCCTGGCACTGGCCTGGCGGCGGCGCTACCCGGTAGCCGTGCTGGCCGTCTCGGTCGCCGCGGTGGCCGTCTACTCGCTGCTCGGCTACGTCAACGGCGCCTCCCTGGTCGCCCCCGTCCTGGCCGTGTACGCCGTGGCCGCCCAGGCGAGCGTCCGCCGCGCGGTAGTGCTGGCCGCGTTGACGCTGGCCGTGCTGATGACGGCGACCGGCGTGAACAACCCGTTCGGGCGCTACAGCGACGGCGCCTTCGTCCTCATCCCCGGCATGGTGGCCGCCGTCGCGTTCGCGGGGATCGCGGTGGCGAACCGCCGCGCCTACGCGGCGTCCGTCCTCGAACGGTCCGAGCACGACGCCCGCCGGCGGGTGGACGAGGAACGGCTCCGCATTGCCAGGGAACTGCACGACGTCGTGGCCCACACCATGGCCACCATCAACGTGCAGGCCGGGGTGGCCGCCCACGTGCTGCCCACCCAGCCGGAGGCGGTCGCCGAGGCGCTGCAGGCGATCAAGAGCGCCAGCAAGGAGGGCCTGCGGGAGCTGCGCGCGATCCTCAACGTGCTCCGCCAGGCCGACGACACCGATTCCGTTCAGCCCGCCCCGGGCCTGGCCCAGCTCGACGTCCTGGTCGAAGGAGCGCGCCGGTCCGGCCTGCCGATCACCGTCGCCGTGGCCGGGAAGCCGTTCCCGCTGCCGGCCACGGTGGACCTGGCCGCCTACCGCATCGTCCAGGAGTCGCTGACCAACGTCATCCGTCACGCCGGCCCGGCCGACGCGGCCGTCTCGCTCCGCTACCAGCCCGACGAGCTGGCCATCGACGTGACCGACACCGGGCACGGTTCAGCGGCCGGGTCGGTCGGCGGGACGGCCGGGCACGGCCAGGCCGGGATGCGCGAGCGCGCCGCCGCCGTGGGGGGGAGCGTGCAGGCGGGCCCGCGCCCGGGCGGCGGGTACCAGGTCACGGCCCGCCTGCCCGTCCACGGAGCCCTCGTCGAAGGGATCACGCCATGATCCGGGTACTGCTCGCCGACGACCAGGCCCTGATCCGCGCCGGGTTCCGCGTCCTGGTCGACACGGCCGAGGACCTGCAGGTCGTGGGCGAGGCCACCGACGGCCAGCAGGCGGTCGATCTGGCCCGCCGCGAGCGCGCCGACGTGATCCTGATGGACATCCGGATGCCCGGGGTCGACGGCCTGGAGGCCACCCGCCGCATCTCGGCCGACGAGGACCTGGCCGGGGTCAAGGTCATTATCTTGACCACCTTCGAGTCCGACGAGTACGTCTACCAGGCGCTCCGCGCCGGGGCCAGCGGCTTCCTGGTCAAGGACACCGAGCCGGCCGACCTGATCCAGGCTATCCGCGTGGTGGCCAGGGGCGACGCGCTGCTCTCGCCGAGCGTGACCCGGCGGCTCATCACCGACATCGCCAGCCGGCCCGAACGGCCCCCGACCAGCGACCGGGCCCTGACCGTCCTGACCGACCGCGAGCGGGAGGTGATGGCGCTGGTCGCCGAGGGCCTGTCCAACGACGAGATCGCGACCCGGCTGTTCCTCAGCCCGCTCACCTCCAAGACTCACGTGAGCCGCATCATGACCAAGCTGAACGCGCGGGACCGTGCGCAGCTCGTCGTCCTGGCCTACGAGACCGGGCTGGTCACCCCGGGCGGCCGCGATCCGCGGTGACCCGGTCTGGGGTACGGTGACGTATCCCTGATGTGCCTCAGGTATGCCTGGAAGCCCGGCCAGCGGCCCCCGCCGTAACTGAGCATTGCCCGCCGGCCGCCGGCCGCGCTACCGTCCGGGGAGTGGGGGGTAGCGATGCCGTGCTGGCCGCGCGCCTGGCGGCCGGTGATGATCACGCGCTGGCCGAGGTCTTCGACGCCTTGGCTCATAGCGTGTATGGCAGCGCGCTGCGCGTCCTCGGGGACACCAGCGCTGCCCAGGACGTTGTGCAGGATGTGTTCGTGGAACTGTGGCGTCACCCCGGCCGGTACGACCCCGCGGCCGGGACACTGCGCACCTATCTCGCCGTGCTGGCCCGCCATCGCGCGGTCGATGTGGTCCGCAGTGAGCTGCGCCGGGTGGCGCGCCAGGAGCGCAGCTACCGGCTGACCCCCGCGCCGCTGGCGGTGAGCGCCGGCGACGAGGCCCTGGCCGCCGAGACCGCGGGCCTGGTCCGGTCGGCGGTCCAGTCGCTGCCCGCCAGCCAGCGCCAGGTGGTCGAGCTGGCCTACTTCGAGGGACTGACCTGCCGCGAGGTCGCGCGCGCGGTCGGCATCCCGGAGGGCACGGCCAAGTCCCGGCTCCGGCTGGCCATGGCCAAACTGGAAGAAATGCTGGACCGTCAGTTGCTGGAATCATCATGACCCCCGCCGACGACCGCGACCTGCCCGTGCTGCCGGCCGGGCTGCGCGAGCGCGTCCTGGCCGCCTCGCTGCGCGCCCGGGACGCCGGCCGCCCCGAACCCGACGCTCCGCTGATTTCTCCGGTCGAGGCCTTCAGCCGCGCGGCCAGCGCCTTCTACGCCGTGCTGTGCTTCCTGGATGACGAGGGCTGGCGCACGCCGGTCCTGCGCGGCCTGGACGTGCAGGGCCTGGTCGGCCACCTGATCGGTGTCGAGGAAGACGTGCACCGCGCCCTGGCCGGTGATCCCGCCGTGGCCGACGCGGAGCACGTCGAGTCCACCCAGGCGACGGCCCTGGACCAGGCCGCCCGGCGGCCCGCCCAGACCCGCACCGACTGGCGCCGCGCGGTCGACCGCACCCTGGACCTGGTCCGCCCCGCCGACGCCCGGCCCCGGGTCGCCGTGCACGGCCTGCGGATGCCGGTGGGCGCGCTGCTGGTCGTGCGGGCCTTCGAGCTGTGGACCCACGAGAACGACATCCGCCAGGCCGTCGGCTGGGCTCCGTCGGTGCCCGACCCGTCGACGCTGCGCCTGATGACCGATCTCGCCGCCCGGCTGCTGCCGCACGCCGGCGCCGCCCTGCCCGAGCCGGTGGACGTCCGCCTGGTCCTGACCGGCCCCGGCGGCGGCACTTGGGACGTAACCATGGGCGGCCCCTCACCCGCCGCCCCGTCCGGCGAGTCGCCCGCCGCTCCGCCCGGCGAGTCGCCGGCCGCCTCGCCCGGCCCGTCACCCGCCGCGGCCGCCGTCGCGATCGTGACCGACGCGGTCGGATTCTGCCGCCTGGCCGCCAACCGGGCCACCCCGGACGACCTCGATGTGGACGTCACCGGCGACCCCGCCCGCGCCGCCGCCGTACTAGCCGCGGCCACGACCCTCGCCCTCGACTAGCGAGCCGAAGGCTCCGTGTCCCGGATCCTCCAGTCAGCGGCGCTGACCGCCGGACCGTCCCCCGATCCGTGCGGTCAGCGCCGGTGAGCATCTGTCCCGTGCCGTTCTGCGTCCGCCCGGTCAGACCAGCACGAGCTCGCGATCGTGGTCGTTGTCGGGCTGTGGCTGCCACGACGGGTCACGCCTGATTCCGCCGTTCGGCGTCTGGCCGCTGTGCCGCACCGAGGCCGAAGCCCAGAGTGCGAGCGCGAGCGCGATGGATACCCCGACGAGAGTCGCCAGAGCGGTGAGTACGCCCCCCAGGATCTGCATGTTGATCATTTGAGGTCCCCTGCCATGATCGAGTTAACACTGTTTACGGTTCCGATTATCGAACGCGCTAGTAAACGATGTCAACTCATTTACTGATGTTAACGCTCCGGTCACACCCCGTGCCGCCCGGCCAGTCACCCGCCGCCATCCATCCGCCCCGATCGTTGGCCGTGCGCCGAAGCATCGGTGGACCATGGATGTTTCTCTTGTGTAGAGAGCAGTGCAGAGGTACCAGACGTGCGGCTGCGAGCTCCCCTCCGCACGGCAAAACCACCCGAATGTCCTATTTTAGCGAACCTGCAGCCACCCCGCCTCGGTATTACCACGGCGCTCGCGTCCCACGGGAAACATGAGCATCAGGAACCACCGGGTGAGCCTCCCTCGGGGCCGAGCAGCTGGAATCAGCGCAGCAACCGCCCTTCCTGGGCTCGTAACCAACCGAAAGGTTTCCCGAACGACGAGTACCCCGCCAACCCCCGAAACCCGGTGATCCGATGCCCGCAGCGGCGACGTACCGGTACCAGGAGGGACACAACTCAAGGGAGGGATTCAGATCATGAGCGTCATCGTCACTCTGAAGTTCCAAGGCGACGTGGCCAAGTTCCGTCAGGCGATGGTCGACCACGGTGATCAGTTCGCCAAGATGGCCGAGGAGGCCAAGACCTCGGGGGGCGGCATCCATCACCGGTTCGCGGTGGGCGACGACTTCGTCCTCGTGGTGGACGAGTGGGAGAGCGCCGAACACTTCAGCAAGTTCTTCGCCAACCCAGACCTGCAGGCCCTGGTGGCCGCGTCCGGCGCCGCGCCGCAGCCGCCGGAGATCACCATCGCCGAGGCCATCAGCTCGCCGGACGAGTACTAGTGCCGCGAGTCAGCCACCACTTTGTCGCCGACCGCCCCATCGACGCGGTCTTCGACGTCGTGACCACGGCCCGGTACTGGACCGAGTGGCACCCGGCCACCCGCGGCATCGAGGGTGATATCGATCATCCGGCGCGGCTCGGAGATCACATCACCGAGCACGTGACGATCGCCGGTATCGAGGGCACCGGGACCTGGACCGTGGTGGAGCATGACCGGCCGCACCGCCTGGCCCTGGAGACCGAACTCGCCATGGGCCGCCTGCGGATCAGCTACCAGCTGGCCGCGGTGGCTGACGGCACCCGGTTCCAGCGCGATCTGGACTTCCCCGAACTGGGGCCGCAGATCGCGGCGGTCATGGCCGCTCAGTCGCAGGCCGGGGTGGCCAACCTCGCCCGGCTGGTCGAGCGCCAGATCCCGGCCCAGCAAGGCGTAGCAAGGCCCAGCAAGGCCTAGCAAGGCCTCGCAAACCCGCCGCGCGGCGGGACTCCCCGAAGGTCCCGCCGCGCGGCGCCACGAACAAGGTCCCGGCCGCGCGCAAAGTCCCGCCACGTATAGTGCGGGTGTGAAGACGGGGGTCAGCGCGATCTTGCTCGACGCGGGCGGGGTGCTGGTCTTCCCGCAGCCGGACCTGTTCCGCCTGCCGCTGCGGGAGCTCGGCGTGTCCCCGGACATCGCCGCGTTCGAGCGGGCTCACTACCAGGCCATGGTGGTCCAGGACGTGGCCGCCGTGCCGCCCGCCGCGGGCACCTGGTGGCGCGAGTACCTGGTGGGTTACTTCGCCGGATTCGGCGTGGCCGAGAACCGGTGCCGCGAGCTGGCCACCGAGATCGCGGTGGCGACCATGGGCCGGGCCTGGACCCACGTCGGCACCGGGGCGATGGCGGGGCTGCGAGCGCTGGCCGCCCTCGGCCTGCCGATGGGCGTGGTCTCGAACTCCGACGGCACCGTACAGGCCGAACTGCGTCGGCTCGGCGTCTGCTACGCCCCTGACCAAGAAGGCGCGGACGGGATCCCGGTGGGCGTGGTGGTCGACTCCGCTGTGGTCGGCGTGGCCAAGCCGAACCCGGCCATCTTCGGCATTGCGCTGGATGCCCTCGGCGTGCCCGCCAGCGGAACCGTGCTGCACGTGGGGGACAGCCTCCGCTACGACGTGGCCGGTGCCCGGGCCGCCGGCCTGGAGCCGGTCCACCTGGACCCGCACGGGTTCTGCCCCGCCCCGGACGGCCACCGCCACGTCCGCACCCTGACCGAGCTCGCCCAGACGCTCTGAGCCCATGCCAGCCCCGCCCCGGCCAGCCCAAGCCAGCCCAAAGCCAGCCCAAAGCCAGCCCAAATCCGGCCCGAAGCCACACCGGGAATGTCAGCCCCGGATGCCATGATGTTCCGATGCCAATGAACACCCGGCCGGTCACCGGCGAACTCGACGGTCTGCTGGCCTTCCTCGACCATCAGCGTGAGGCGGTGCGCTACGCCTGCTTCGGCCTGACCGACGAGCAGGCCCGGGTCGTGCCAGCGGCCAGCCCGCTCAGCCTGGGCGGCCTGGTCAAGCACCTGGCCTGGGGCGAGCTGACCTGGACGGCCCGGATCGAGGGACGCCCGGTGCGCGGAGACGCCGACCCGGCCGCGGCCATGACCGAGTACATGGGCACCTTCCAGCTCACCGCCGGCGAGACCCTGGCCGGCGTGGTCGCCGGCTACGAGGCGGCGGCCGAGCAGACCGACCGCGTCGCGCGAGCAAACACCGACCTGGACCGCAAGGTGCAACTGCCCGCGGCGCCCTGGGGCCCCGACCCCGACCGCTGCACCGTGCGCTGGGTCCTGCTGCACCTGATCGAGGAGACCGCCCGCCACGCCGGCCACGCCGACCTGCTCCGGGAGGCCTTGGACGGCGGGCTCAGCGGACCGCTGATGGCGGCGGCGGAGGGCTGGCCCGCCGACGGCTGGGTCACTCCCTGGAAGCCGCCAGCCTGACCCCGAACGGAACGCGTCAGAAGCTGAACGTGGTGGCGCCGTCCCCGATCCACTCCCACAGCTGCACGGTGCCGCCCAGATCGGCGTTGGACACGACCTGGTCGGCGGCCAACTGCTTGGCGTTGAAGCAGATCGGGCACAACAGCAGCCGGCCTCCTGCGGCGTCGAAGCGCTTCATCAGGTCCGAGATCGGCGGGCAGCCCTCGCAGGCCGTGCCCACGGCCACGCCCTCCAGACCCAGCCGGACCGCCTCCTTGGCCATGAACAGCAGGGTCGGCCGGCCCTGTTCGGCGGCTCCCACCGCGGTCAGCAGGGCCACGGTCACCTGCTCGGGATCCTCCAGACCTGTCGTCACGGTGATGGCCACCTTGCCCTTGGCGCTCATGTCATAACTCCTCTCACGCCGGGAACAAACCCCGATAACCCCCGACTAACCCGACTAACCCGACTAACCCGACTAACCTCGAGTCACCAAACCCGGGTCTTACTCAGCGATCCACCCCGAGCACAGCAGGTCCATCGACTCGATCCGCTCGCCCGCGGTAACGAAGGCGTGCTGCTCCACCAGCCGCGATGAGTCGGCGCCCGTCATGCGCACCCGCCAGGACAGGTGCATCCGGGGCCCGATGGCGTAGGCGCTGGCCGCCAGCAACTCGAAGCGGTCCGTACCGCCGAACCACCGCTCCAGCCGCGCCAGCACCTCCGCCCGCCCCTGCGCCTCGAACGGACCCGGCGGTACCAGGGCCCGGAACCGCACGTCCGGCGCCAGGCATGCGCCCATCGCGCCCAAGTCCCGCCGAGACAGCGCCGCCATGAACAGGTCGGCGCCGGTGAGCTGCTGAGTGATCATGGGACCGTTCTACGGCCCGCCGGCCAGCGCCGGCATCGGACATTTACCCGATCTTTGGCCCCGAGGCCCCCGAGGCCCCCGAAGCCCCCGAGGCCCCCGGAGCAAGCCCCGGCAGCGCACCGGACCGCTCCGCCATCACCAGCCCGTGCCCCATGGCGTACATCGCAGCCGCGCCCCGCGTAGTAACGCCGATCTTGGTGAACGCATGCTCCAGATGGCTGCTCACCGTCCGCGCCGACACCGACATCTGCCGGGCGATCTCCTTGTTCTGCAGCCCGCGGGAGACCAGGACCAGCACCTCCACCTCGCGGGGCGACAGCCCGGCGGGCAGCGCGGGCCGCCGCGGCACCCGGTGACCGGCGGCGTGCAGCACCGCGTCGACCGCGTCGGGATCGAGCCGTCCGGCCTTGGCCTCGGCCCGCAACGCCGCGGCTCGCGCGGCAGCATCCACGCCAGCCCGGTAAGGCCGGTCCTCGCCCATGGCGTGGAACACGTCGGCCGCCGCCACCAGGCGCGCGCCGACCGGGATGGCCTCGCCCCGCAGCCCCCGCGGGTAGCCGGAGCCGTCGGCGCGCTCGTGGTGCAGCCCGGCGATGGCGCCGATCTCGGCCAGCCGGGGCTGCCGGGACAAGATCCGCTCGGTGAGGTACGGATGGGTGCGGACCCGCTCCCGCTCCGCCGCCGACAGCGGCCCGGCCTTCTCCCAGATGCTGGTCGGCACCCCGATGATGCCCAGGTCGTGCACCAGCGCGGCCCGCTCGACCAGCGTCACGTCGTCGCCCGGCAGCCCGAGATGCCGGGCCGCCGACGCGGCGAGCGAGGAAACCCCGCGCGAATGCCCGAGCCGGGACGGCGACTTCAGGTCGGCGTAATCCGCGAACGCCTCGAGCGCCGTAGTCAGCTCGGCCTCGGACAGCTCGGCCTCGGACAGCCCGACCCCGGACAGCTCAGCCCCGGACAGCCCGGCCCCGGACAGCCCGGCCCCGGACAGCTCAGCCGAAGCGATCGCCACCTCCCAGCTGTCCACCGCATCCAGCCCGCCGAACAACCCCGCCGTGCACAGGTCGACCAGCGCCGGGTCGAACTCCGTGCCCCGGCGCCCCCGCAGCATGGTCACCGCCGCGTCCGGCCCGCCGACCCGGTCGAAGACCTCGGCGTCGTCGGCGATCTGCACCACCCGCATGACCGGGTCGATCCGCTCCCCGGCCAGCCCCAACGGGACGCCCCTGCCGTCCCACCGTTCGAACGCCTGGCCCAGCGCGCGGCCCACCTCGGCCCCCAGCCCCAGGCGGCTGGCGATGTCCCCTGTCGTCTGGCAGTGCGCCACGAACGACTGGCTGGCCTCGCGGGCGCCCTCGGCCAGGAACCGCCCGATCATGGTCAGCCGCCGCAGCGGCGGCGCGCCCGCCCCGACGTGGCCGAGCATGAAGCGCATCAGCGGCAGGCCCGCCTTGTCGACCTGGTAGCTGTCGGCCCGCAGCCGCAGGTCGTCACCGAACCACCTGGCCAGCTCGTGCGAGTCCGCGATGCAGCCCACCCAGGCCAGCAGCGAGACGTAGCAGACCTGCCGCTGCTCGCGCGCGGTCAGCCCGGCCGCGGCCGCCAGCCGCCGGGCCAGCACCGTCTGCCGGAGCACATGCTCCTGCGGCTGGCCCAGCCCCAGGTCGGTGGCCAGCGACAACGCCCCGACAAGCTCGGCCATCCGGACCCCGGACGGCGATGACTGCTCCACGCCTCAGGATAGAACGCAGCCCGTCAGCGATAGACTACGGGCTTGCCCGATCCCGGCGTGAAAGTGAGAGTACGCAGCATGCGCTGGTCCACGATGCACATCCCGACGCTGCGCGACGACCCGGCGGACGCGGGCGCGCCCAGCCACCGCCTGCTGCTCCGGGCCGGGTTCATCCGCCCGCTGATGGCCGGGCACTACTCCATGCTGCCGCTCGGCCAGCGAGTCCGGCTCAAGGTCATGGGCATCATCCGCGAGGAGATGAACCGGATCGGCGCCCAGGAGATCATCATGCCGGTCATGCACCCGGCCGAGCTGTGGCAGCTGTCCGGCCGCTGGGCGGTGATGGGCGACGAGCTGTTCAAGCTCAAGGACCGGCGCGGCACCGACCTGGCCCTCGGCATGACGCACGAGGAGGTCGTCACCAACCTGGCCACCGAGCTGGACTCCTACCGCCAGCTGCCGCAGATGTGGTACCAGATCCAGACCAAGCTGCGTGACGAGCCGCGGCCCAAGGCCGGGCTGATGCGCACCCGCGAGTTCACCATGAAGGACTCCTACAGCTTCGACCTGGGCCTGGACGAGCTCGACGTGTCCTTCCGCCTGCATCGTGACGCGTACGTCCGCATCTTCGAGCGGCTGGCCATCCCCGCCATCCCGGTCGAGGCCTCCAGCGGAGCGATGGGCGGCTCGGACTCCACCGAGTTCATCTGCCCCTCACCGTCCGGTGAGGACCTGATCGTCCTGTGCCCGGAGTGTGGTTACGCGGCGAACATCGAGAAGGCGACGTCGCGGCTGGCCGCCGTCAACGACGATTATTCCGAACGGGCCGTGGCCCTCGCGGCCCCGGAATCGTTCGACACACCCGGGGTCCGGACCATCGATGACCTCGCCCAGCGCTACCAGGCCCCCGCCGAACGCCAGGTCAAGACCCTGGTCTACTTCCTGGACGGCGTGCTCACCCTGGTCCTGCTGCGCGGCGATCACGCGCTGAACGAGCAGAAGCTCATCGACGCCACCGGCGCGAACACGATCCGCCCGGCCCAGCCGGACGAGATCCGCGACGCCCTCGGCGCGCTGCCCGGCAGCCTCGGCGCCGTCGGTGCAGTGTCTAATCCTCTTGGCGGCCACCCCATCATCGCCGACGAGGCGCTACGCGGCCGCAAGGGCATGTTCACCGGCGCGAACGTCGACGACACCCACCTGCGCGGGGTGGACGTCGAACGCGACATCAACGTCGGCCAGTGGGCCGACCTGCGCGAGGTCGCCGCCGGCGATGAGTGCGTCAACTGCGGGCACGGCTTGGAGGTGCAGCGCGGCATCGAGGTCGGCCACATCTTCAAGCTCGGCGCCAAGTACACCGAGGCCATGCAGATCCGGGTGTCCGGCCCGGACGGCAAGCCGATCCGGCCGGTCATGGGCTGCTACGGGATCGGCGTCGAACGCGCCATGGCCACCGTCGTCGAGGTCCACTACGACGCCAAGGGCATCATCTGGCCGGTCGCGGTGGCCCCGTTCGAGGTGGTGGTGGTGATCGCCCAGCAGGACGATCCCGCCGTGGTCGAGGCGGGGGAGGAGGTCTACGTGGCCCTGGCCGACGCCGGAGTCGACGTCATCGTGGACGACCGGCCGGTCCGCGCGGGGGTCAAGTTCAGCGACGCCGAGCTGGTCGGTATCCCGTTCCGGGTCACCGTGGGCAAGCGCGGCCTGGCCGCGGGCATCGCCGAGCTCACCGAGCGCGAGTCCGGCACCACCGTGCAGATCCCGCTGGCCGACCTGGCCGCCCAGGTCCGCGAGGCGATCGCCAAGTCGCTCGTCGCCAACCGCTGAGTCAATCAAACACCGGGAATCCTCATGCAGCAGACCGTGAAGTGGCTGCCCAAGCCGGAGAGCCACGACTACCAGGCGGCCGAGGACTACCTGTCGCTGATCATGTCGCCCAAGAAGGCCGCCGACGCCCGGCTGCAGCTGTCCGCGGCCCAGGGCAACCTCACCCACCGCAAGGCCAAGGACATCCTGCGCGCCAGCCAGCTGGCCCTGCTGGACCAGCAGAACAAGCACGTCGCGTCCGACCTGCTCAAGGTGTCCGCCGGCCAGCCCCTATCGCCGATCCTGCTGCTGCGCGGCGACGAGAGCCACCCGCTCATCATCGCCGACGGCTACCACCGCGTCTGCGCCAGCTACTGGATCGACGAGAACACCGACATCCCCTGCGTCCTGGTCTAGCCGCCTGCCTGCCCAGCTCACCATCTAGCCGCGCCCGCGATCATCTAGCCGCCGCCCGTCCGCCCAACACGCTACCGGCTCAAGTACCAGCCACCTCTCCATTCCTTCCCGCCCCAGAAACCACTCGAAAGCGGACGATACCCCGGTTATCGCGGTGGATCCGGCTTCTGCGGTGGATCCGGGTAACCATAGCTGCCACAACACTCCGTGAAAGCCGAATCCACCGCGGAAATGGGGCTGGGGTTGCCTGAGGGACTGATGAGGATCACCCCCGCATGATCAGGCTCTAGCCGAACGCCTGCGCCCGGAGCCATTCCGTCACTGCCGCACCCCACGTCTCCGGTGTCTCCCAGAACGTCATGTGGCCGGCCTCGAGCAGCTGGAGCCGGGCGTTCGGCAGAACGCCCGCCAGTTCGGCCGACAGCTCCGGGCGGGTCAAGATGTCGTGCCGGCCGGCCAGCACCAGAGCGGGCTGAGCCAGCTCATGAAGCCTGTCCAGCGCGTCGTGACCCAGGCAGGCGGCCGCGGCGGACTGGAAACCGTCCAGGTCCGGGAGGGCCGAGGCCCGGAACTCGGCGACCGTGTCCGGTTCGGCCGCGAGGTACGCGGCGGACATGCAGAACAGCAGCATGCTGTCCAGCAGCTGATCAGCGCGGCCCTGCCCGGCGAGCGAGATCCAGTGCTCGAACAGCACCCGCGTGAACGCGTCGGTGCGACCCCAGGTGTTGGACATGACGACGCCGGCGACGTCGGCCGGGTGGCGCAGCGCCCATTCCTGGCCGATGGCACCGCCCATGGACGACCCGATGACCACGGACGGTGCCAGTCCCAGGGCCTCGTGCAGCGCGTGCGCGTCCTCAGCCAGGTCCGCGATGCGGTACGGCCCGGGCGTGATCGGGCTGGCGCCGATGCCGCGATTGTCGAACGTGATGCACCGGTAGGCCGGGGTCAGGTATTCCAGAACCGGGTCCCACGACGCGTGGTCGTCGCCCAGTCCGGCCACGAGCACGACGGGCCGCCCGCCGGACGGTCCGCGCGCGTCCACCGCGAACCGCCCGCGCGCCGTGCCGACCAGTTCCGTCACGTCTCCTCCAGAGCCCGCCGTGTGGATTTCTGAACGTTTCTCACCGAACGGCCTTGGCTCCGACCGAGGCTGGCGGTCCAGGCCGCGATGAGAGCCCGCCTCGCGATGCCCGAACAGCCGCGTCCAGCTCGTTAAGCAGCGATGATACCAGCCCATACAGCGGTTGACCGTCGATGGCGTAACGGCTAGCCTCCAGGAGATCGGTCATATTTCCACTGTTTCAGACAGGCGGCTGACCTTAGATCGGGGGTGATGCCGGTGCTTGCGGTGGAGCGAAGGCGGCGCATCCTGACTTCGCTGGAGCGGTCCCCGGCCATCACCACCGATGAGTTCGCGGCTGAGCTCGGCGTCTCGCCCGAGACCGTGCGGCGCGACCTGATCGAACTGGAGCGCCGCGGCATGCTGCGCCGGGTGCACGGCGGCGCGGCCTCCGTGGCCCGGCTGGCGCCCGAGGAGTCGGCGTACAGCGAGCGGGTCCTGGAGCAGTCCGAGGCGAAACGGGCCATCGGCGCCGCGGCCGCGGCCCTGGTCGCCCCCGGCCAGACCGTGGTCATCGACGTCGGCACCACCAGCCTTGAGGTTGCCCGTGCGCTGCCCCACGACCTGCGCGCCACGATCGCCACTCCGTCCCTGCTCGTAGCGGCGGAGCTGTCCACCCGCCCGCACCTGCAGGTCCTGGTGGCCGGCGGCCGGGTCCGGCCCGGCGACCTGGCCTGCTCCGGCGCCGAGACCATCGACTTCTTCCGCGACCTGCACGCGGAGATCGCCTTCCTGGGCTCGGGGGCGATCAGCCCCACCGTCGGCCTGACCGACTATCACCGCGATGAGGTCCCGACCAAGCGCGTCATTATCGCGAACGCCGAGCGCGTGCTCGTCCTGGCCGACGGCACCAAGTTCGACCGGTCCGCTCCCTACCGGGTCTGCGATCTGTCCGACCTGGACGGCATCGTGACCGACGGGCCCTTCCCCGCGGGCCCCGAATGGGCCGGGCTGGCCCGGCCCATGAACGTCGTGGCCGCGGCCGCGGACTCCGGCCGGGTGCGGTGAGCGTCCCCTCCGAGGTAGACGTGGCCGTGATCGGGGGCGGCGTGGTCGGCTGCGCCGTGGCGCGGGAACTGGCCGGCTACCGGGTCCGGGTCGCCCTGCTGGAGGCGGGCGGGGACGTCGGCCAGGGCACGAGCAAGGCGAACACCGCGATCCTGCACACCGGCTTCGACGCGATTCCCGGATCGCTGGAGTCCGAACTGGTTGCCCGGGGCTACGCCCTGCTGTCCGGCTACTCGGCTGTGACCGGCATCCCGGTAGAGCGAACCGGAGCGGTCCTTGTCGCCTGGACCGGCGCCGACCTGGAGGCGCTGCCCGGGCTGCGCGAACGGGCGGCCAAGAACGGCTACGACCGCTGCGAGATCGTCGGCGCGCAGGCTGTCTACGCGATGGTGCCGTCGCTGGCCCCGGGCGTGCTCGGCGGGCTGACCGTGCCCGATGAGTCGATCATCTGCCCGTGGACCACCACGCTCGCCTTCGCCACGCAAGCCCGGCAGCGCGGTGCTCAACTGCTCTTCCGTCACCGGGTGACCGGGCTTCGCGCCGGGCCGGAGGATACGGTGCTCAGCACCGAGGCGGGCCAGATCCGGGCCCGGTGGGTGGTGAACGCCGCCGGGCTGCGCAGCGACCTCGTCGATGAGATGTACGGATTCCGGCGTTTTACCGTCACCCCCCGGCGCGGCGAACTACTGGTCTTCGACAAGCTCGCGCGTCCACTGGCGGACAAGATCATCCTGCCGGTGCCCAGTGCGGCCGGGAAGGGCGTGCTGATCAGCCCCACGATCTACGGCAACGTCCTGCTGGGCCCGACGGCCGAGAACCTCACCGACCGGGACGACACGTCGACCTCCGCCCGCGGCCTGGAGTTCCTGCTGGCCAAGGGGCGCGCGATCATGCCGTCGCTGCTCGAGGAGGAGGTCACCGCCTGCTATGCGGGCCTGCGCGCGGCCACCGACCGGCCCGACTATGTGGTCGAGATCGACCCCGGCCTGCGCTACCTGCTGCTCGGCGGCATCCGGTCGACGGGGCTGACCGCATCGATGGCCTTGGCCGAGCACGCCCGCGTCCTGCTCAGCGACGCGGGACTGACCCTGGAACCCCGCGATGACCTGCCCGATCCGCCGCGGATGCCGAACATCGGCGAGACTCGCCCCCGGCCCTATCTAAGCGGCGACCAGATCGCCGCCGACCCTGAGTACGGGACGATTGTGTGCTTCTGCGAGCGGGTCAGCCGAGGCGAGATCCGCGACGCCTTGGCCTCGCCGGTCCCGCCCCGCGACCTGGAAGGGCTGCGCCGCCGGACCCGTGCCGGGATGGGCCGCTGCCAGGGTTTCTACTGCGGCGCCGAAGTCGGTGCGCTGATGCGGTCGGCGAACCGGTGACCGGCCTGCCAGCCGAGCACGGCGAAGGGCCAGCGACCGGCCTGCCAGCCGAGCGTGCCGACGTGGTCATCGTCGGCGCCGGACCCGCCGGGCTCACCGCGGCCCGGTACCTGCGCGACGCGGGCGTGTCCTCGGTGCTCGTCCTGGAGCGCGAGGCGCAGCCCGGCGGCATCCCCCGCCACAGCGACCATCTCGGATACGGCCTGCGTGACCTGCGGACCGTGCTGTCCGGCCCGGCCTACGCCCGGTGCCTGGCCGACCTGGCCGCCGCCGCGGGGGCCGAGATCAGGCTCTCCGCCATGGTCACCGGGTGGGCGGGCGATCGATCGCTGCTGGTGACGAGCCCCCAGGGACGGCGCCGGATCGACGCCCGCGCGGTGGTGCTGGCCAGCGGCGCCCGCGAACGGCCGCGCTCCGCGCGCCTGGTACCCGGCGACCGTCCCGAGGGGATCTTCACCACCGGCCAGCTGCAAAACCACGTGCACCTGCATCATCAGCCGGCCGGAACCCGCGCGGTCGTGGTGGGCGCGGAACTGGTCAGCTGGTCCGCGGTCCTGACCTTGCGGGCCGCGGGTTGCCGGGCGGTGCTGCTGACCACCGAGTACGCCCGGCCGGAGTGCTACGCGGCGGTCACCGCCGCGGGGCGGCTCGGGCTGGGCGTTCCGGTCGCCCGGCGGACCCGGGTGACGCGCGTGATCGGGCGTGACCGGGTCCGGGCCGTCGAACTGGAGCACCTCGGCACCGGGGAACGGCGTACGTTCGCCTGCGACACGGTGGTCTTCACCGGGAACTGGATTCCCGACCACGAACTGGCGCGGCTGCGAGGCATCGAGATTGACCCTCAGCACCGGGGCCCGGTCGTGGATTCGGCGTTGCGCACCACCGCCGAGGGCATCTTCGCCGCCGGCAACCTGCTCCACCCGGTCGACACCGCCGACATCGCCGCACTGGACGGGCGGCATGTGGCCGAACCGGTGCGGCGCTACCTGGATCAGGACCGGGCGTACGGGCCCGCGGTCCGGCTCCGCGCCCAGCCGCCCTTCACCTGGGTAGCTCCCGGGCTTATCCGGCCGGGCGAGGTTGCCGCGCCCGGCGGCCACGCGTCGCTGTGGGCCAGCGAGCACCATCCCTTCCCGCGCGTCACGGTGCGACAGGGCGGCCGGTCCATCGCCGAACGCAGGCTGCCCTGGCCGGTCGCGCCCGGGCGGGTATGCCGCATCCCCTGGAACCTGTTCAGCCAGGTCGATCCCGAGGCGGGCGACGTCGCAATCGGATTGTCGGACCGGTGATCCGCCGACGCCCGCCGTGACGTACGGGTGACAAGGGGGGCCCAGTGCGGGGGCCCGCGAATAGATCGTCAGGAGTCCCGATGCCCGAAGCTCTGACCTTGGAATTCAACGGTGTCAGCGAGGCGGACTACGAGGCCGTCAACAAGCAACTTGGCATCGACATGCGCACTGGCCAGGGGGATTGGCCCGCCGGCCTGCTCTCGCACGCCGCCGGGATGGCCGATGACGGCCTGTTCATCGTGTCCGAGGTGTGGTCTTCGCGCACCGCGCAGGAGTCGTTCCTGGCCTCCCGGCTGGGCCCGGCCTTCGCCGCCGCCGGCCTGACTGCCGCACCCGCCATCCGCTGGGTCCCGCTGCTGGCGTACCACCGGCCGGATGCCTAACGCCACCGGCGCCGCGGGAGTGGGCGGGCTGGCCGCCCTGGCTCTGCTGCTGCCGATGGAAGCCGGAGTGCCGATCCCGCTGCCTGCCGACCTTGTCATGTTCACTGTGGGCCAGCAGGTGGGCGCGCATCGGTTGCCGCTGTGGCTGGCGGTGGCCGGCTTCGAGGTCATCGCCATCGTCGGCACCACGGCGCTGTTCCTGGTCAGCCGCGGATCCGCCCACCAGCTCATCGCCCGGTTCGGGCCGCGCCTGGGACTCAGCCAGGCGCGGCTTGGCCGCGCCACCGCCCTAGCCGAGGCGCGCGGGCGGCCCGGCCTGGCCGTGGGCCGCGCCCTGCCCGGCCTGCGCACCCTCACTGTCATTGCGGCGGGTGCCTCGGGCCTGGCCGGTCGTCGGGCGCTGCCCGCACTGGTCCTGGGCAGCAGCGTGTTCCTGCAGGTTCACCTGGTCCTTGGCCTGCTCCTCGGCCCGCTGGCGAGCCAGGCCTTCGACCGGGCCAAGCTCCCGGCGCTAGCCGCCGCAGCCGTCCTGGCCGTGGCCGCCGTGATCTTCTGGCGCACCCGCCGCCGGCGCGCCGCCCCGGGCGACCCGATCACCCCGACCGCCCCGGCCGGCCTGACCGCCCCGGCCGCCCCGGCCGCCCCGGCCGGCCTGACCGCCGCGGCGAACCCGGTCGCCTGGCGGGAAGCCACCTGTCCGGCCTGCATCGCCGTCACCCTGCTCGCCGACCGCATCCCCGCCCTCGCCGGCCTCACCGCCTCCAGCGCCGCCCCGGCAGCCGAACCCGCAGCCTCCGAAGCCAGCCTCCCGTAACGGGCCAGGGCATGCCCGAGACGTGGCGATAGCGACATGGTTGTGGCAATCATGTCGTCGGGGCGGCCGCCGGGACGGCGGCGCTGCCCTCCATGCAGACATCACGCTGACCTTGCGCACCACAGTTCCCGCCGGCAGCGTTCGCTACCTTACGGTTCCCGGTCCGCAGCTATCAGGCCTGGCGGTCGCGCTCCTGGCACCGCAGGGCACGGAGCGTGTCGTCGCGCCCCTCGACGAGCAGGCGGTGCAGCGCGGCGGGCGGCTGTGCCCGGGCGAGGTACTCGTCGGTCGCCGCCACCGTCTCCGCCGACACCGCACAGACCACGTAGGCGCCGCTGACGAAGTCCTGGGCCATGGCCGAGGACCAGTCGCGCCAGATGTCGCCCACCACGGCGAAGTATTCATCCCGGTATTGCTCGATGAGCTCGGGGTGATCCAGGTCGACGAAGCCAGCCAGCGCGGCCCGGAACATCGCGATGGTCAGCTCGCCGCCGGTCAGCGTGCTCCAGGTCTCCCGCTTGGCCTCGGCCGTGGGGATCGCCGCCCGGCAGGTCGCCGC
>Ga0070735_10001991_pt1 | contig 18920 bp, 14 predicted proteins | sample Coa_R1_FD_66443 | JGI IMG/M metagenome (GOLD analysis project Ga0070735, IMG submission 66443) | Surface soil microbial communities from Centralia Pennsylvania, which are recovering from an underground coalmine fire - Coalmine... | ecosystem: Environmental > Terrestrial > Soil > Unclassified ... | reverse complement strand
TCCAGAATACTCACGTCATGCGCAGATCCCACATTGAAAGGCGTGAGCGACGTTGCGCGGAACAATATCGTCCACAACCATACTGCCAGGTCGGCAGCGTACAAATAAGATCTTCTCGCGGTTCCGTCGCCCAAAATCTGAATCGCCCGGCCTGCAAGAACGTCTGCGATGAAGTTGCCAATGGCAAAGTGCTGGTCGAGGGGAAGATGCGGACCGCAGAAAGCCCAGCAGCGGGCAATCTTGCATTCTAGCCGGCCAGTCTTCTGGTAAAGCGCGCAAAGCAGTTCGGCGGTCCGTTTACCTTGCGCGTAAACATTGCCCGCATCAAGCGGATCAGGCGCTCCGGCATAGCTTTCCGGCACATGCGTCAAGTCGGCGGGTTGCTTCCCGTACACTGCGCCCGAACTCGTCAGCAGGAACTTTCTCGTACCGTGCGTGACCGCAAACTCGAGAACACGCTCAGTTCCCGCCACAATGGTCGAGAGCATCTCAAGAGGGGCTGTGGCAGCCAGCTTCGCACTCGCTTCTGTCGCTGCGTGGATAACGTACCCGTATTCTCCCTCCGGGAACGGAAAGCTGCGCACGTCGCCTGGCTGAAGTTTAATTGCGGCGTCCGATGCCAGATGCGGGCACTTTTGAGCGAACGCTTCTGGGCTGCGCGTCAGTATCGTTGCCTCAGCCCCCAGGCCGAGTAAACGGTTCACAAAGCAAAAACTCTCCACCAGCCAGCAGCCAAAAAAACCCGTACCGCCGGTGAGAAAAATGCGCTGGCCTCGCACTTCCTCCCACAGTGAAGCTGTGTGCTCCAGAATGGATTCCAGGTCCTGGTAGGGAACGGGCTTCGCCGCCATCGTTACTCTCCCGCAGGAGAGACGATCATCTCCGACAAGAACACGTCGCGCGGCAGCCGCGGCGCCATATCTTCCATCGGCAGGCTCACGATGGTTCCGTCCGGCCGCACTGAGGACGTGGCCCTCGGCGCAGTCACCTGATCGGAGGACACGTTGACCGCGCAGACTATTGGTCCGGGATGATCGAGAACAGCCTGCACGCGAGCGCGGATGTCTGTATGGTCCTGGATTTGGCAGCTTTCGATACCGTAGGCTGCGGCAACTTTCCTAACGTCGGGCAAAGTCAGATGGCTGGAGGGATCGCTACCCATCATTCTTCCCTCGAAGTAATTGCGCTGGGTCGCCATGATTGAAGCATAAGTGCCGTTGCAGAGAACGAAGTATTTAATCGGCAGGTTCAGCCGGCGAACGGTCTCCAGATCCTGGATGTTCAGCTGAAATCCGCCATCACCGTTAACGCAGATCGTGCGCCTGCGGCCAGAAGCGAGGCAGGTGCCGATCGAGCCCGGCAGCCCCGTTCCCATAGCGCCCAGTGAGGGAGAATTTACCACCCGCTGCCCTTCTTTCATCCGGAAACACTGCAAAAAAATATCGCTGCATGCGCCAGAGCTGCCGGGTGCCAGAACATCTTCCGGCATGCACAGGTCGGAGAGAACATCGGTAAGGATGTAAAGATTCACGACGCCGGGATTCTGGTTCCAATACTCGGGCAGAATGACTGGATATTTTGCAGCCCACTGCTTGGTCTTGGCAACCCAGCCGCTGACATCGGGCAGGCGAATGCCGGCGAGCTGGTCCAAAAGCTCCGAGAGGAAATCGGCCGCATCCGCGGTGATGGGCACATCGATTGGCATTTCAAACTTTGCTATTTCTAAAGGGTCGACATCGACGAGCACTTTTTTGGCAGCGCGCGCAAAATTTTTGTGGCTGAACGCAGTCTGCGGCATGTCGAGCCGGGCTCCCACGACGACGATGCAATCCGCATTTTGCTGGGTGAAGTTGGCTGCGCGGGATGCCACTGACCCCGGACGACCCGCAAACCAGGGATACTCCTCGGGAAGCATATCCATTGACTTCCAGGTCAACAGCACCGGAATTTTGAGCCGATCGGAAATTTTTTGAACCAAACCCTTCTTGTGAGCCATGCGCGCGCCGTTTCCAACGAAAAGAACCGGTCGCTGTGCCTGCTTCAGCAAATTAATGGCTAGGGAAACATTCTGCCGCAGGTCGGTTTTTTTCCTCTCTTGCTCCTTCTGCTCCGGCTCCGGCGTAAATCCCCGCAGCGTTTTCTCGTCTACCATCTGGGCTTGGACATCCAGCGGCACATCGAGCCAGACTGGCCCACGTCTGCCTTGGTTGGCAAGATAGACTGCTCGCTCCAGTTCATATCGAACTTCATTGGGATCGACAATGGTTTTGGCATGTTTGGTCAGAGGGCGGACCACCGAGACGATATCGAGCTCCTGCGGCCCCATGGAACGCACGCCACGGGACGTCAGCAGATCGGCGCGCTTCACCTGGCCGGAAATGAAAATACAGGGAGAGGAATCGAGCCATGCAGCCGCAAGGCCGGTAATCGCGTTCGTTCCTCCGGGGCCGGTCGTGACCAGCGCTGCAGCCAGATGGCCAGTGAACTCGGCATGCGCCTGCGTGGCAAATGCGACCGCCTGTTCGTGGAGGCAGCAGACATATTCCAATCCAGGCTGCCGGCCGACGGAGTCGGCCAGGTGCATGCATCCTCCACCGGTGAGCACGAAAATGCGATTGACTCCGGCTTCGGTCAGGAACCGGACCATATAGTCCGAGAGTTTGATCAAGATTCACCTGCCATTTGAGAAAGCTGCCGCAGCAATGCGGAGATGGTCAATTTGCTGTTGTTCCAGGGCTGCGCAGCCTGCAGAGTCTTCATTCCCAGCGATTCGGCCTGAACGATATTATCCGTCGAATCGTCCACCAGCACATCGCCCCGGCCTAGCCACGACAGGTATTCCCCCTTGTTGCGGTCGTAGACCGGGACACCCTCATCCATGCGCGTGGGCACAACCCCGAAACAACGGATCCATGCGCCGAAATGCAGCATCACCCAATGGGCGACATCTGGCGCGGTCTCCAAGGGACGAGCCGTCAGGGCAACGTGGCGAAATCCATGTCCCTGCTCGCGAAACCAAGCGAGCACTTCCGAATTCGGCGCCATCTTGCAGGCTCGTTCGGTTCTGCGGAAGTTATCCATCGAAGAAAGGTATTCACTTCGCTCCACTCCAAGAACATCATGCGGCGGATTGCAGGTCAGTCCAGCATAGGTAGTCCGGCAGTTGGAATGCTCCGGAAGCCATGCATAGACGAACCATTGGTACATCAGATCGTTCAGGACGTCATCCACATCCCAGACCACGGTCAGCATTATTCGAGCCAGTGACTCACGAAGGTCTTGCGGTTCTTATTTCCACCAATCGCGGCGTCGGAATAAAACGAATCATCCGATGAGTAGCTGGACGATACTTCCTCAATGACCGCGCCGGTTTTGGTCCAGAACGCATGTTTGATTCCGTGCGGAATGGTCACAACTCCGTTCGCTTTATGCGTCGTCTGATTGCCTTCCAGATCGACCGTGACATCCCCATAGAGCACGTGATACGTCTCGTCTTTCACGTTGTGCCATTGCTCGGGATGCCTCTGCCCTGGCAATACCACCATCAGTCGCTTGCAGTATTCGCGATTGATGACTGTAATTGCGGTCAGCCCGAATTCGCGAAACTTTTCCAAACCATAATGGTGGGAAATCTCCAGTTCGCAATGTCCCGGCACCTGAACCTTGCTCTTTCGGATCAGCGCCTTTACCTCACAGACAATCCTGTACACCGCGTCGCGGGTATTGATGGCCTTCACCTGGTTGCCCATGACCGCGCCATTGGCAGGAATGTTCTCGGACGCAATGTACTCCGCGTATTTTGAGAAGTCCTGTGCGACCAACTGGCCGTTCACGTTCGGCATGGCGTAGAAAACATTGGAGTGACGGATCGGCTCTCCTGCCGCTACGGGATTCCGGACAAAAGCGCCGCGCGCCAGATCTCGAAGCGCAATCTGCTCCCCCGGAGGGGCGGGATAACGCTTCCCTGAATCCCCGATGAGGGTCAAAGCCTCCGCTGCCGATTCCAGCCACTTCCGCACCTGGCTGGGGTTTGCACTGTATGCATTCAGCGCATATTTGTCGGTAGCCACCCCGACGTGCTTCTCGAACATGACGGCACCGAGTGCGAGAGCAATCTTCACGGCCTCGACGTTGTCGGGCCGCTCGTGCGTAGAGTAACCGATCGGAATCTCCGGATAGCGCTTCCTGAGCAACTCAATTTGGCCGAGGTGAAGGTGATCATCGGGCGCTGGGTACTCCCCGACGCAGTGCATGATGGTGAGCGACTTGTTCCGATGCTTAAAAAAACTGACGACCCGATCGATCTCTTCCAGAGGCTCTCCGGCGGTTGAGGCAACAATGGGAAGATCGTATTTCGCGATTCTCTCCAGGAGCGGCCAGTCCGTCATGTAGCAGCTGGGAACCTTCATGAAGTCGAAGCCGTGCTCGGCGATCTTATCTACCGAGATCTCATCCCACGGAGTGCACATGGCGAGAAAGCCGGCTTCGACAATTGCATCCTTGATCTGCCGGTATTGGTCCCAGGAAAGGCGAGTCTCCGAGAACCGTTTCACATATTTGAGATCGTAACGGCCCTGGTATGAGGGATGGATGCAACTGTCGATGTCGCGATACTGCAGCTTCACGCAAAAACCGAATGGAAATCCTTCCGAGGCGCTCTTCAGTTCGCCGATGATGCGAATCCCGTGCTCTACTTCCCCCATGTGGTTATTCGCCATCTCGTAGATAAAGAGTGGCCGTCGATTGAGGTCCCGCATTCTTCACTTCTCCCGTCTTAGCTAATCTGTCCGACTGTAGGCCGTGTCTCTGCGCGCCCCGATTTGCACTGCGCGATGAATCCCTTGATTGTAGCCGCTACGAAATCCAGCATCGGCTGCCTCAGGCCCGGGTATACACCCACCCAAAGTACATTGTTCATCACAAAATCAGTATTGAGCAGGTGCCCTACCACGCGATATTTGCAATCCTGATAAGCAGGTTGGCGCAGCAGGTTGCCGCCAAAGAGAAGGCGGGTGCCGATTTTACTTGTCTCCAAGGCTCGAATAAGATCCTCGCGCCGAAATGGCGCATTTTCACGCACTCCAATTGGAAAGCCAAACCACGATGGGTCAGAGCCTGGCGTTGCTTCCGGCAGAATCAGGTCCTCCTCCAGTTCCGCCAAAGCTGTGCGAAGAAAATGAAAGTTCGCCTTGCGGCGCGCAATAAACTCGGGCAGTTTGGTGAGCTGTGAAGCTCCGAGAGCAGCTTGCATATCTGTGGCCTTCAGGTTGTAGCCGATATGCGAGTAGGTGTACTTGTGATCGTAGCCGCACGGTAACGACCCTAACTGCCACTCGAAGCGTTTGCCGCAGGTATTGTCCTTGCCGGGATCGCACCAGCAGTCGCGGCCCCAGTCGCGAAACGACTCAATGAGCAACTGCAGAGCCGGCTTGTCCGTAAGAACCGCTCCGCCTTCACCAGTCGTGATGTGATGCGCGGGATAAAAGCTTAACGTGGCGATATCGCCAAAGGTGCCGACCTTCCGTCCCTTATAAGTCGAACCCAGAGCGTCACAGCAATCTTCGATCAGCCAAAGATTATATTTGCGGGTAAAAGCAGTGACTGCATCGAGGTCAAAAACATTCCCCAGTGTGTGTGCGACAAAAACCGCCCGGGTACGCTCGCTGCGCGCCGCTTCCAGTTCGCGCGCATCAATCTCATACTGTGGAACGGTAACGTCCACAAAAACCGGCACCAGATGATTCTGAAAAATCGGGTTTACCGTCGTCGGAAAACCCGCGGCCACGGTAATCACCTCATCGCCGGGCTGGAGCCTCCGGTCGCCGAGTTTTGGCGAAGTCAGAGCGCTGAGCGCAATAAGATTCGCTGAAGAGCCCGAGTTGACCAGCGAGGCGGAACGGACCCCGACGAATCGCGCCAGGTTCCGCTCAAAAATCTCCGCGAAACGGCCGGTCGTGAACCAGCCATCGAGAGCCGCTTCTACTACAGCGCTAATATCAGCACCGTCGATCACTTTGCCCGATACCGGAACCGGCGAAACTCCAGGGATAAAGTCTCCTGGGAGCGATGATTCCGAACGGTACTGAGCGGTCAAATCGAGAATCTGCTTGCGAAGCTGGGCCGCAGTTTCTGCCATACAGTAAGGTCTTTCAAATCATAACATTCAAGCCATTTCTTGCGGGACGACTCATTCCCGCGTGGGTAAGCTATCATGGAACGATTTTTCCGCTCATCAATGCCAGCGTTCTGACGCGCAAAGCGTGGCGCGCGCCGAATGTGTGGTATACCGAATTTGATCGAGGCAGGAAGCAACCGCTCGGAGAACAAATGAAGGCAGTGATTCTTGCAGGCGGCTTTGGAACGCGTCTCAGCGAGGAGACGACCGTCCGGCCGAAACCAATGGTTGAGATTGGCGGCAGGCCGATTCTTTGGCACATCCTCAAGCTGTATTCACATCATGGAATCGACGATTTCATCGTGTGCTGTGGATACAAGGGATACATGATCAAGGAGTACTTCGCGAATTATCTGCTGCATATGTCCGACGTGACCTTCGATATGCAGAAGCGCTCCATGGAAGTTCATCAGAGCGTAGCGGAGCCGTGGAAGGTGACGCTGGTCGATACCGGGGATCAAACGGGCACGGGTGGACGGCTGAAAAAAGTGGCTCGTTATATTGCGGGTGAGGATGCCTTCTGCATGACGTACGGAGATGGTTTAAGCGACGTGGATATCTCAGCGAGCATCGCCTTCCACAAACAACACGGCGGCCGGGTGACGATCACCGCCGTGCAACCGCCGGCGCGCTTTGGAGCGCTTGGCATGGAGGGAACAGCAATCACTTCGTTTCAGGAAAAGCCGCAGGGGGAAGGCGGGTGGATCAATGGCGGCTTCTTTGTCTTGTCACCGAAAGTGTTGGACGAAATTCACAATGACGCGTGGATGTTCGAACGGGAACCTGTGGACAGCCTGACCGCGCAACGCCAGGTGCATGCATTTCGGCACCGCGGATTCTGGCAGGCGATGGACACTTTGCGCGATAAACAACGGCTGGAAGAGTTGTGGGCTGAGGGGAGGGCGCCCTGGAAGACATGGTGAAGACGTGGGACGGGCGTCGTGTTTTTCTAACCGGGCACACCGGCTTCAAGGGAAGTTGGCTCGCCCTGTGGCTGAGTAAGCTGGGAGCGCAGATTCGCGGATACTCCCTCGACCCCAGCACCGAACCCAGCTTGTTCAACCTGGCTTCGGTAGGCAACGTTGTTGAAGATGTTCGTGGCGACGTTCGCGATTACGCCAAGCTCGAAGCCTCGATAAGAGAGTTCGCGCCGGAAGTCGTTTTTCATCTGGCGGCCCAGCCGATCGTCCGGCGCTCGTATGCCGACCCGGTCGGTACATACGGCACCAACGTCATGGGCACGGTGCATCTGCTGGAAGCGATCCGCAAGACTCCGAGCGTGCGCGCAGTGGTATGCGTTACGACCGACAAGTGTTACGAAAATCAGGAATGGATCTGGCCGTATCGTGAATCGGATCCGCTTGGCGGGCATGACCCCTATGCATCCAGCAAGGCCTGCGCTGAAATTGTCACTGCGGCATACCGCAGTTCATTCTTTCCCATCGAGCGGCTGCATGAACATCACGTCGCGCTGGCGACGGCGAGGGCCGGCAATGTCATCGGCGGCGGGGACTGGTCCGAAGACAGGCTCATTCCAGATCTGGTCCGCGGATTCAGGTCCGGGCAACCCGTTCTGATCAGGCACCCCAACGCCATCCGTCCCTGGCAACATGTGCTCGACCCTTTACATGGCTACATGATGCTGGCTCAGAATCTCCTCGCTCAGCCCGCTCGGTTTGCAACCCCGTATAACTTTGGGCCCAGCGATGATGACACTTGGCCGGTGGAGCGCATGGCCAGCAGGCTTGCGAGTATGTGGGGCAACGGCGCGTCCTGGACTTGCGATACCGTTCCCGGGGTTCACGAAGCTCACGTTCTGAAACTGGATGCGAGCAAGGCTCGTGCCGAACTCGGATGGAAACCCCTGCTCAAAATTGAAGCGGCCCTGGATTGGACGATGGCGTGGTATGGTGCCTGGAATCAAGGGGACAACATGGCAGAGTTCACCGAGCGACAGATCGTCGAATACGAGCAACTTTCAGAATGCAGTCCCTGAATTTTTCGTTCGGTGTGGTGCATTTTGATTGACTTGTTCTTTCCACAAGCGCCCTGATCATCGTTCGCTTTTGGCTGAGCCGTCCGCGGCGCCGGAAATCGAAGATGTATTTCTCATTGCAGATTTGCATCTTCGTTAATAGAGACATCGTATGAACTACGCAGTGCTTTGGAATCCGCCGAGACTTTACCGCGCAATAAAACGTCGCGTCGTTCAACGCAGAACTTTCAATGAAGCCATTAGCAGAGGCAAACGAAGATTCGGGAACGATCCGAACTTCCGGCCTGATCTCGTCCCGGATTATTTTGTACCCCGTTTAGTGGATTATCCCGACGATGTCCTCATTCTGAAGCGAATCATCGCTGCTTATAAGAAAGCGAAGATCGCGCAGAAGAACTCCGGTGAGGCCTTTAATGTGAGCAATGAGTGGCTTCCAATTTATGAGCGCCAACTCGGACCCGTGATGGAAGCCCTGCTCTCCGAGAACGTGACTGAACTGCGGCGAATGTACCAAAACTTCTTTAGGGATCCATGCAGCACCGGCCTGGTGGGGCTCCCGATCAACATTCCCAATCTTTTTTCGGGCGGAGCGATCAAACAAAAATTCCGGGAGTACATCCTCTGTGATGTTCTGCATCGATACGACCTGTGGAAGAGCCGGACAGGAAATAAATATCCCCCCGCGGCTTTATCGGCGCCCTTAGTCGGAAATCCGTACGGCTACACGATGGATGGCGTTTTTATTCGGGCGGGGGGTGATTATCAACATTATTATGCTCACGCCATTGCCGAGTTGGCGGGTTCCAGCAAGGGGCGGATAGTGGTAGAGCTGGGCGGCGGTTTTGGAGGTCTTGCCTATTACCTCATGCGGGACGACCCACAGCTAACGTATGTGGATTTCGATCTTCCCGAGGCGACCGCTCTTGCGTCTTACTACCTTATGCGGTGCTTGCCGAATGTTCCTATGCGCCTCTATGGCGAGGCGGAATTATCAGCGGAGGTTCTTGCAACTCCCGGTTTTGTCATGATGCCCAGTTTCGAAATTGTGAATATGCCGTCGAAATCCGCTGCGGTAGCTTTCAATTCCTACAGTCTTGCAGAGATGGCGCCCTCCGCCATCCGCGTTTACCTTGACCAGATCGCGCGGATCACTTGCGGCTACTTTCTACACGTCAACCACAATAGAAATGCGGCGCTGAGCGCGGATAAGTTCGATATCGAGAAGCGCGGTTTCAAGCTGGTGAACAGGGAGCTAGCCGGATGGACTCTGGGAATCAACCCGCAATCGGATGAGTACGAGTATCACTACAGGGCGGAAGAGATACATTCGTCACGCCCCGCCTGCGCCTGAACGCGGGCTGCGCTGGTTGCAGTTTGTCCGGCAAACGGATATCCTGCCTGCCGACACCTTGAGTCGAGGGTGTCGCTCCCAGGGGCAGTATGCACCAGGAGCAGCTCGGTTTCTACGGCGGCGCAAAGACACGGTGGCAAGAGATCGCACTGTAGGCACAACTCCGATAAGCAGACGCCGCTTTCTTCAGCAGGCAGGTTTGTTGGCGGCTGGCTCGGCTTTTGGATCTTCTCTGATTGGATGCAATTCCGGATTCGTTATCCCTTGCCTGGGACCGGCCCCGCCGCCATCCTCCGTGCCCGGAATGACCTATATTCGCGCCTCGGAAATTGGGTGCGCCCTCAATTGCGACCTGAGATACGGGACCAACAAGTACACCGGGGGTGCTGCCACTGACGACGGACCGCGCATCAATGCGGCAATGGCCGGAGCGAGCGCGAACAATCCGATTACCCTGATCATTGACGGAAGCGCGCTGGTCTCGGGCTTATTCCTGCCGGCCGGCGGGCATTGGAGCATCGCAGGCCTGGGCTGCGGTACGGGATTTTTCGTCAAGGCAGGCACTAACAACGATTGCATCCACAACTTACCTCCCAATGTCCCCGTGTCCTTTACTCCAGGACCACCGGCTCCTGCGCGCGGGAGGAACGTCTCGCTCAGCAACTTCACGGTGAACGGTAACCAGGGCAACGGTTTTGATGGAAATTCGACGACCGGAACGCCACATGGCAGTACAGAGGTCTGGTACTGCAGCATTAATCTGATGAACTTAGACAACATAACCATTGAAAACGTGGTCATCGTGAGGAGTCCCGCCTACCACGTACGGCTTTCGAATGTCGGCCATGTCGCCATATCCGGGTGCGTATTGCAGAGCCAGGGCATTAATACGGACGGGTTCCATTTTGATGGGCCGGCGAACGACATTACGATTTCAAATTGCCAAATCACCTCAGGCGATGATGCCATCGCGCTGAACTGCCCGGAGGGCTATTCGGGCAACATCTCTCGAGTCGCGGTCAGCGACTGCACATTCAACAGCTTTAGCCTCATGAGGCTCTATACGACCAACGGCGGTCCTAATAAATTCACCATCGACAGCGTGAGCGTGAGCAATTGCAGCGGATGGCTGGTGGAGGCCGCCTTTCTGATCGGCATGGCCGACAGCCTTCCAAATTCGGTTCTCTCTTTGACCGTCTCAGATTGCAAGCTGGGGGCGCCGACGATATTGGAAATCGCTGAGAATTTCGGGACGATCCTGCTCCAAAACGTTGTCTTCGAAGCCATCGAATCGGGCGAGACTTGGGCGGGAGCGCCGCAATGGAATCAGGTATGCAGTTTCTTGAGGCCATCCCCGATCTATGGCGCTGTCACTTCCGTCGGAGCGAGTCTCACGTTCGAAAATTGCAGTATCAGCCGAAACCGGAGTGTTTGGGCTCCTGCCTCGATCCTGGCGTACAACTCGAGGATCGAATATCTCGCCTTCAATGGGTTCCAAGTGCAAGGTGCGAGAAATTACATCTCGTTCCCCGAGTTGCTGGATGTCGCGCAGGGATCAATCGGGGAGCTGGTTCTCAATTCTGTCAGCAGCAACAACATTGTGGCTCCCGTTTCCGAGGGCGGCTTTGCCAATGTCAGGAGCGTTTCTGGGACAGGGGTTCTTGCAACAGCCTGGGAGTTTCCTGATGCCGTGATGGCAGACGGAGTTCCGTACATCTCGGCGGACACAGGGCTGCCTTCGATAAAAATAAATGGCGTGGTTATGCCATATCCTCAGCCCGCTGCTCAAAGTCGAAGCTCTGGAGCAGACTCTGGAGCGGTATCGTACTCGGAATCAAGGGAACAACATTGCGGGGTTCGCTGCGAAGCATATTCCGGATTACCCGAACCGGGCTAGCGGTCAGGGCTCCAGCCCATTTTGTGCCGTTTGAGGTCTCCGCGCTAGGGCTCGTATTACGGTTGCGCTAGTCCAACCGAAGTCCACCTCTTCTGCTTGAATTGACGCGACCGAGAGATGCGCGGCCCGCAAAAGCTCAGTCACTGACTTTACCGAATACCGGTTTATGTGTTCATGAATGTCCACCTTGATCGTTTCGTCCCCACCGGCAAGCCGGCTGATTGCGTCATCACTCAACTCCTGCGGAACCTCGATATAGAGATAGCCGGCATCTTTGAGAAACGATGCCGCCTTCTTCGTCAGGAGAAGGGGATAAGATACATGTTCCAGCACGTGAGCGAGTTGGATGTAGGAGTAGGAACCCAGTCCCGACTCGTCTCTGATTCTTGTGACTCCCATGGCCGGAGCGATATCGGAGATATCGAAGACGTATTTCTCTCCGGGGAGATCTGGTAAGAACTTTCCATCCGCCCCTCCATAGTCGAGCATTGAAAAATCGTTTTCGATGTTGATCTTCCCCGTCAACCATCGCGAGAGGCCAGTTGTGCGGGCCTGAATCTCATGGGTGCAACTGCCAACCTGTGACGCTAATGACGCATATTCGGGTTCGTACCGAGTCCTCTCCCGGTTGTAGGAAGGAGAACGGTAATCTGCATAGAGTCTTGCAATTGCCTCGTCTGGAAAGGGCATCTTAGTCTGGATGAAGGAGCAGGTCGTGCAAATTTCGATTTCGATTAGCGCGGATTTCCCATAGATTCTCTGGAAGGTCTTGGATAAGAACTCGATTCTCCGCAGGAAGCGCTTCACCGGATGCGCAGAGGGAGCGAAGCCACACTCAAGGTTCAGCACCCGTTTCAGAAAGAATGGTGCGACCTCGCCGATGAAACCGAGGTCGTTCATTGTCTCCGCCTCACAGTTTCTGCACGCCTTCAAAACTCCTCCTCAGTCCAATTAAGATTGTCCTAGCTTTCTACAGGAAAATGATCCTGGATGTCACGGGAACACCGGAGGGTGTTGACTTGAGATCGCAGTTTTCGATTATCTGCTCGATTGCTGGCATCATGTTTTCTGCTGGGAACGTGTTATATTTGCTGCAAGAATAGCTATCCGATGACTGCGATTGCACGGCTTTGTGCTTGGATTAATCACACCCGATCTGTCCTAAGGGTTTGGCATCGCCCATGATAATTCCGAGTGCTGGTTCAGCCTCCTGCCGATCGGCATATTTTTCGATAATCGATGATGAGCCACTATTCGAAAAAGATTTAACGTTGGATGGACACGGCAGCAAGAAGTGAGAAATCGACCCGACATGCAGTTTGAATCAAACGTCATCGCCGGAGATTTGGTCGCCGATCGGCTTGGCCTTCTTTTAGGTGAGTCTCCAATCGCAGCGGCGGAACGCGAACGCACAGCGTTTGATCGATTGGCTCATCCATTTAGCGAGCGAATTGTCTTGTTTGGGGCGGGCGGTCTTGGCCGGCGCACCCTGGCAAACTTGCGCCGTATTGGTCTGGAGCCCTTGGCGTTTGCGGATAACAACTCTGCTCTTTGGGAAACCTCTGTGGACGGCATACCGGTGTACTCAACGGCGAGGGCCGCAACAGTATACGGTCGGGATGCGGTTTTTGTAGTGACCATATGGGGCACGCAAGCCCGCGACCGGATGGTCGATCGCATCCGGCAGTTGCTTGATCTGGGCTGCAAACACGTCGCTCCAGCAGGCCTCTTGTTTTGGAAGTTTCCTGAGGTCTTTCTGCCTTACTTTCCATTGGACTTGCCCCACAAAGCGCTGCATTCAACGAGAGAAATCAAGGCAGCGTTCGATCTTTTTAAAGATGAGTCCTCTCGCCGAGAGTACGTCGCACAGGTGGCTTTTCGTCTATTTCTCGATTCCGACGAATTGACCTGCAGCCCGGAGTCCAAACAGTATTTTCCATCCGAGCTGATTCATCTCGGAGAGCACGAGGTACTGGTTGACTGTGGCGCCTTCGATGGAGATTCGATTGCGGATTTCATCGACCGACAAGGGCACGCATTCGGCTCCATCGTCGCATTCGAACCGGACGCGGCTAACCGCAACAACCTTGATGCGCGATTGAGCCAATATCCCGCCTCCATCGGGGACAGAATTCATATTTTTCCCCAGGCGGTGTCTTCTCGAACCGGACATGTTTCATTCAGTTCTACTGGAACGGATCAATCCAGGATAGGCGATTCCGGGAACTTGGTAGAGTGTGTAACCCTTGACGATGCCTTGCAAACCTTGCGGCCTTCTTTAATCAAATTCGATATCGAAGGCGCGGAATTGGACGCTTTGGCCGGAGCATGTAATGTGATTTCACATTCCCGTCCGGTGCTCGCAGTAAGCGCCTATCATGAACAAGATCACCTGTGGCGGATCCCCCTCGCATTGGCTCAGTTATGCAAGGATTACAAGTTCTTCCTGCGTCCTCATGGCAGCGAAGGATGGGACTTGACTTGCTATGCGGTGCCCTCGGAAAGGGTTAAGCTTTTCTGAACGGCCGCGTTCAACAGCCTGGCTCTTGCACTCCCTTCGATCTCATTGTCAGGCTACTATATTCCCGGTCGGGCTGGTTGCCCTCTCACGCCAGGAGCGCACTGAATGTCTGAAGGTTTGCCGGGGATAGCGCCTCTTCCGTTGAAAGCATCCAGTGCTGCGCGTGTTCGTCACTGGATGCGAAGAGTTCTTGGGGTTGACCGGGCAATAGGATTCACGGTTCTTGCCAGGCTTTGGTCCAGTTCTGCCGGCTTGGTCACAATTGCGCTGATCGCGCGATTTCTTTCTCCTGCGGAGCAGGGATATTACTACACCTTTGGCAGCCTGGTGGCCCTGCAAGTCGTTTTTGAGCTCGGGTTTTCGTTTGTCATTCTGCAGTTGGCCAGTCACGAACGAGCCGAGCTCTCTATCGTCGACGATTGTGAAATCCACGGATCCCCAATTGCTCATGCCAGGTTGGCTTCCGTCATTCAAAAGTCGGTTCGTTGGTATTCGGTGGCTGCCGTCTTTCTGGCGGGTATGTTGCTTCCTGCCGGTTTCTATTTCTTTTCCACTCACCAGCAGGCTGGGCAGCCCGTTTCCTGGCGCCTTCCCTGGTGCTTTGCTGCGTTGATGGCGGCGCTGAATTTCCAGATTGACCCATTCTTGTCGTTCTTGGAAGGCTGCGGATACGTCCCGGAAGTTGCGCGCCTTCGCCTTGTGCAGTCGGTAATTGGAAGCTCACTGGCTTGGATGGTCCTAGTAACCCATCATGGCCTTTTGGCGCCGTCGATGATGCTTCTTGGTATGGCTTCCGCCTCCACGGTGTGGCTGGCCAGGAAGCGTAAATTATTGCTCGGACTGTTGAGGCACCCCGCGGGGCCACACCGAATCCAATGGCTTCGCGAAGTCTGGCCTTTCCAGTGGCGAATTGCCGCCAGCTGGCTATCCGGCTACTTTTTGGTCTGGATTTTCAATCCTGTCCTGTTTGCATTTCGCGGTCCCGTGGAAGCGGGGAGGATGGGAATGTCGCTCAGCGTCGCTAATGCAATTCAGGCCATCGCTGTCTCTTGGGTGAGCACCAAAGCTGCACCCTTCGGAACTCTGATCGCCCGCAAGGAATATCGACAGCTCGATCAGACGTTTTTTCAGGCGCTCAGGCAATCCTTTGCCGTCTCTCTCGCGATCGCCCTGACCGCATGGCTCGGATGTATTTACCTCAATGTGCTTCACGTTCGTTTTGCCCAGCGTTTGCTCGACCCCTTTTCCTTCGGCATCTTGCTGCTATATATGGTCGTAAATGTCGTTATATTCGCGGAAGCTTACTATCTGCGCGCCCACAAGCAGGAGGTATTTTTCGTCAATTCGATTGTCGGCGCAGTTGCGGTTACGGTTTGCACACTTATTTTTGCCCGTCGCTATGGGGCCCAGGGGATTGTGGTCAGCACCTGCCTGCTCAACTGGGCCGGGTTGGTCTGGGCGACGTACAAGTTTCGAAAGTACCGCAGGCTGTGGCACGCTCCTTAAAGTAATTCATGGTTTACGGTCGTCACCATCAGGAGTACCTATTACGCACGTTTGGTAAGATGAGCGCTGAATTCGCCCCAGGGCATGGTACCGGGGCGGATTTCGCGCGGGCGCTGCGCGGCTTCTGTAATTCTGAGCAGGCCGTCACTGCGTCGCACGCCTGAAAATAGCCCCAAGATCAATGATCCCGGAAGCGATGTCGAAAAAATTACAGCCGCCTGAGAAGCCCGGGCCGCTGCTGACTATCGCAATTCCGACCTACAACCGGGCCTGGTGCCTGAGAGAGCTTCTGCCGATTCTCGCCGGAGAGCTTAAAGAAGAGTCTCGTGTCGAGCTGATTATCTCCGACAACGCTTCTCCGGACGAAACCCCGTCAGTAGTGCAGGATTTTGTGGCTCGTGGACTTCGCGTTCATTACATCCGCAATACCCAAAACATAGGTTCAGACGCGAACTTTCTGCAATGCTTTGAACAGGCGCGAGGAAAGTACGTTTGGATTTTCGGTGATGACGACATCCTGGTTCCGGGCGGACTTGCCAAGATTCTCTCTTATTGCGAGACTGCTGAATACGATCTCATTTGGGTAAGCAATTACCCCTTTGAGAATTTCCGCGAACCTCTTGCCGTTGAGCCGCGACCGGATGCCATCGAAATCACAGATGCGGTGGCCTACGTCAAGCGCATCCATGTTTTCTTTACTTTTATTACAGGTAACATCATCAATAAGAACACGGTGCTGGAAGCAGGACCGAAGGCCTTCTCAAGTTTGATTGGAACAGGTCTAATGCAGCTGGGGTGGACCTACACGGCGTTGAACCGATTCTCCCGAGGACTCTACATCCGGGAAAAACTAATTGCAATGCGGGTGAACAATACCGGTGGTTACAGGCTGTTTCAGGTTTTCGGATCGACCTTGGCGGCGGTTACGAGAAACTGGTTAAGGTCCGAGAATCTCGGGCGCATCGTCATGAACGGAACGGTCCAGCGGTTCTGGCCTCCGATCTTGCTCCAATACAAGAAGAACGCAAAAGCCTTCGCGGATGAAGCCAAGCCTCAGGCGGTGTTGACTCCGCTTTTTAAGGGCAACCTCAGGTATTGGGCTTTCGTTTACCCGGTGATCGTACTACCCTCTTTGCCGGCGGCGTTGTGGGTCTTTGGTGTGCGCATTCTCAATCGGTTGGACAAGGCTGCAGGATTTCCCATGCTCTATTGGCGATTCCTGGGTAATGGCGCTAATCGGTCAAGCGAAAATCCATAAGACGTCGATTGGAACGAGTGACCGCGAGGTTTCGCCCGAAGCTTCCCGGGAATGTACAATCCCATGTTTGTGGGTGCCTCTTTGAGGTGGGTGATTTTGAATAAATTGCGGCGCTTTCTGCGCGAAAACGGCGTGTACATCCTCGGTGTAGCCTCGGCCGGGCATTTCGCCGGGTTCATCCGAGCCCGGTTTCTCTCGCGAAGGCTCGGAGTGAGAAAGATTAAGATCGGGCCCAGAGCATTTTTGCGGGGTTTATTCGCGATTGAGATGGGAGAGGATTTTGCGGCAGGGGAAGGATTGTGGCTGGAAGCGATTACCCACTATAACGATCAGACTTTCTCGCCGAAAATCATCATTGGACAGCACGTGCGGATTAGCCACTTTGTGCACATAGCCGCCACGCATTTCGTAGAGATTGGGGACAATGTGCTGATGGGCAGTAAAGTTATGATCACCGATCACAATCACGGTCAGTATTCGAAGGAGAATACCTCGCCGGAATTGGCCCCGGCGCTGCGACCTCTCGATTGCGACCGGCGAGTCGTCATAGGACGAAACGTCTGGCTCGGTGATGGCGTCGTGGTTACCCCCGGATCCTCTATCGGAGAAGGTTCTGTGATCGGAGCTAATTCTGTTGTTCTGGGCCACATTCCGGCATTCGCCATAGCTGTCGGAATTCCCGCCACCGTACGCAAGACGTTCAATTTCGATACCAGGAAATGGTGCGAAGTCGAATGATTCGCGCTGCCTGTACGATCGTCTCTTTAAACTATCTTCCCTACGCACGGACGCTTTGTGATTCCTTCCTGAAGTTTCATCCTTCGCACAAGTTCTATGTCTTGCTGGTTGACCGTTTACCTGCAGGCTTCCAGGCCTCGAATGAAAGATTCGAGCTTGTCCTCGTAGATGATCTAGAGGTCCCCAACTTCGATTCAATTGCCTTCAAGTACGGTATTCTCGAATTAAATACCAACGTTAAACCGACGTTTCTCAAAAAAATTCTCCGGGATGGTGTCGACCAGATCATATATTTCGATCCAGATATCCTGATCTGTTCTGCGCTCGACCCCGTATACGAAGCATTGGCAAGCAATTCGATTGTCCTGACGCCGCATTCCACCTCGCCGAACGAGGGCGCTCCCTACGCTGAGACGCTGCTGCTGATAGATGGCGTTTTCAATTTGGGCTTTATCGCAGTCTCCAAGGCCGCCGAGACGGAACGCTTCCTCGATTGGTGGGAAAAACGCTGTTTGACCCTCGGATATAACGAACGCTGGAGTGGATTGTTCGTCGATCAAAAATGGATCAACTTGGTTCCCTGTTATTTTAATTCCGTTAGCGTGCTGAAGCATGTCGGATGCAACGTAGCCTACTGGAATATCCATGAGAGGATGCTCGAAAAGAAAGAATCCTCTTGGATGGTCAACCGGACAACGCCTCTCGTCTTTTTTCATTTCAGCGGTGTAAGCGTGGACGGAGGCGACAGGATTTCGAAGCATACCGATCAGTTCGATCTCACAACCCGCTCAGACCTGGAAGAACTGTTCGCGGATTACCGCAAACTCCTCGTGGACAACGGCATTCGGGAATTTGGCCGCTACCGTTATGCATTCGGGTATTTTGACAACGGAGTCATCGTGAATAAGCTGCAAAGGTCAGCTTTCGCAGCCAACATCGAAAGTTTTGTGGGGGAGAATCCATTTGACTCCAATGGGCATTTCTATCGATGGGCTAAGAAGCAGCATTTGCAAAGTTCTCAGGACTCCAGTGAGAAGTACGGTAGAAAAGCATATAGGAAGACAGATATTCGAATTCGTTTTGTCAATGCAATGATGCGACTGGCATTGCGATTAATGGGAGCGGATCGCTACACCATTTTGATGAAGTATCTCGAGTATGCATCCCTGCTGCGCAACCAGAAAGATATCCTCGGCGACGTAGATGGCCAATAAGATCAATGCCCGATAGGGAGTAAGGCGTGCAATCCAAATCCATCGGGAACAGCCCGCTCATTAGAAAGCTACGTTAAGAACCCCAAAATCGCTCAGCTCTGGATTTATGCCCCGGAATCGGCGGTTATCCTGCCGGGTTTTACGGGCGCGAATTCGACTTTGCGGGAATTGTTATCCTGGTTCCGTGCGTAGAGAAACAACATCCAGAGGAACCAGTAAAAAGCCATTGTAGGGATATAGTTGAGCGCACCATCCATAGCTGCC
>Ga0070735_10001990_pt1 | contig 18923 bp, 17 predicted proteins | sample Coa_R1_FD_66443 | JGI IMG/M metagenome (GOLD analysis project Ga0070735, IMG submission 66443) | Surface soil microbial communities from Centralia Pennsylvania, which are recovering from an underground coalmine fire - Coalmine... | ecosystem: Environmental > Terrestrial > Soil > Unclassified ... | reverse complement strand
TCCCAAAATCCGCACTGGCGCTCTGGAAGCACATCGCCCTGTCCTGCTCCGAACCGGATCGATCGTCACCATCACCCCGCACGACGTTCCCGGCAATGTCGCCCGCATCTCCACCACCTTTCCCGATCTGGCCCGCGAACTGAAGCCCGGTGCCCGCGTTCTCCTCAGCGATGGACTAATCGAGTTGCGCGTGCACGAGATTCGCGACGAGGACGTCCTCTGCGAGGTCATCAACGGAGGCACGCTCGGCGAGCACAAGGGCATCAATCTTCCCGGTGTGCCGCTCTCGATTCCCGCTCTCACAGAAAAAGACCGCAAGGATCTTGAGTTCGGTCTCGATCACGGCGTCGATGCCGTCGCTCTTTCTTTCGTGCGCACCGCCGCCGACATCCGCATGGTCAAACAGATCATGGCCTCGCATCAGCGGGACATTCCCGTGATCGCCAAGCTCGAAAAACCTCAGGCCATCGATCGTCTCGAAGAAATCCTCGAAGCCGCCGACGGAGTCATGGTCGCCCGTGGAGACTTGGGCGTCGAAATGGCTCCCGAGAAAGTCCCGGTGATCCAGAAGCACGTGATCCGCCGCGCATCAGCCTGGCGGCGGCCAGTGATCACCGCGACGCAGATGCTTGAATCCATGGTCGAGAACCCCCGCCCCACGCGGGCTGAAGCCAGCGACGTCGCCAACGCGATTTTCGACGGCACTGACGCCGTCATGCTCTCCGCCGAAACCGCCAGCGGACAATATCCGCGCGAGTCGGTTTCCATCATGGCGCGCATCGTCGTCGAAGCTGAATGCAATATGGACGATATGGGCCAATCCCGTCGCCGCCGCGAGCACCGCAGCCTTTCCGTTGCCGAAACCATCTGCGAATCAATCGCGCACGCTGCCGAAGACCTGCCCATGGGCGCGATCGCCATTTTCACCGAGACCGGCAACACCGCCCGCATGATTTCCAAATATCGTCCCAAGGTCCCGATCTACGCCTTCACCCACATCGAGCCGGTCGTGCAGCGGATGAATCTTTACTGGGGCGTTCATCCCGTGCGCTGCCGCCAGGCGCGCTCCGCCGAGCAGATGGTCACCATGGCCGAGGAGGAACTGGTCCGTCGCGGCGTCCTTGACCCGGGCGACGTTCTTGGAGTAGTAGCCGGTACCCGCCAGGCCTCTGGCTCAACCAACCTGATGCGCCTTCATATCGTCACCGAGCAGGAAGCCGAAAGCATCGTGCATCCACACAAAGACCCTGTGAAGAAGCATCGCTCGAAGTGATCCGCATTCAGCTGTCGGTATTCGCAAAAAGACGAGACTGAGCTGAATGCTGGCTGCTATCGGCGAACGACCGACGTCTAGCCCTGGCTCTAACCCCTGCCGTATATAATTCCCGCTTATGCCAGAAGAGATTCTTTCCGTGGCGACGTGGGAACCGAACCAGCAGATGGAAGCCGCGGCGCTGGAAACGTTTCACGAACTGAAATCCATCGTAGCCGCCAAGGGCTACGGACGCGACTTCCTCTACCGCGACCGCGATCATCACTACGTTTTTATGCGCTACTGGAAATCCGAAGAAGCCCGCCGCTCCGCGCAAGAAGATCCCGACATGCTCCGCTGCTGGGCCAAACTCGGCAACCAGATTCAGATCGTGAAGGTCTACGAAACGCTCAGCGAAGTGCCGGCGAATGCAGTTTGAGATCACAAATTGCGAACTTAAAACAGCGCTTTTGATTCGCATTTCTCGTTAAATAAATGTCGCGACTGGAATAAGCACTTGCCCTCCGCTACTCGCGAATTCGCCGACCGCTCCGTCGATCCCCACGTCGTCGGTTTCCTGCACACGCCAGAAACTCCCAACGGTGACGGCTTGGTCCTTACCCATGGTGCTGGAGGCAACGCGCAAGCGCCGCTGCTTCGCGCGCTAGCCGAGACATTTGCCACCGCCGGATACACCGTGCTCCGCTGCAATCTGCCGTATCGTCAGACGCGCTCCTTTGGCCCGCCGGGCCGCGCCGACGGCGCCCGCGACCGTGCCGGACTGAAACATGCGATAGCCGCGCTCCAGAAAATGCTGAGGAAAATAGATGATGAGGGTGCCCCACTTCTGGCCGATGTTGCCAGAAGTGCGGGTTTTCGCGAGCAGAATGCCTCAGGAAAGTGTTACCTCGCTGGCCACTCCTACGGAGGCCGTCAATCGAGCATGCTCTGCGCCGAAGAACCAGGCTTGGTTCCAGCCCTACTGCTGCTTTCTTATCCGCTCCATCCCCCCAATCGTCCCACTCAGCAGAAGACGCAGCATCTCCCCGACCTGCGCACGCCAACGCTCTTCGTCAGCGGAACGCGCGACCCCTTCGGCTCCATCGAAGAATTGCAGCAGGCGCTAAAGATGATCCCGGCAAAGACCCGCCTCCTGCCAATACAAGACGCCGGTCACGATCTGGGATTTAAGGGAAAAGAAAGTAAGAATGAGTTGCCAATCCGGATTTTGTCCGAATTCACATCGCTTGTGGGCGTGTCATCCTGAGCAAAGCGAAGGATCCCATATCACCCGACAGTGACATCAAGCGCCGAAAGGCGTTCTCACGATGCGGTAGGTAATGAAAATTCCCAGGAAGGCCAGCGTAACCGGCAACGAAAACCGAGTTCCTTCGCTGCGCTCGTATGACAAACCGGGAATCCGATAATCTTTGAAACCTTGAAACCTGAAACGTTGGAAACCTGCCCTAATTCACCCACCCCGACTTCCCGCCGCCATTCCCCTTCCGCGAATCGTCATCCGGAGGAATGTAGTTCCCATGCTCGTCGAAGTGGACGTCCCGGTCGTGCTTCGTCCGCATATAAACTTCAAATTTCTTCGCCGCCCGTCGCCGCTTCCAGCGGTAATACGAATTGCGGATTCCGTAATAACGTTCGGATATCGAGACATTCACCATCGCGCCCTTCGGCCCGCGCCGTACATACAGCCAGCCAAAGAACAGGCCGCCCAAGTGCGCGACATACGCGATGCCGTTGCCCCCCGACATCGCGAGCGCCAATTCGACCACGATCAGGATTCCAATGAAATACTTGGCCTTGATCATGAACGGGAGCGGAATCAGCATGATTTCGTTTTCCGCAAACAGAATCCCGAACGCGATCAATACCGCAAAGACACCGCCCGACGCGCCCAGAGTAGTCGTCGTAGGCCGCGCCAGCACGTGCATAAAGGCGAGCCCGACCGTAGTGACCGCCGCGCCTACAATGCCGATCAGATACAGCTCGACAAACCGCCGCACGCCCCATGCGTTCTCCACCGAGGCACCGAACATCCACAGCGCGAACATGTTCCCGAACCAGTGCCAGAACTCAAGATGCACAAAGCCGTACGTGATCAGCTGCCAAATCCGGCCGTGATAGACCACCCACCAGGGAGTCAATGCGGCATAGACCTTCAGAAACGCTTCAGCGGGCACTCCCATCAGGCCGAGAGCCATCTGCAGGAGATAGACCGCAGTATTGATGCCGATCAGCCAAGTCACCGCCTTCGTGAACGGTGGCAGGCTCAAGGTCATCGATTCGCCGTAACGAGCCACTCAATCTCCTTCCGTACAATTCTACTCGTCTAAAGACGCCGCAGTGCCTACCGCTGTGGCGTCGGTACTACCGGCAGGCTGCGGTGCCCAGCGCCATCTACCGCCCGCACGGCGAAGATCACATTATCCTTCGACATCTTCATCGTGGCCCGCGTCACATTGCCCACGTTTTCCGAGTGCTCCCACTGCGGGCTCGTGGTCGCCCGCCACACCACTTCATATCCCGATGCTAGCCCCCCGGGTGACGCATCCCACGTCAGCGTAGAATCGTTCTCCAGATCTTTCGTCAGCAGATGCACATTCTCCGGAGGCGCCGGAGCCGCCGCCAAAGAGGCCAGCGTTGCCGCATTCAGCCGCGCCACGTGCGCGACGTAATCGAAGTCGACAAACTTCGGCAGGTCGCCATACTGAATGCCGTTTTCCATCCGCACATTCTGATGCTGATGGTGAAAGTCCTCGCGGAACTCGGTCAGCCGTACCGCCGAGAACCCCTGCTGATTAAAGGAATAATGATCCCCGCCGCGCAGGTACCGATCGAGCCGGAAGATCAGCATCGGCTTCACGCCTGTATCATAGCTTTCACCCACATCCGTGATATAACGCGCAAGTTCGCGAGATCCCGAATCGCTCTCGCCTCCCAGCCCGCGGATCCTGCGGAGGTCCTGCTCAGAAGCCGCGACAGGCACGCCTTCCGAGAACACCCGCACGACGGAATGATCCTGCTCTGGACTCTTGTCCCCACCCACAATGTCGTTATTCAGTACCGCTTCCAGATCCCAGCCCTCATCCTTCGCGAATTTCGCAAAGTGCTTGCTCCCGTTCAGTCCCTGCTCTTCGCCAGCGACGGTCAGAAAAACGATCGTCCCCGGAAACTTCATCTTGCTCAGCACCCGCGCGCACTCCAGACTCACCGCCGTACCGCTTCCATCATCGTTCGCGCCCGGAGCGTCGCCATTCACATCGAATATGTCGCTGTTCCGCGAATCGTAGTGCCCGGTCACCAGCACAATCCGTTTCGCATTCTCCGGGTCCGACCCCTTCAGAAGCGCATAAACATTGGTGATTTCCGTCGGCTTCGGAATCCGGTCCATTGGCTGTTCGACAAAGCTGTCGGTCTTGACGTCAAGACATCCGCCGCACGCCCTCGAATATTCTTCAAACTTCGATTTGATCCACTCCCGCGCTGCCCCGATTCCATGCCCGGCGGCAATCGATGTCGAGTCCTGCGCCGAGAGCGTCAGCCGCGTGCCAAAACTGACCAGCTTGTCGATATTCGCCTGAATCCGCTGCGCCGAAATCTCGCGCAGCGCCGCTGCAATCTTGGGGTCGGGGACCATCTTTGGATCAGCGTTCGCTTGGGCCCAGCAATGTATCCCCAGCAAGAGCATCGCGGGCATTCCCGCCCGCGCAAATTTCCTAAAGTTTGTCATGATGAACCCCGGCGAAAAGAGGTTGTTGCCCAACAACGAATTCCCGTTTTCCCAGTGAAACCGAGCCCTGCCGTTCCTTCCCCTTGACCAATAGCCGGGGAGAATCTAAATATTATCAGGAGGCTCTAATAGCAATGGGAGGCTTTATGGTTCTCTGTCCCGAGTGCGAAACCGATCTCGACGTCGAAGAAGAAGAGGTCGACGAAGGGGAAGTGATTTCCTGTCCCGAGTGTGGCACCGATTTTGAAGTCGTTACGACCAGCCCGCTTGAATTGAAAGCCGTCGAAGAAGGCTACGAAGAAGACGATGACGAGGAGGACGAGGAGAGCGAAGACGGTGACTATTCCTAACCTCCGTTCACACCAGCTTTTCTGCAAGCTGTCCATCTTAGCGGCAATCTGTGCGCTCATGCTGCCGATCTTCGCGACTCCACTGCCCCTGCTTGCCGCCGACAAGTCCGAAGACAAGCCTTATGCATTGATTTTCGGCACCGTCTGGGGACCTGACAGCCGACCCGTTTACGGCGTTCCCGTAAAAATTCGCCGCGCCAAAGACAAGAAGCCGAAGTGGGAGGTTTATTCCGATCATCACGGCGAATTCGCCCAGCGGGTTCCAGCCGGAGAGGCCGACTACATCCTCAGCGCCGATCTCAAGCACGTGAAATCTGCCGATGGAAAGCCGCTCCACGCCCCCGACGTCACCGTTCACATCTATAACGACGAGCGCGAAGATACCGGAGTGCATCTCACCTACTGACATCGGGCTTTACCTCCGTGAGACAATAACAGCAACCATGAATCACAACCCCTCGGGCCACAGAGCTGTTGCCCTGTTGTGCCTTGTAGTCGTTGCCCTTTGCGCGGTGTTCGCCCTGGCGGCGGACAAAAAAGAAAAAACCGTCGGTCGTTTACTTCTGGGAAAGGTGCTTGATACTCAGGAGAATCCGCTCCCCGACGCCGTCGTCTACCTGACCAACACCCGCACCCGCGCCGTCAAGACTTACATCGTCAGTACTGACGGCACTTATCGGTTCCCCGCGCTTTCGACACAGGTCGACTACGAGATCTACGCCCAGTTCAAGGGCCACAAGAGCGACACCAAGTCGGTCAGCCAGTTCGACGACCGAACGCAGGTCTATATCGACCTTCACATCAATCCGCGCTGATCCCGGCCGCCCGCACCATTTCATGCAACTTTTCAGCCTCCATCCGGGTTCTAGATAATAGGGACGTATAACCGGAGGGACATTGTGAACGAGCTGCGCTCTTCAACAGGGAGTAGTGTTTCACTTCTCGGTAAGGCTGCTTTCATTGCCGCGATTCTGCTTTGCACTGCGTCTGCCTTCGCTCAGGGCGGTACGATGAGCCCGTATCAGGGAGAACAGGATGGCGTCAGCGCCGGCGGAGGCTGGGTTTCCTACCAGGCCGTCGACAAAATGACAGGTGCCAAGAAGATCCGCTTCGAACTTCTCGCCAATAATTATTTCAAGGAAGATCCAACGTACAAGCCGCGCGTCGACCTCTACTGTGAAGATGGCAAACTCAAACTGGCCGACTTCAACCCTGGCGTCAGACTGCCTCCGCCGAATCGTCCAGGCTTCTGGGGACAGCCTCAGCTAGAAGTTGAAGTCCGCATCGACGACTTCCACACCTATCACGGCTGGAACTGGGTTCGCGGCCATTTCCTCTCGATGGACAAGGGGACGGTCCGCGGCATGATCGGCGCACAGATCTTCAACGTCGCGCTTCGCACGCGCAGTGGACGCCAGATCGCGGAATTCAGCCCCGCTGGATTGAACGTCGACCAGATCCGCCAATCCTGCGATATCAGTCCCAAAAAACCCAGCAAAGACTAAAGACTCAAAGATAGAACCGGACGAGTTTCAAAGGGACAGCGCTCAGCTGTCCCTCGTTTTATCCGAGCTGCAGCCCGAATCCGCAGCGAGACAACCAGCAACTGGCCTCCAGCCCCCAGTACCCAGCCCCTGGGCCCTTGCCCCCACCCGGCCTCAACTGGCACCCTATCCTCGGACTCCAATGGACAGCACCTCCGCATCAGGCCTGGTCTTTCTTGTGTTTGCGGCCTGCGTGTTTATCTACGGCGCCGTGCTTCGTCGCGGACTCGCGCGGCTTCGCGATCAGAATAATCGCCTTGGTGCAAGACTCGATGCTTTACTAAAGCAGCGGTACGAGAAAGTCCTCGAACTTCTCGCCCTTCTCCCAGGTGATCCGTCCCCGGAACGGAAACTTCTGGCGGAAGCCAATGACGCCGTCGCCAGCGCGACGACCGTTCGTCAAAAGGCAGAATCTGACCAGCAACTGACAGAAAGTCTACAGATGATATTTGAGTCGGAGGGCAAAAACCTGCGCCTCGCGTCGAGCGAAACCTACCTGACTCTGCGGGATCACCTCGCCGCTTTGCAAACTCAAATTGCCAATCACCGCGCGGTGTTCAATGAGGACATTCGCTCCTATAACACCCGCATCGGCCAGTTTCCTGACACATTTGTAGCCAGCATCATGGGCATGAGGCGGCGTCAACGATTCGAAGGTTCGCAAAGCAAGTAGAAGCTTTCGAACTCACTTCCAGCCCGAAAGATCGCGCCCAAGCATCGCTTCGAGCGCTTCAACCTCGGCCCGGAACAACTTCCGCAATTTCATGCGCTCGCAATACGAGACCTTCTGAAATCCAGCTCCGCCGCCAACGAAAAACTTCACTGCACCCAGCCGTTTTGCGAAGGCCACGATTGAATCGAGCCTTTGCGCTTTCGCCCACTCCGAGAGCACCATGGCTCCCCTGGTCCAGTAATAATTTCGGGGTTCCCTCAATTCCTCCGACGACAGAACGCGGCAAAGCTGCGCCGGGATCAGTCTCACTCGCGAGATCCCTATGAAGTCTGCGACCGTATCGAGAAACAACTGCGCATCCTTCTCGATATCATCATGCAGCATCACCAGCACCTGGGATTCTCCCAGCGCCTTCTTCCACTCCTTCAAGTGGCTTGCATAGCGGCTCGATTCCAAGAGCTCAGGGTCGCGCTCAAGAGCCTCTTCCAGCGTCCATCGGATAAATCCGTACGCCCGCTTCAGCCGGTACAGCGAGATCACTCGATCCACCGGATCTCGAAAAGTGCAGACGATCTTCGCGTGAGGAATCAACTGGGCGATTCGTTCGCGCGCCGGTTGAGATGAGAAGTAAGTCGGAGCGATCTCCCCGATCGCACGCTCATCGGTTGCCTTGCGATAATGCGATCGATACCACTCCAATCCGCGGTCGAAATGCTTGTCGAAAAAACGCGTTTCCTTTGTGGGATCGGCGAGCCATGCGCATTGGCTTAACACCGTATGAAGCCAGGTCGTGCCGGTGCGGGGAGGTCCGATAATAAAGAAGGACGGCAGGCTCGAAAGGTTTGGAGCATCGTTTTTGCGGAAGGCATTTCTGGCCATTCTCGAGGTTCCTCCAGAACCCGAAACAACCGGAAACACTTCGCCCCTTGTGCAAACCAACAGCTAAAAGCTAAAGCCAGTTACCAACAAGCGAATGGTAGATGCCCATAGGGGGCGGACGGTTGTTGCCGCAAATACAAACCGTTGTTGCAGCACGACAGATTTCCCGTAGCAACCCGCGGTCTGCGCTTTCTGATCTCGAGCTTCGCAATCAGAATTAAGACCACGAAGACGTGTCCTGAAAGCGCCAATCATTGTGAGCGAGATTGAAGGCTGCCCTCGTGCAGAATCATCTAGCCCTTGGTTCTTCGAGGCCGAGACTTGCCGTCCAATATCTCGAGGGCTTTGTGATGAGCGAGCGTGAGCAGAAGAGTACTATTCGAAAGGGGCAGGCCGGGCCATATTCGTTCCGCAGCCTGGCGCATTACTTTCAAGCTATCCGGCGACAGACGTACATTGACTTGCAGCGATCTCTTGGAGTCCATCACGGCAAATAGATTCTCAAGCCCCAGCCGGGATTGTCAGTGATATTAACAGGTGCATTTGATACTATCTGTGACGCAAATCACACATGGGAGCCTTGCCAGCCTTCCCCCAACATGCAAGCAGTCGCGATTTTGCTGCGAACGCGAGCATGCAGATGGGTAGAGCACGCTTTTGCCTGCTGGGACTTCCTCCGGGGCACTGAGTGCTATGCCCACTGTCGGGATCCAGAGTCGCATTTTCGGGAGTGAATGTAGATGTCTCTCAACCCTGATCCCAAGTCTCCAAGCTCATCCGATCCTCACTCGCCGGCGACCGTTCCGCGCACACTCCTGCTTGTGGATGACGAGAAAGTCCTTCGCGAAATCATCGCCAAGGTCCTCCGGAGGGAGGGCTACCTCGTCCTCGAAGCGGCCACATCCGACGCCGCGATCCTTGCTGCCAGCCAGTCGGACCGCCAACCCGCTCTCTTAATATCGGATATCACTCTTCCCGGCGCTGCAGGAGGCATGCAGCTGTTCGCAGAACTGCGAAAATTGAACCCGGAGCTAAAAGCCGTTTTTATTTCAGGCCGCAGCTTGGAAGAGATTATTCAAGACACGCCGCTCCCCAAAGGTACCGCATTTATGGAGAAGCCTTTCGAGCATGACGATTTTGTCCGTACAATTCGGGAAATCCTTCGTTAGGCACTTCAGCTCAGAATCTTCGCGGCGTCCTTTGCGTAGTACGTCAGGATGATGCTCGCTCCGGCGCGCCGTATGCTGAGCAGCGACTCCATCATCACGCGCTCCCGCTCAATCCAGCCATTCTGTGCGGCAGCTTCGATCATCGCGTACTCGCCCGATACCTGATAGGCCGCCAGCGGCAGATCGAACCGTTTCCGCGCCGCCGCAATCACATCCAGGTATGGCATCGCTGGCTTCACCATGATCATGTCCGCGCCTTCCTCAACATCGGCCGCAATCTCGCGCATGGCTTCACGAATATTCGCACCGTCCATCTGGTACGAACGCCGATCGCCGAATTGCGGAGCCGAGTCCGCCGCTTCGCGAAAAGGCCCATAAAATCCGGACGCGAACTTCGCCGCATAGGAAAGAATCGGCGTATTGATCAATCCTGCCTCGTCCAGCGCCTTGCGGATCGCCGCCACCCGCCCGTCCATCATGTCCGACGGCGCAATAATGTCGATTCCCGCCTTGGCCAGCGACACCGATGTCCGCGCCAGCAACTCCAGCGATGCGTCATTCACGATCTCGTAGTTTTGCTCGGCCTGCCGCCGCGCGAACTCCACCATTCGATCGACTGCCTTCTCATTGTCGTCCGAGGGGCCAACGACCACGCCTCCCGCCGCCGCTCCCAGCGATCGCGGCAGTGTCGGCTTTACAATTCCACAATGCCCATGCGACATGTATTCGCAGAGGCACACGTCCCCCATCAGCATGAGCCCGGGAACCTCCCGCCGCATCGCCCGCGCCGCCTGCTGCACGATCCCATCGTCGGCCCACGCGCCCGTGGCCACGTCATCCTTCTTATCCGGAAGGCCAAACAGGATCACCGACGGCACGCCCAGCGAATACACCTCACGCGCCTCTTTCACCGCTTCATCCACCGAGAGATTGAACACCCCCGGCATCGATCGTACTTCCTTGCGGATCCCTTCCCCGGGGCACACGAACATCGGATACACGAATGCATCCGGCGTGAGCCGGGTCTCAGTGACCATATTTCTTAATTCCGCCGTGCGGCGGAGGCGGCGAAGGCGCGTTACAGGGAATGCCATGGCAGTGCCTCAAACGGAAGCTGGGACCTTCCGACCCTCAATTCTAGCAGTCATGGTGACCTCCAATTCGCATTTGGCCAGTATTCGGGCTCGCCGAAGAAGCTCGTAAACTGCGCCGAAATGCGGGCCGCAGTGGAAAAATGATCGGGTCAGCGGAATCGGAACGGCCCAGGTTTACTCGGGTCGCTAAGCCGCTGAAATGCGCTTGCGTCTTAGCGCCTTGGGGCCGGCTCGGAATCCTTGTTAACCCATGTGACCGAAGTAACCACTTACATTCCCGCGGTTCGATGAACCTGCGATTAACTCCCATAAAATGGGGGCGGATGAGTCTGCTTTCTCGCCACCGCTGGTTCGCGGCAGCGGCCGGAATTACTCTGGCCTTTGCCGGAGTGTCTCTCTTCGCACACAAGGGCTTCGCGCTCACCGTCTTTGCCGATCTCGCCGGCTTGGTCTTGATGCTCGCCGGAGCCAGTGCCTCGCTTTCCAATGCGGCTTCCCGCCCCGGCCCGCAGCGCAGTTTCTGGACCCTGATCGCACTCGGCTTGTCGCTGTGGATTTCCAACCAGGCGGCCTGGTGCTATTTCGAGATATTCCGCCACCGCGAAATTCCCGATCCCTTTTTCTTCGACATCATTCTCTTCTTCCATGTTGTCCCACTGATCGCCGCCGTCGCGTGGCGTCCTGACATCCTGAAGAAGCAGGCGCGAATTCATCTCAGCCTGATCAATTTCCTCATGCTGATGGGCTGGTGGATCTTTCTTTACGCGTTCCTTGTCTTCCCCTATCAGTACGTCACCTTGAACGTACGGATCTACAACATCTATTACGATGCCCTTTTTCTGGCAGAAAACGTGCTGCTCATCGCAGTGCTGGCCCTTGCCGCGCTGACCTGCTCCGGCGCGTGGCGGCGTGTCTACTCGCACTTCCTCGCAGCCCAGGTGGTTTATACCGTCGGTTCGCAGTTCCTTGATCGCGCGATCATCAGCGGACATTACTATTCTGGAAGCCTCTACGATCTCCCCTTCATCGCGCCTATCGCCTGGTTCGCCGCGACCATATTGTCAGCTCGCAAATGGGATCTCCCCGCCGTCGAATTCAAACTCGTTTCCCGCTGGAAGAAACTCGTCCCTCAGCTTGCGATGCTCGCCATCCTTTCGCTGCCAATCCTCGGAATCTGGACTCTTCTCTTCGACAAGTCCGATGTCCCGTCGCGCGTATTCCGCATCACCGCCGTCCTTTGCGCAATGCTTCTTCTGGGCGCGTTCGTCTTTCTGCGGCAGTATTCTCAGGATCAAACCTTGATGTCTCTGCTCGGCGAATCGCGCCGCGCCTATGAAGGACAGAAGCAGCTGCAAAACCAGCTCGTGCAGCAGGAAAAACTCGCTTCGCTCGGCAGCCTGATCGCCGGAGCCGCTCACGAGATTGACGATCCCCTGCACGCCGTCATGAATTATTCCGAGCAGCTCTGGTCCAAGGAACGGCTGAATGAGCAGCAGACGGCTCTGGTCCGCAAGATCGTCAATCAGGCCCAGCGCACCCGTGACCTCGTCGCCAATCTATTGAGCTTCGCCCAGCAGGCGCCCGGAGAAAAAACTCTGGTCGACCTTCCTGTCCTTCTGCATCGCGCCACCCACATGCTCGAATCGCGGCGGCCCGGCAAGGTTCAGGTTCGCGTCAGCATCGATGACAACGTTCCCCGGATGCAAGCCAACGCCAACCAGTTCTTTCAAGCCTTCTACGAAATCATCGAGAACGCCATGGACGCGGTGGAGGAAGCCGGAGGCGGGTCGCTCGAGATCCTGGTGCAACGTCACGGTTCTGAGGTCGTCCTTCGCTTCTCCGATACCGGCCCGGGCATTCGCGAGCCACAGCGGGTCTTCGATCCCTTCTACACCACCAAACCCGTCGGCAAAGGAACGGGCCTCGGACTGAGCGCGGTCTACGGAGTCATTCGTGACCACGGCGGCCACATCACCTGCCGCAACAAACCCGAAGGCGGCGCCGAATTCCAGATCGTCCTCCCCTTGTCGGAAGCCGCCCATACTGCCGGCGCTTCAGGCTAGGGGAATCGCGACCCCGAAAGCCTTCCTCTGCGTCCTCCGTGCTGAATCCATAAATCCCCGCCGCTCCTGTAACATGAATTTCAATGCCGTCCCCGCTCCAACACACGTCATCGCGCGTGCTCGAGTTCGAACCACTGCGCGAACTTCTCCGCGGATATGCCTCTTCCCCGCTCGGCCAATCCCGCATCACAGCCCTGTCCCCTTCGACCGATCACGACTGGATCTCCAATCAGCAGGCGCTCACCAGCGAGATCCGGGAATTCCGCCGCGTCGGCGGACGCTTCGATTTCTTCGGCCTCGTCGAAATCGCGCCCCTTGTCGAGAAGTCCCGCATCGCCGGCGTGGCGCTCGAGACTGCCGATATCCGCGATGTCATTCTCGTCGTCGATCGCGCTGCCGAGTGGCGGCACATCTCGCAGAATCCCCCAGCGGCCATTCGTTCCGAGTGGCGGCGCGTCCACGCGCTTTCTGCCCAGATTGCCGATTTTGCCGACTTTCTCCACTTCTTCCGCAACAAGATCCAGCCCGACGGCACGCTCGACGACAAAGCCTCGCCGGAACTCGCCCGCATCCGGCGCGACATTGAAAAGCAGCGCCGCGCCATCCAGGAATCGCTGCGCGGATACCTTCGCCGCCTGGCCGAAGGCGGCACCGTCCAGGACGAACTCATCACCATCCGCGGCGAACGCTTCGTCATCCCCGTCAAGATCGAGCAGAAGCGCCGCGTGCAGGGCGTCGTGCACGGCGCCAGCTCCAGCGGGCAAACCGTCTTCGTCGAGCCCCTCGAAACCATCGATCAGAACAACGAACTCGTCCGCCTCTTCGAAGAAGAGCTCGCCGAGATCCACCGCATTCTGCTCGAAATGACGCAGCGCATCGGCGCAAAGGCCCAACAGATCCTCGCCGCCGTCGACTCCCTCGCCGAACTAGAACTCCAATTCGCGAAAGCGAGATTCGCCGAAGACTACAACTGCGTCGAAGTGAAGTTAAGTGTGGGCAAGCAGGACTCAGGTGGGGACAGCCGCCTCGGCTTTACGGCGAGCGCAGCGAGCCTCCTCCTGCACAATGCCCGCCATCCTCTGTTGGAAAGAAATCTGAAAGCGAAGGGCAGCTCCGTTGTCCCGATCACTGTCGAGCTGGAAGGATCCCCTCGTCAGCTCATCATCACCGGCCCCAATACCGGCGGAAAAACGGTCACGCTAAAAACCGTCGGCTTGCTCGCGCTGATGGCGCAATCCGGAATCCCCGTGCCCGCCGATCGCGCCGAACTCCCGGTGTTCGATTCCGTGCTCGCCGACATCGGCGACTATCAATCCATCGAGCAGAATCTCTCCACCTTCTCCGCGCACGTCACCAACATCGATTTCATCTCGCGCACCGCCACCGCGCATTCCCTGGTCCTGCTTGACGAACTCGGCTCCGCCACCGATCCCGAAGAAGGCGCCGCGCTCGCCGTCGCCATCGCCGGCCATTTCGGCCGCATCGGCTGCATCACCGTCATCTCCACGCACCACACCTCGCTCAAAGTATACGGAGCCAACACCTCCGGCGTTCTCAACGCCTCCGTGGGATTCGACGAATCCACGCTCCAGCCAACGTACGAGCTGAAAATCGGTGTGCCCGGGGCTTCTGCCGGCATCAACATTGCCCAGCGCCTCGGACTCAATCCTTCCATCATCGACGCCGCGCGAGCACGCCTCGGCACCCAGGCCCGCGACGTCGGACAATTTCTCGACAAGCTCCACGCCGATCTGCGCGAAGCCGAACAGCAAAAACTGAAACTGAATGCAGGCCAGAGAGAACTAGAAGAAGAAAAGAAGCGCCTGGCGGTTTTCGGGAAGAACGAACAGCAGGCCAAAGTCCGCGAGATGGAAAGGAAGCTCGAAGCCCTGCTGCGCGATTTCGAATATCACGCGCGCGAAGCGGTCAACGCGGTGCAGGATCGCGCCGCCGCCCAGAAGCTTTCCAAAGACGCCGAACGCCGCATCGCCAAACTCCGCCGTGAATTTCGCGAGCAGTTCGATTCCAGCGTTGTTGCCCATTCCACCGGCGCCGACAAAGACGATCCCCACGCTCAGCCGCAGGTTATAAAACACGTCTCCGAAGGCGATACTGTCAAGCTGAAGTCCACGGGCCGCTCTGCCCGCATCGCCCGCAAGATTGACGACAATCACTTCGAAGTCGAAATGGGCGCGCTCAAGATGAAGGTCGATCGCGCCGACATCGCCGAAGTGCTCGCTAGTGCGCGTCCGGTTGCCGAGACTCCCGTAAAAGCCGCCCGCGCGCGCGGCATTTCTATCTCGCTCGAACGCGAAGACTCAAACGTTCCGACCGAAATCAATGTCATCGGCCAGACCGTCGACGATGCCAGCCGCGAAGTCGAAAAATTTATCGATCGCGCCTTCCTCGCCGGATTCCCGCGCGTCCGCGTCGTGCATGGCAGCGGCATGGGCATCCTGCGCAAAGCATTGCGCCAGATGCTGCAGCAGCATCCTCACGTCGCTTCAGTCGCCGAGCCTCCCCAGAATGAAGGTGGAGGTGGCGCTACCGTTGTGGAGTTGAGAGTCTAACGGTGCCCCACTTCTCCCCGGTTTTGGGAGAAGTGGGGTTTTGACAACCTGCTGGCAGAGATAATCCATCACAATCCAAGCCGCTCCGCAGATCGATAAATTCTCTGCATTCCCGGCCCAGTTTGTAAGCTGATGGGGATCGGCAATCGGCGCCTCCAGCCAGATCAGCAATCCGAACAAGATGATCATCAGGGTGAGTAAGCGCGCCGCCAGAAGCGCGAAGTGCCCGGACAGCAGCGCAATCGCCGCCGCGGCAAAGAAGACAGTAGTCGCGTACGCCCAGAACATCTGGCTCAGTGGAATCCATTTGGGGACGAACGCCGCTGTCCCTGAAAGATAAAAGACCTGTTCGAGCGTGAACGAAATCACGCAAATGCCAAACAAGTAATACCCAATCCGAGCAGCATTCGCTGCCCGCGATGGATCGACCTTACTGAACAGCGAGTAAATGATCAGCGCCCCCGCCACCTGCGAGAGTTGCTCGAAAATGTTTCCCCAGCGATCGTAGACCGTCGGCTCGGCAGCAATTCGCGGAATCCACAGCAGCGCAAAAATCAGGTAGATGCCCCCGAGCGCAAGCGCGCCCGCGCGCGCCGTTCTGCGAAATTGAATCGCGACGCCTCCCCATATCTCAATGAACGCAACGAGATACGCCAGGATCGCTCGGTGCGGAACATTCCCTAGCGGCTGAATCTGCTGCCAGATGCTGAAGTCATGCCAGACAAACGTGATCAGGCCAAAAAGAATTCCGGCCAATCCAAACACGTGGCGTCCAAGATTGATTTTCTTCATAGGATCGGCGACCTTAGGGTCGGCGAATTCCCTATTTCGCGCTTACTTCGCGAGAGAGTCGCGGTTGGCCTTGGCCCACGCGCTATCGCTCGGAACCGCCTTCAGCGGCGGACCGCCCTCGGTTCCACATGCGCACGGACCTTCCATTTTGGCCTCCGTCATGCACGAGCACGATTGGGTCTTCAAACAAGCGCAAACGTAGACAACGCTCTTCGCATTCTTGTCTCTCGACGGCGCGTCCAGAGAGTCGCTCGATGGCATGAAAGCCAGGAATGATAACAAGGCAGCAACAACACAAATCCGGACTCGCATAGGTATGGCCTCTCCTCTGAATAGACTTAGACTGATTTTGGACGGAGATGCCCGTTCATGCCAATAGCCACTTGGCTCGATTCTGTGATAGCCACCGGGCGGCCGCGGATTTGAACAAGGCTTGCGAGATTTGGAACGGCTCGGAAAAGTAAATCTTACTCACATGAGCTTGCGTTGGACGCGTGCATTTCCGCGGGAGTCAACGGGCAGTCCCAAATGCCACGGTCCTTCTACGGGTCAAACCACGAATCATTTGCTATAAAAGACCAATACGCCCTTCGGAGTCGGAACGGTGTTCGTCTCTGATGCCGCGTTCTGGGAAATCTATTTGCAGGAGATTTCGGGGATGAGAGTCCGCCATGCCGTCTTGCGCCTGATGCTGTTCCTTGCTGTTTTCGCGTGTTTCGTGCTTTCCGTACCAATGCTTCAGTCTCAAGCCGCTCCCGTTACTACCTCTGCCGACATCCTCATCCAGCACGGTGTAGCCATGAAGACTCGCGATGGTGTCACCCTTTATGCGGACATCTACAGGCCCAAATCGGTAGACAAATTTCCTGTCATCCTGATGCGCACGCCCTACGACAAGAGCGTGAACTGGGCAGCCATGCCGGCCTTCAAGATCGTGCCGCGCGGTTATGTGTTCATCATCCAGGATGTTCGCGGCCGCTATACTTCCGAGGGAGAATGGTATCCGTTCAGGCATGAAGAGGCCGACGGCTACGATGCTGTGGAATGGGCGGCGTCGCTGCCTTACTCGAACGGCAAGGTCGGCATGATGGGAGGATCGTATGTGGGAGCGACGCAGATGCTCGCCGCCATCGGCGCCCCTCCGCATCTGGCGGGAATCGCGCCCGAAATCACGGCCAGCAATTATCACGATAACTGGACCTATCAGGGCGGAGCCTTCGAGCAATGGTTCGACCAGAATTGGACCACGCAACTGGCGCGTAACACACTGGATCGCCTGATTGATAAGAATACCGATGCGCGCGTGGGCGCGCCCACCCTTCCTCTATCAGGCTATCCGGTATTCAATTTCGGCCAATTGCCGGCGGACGCTCAGCTCACCGCTGAAATTGCGCCGTACTATCTCGACTGGCTGGCGCATCCGGACTACGACAGTTACTGGAAGCAGTGGTCGATCGAAGAACATTTTTCCAACATCACCGTGCCGATGCTCAGCGTAGGCGGTTGGTATGACATTTTTGCCGACGGCACGCTACACAACTACATGGGCGCAAAAGCCCACGGGGCGACCGAGGCTGCCCGCAACCAGCAGCATCTGCTGATGCAGATTGGCGGCCATGCCGGTTTCGGCCGAAAAATCGGCGATGTGGATTTCGGTCCGCACGCGCTGGAGAATGCGTACGTCGATCAAATTCTGGATTGGTACGACTACCTGTTCAAAGGCATTCACAATGAGTTCGCGACTGACAAGCCGGTGAAACTTTTTGTGATGGGCGTGAATGAATATCGTCAGGAAGACGATTGGCCTCCGCCGGAAGCGCATTACGTCAAGTATTTCCTTCATTCGGGGGGTAAGGCGAATTCGCTGCGCGGAAATGGTTCGCTTTCAACTTCGGCGCCCAGGTCAGAAGCTGCGGACTCTTATGTCTATGATCCCGGAAATCCTGTTCCTACCGTCGGCGGCCCGCTTTGCTGCGCCCAGGAACTCATCGAGCCGGGCCCTCGCGATCAGCGTTCGGGAGAAAACCGCGACGATGTGTTGGTGTATTCGATCGGACCGTTGGCGCAAGACCTGGATGTAACCGGCCCAGTGAAGGCGACTCTATTCGTGAAGTCTACGGCTGTGGACACCGATTTCACCGGCAAACTCGTCGATGTTGCACCGGATGGCACAGCGATCGATGTAGCCGAAGGCATCCTCCGCATGCGCTACCGGGATTCGCGCGAGCACGCGTCGCTGATGAATCCAGGTCAGACCTACGAAATTAACCTCGACCTCTGGGCCACCAGCAACGTTTTTCTCCGTGGGCACACGCTGAGACTGGAGATTTCCAGCAGCAATTTTCCTCGTTTTGATCGCAATCTGAACACCGGCGGGGAAATCAACAACGGGCACCGGTTTGTTTCCGCCACGAACACAATCGTTCATGATGAGCAGCATCCTTCAGCGCTGGTATTGCCAGTCCTCCACTAGGGACGCGGGGGCGAACTCATAGCTGGCATGCTCTCGAATAACGGGAGAACCAGAGTTGGACTGCAACCAGTTTTCTTCAGGCTACGAACCCCCCATCGTGTCCGTGCCCGGGAGCCATCGGACGCGAGGAGGGCAGGCGCACCGAACGGATCGCTCAGAGCATCACCTCGCCGCGCTCGCGTAGAGCGCCCGCTCGAATTCCTCCTCCGCCGCTAGCGCCCCATCGTCGCTGAACGGCAGCGTCTGCATCAGCACCACCCCGCAGGTTTTCCCGGAAACATCAATCCAGAAAAACGTGTTGAAGATGCCGTCCCATGCC
>Ga0070735_10001989_pt1 | contig 18925 bp, 15 predicted proteins | sample Coa_R1_FD_66443 | JGI IMG/M metagenome (GOLD analysis project Ga0070735, IMG submission 66443) | Surface soil microbial communities from Centralia Pennsylvania, which are recovering from an underground coalmine fire - Coalmine... | ecosystem: Environmental > Terrestrial > Soil > Unclassified ... | reverse complement strand
AGTTCGGCGTCACTACGCCCATGGTCTCAATTGTGCTGTCTTGCTTCATGGGTGGATTAGGAGTTGGCTCCTGGGCTGCGGGACGGCTGATCCGCACGCAGGCTCGCCGCCTCAAGATTGCTCCGCTTCAGGTCTACGCGCTGACAGAGCTCCTGATCGGCTGCGGTGGTGTTGTGGTGCCTCTGGAATTGCTTGCCGGTCGCTATGCGCTCGAACACATCGGCAATAGTCTCTCTCTTTCTTCAAGCGGATATTACGTTGCCGCCGGAGTCTGGCTGGCGTTTACGTTACTTCCCTGGTGCGCCTGCATGGGAGCCACTATTCCTGTGGCGATGTTTACGATCCGCTGCAACCGTCCCGCGGAATCGAATCGTTCTTTCAGTTTTCTCTATCTCGCCAATGTGCTCGGCGCGCTTGCCGGCACAATCATTCCGCTGCTTTTCATCGAGCTTTGGGGATTCAACCGCACCCTGCAGTGCGGCATGGCCCTCAACCTTCTTATCTGCGCAACTGCATACCAGCTCGGCAAAAAAAGACTGCAGCAGTCTGCCATTACTGAACTCGCCAACTCCGATGAGATCACATCGGCTCCAACCACCTTCCGCCAAATGTTGACAAACGGCACGCTCTGGCTGCTCTTCGCCACCGGGCTCACCAGCATGGGCATGGAGGTTGTATGGACCCGCCAATTCACCATCTTCGTTGGGACGCTGGTTTACTCGTTTGCGACGATTCTGGGTGTTTACCTGGCCGCGACTTTTCTTGGATCTGTCATTTACCGCCGCTGGATACGCCGTTACAGCACAGAAGGAACTCTCGTTTGGATGTTCGTCTGCGTAGCAGCGCTGATGCCTCTGCTGACCGCCGACGTGCGCCTTAAAATCGCGATTTGGCTGCGTCTTCCCCTGGGTCTGGCAGGCTTCAGTGGTCTGCTGGGATTCCTGACCCCAAGCCTGGTCGATCGTTACTCCGATGGCGATCCCGACCGCGCCGGTGTGGCGTATGCAGTCAACGTCGCCGGCTGCATTCTCGGGCCCTTAGTCGCTGGATTTCTTCTTTTGCCCTACATGGATGAGCGCTACGCGCTCGCCACGCTCACGCTTCCCTGGGTGCTGACCGGCATGTGGTTTGCGTTCGCGAAGTCCAGCCCGCTTCCGAAATTTACATCATCCAGGGCCGTTCGGATGGCCGTTTTGATATCGTGCCTGGCCGGCTCAGCCGCATTAGTCTTCTTGACCCAGAGCTACATCCAGAGGGTGCCGGGAGCTGTCATTCGCCGCGACAACACAGCCACCGTGCTCGCCATTGGCCAAGGCATGCAAAAGAACCTGGTAGTAAACGGGGTCACGATGACCCAGTTAACGCCGCTCACCAAGGCAATGGCCGCAATGCCTCTTGCGATGCTGAATCATCCTCCCAAGAATGCGCTGGTGATCTGCTTCGGAATGGGCACCACGCATCGCTCGATGCTTTCATGGGGCATCGATTCGACCGCCGTCGATCTCGTTCCAAGCGTTCCGGCGCTCTTCAGCTACTTCCATGCCGATGCTCTGCAGCTTGCCCGCTCTCCGAAATCCCATATTGTGATTGACGACGGCCGCCGCTTCCTGGAGCGCACAACCGAGCAATACGACGTCATCGCGATCGATCCTCCGCCGCCGATCGGCGCGGCCGGGTCGAGCCTGCTCTACTCACGCGAGTTCTACGGGACCGCCAAGAAACGCCTGAAAGACGGTGGAATCCTGGCGCAATGGTTTCCCGGAGGCGACCGGACGACCGCATCGGCAATCGCGCGCTCCCTGAAAGATTCTTTTCCTTACGTCCGCGCTTACGGATCATTCATCGGAGTTGGAGTGCACTTCTTTGCCAGCATGCAACCCATTCCTAACCTCTCCGCCGAACGCATGGCGCAACGGATGCCACCCCAGGCGGCTGCCGACTTCGTAGAATGGGGACCGTTTCGAACTCCAGAACAGCAGTACGCGTTTCTTTTGAAAAGCGAACTGCCGATCGACTGGCTCATCAGTCTCGATAAGAATGCTCCTGCGCTGACCGATGACCGTCCTATCAACGAGTACGGCATATTGCGAGTGATCGGTCTGCCACCGTATTGAGAAATACCGGAACCGGGCTCCGCTTTAGCCTGGCGCCTCCGAATGCGCGCTGCTCGCCGTTGACACCAGCAGTTGGCTTACCTAGACTGCCTGTGTACGCGAACTGCGAGGTCCATGCATGGCGTGGCTGCAAAACAAGTTTGAAAAGAATTTCCTGATCTCCACCGTCGATTACGTCTTCAACTGGGCGCGCAAATCGGCGGTCTGGCCCATGACTTTCGGATTGGCCTGCTGCGCGATCGAGATGATCGCTTCCTCCACCGCACGGTTCGACATCGCGCGTTTTGGCTCTGAGGTTTTCCGCCCCAGCCCGCGCCAGAGCGATTTGATGATCGTGGCCGGCACGGTCACCCTGAAGATGGCGCCGGTCGTGAAGCGCATCTACGATCAGATGCCCGATCCCAAGTGGGTGATCTCGATGGGCGCATGCTCCTCGGTCGGCGGCCCGTTCAACACCTACGCCGTGTTGCAGGGAGTCGATAAGATCGTTCCGGTCGACGTTTACGTTACCGGATGCCCGCCGCGGCCTGAGAACTTGTTCTACGCGCTGCTGAAGCTGCAGGACAAGATAGACACCATGACGCTGGCGAAGAGGCCGACCGAAGTGCGGCTCAACGAAAACATGGTCGAGAACTTCAAGCGCCAGGTGATGATCGCGCAGACGCTGCAGCCTAAATAGCCATCAGAATTCCGCTCGGCACTCAGCCATCTTGCCATTGATAGAGGAAAGTTCCCCCAAGTGGCTGACTGCTGAATGCTAACCGCGAATTCCATGCCAAAGTTCGTCAAGCTCACCACTCAATCCGAACTCCCGGGAAACAACGAAGCCAAAGAATTCCTCTGCGGCAACAAAGAGATCTGCATCGCTAACGTAAATGGCGAGTATTCCGCAATGGACAATGTCTGCCTGCACCAGGGCGGCCCGCTCGGACAGGGCACGATCGAGAACGGAAGAGTCGTCTGCCCCTGGCACGCGTGGCAATGGGATCCGAAAACTGGACAGGCCGCTCATAATGCCAACGCGAAGGTCGCAGTTTATCCGCTCAAGATCGAAAACGGCGATGTGACGCTTGAAATCTGATGTCCAGTCATGTCACATGGACCTAGTCGATCTGCTTATCACCGCCTCAATAGCCATCTCGCTCATCTATTATCTCTGGAGACGAATTCGCAGTAACCAGGCGAAGAATTGGCCGAAAAGCGAAGGCAGGGTCGAAACTGGGGCCTTGGAAGTCGTCGCGCATACCAAATTCGGCCAAATTGAATTGCCTGTCTTCTCATTCTCATACCAGGTTGGACCGCAATTCTACGGGGGACGATTCGCTTTGCTTCCTTACATCACTGATCCCGGTCCTTCGGTAATCCAGCGGATGATCGGACGGAAGTTGCTGGTTGCGTACAATCCAAAATGCGCGCAAGAATGGGTTGTTCTCGATGACCTGATTGAGGGATGCAGAGTAGAACAGAAGCTTTCTACGCACCTCGTTAACTACCCACCAAGAAGTTGAAATGATGGCCGATGAGCTAAATCCTCCTCAACCGAGATAACGCAGAAACTTGTCGGGTTGGTTGTCGTATCCCGGGAAAACCGTCGCGAGATCCTGGTTGCCCATGTGATGCGCTACCGCTTCGCCTATGACCTGACGGAAATCGGTTGTGAGCGCGAGGTCGCGTCCTTCATAGAGTTGCGACTGATCGAGGCCCGGCCAACGACCGTAAACTTTGCCGCCCTTCACCGGGCCTCCGAGAACGAACATGACATTTGCATGACCGTGGTCCGTGCCGCGATTGCCATTCTCGTGGGCGGTGCGGCCGAATTCCGACATCGTCACGACGACCGTGTCCTCGCCTAAGTCTCCGAGATCGGTCCAGAAAGCGGCGATTGACTGCGAAAACTCGGTGAGCACATTCGCGAGTTGCCCTTCGGTGGAACCTTCATTGACGTGGTGATCCCAGCCGCTGATGTCGGCGAATGCAACCTGCACGCCGAGATTCGCCTTAATGAGCTGCGCGAGTTGCCGCAAGCTTTCGCCAAAGCGTCCTCTGGGATAATCCGCGCCGGGCGCAGCCGTGTATTTCCCCGGATCGGCCGCCCTGAGCATCTTTACCGCGTCAAAGGTTTCTTCCCCCGTGCCGTGCAACATGCTGTCAGAGGAATGGTCGTACATGGCTTCGAAAGCGCTCGCAGCCGGCGAAGCCTTCGGATTTCTTCCTCCAACGGCGAAGTCGTTGATGTTGTTCATCGCAACCGCCGGCTCAGGCCCGCTCAGAATGCGCGGCAAAGAGGGGCCGAGAGCAATCGCACGAAACGGCGATGTTCGCGACGAATGCGGCAGGCTGTGAAGGGAGCGGTTCAGCCATCCATTTTCGGTCGCCTTCACGCCGGGCGTGCCGGTCTCCATGAAATCCTGCGCATCGAAGTGGGACCGCGTCTGGTCAGGAGATCCGGCAGCGTGCACGATCGCCAGCTGCCTCTGCTGCCATAGCGGCTCGAACGAAGCCAGTGACGGATGCAGTCCAAAGAATCCGTCAAGATCGATCACAGATTTTTGAGGGATGTTGATGCTGGGCCGCATCGCGTAGTACTGCTGTTCGCCATGGGGCACAACGATATTGAGGCCGTCGGCCGCGCCGCGCTGGAAGATCACGACCAGGCGCTTCGGCCCAACTCCGGATTCAACCGCGCCGAAGGCCGCCCGTGTGAGAAAGCTGGGCACTGCTGCCGTGCTCACGACGGCGAGCGCGCTGTTGCGAATGAATACGCGACGAGTAAGTGACATGTGATACTCCCCAGTACGAGCCCCGCATAGGCAATACTTTTGCCGATACGTGCGGGGTCGTTGCAACCAACGTCTCTACGACAGCTACCTTCGCTGAAATTCTGGCGATCCCAGCAGCAATCCCGCGATCGTGCCCACTTCCGGCGGCTTTGCCGGCTTCTCGCCTGGACCCCGCTCAGCGGGCTTCGATGAATTTTCCATTTGCGCCACGATGGAATCGTGCGTCTGTTTGGAGACATCCGAGGCCAGCAGCTTCGCTTCCATTGCGGACAGCACCGCTGCCGAATCGTCCGACGGCGGACTGCCCTCCAACTGCGCCGTATCGACTTTCACTCCGTGTACTTTGCCCGCAGTGAGCGACAGGGCAAAATTCATGCGATTCAGCAGCGCCGAGGAACTCACCCACGTTTCCGCCTTCATCGAATATCCGGTCGGAGGCTGCGCTCCATATAAAGGCATTCCCATCGCGTTCAACTGGCGCGCCAATGGCATCGCGTTATCAACGTCGGCTCCCGTGGCGCGCACGGCAGACACTACAAATTCGAATGGCGTCTTCACCTTGGCCCGGTAGGTTGCCTCGTCCCAGAATTCCGGCGAATGAAACAGCGTCGAAAGAACTTCGCGAATGTCTCCCTTTTTCTTTTCGAACGTTGCTGCCATGCGATCGACGAGCGCCGGCGGCGGATCGTCCGAAACAAAGCGCTCAGCCAGTTTCAATGAAATAAAATGCGCGGTCTGCGGGCTAGTCGCCAGCATGTGCAACACTTCCTTGCCTTCCCCTTCACCGTTCGGCTTGATGCGATGTCCCAGCACGAATTTCGGACCGGGCTCGTGATTGCGCGGATCAAAAAGGAACCCTCCGCCATCGAACGGCCTTTCGATCGTCCATCCCGTGAAAACCTTGGCGACTTCGGTGACGTCGCGCTGCGAGTATCCGCCGTTCACGCTGAGAGTGTGCAATTCGAGCAGTTCGCGACCGTAATTCTCGTTCAGACCGTTGTTCTGCCTCTTGCGCTGCCGGGGCGGCGGAAAACGACGCGGACGGCCGTAAGGGCCATAACCGTAAGGTCGCGCAGGAATGCCCTGTGCCTGCATCGAGTTCGGGCCTACGCTCTGCCAGTTGTCTAGATAAAACAGCATAGCGGGACTCTTCGCCACCGCAACCAGCAGGTCCTCGAACTTTCCCATCGCATGTGGGCGAATCACGTCCTGCTCGTACGTCGTGACCATAAGACGTTCGGGGCCTTTCCCAATGAAAACATTGAAGTGATTGAACCAGAAATCGGTCATCACTTCTTCAAGCTGGCGTTCGCTGTAGATGGCGCGCAGCAGCTTCGCCTCGGAAAGTTCGGACATGACTACCAGCTGCGGATTGTTCATCGCCAGCAAAACTTCTCTCTGCCGAGGATCCATTCCGTCAAGAAAGTCCTGCCCTTTCCCACCGCGGAGCGTGTCTGCGAAAGCGATCTGCTCCTCCGGCTTCATGGCCATCACTTTCTTGTAGCGCTCGTCCGGCGATTGATCGTAGAGCGACTGCACCTTCAGATCGGCGTACAGGCGGTCCTCGCGGGCCTTCGCTTCGGCGGCTTCCTCGGGCGTTGGCCTGGCCTCCGCAGGTGGTGCCGTGTCGTTTGCTGCCTCGGCCTTCGTCGAGTTGTCAGTGTCCGCGTTGCTCATCGCGTTCATGGAATTCTCGCCGGCAGCAGTGGATGGTGCTGGGGGCTCCGCTGTGGCGGCAGCAGCCGCAGCCAGTTCTTCCGCGGTTTTTGCGCTATCGCTCGCACCGGGCTCGTCCGGTTTGGACGCGGGCGTAGCTTGTTGTTGAGATACTGACCCAGGCTCCGGCTTCTGCTGTTTTGCTTCGTTTTTCTGTTCGATCTTCGCTTCGAGCCGGGCCATCTGCACGCGGTAGACGGCACGCCGCGCAGGATCCGACGGCATGGGACGCTTGCCATCCATCACCTGCTTCACCATCTGATTGTCAGGAAATTCCTCGGCTATTTCCTTCGCGCTCATGTGCAGCGTGCGGAAGGGTTCCAGTCGCGCTTCGATTGCTTTGTCCTGAATCTTTTCCGGGTGCAGTTGTTGATCGATCCACTGGTCGACGCCCATCGCCATCACCTGCTGAACATCGCCAGGACGCGGACCAAAAGCCAGGCGGTTGAGTGCGTGCACAGCGCGCTTCTGCTCGTTCGAGCTCGTGTCGGCTGGCTTATTTTTCTTCTTCGCTAATAAATGCGGAACGGTACTGGCGAGGGACAGGCATAGCAAACAAGCCGAAAGCCAGGTCAATCTGGATCGCATGAACACTCCCCGGATGTAAAAACCCTCCTGATTATGAACCCATTCGAGGGAAAAAGTTGCTGTTTCGGATGGTTCGGGAAAAGCCGGAAGCCGATGTTTCCGTGGGAGTTAGCGGACGGGCACTCAGATGGCAGCACGCCGCCTTCAGGTATTCAGGATTCAGAGCCAAAGCTGAGAACTGGGAAGTGAGAACGCTCAAGTCAGATACGTTTTTCCGCGCGATACTTTGTACTGCAACGTCGCCGCGAGATGATCGATATCGGTGGCGGCGATGTTGACTGGAATTCCTTCGAGCAGCGGAGCGCGGCTGCTGCCCACAGCCTCCCGGCGAATCTGAATCAACAGAGCCTGCACGACATTGGGATCGAACTTGTCGGGCGCCATTCGCACAAGATCGCTCAACGCGCTGCCCACCGAAAGAGGTGCGCGATAAGGACGCGCGCTGGTCATGGCATCGAACGAATCGGCGAGGCCCACGATGCGCACCGCCATCGGGACATCCTCCTGCAGAAGCCTGTCAGGATAGCCCGAGCCATCGCTGCGCTCATGATGCCAGCGAACTGCCTCTGGAATTTTCGGCCAGGGAAACTGCACGGTGCTGACGATCTGGTGGCCAACGGTCGTGTGGTCCGCCATCTCGCGGAACTCTTCAGGGTCAAGCGCTCCCGGCTTGCCGAAGAGACGGCGATCGACGGCCACCTTCCCGATGTCGTGTAGATATCCGGCGCTGCGCAGCGCTGCCACTTCTGTAGGTTCCATGCCCATCGCATCGCCAATCGCAGCAGCATAGCGCCCAACGCGCAGGGAATGACCGTGAATGTTGACGTGCTTAACGTCGATAGCCGTGGCAAAGGCCTCCAGCGCGTTATCGTAGAAACCATGCAGTGAGGCCATGAGGCGCAGATTTTCGGAAACGCGTTGGGCGATCGTTTGCGTCAGGGCATGGTTCTGAACCGCGAGCGCCACGTAACTGCACAACAGATCGAGCGCATCGAGTTCGCTATCCTCGTAAAGCGAGTCGCCCGGACGCCGGCCCAAACCGATCACTCCGGCCAGTCGGCCTCCGGCTTTCAACGGCGCGAGGCACTTGAAAAGCTCGGGCGCAACATTGCCATTGGAGCTGAGGAAAACGGAGTACGTCGAGGAATTAAGAACGATCGGTCCGCGTGCCGCCGTGAGCGCGTGCACGTGCTTGGGAAGGAGAGGAATGAAGGCAGGATCCGGCATCAGCGCGAATCCCAGCGCCGCGGCGGAACTGAGCATGGCGGGCTTGTCATTAAATAGAAAAAGCGCGCCCTCGCGCGCGCCCGCCGCCTCCATGACGGCAGACAGCATCAGGCGCGAGGTTTCCGTGAACTCGCGCTCCGCCGTTAGAGCCGGCCCGAGTTCCGAAAGCGCCTCGACTGTGTGCAACAGCCGCCGTAAATTGTTGGTCTGAATCGCCACCGACGAAGTGGGAGCCAGATCGCAAGAGCAAGATGAGCGTAACATGCGGGAAATATCCGCGGCGAGAGCGCGTTGTTGGTTAGTTTGATGCTGTATTGACGAAGATGAAACTACATTGACCGATGTGATTCCGGGCACAGACGGGCATTTCGGGCGAATTGCGAGGGACATCGGCATCGTGCAGAGGACAGTGATGGTCACGGGAGGTCGCGGATTCATTGGGCGCGCCGTAGCACAGCGGTTGCTGAATTCGGGATATCGCGTCATCTCTCTCGACACGCTGCCTGCGGAGTCGGGTGGTGACTCAGGGTCACGAGTCGAGATTTCTTGCGATATCACCGCCCGAGATCAGCTGCGCCGCGTGTTCGCGAGCTACGACATCGATGGAATCGTTCATCTGGCGGCGATTCTGCCAACCACCGCGCAACTTGATCCATTGCGGGCCACCGCCGTGAACGTCCGGGGCAGCTTGAATCTACTTGAGATGGCGCACGAATTTGGAGCGCGGCGCTTCGTCTTCGGAAGTTCACTGAGCATTTACGGAACCTATCCCGCGGACCATGTCGTTTCCGAGTCGGATCGCGCCGCGCCGCAGGACGTCTACGGGGCGGCCAAGTTGTACGTCGAGCAATTCGCTCTCGCCTATTGCGATCGTTGCAATCTGGAATCGATCCGGCTGGAGTTCGTCAGCTTGAGGATTGGACGTGTGATCGGTCCAGGAACAAGCTCGGTGACTTCCGCGTGGCGGAGCGAGATTTTCGAATTCCTCTCGACCAACGAAACGAAGACGATTCATCTGCCCTTTGCCGCTTCGGAAAGAATATTGCTTGTTCATGTTGAGGATGTCGCACGAATGCTGGTAACGCTACTCGAAGCCCGAACGTACAGACATTTCATCTACAACGCAGTATGCGAGTCGGTGGTCATTGCAGACATGAAACGCGAATTGGAAGGTTTGAATCCGAAACTTCAGGTTAGAGTTGGGGAGGGGCTGGCGATGGGGAATCCTCGGTTGCTGGACTGCTCGAGATTTCAGCGCGAATTTGGATTTGAGGCTATGCCGATTGTTGAGCGGATGCAGAGGGCCGCACGCGGTGATAGAAGCTAACCAGGGAGCATCTGCGCCGCTTAGAAATGCTCGCGAAGTTCGGCGAAGGAGCCAGCGATCAGCAGGTTCTGGTTTGGCGGGGCAGAGTTCAACTCTTCGTGCTCGAGGATCCAGGTGTCGCCATGCGGGATAAACACCGCATGCAGGCCAGCGACTAGCGCCGGATTGATATCGGATTTCGGGCTGTTGCCAATCATCCACGTTTCCCGCTGATCGAGTTTGTATTTCCCGACGATCTCCAGATACATCGCCGCATTCTTTTCCGGAACGACTTCGGTGGCGGCAAAGTGCTGCTTTACTCCGGAGCGCTCGATTTTCCCGGTCTGCTCGACCATTTCTCCCTTGGTTAGAAGGATCAGGCGGTGCCGCGTGGAAAGGTATTGCAGCGTCTCGCAAACTTCTGGAAGGAATTCGATGGGATGATTCTCGATGGATTGCGCGATTTTTCGAACCTGCGCGTGCAGTTCCGAAGTCACGGGAACGGGGCTGAGGCGCTCAAACGTGGCAACCAGCGCGTGAGAGAAGCTGTGCAGCCCGTAGCCGTGCGTTACGATGCAATCGCGCTCGACGTCATTGAGGACCTCGCGCACCTGCTCAGGCATGAATTCGTGATGATTCAGGAAAGAAATGAAGCGTGCGATCGCCCGCTCGAAGTAGATGTTGTTCTCCCAGAGAGTATCGTCGGCATCGATGAGAAGAGTTTGGGGCAAAGCTTCTAGCTCCTAGCTGCTGCCTCTCAGCTAAACTCACGCAGCGCTATCTTGTGATGGGTGGGAGACTTCCGCGAGTAGACGTAGGAGGCGGTCGAATCATAGGAATTGTGCCTGCTAACAAACACCGGCAATGGCAAGGCGCGTTTCAATCGCCAAGCCTTTGGCTAGAAGCTAGCAGCTCGTCTCAGCCGATCCAATCCAATTTGCTTTCTGGTCCTATAATTCCTGCCTTGTGCCCCATGTCAAGCAGGCGGCGCACAGCTTCGCGTCCGTCGGAGCCGTAATCGAGCGTGCGCTCGTTCACGTACATTCCGACGAACTTGTCTGCGGAGGACGTGTCGAGGTCGCGCGCGAATTGCATGGCGTAAGCGAGGGCTTCTTCGCGATGTTCGAGACCATACTGAATGCTCTCGCGCAGCGCGGCAGTTACCGAGGACATGAGTTGCGGTCCCAGCTCGCGGCGGATGGCGTTGCCTCCGAGGGGTAGGGGCAATCCCGTGACCTTGTGCCACCACTTCCCCAGATCCACGACGCGATGCAATCCAGATTTCTCGTAGGTCAGCTGGCCTTCGTGGATGATGAGCCCGGCTTCGTACTTGCCCTCCAGCACTTGGGGAATGATCTGATCGAAGGGCACAACTTCGGTTTCGATTCCCGGAGAGAACAGTTGCAGCGCCAGATATGCGGTCGTCAGCGTACCGGGCACCGCAATTTTCTTCGCCTTGATCTCGTTCGCGCTGAAAGGCCTCGGCGAAACGATCATGGGACCATAGGCTTCGCCGACACTGCCTCCGCAGGCCATGAGCGCATACTTGTCCTGGATATAGGGATAGGCGTGGAAAGAAATGGCCGTCACATCGTAAACACCCTCGCGCGCCTTCTGGTTCAGCGTCTCGATATCGCAGAGCGTGTGGTTGAATCGCAACCCCGGGGTGCGCACCTTGTGCGTCGCGAGTCCGTAAAACATGAAGGCGTCATCGGAATCGGGGCTGTGAGCCACCGCGATCTCGCGCAGTCCAGTGCCGGCAGATTTTTCTGTTTCGGATACTGCATCCATTCGGAGAACTCCAGAAAGCCTAATTTTCAGAACGGCGCCAGCGTCGCGCAACGCCTGCCGCAAGCATGATTTTGATGACTTCCGCGGCAGCGAACCAATACAGTCCGAGATATGCTGCCTTCGCCAGTGAGTGCGTAAGCAGGTACAACCAGGCAAGGCCGCCCGCAAACAGCGCAATCTCTGCCAGCAGTCCCGCCACGGCCGCGCGCATGAACGACTTCGATCCACGCTCGAAGACGTATCCGGCGATGAATGCGACGAAGGGATATACCAGCAGGAATCCGCCGGTAAAGCCAAACAACTGCGCCACTCCGCCGGGGCCGGTCGGATTGAAGACTGGAAGTCCCGCCATTCCCTCAACCAAATACAAGACCATGGCTGCGAAGCCGCGGCGGCTTCCGAGCAAAAGTCCGACGATCAGCACTCCGAGGTTCTGCACCGTCAGCGGGACCGGCGTCAACGGCATCAGCGGAATCGTGATGTGCGCGCAAAGGGCCACGAACAAGGTTGCACCCACGATGACTGCCACTCTACGCAGTGTGTCAAGCAGTCCCTCGTGAGGTGCGATCAACGTTTCGGTTGCCATTCTTGCCATCTCTTTCTCCCCAGCATCAAAACGAATTCAGCGCTTGATCGAGCCTGACGGGTGATCCCCGTCGTTTGCAGCCGCCTCGGCGTGCGCTTTCTGCAGGCCACGCCGCAGGTGCAAATACAGGGCAAGCACGACACACACAACCACCAGCGTGCTCACGCCCAGGATCAGGAACCACCAGATCATTCGCACAGCGGATTAGGATACCAGCTTCCGGCAACTAGCTCCTAGCCGGAACTGTGGCGGACGGGCTTGCACGGGGGAAAATGCAGGAGCAGAAACGGCTGGCATCTCCCGTGCCAGCCCCTTTTCAGACTAGGAGCGCGGAGCGGCCATTTCTGCCCTCTTCTGCCGCATGGCCTCGACGCGCTTGGTCATGAAGTCCAACCGATTTTTTCCCCACTTCGTGCGTGTCAGAGCGATTTCAACATCCTTAAAAACATTCGGGTCATTGAGCTTCTTGCGCAGGTCTTTGATGAATGGATGGATCTTGGCGTAGATCAGGAAGCATTCTCCGCTGAATCCAGGCGCGAGAAACAAATCTCCATTCAATGCGCCGTGCAGAACAAACCATACCCCAGTATCCACCGACTTGGCGCAACCAGGCGTTTTCCTGCGTCCCCATGGCCCACGCGACCTTGATAAAGTCGTCGGCGTTTTCGGGGAAAAATTCTCCAGCCCACCACGCGCGCGCCTTCCGCATTTCCGCCTCGCGGCGAAGATCGTACAGTTGGGCAATCAGTTGAGCGTCAGCTACTGTCGCTTTCTTAGCCATTCATTTCCTCCATCGCAGCGATGAGCAATGAGGTGCGAGCCATGAGCATACCAGATGGTCCATTGCTCACCTTTCCTTGGTCATTGCTCAATGTTCAGGAGCTGGCGCTATGCGCACTGGTCGCGGGAGTTTCTGGTGGAGGCGGCGCGGGACGCTCGTAATCGCACTCCTTGTTGGGACACGCGATTACCGGTCCAGCCTTGAGATTTTTTTCCACCAGATATTCATTGCCACAGCTCGGGCACTTTTCTGCAATTGGTTTGTTTGCCGAAGTGAATTTGCACTTCGGATAATTGCTGCAGCCGTAGAACGTATTCCCCTTGCGCGCCCGTTTTTCGACGAGATCGCCGTCTTTGCAGGTCGGGCACTTCACGCCGATGAAGTTTTGCTTCACATATTTGCATTCGGGATATCCGCTGCAGGTCGTGAACTCGCCGTAGCGTCCGTGGCGGATCATCATATTGCGTCCGCATTTCGGGCAGAGTTCGTCGAGCGGAATATCGGGAACTTTCTTGCCCTGATCAAGCCGACGGGTCGTTTTGCAATCCGGATATCCGGTGCACGCCATGAACTGGCCGAAGCGCCCGCGCTTCAGAACCATCACGCGACCACAGTTTTCGCAATATTCTTCCTGCGCTCCCGTCGCTTGCTCATCGGCGGAGTCGAGATCGGGCAGGTTGATCGGATTCTCTTTCGTGAAGGTACAAGTATTCGGATCGTCTTTGTCGTAGGTGCTGCACGCGTAGAACGATCCGTGCTTGCCCCACTTGATCACCAGCGGCGCGCCGCACTTTTCGCACTTCTCGTCGGTGGGCTTCTCCATCCGCTTGATGTTTTCCATGTGCTTGGCCGCGTACTTCAGGTCCTTCTGGAATTTCTTATAGAACTCGGCCATGGCGTCTTGCCACTTCTCTTTGCCCTCTTCGATTTCGTCGAGTTCTTCTTCCAGACGCGCGGTGTATTGCACATCGAAAATGTCTTGAAAGTTCTCTACCAGCAGATCGGTCACAACTAAGCCGATCTCAGTGGGAATAAACTTTCCACCGATCTTCTGTACGTATTGCCGTTCCTGAATCGTCGAGAGAATTGCGGCATACGTCGACGGACGGCCGATGCCCCGTTCTTCGAGTTCCTTCACCAGCGACGCTTCGTTGTACCGTGGCGGGGGCTCGGTGAAGTGCTGCTCGGGCTTCAATTCGCGGAGCGTCAACTTCTGTCCCGCTTCGAGCGCGGGCAGCTTGTGCTTCAGTTCTTCGTCTTCCTCGTCCTTGCCTTCCTTCGATTCTTCATAAACTCTGAGGAAGCCGTCGAACTTCAGCACGGATCCGGTCACGCGGAACCAGAAAACATCGTTCCCGGTCTTCGCCCTTGCGTCGATATCGACCGTCGTCTGATCGAAGACGGCAGGCGCGATCTGGGACGCGACGAAACGCTGCCAGATCAGCTTATAGACCTTGAACTCGTCTTCTTTTAAGTACTGCTTGATCTGGTCCGGATGGCGCATCGCCGAAGTCGGGCGGATCGCTTCGTGGGCTCCCTGCGCCTCTTTCTTTTCCTTAAACGTGTTCGGCGTTTCCAGCAGATAGTTCTGGCCGTATTCCTTGCTGACATACTCGCGGACTTCCGTAATCGCTTCGGGCGCAACGCGGGTCGAATCGGTACGCATATAAGTAATGAGACCGATCGAACCTTCTTCGCCGAGTTCCACGCCTTCATAGAGGCGCTGCGCGATCATCATGGTGCGCTTCACGCTGAAACGCAGCTTGCGGGAGGAGTCCTGTTGCAGCTTGCTCGTGGTGAACGGAGGTGCGGCATTGCGGCGCCGTTCTTTCTTATCGACGCTCCGGACGATCCAGTCGGCGGTTTCGAGAGCCTTGCGGATCTTCTCGGCTTCTTCGCCGTTTGGAATCTCGATCTTCTCTTCGCCCTTCCCGAGGAAGCGCGCGTCAAACGCGGGAGGCTTCGCGGCGGCGAGGTGGGCGTCGATGGTCCAGTATTCTTTTTTCTCGAACGCCTTGATTTCGCGTTCGCGCTCAACGATCAAACGTAGAGCGACGGTCTGCACGCGTCCGGCGGAGAGGCCGCGACGAACCTTGTCCCATAACAGAGGAGAAACCTGATATCCGACCAGACGGTCGAGCACGCGCCGAGCCTGCTGTGCATCGACCAGATTCTGATCGATCGACCTTGGATGCTCGAAGGCTGCTTGTACGGCGCGCTTGGTAATTTCATTGAAAGTCACGCGCTGAATGCGCGGAGGAGCTTCGGGCTCGCCCTTCTTGGCCTTCTTCGCTTTCTTCTTCTTGCCACCGTCTCCGTCGAGTTCGTTGGCGAGATGGGCGGCGATCGCTTCACCCTCGCGGTCCGGGTCAGGCGCGAGGAAAATCTGGTCGGCGGAGGCGGCCAGCTTCTTCAGCTTGGCTACAACTTTCTCCTTGCCGGGGATGACGATGTAGTCCGTTTCGAAATCGTTCGCGATGTCGACACCGAGAGTGCTCTTGGGCAGATCTTTGACGTGCCCGAGCGAGGCTTCGACAAAGAAGCCCTTACCCAGATACTTCTGGATGGTTTTCGCCTTGGCCGGCGATTCGACAATGACTAAACCTTTTGACAATGTGTCCTCAATTTCGTTTGGTACGTTTTTTGAAGCTAGCACGAATGGCAAGCGGGGAACAAGTTACGAGAAATTTAGCCGTGAGCAATGAGCTATGAGCTATGAGCTATGAGCAACCCTCTTTTCTACAAGACTACAGCTGAGCCGGTGGCTTGATCGCAGGGTGAAAGCTTTGAATCAAGGCGGTTAACATTCGCTGTACCTCATCAGCCTCCCGGGACAATTGCCGAAAATCTTCCTCCTTCAAAAACTTCAGGTCGCGAGCGAGTAACAGGTGATACTCGGCTTCACTCGCGGATCCACGCGCGATCTACAGGAAACGGCAGATCTCATTGTTCGATCGCCTGCCGGAACCCTCTGCGATATTCGCGCCAATCGAAGCCACGGAGCGTCTCAACTGACTGGTTAAGCCGTACAGTTCGTCTTTCGGAAACGCTCGAGTCGCGTCATAGACATCCAGAGTCATCTGATGCGCCCTCTGCCAGACTACAAGCTCTTTGAACTTCATCACTGCCTCTTTTCATGAACTGCTGTTTGCTCATAGCTCACTGCTCATTGCTCATCGCTAAAAGCTCTTCACAAAATTCTTCCCCGGCATCTGGCGGATTTTGCTTGTCAGCTCCAGTTCGAAGAGCGCCGCGAAGATTTCTGAGGAGGACATTTCCGATTCCAGCTTCTCGATGATTTCATCGATGTGCGTGGCTTCGTCGGCCTTGAGCAGGCTCAGGATTCGCTTCTCGTGAGGAGGCAGCCCATCATCCGGAAATAGAGATGCCGCGCCGGAGCTTTCGGATTCAGGCCGGGCAGGTGAGGTCAGCGCAAGTCGTACTTCTGTCGGGAGATCCTCCCACACGTCTTCCCAGGTCGCGACCAGCTTGGCGCCCTGTTTGATGAGTGTGTTCGGCCCCCAGGAATTCTTGTTGGTGACGTTGCCGGGCACTGCAAAGACGTCGCGATCCTGCTCCAGCGCGAGCCGCGCCGTGATGCGTGTGCCGGAGTATTCTGCAGCTTCGACCACCAGCACTCCGATCGACATGCCACTAAGGATTCGATTACGAATGGGAAAGTTCTGCGGAGCGGCAAAAGTTCCCAAAGAGAATTCAGAAATCAGGGCGCCGCCGAGCGCCAGAATCTGCTCCGAGAGTCTGGTATTTTCCTTCGGATAGATCACGTCGACGCCCGTCCCAAACACCGCGACCGTCTTGCCTTTTGCCGAAATGGCTCCGCGATGGCTGGCTGTGTCGACGCCGCGCGCCATGCCACTAATAATGACCAATCCTTGCGCCGCCAGATCGCACGCCAGACGCTCTGCCATTCCCGACCCATAGGGCGTCGGATGGCGCGTCCCGACCATGGCGATGCCGGGTCGGGTCAGCGCCTCGGGATCGCCACGAACATAAAGGATAAGCGGAGGATCATAGATTTCCTTCAGGCGCGGCGGATACTGCAAGTCCTCTATCGAGAGTACGGTGATGCCCGCTTCTTTTGCGCTAGCCAACTCCTCGCGTGCCAACTCGGCCGACTTGCCTGTTGCTATGGCCTGGGCTGAGACGGCTTGGAGTCCTGCCCCCTCAAGCTCGGTGAGAGAGGCGTGAAAGACGGCTTCCGGGCTGCCAAAATGCTCGACCAGTTTGCGGGACCGAGTCGGTCCCAGGCTGGGCGTCAGAGTGAGAGCGATCCATTCGAGAAGATGCGTTGCGGCGGGTGATACGGCGGTTTCGGGCACAATTTGGCTCCGCCCGGACGGTAATTAGCATGCGAGAAGCATGTCAAGGTCAGATGTCACAATGTGTTTGTTAATATTGTGGAAAGAATGAGAAGGCTGCGAATCTCGGCCATTTCCTACCTCAACACCGCTCCTCTGATGTGGGATTTTGAGCACGGCGACGCGGGGCAGAAATTCGATATAAGTTACACACTGCCATCAGGTTGCGCGCGAGCCTTGGGGGAAGGCTCGGCTGATATCGGAATCATTCCCGCAGCGGCTTACACCCAGATTCCCGATTTGCAAATCCTTCCCGATTTGGGAATTGCGTCACGTCAAGCGGTGGGGTCGATCCTGCTGGTGAGCAAAGTTCCTGTGGAAAACATCCGGTCGATTGCGCTCGACACGTCATCGATGACCTCCGCTGCGTTGACGAAGGTGCTTTTCGCGAAGTGGCTGGGCGGCTGCAGCGAGTTCAGTTCGATGAATCCTGATTTGGAAAAGATGCTGTCCGAACACGACGCTGGACTCCTCATTGGAGATCCGGCGTTGAAGGTGGACCGGTCCCGCTACCACACGCTCGATTTGGCTGAAGAGTGGATTCGCTTCACCGGCAAGCCCTTCGTGTTCGCGTTCTGGGCTGTGCGGGGGGATGCTCTCCGCGAAGCGGATCCTGTACTGGACGTGGCAAAAGTGTTTCGCGACTCCCGCGACCATGGCTTGCAGCCTGAAAATCTGGACCGCATCGCACGTGAATGGGGACCACGGCTCGGCCTCACGGAAGCGAGCGTCCACTCGTATCTGACCAAGAACATCCACTACACTCTCGATGCCGGCTGCCTGGAGGGTTTGCAGTTGTTCTACAAGTACGCCGCAGAGATTGGCGCTCTGCCCGCGGCGCCTGAATTACGTTTCCTCGAAGCGGTGAAAGCGCTGGCCTCCTGAAAAATAGGTTTCAAATGTTATGAGCCTTTTCCAGCCCATCCCGAATGCCGGAGGCGCCGCCGATGCCACGCGCCCGCTGGCGGACCGCATGCGGCCGCGCACGCTCGATGAGTATGTCGGCCAGGAACATCTGATCGGACCGGGGAAGCCGCTGCGCGTACAAATCGAACGCGATGATCCGGGATCGATTATCTTCTGGGGCCCTCCCGGCACGGGCAAGACTACGCTCGCCAAGATTATTGCCAATCTGACCAAGGCGGATTTCATCGAATTTTCCGCTGTGCTCGCCGGGATCAAAGAGATCAAGCAAGTCATGGCCGACGCCGAACGCGCGCGCCAGTACGGCACTCGCACGATTGTTTTCATCGACGAGATCCATCGTTTCAACAAAGCGCAGCAGGATGCATTTCTGCCTCATGTGGAAAAGGGCAACATCCGGCTGATCGGGGCGACCACTGAGAATCCTTCGTTCGAAATTAATTCGGCATTGCTTTCGCGATGCCGGGTATACGTTCTTCAGCCGCTCACCGAAGAGCAAATCGTGCTACTGCTGCGGCGGGCGCTCACCGATCGCGAACGCGGCCTGGGCGGGATGAATCTCACCGCATCTGACGAAGTTCTGAAGACGATTGCCAGCTATACCAGTGGCGATGCGCGCAGCGCGTACAACGTTCTGGAGGTCGCGGCAGGACTTTCGCTGCCACCCTCTCGCAAAGATCTCGAGAAGGGCGGGGCAACCTCGCCGATTGAGATCACCGACGACATCGTCCGT
>Ga0070735_10001988_pt1 | contig 18925 bp, 16 predicted proteins | sample Coa_R1_FD_66443 | JGI IMG/M metagenome (GOLD analysis project Ga0070735, IMG submission 66443) | Surface soil microbial communities from Centralia Pennsylvania, which are recovering from an underground coalmine fire - Coalmine... | ecosystem: Environmental > Terrestrial > Soil > Unclassified ... | reverse complement strand
TAAGCTAGGATCAAAATAGTAAAAAGTGGGAAGAGTTGATAACAATCGCAGTAAGGTAAGGCTTATTGGTAGCCCAGCCAGCGCAAAGTGGGAACGTTGTCAATGTGTGTTGCAAAACACAACACTCGGCTAGAGGTTTTCCACAGTGTTCCTGCAGGAACACTTCTCATGTTTTACATTTCTTGCGCACATTGCGGCACCAAGCATAATCGAAGATATGTTCCCGCAGGAACACTTCGGACGCTTCACTCCTCTCTATCCATCAAGCCGCGCCTGAGCCGGGCTACCAGCTTGGCCTTCCCTAGGGAAAAATATGGTTCCCATTGACAGTCGCCGCTTCCACCGGTGGTCGTGAAGGGTTAGCGAGGGCGAGACCACCAGAGTGTTCCTGCAGGAACATTTCGAACGTCTCGATTCAATCGGCCCTACCCTACACGCTTACGAACTCGCCGGCCTCTTGCGGGAGGTCCTTCCCAAGGGACGCCCTCCGTACGCGAAACACTGCGATGTGTTCCTGCAGGAACGTTTCGTTGGAAAGTTAGTCTTAGCTTGCGTGAAGTGTTCCTGCAGGAACATTGGGACGCGTTTTGCACATCAATTCAGTCGAATGCACAGAACTTCTTCATTGAATTGCAATCTCAAGCGAAGTATTCTGCCAATGCTCTCGCTTCTCCTTACAATTCAATGGGACGTGTAATCGCTGTTGCCAATCAGAAAGGTGGCGTCGGCAAGACTACGACCGCCATCAACCTGGCCGCGTCTTTTGCGGCTGCAGAAGTAAACACGCTGCTCGTTGATTGCGACCCTCAATCCAATGCCACCAGCGGCCTGGGCTTCGTGAAGGATCCTGAGCGCGTTAGCTCATATCACCTGCTCATGGGCGCGGCCACAGGCGAAGAGGCGCTGCTCAACACAGAGCTCGAGCAGCTATGGCTGATTCCAGCGCACAAAAATTTAATCGGCGCAAACATTGAGCTGGTCGACGCTGATGGACGCGAGTTCAGAATGCGTGAAGCACTCGCACCACTGCGAGAGCGCTTTCAGTTCATTGTGCTGGACTGTCCACCAGCGCTTGATTTGCTGACGTTGAACGCGCTTGTGGCTGCTGACGCTGTGCTCATTCCTATGCAAGGCGAATACTTCGCGCTGGAAGGCATCAGTGAGCTGCTCGATACGATCGAGCGCATACGCGCCGCGTTGAATCCATCGTTAGGCATTGAGGGTGTGGTGCTGACGATGTTTGATGAGCGCACGAACCTGGCGCAGCAGGTGATGGCTGAGCTGAAGAATTTCTTTGGCGAAAAGCTATGCAAGACGACGATCCCGCGCAACATCAGGCTGGCCGAGGCGCCAAGCCACGGTAAGGCTGCGCTGGTGTACGATCCACGATCCAAGGGCGCGGAAAGCTACATACGTTTAGCGAAAGAAATTATTGAGCGGCAGCCTTCTGCTCCGGTACAGCCTGCTTCAGAGACATTCACCATAGAAGAGCACAAGGGTGAAGCTGTCGAGGAGGTTCCTGCGGCGACAGAGATGGACAAGAGCGCCTAATATATCGACAGGCATCGATATATTAGATTGATGGATATCGATATACTGTGCGGACTCAGGCGGCGTCGCAAGAACCCGTTGAGGCCTGGGGCAATGTCGGGTGATTTAGGGTCCTTCGGCGCGCAGGGTGCGCGTCTCAGGATGACAAGAGTTTTGGGTACGAGATAGAGAACAACATCTATGACGACTTCGGCGGCGGGAAACGTAGCGGCTCATACAGACAAGGACCACAAAGAAAAAGCGGAGAAGCGGCGGGCGCTGGGGCGCGGGCTGGAATCGCTGCTGCCTGGACCGAGGGTTGTGCCGGCCGCTCCGGGACAAGCCGGCGGCGCTGCCGTCAGACAGCAGATTCCCCCCTTCAGTCGGAATGACAAGACGGTGGAGGGGCGAAATGACAGCGCGGCTGTCGCCGGGCCGACTGCGGGCCAGCCTGTCGTATCTTCTGTCGACGATGGTGGCGCCGCCAGCACGCGGGCCGGGGTCCATCCGACTGTCGCTCAGGGCGGCTCCGCGCCACATACTCCGGTTACTTCGGCCGCTGTGGCGGACGTTCAGAGTACAGAAAATGCCGGCAAGCGGACAGGAGTCTCCGCTCCACACGAATCCGCTTCACATGAGTCTGCTGCATACGAGCCTGCCTACACCGATCCAGCCGGAGACCTGGCCGGTCGGCCGGCGACAGATCCCAATGGATATCAGCCGCCTTTCGATTCATCCCATGGCGGGACAATCACGATTCATGCCCAGGCGGAGACCAGAGTTCCCGCGAATCTGGTCATCAATTTGGCGATCGCAGATATCGATAAGAATCCGTTTCAAACGCGGTACGTAGAAGATGATGAGGCACTCGAGGAGCTGGCGGATTCGATCAAGGCGAATGGAGTCGTGCAGCCAATCGTGGTGCGTCCGGCAAAAGAGGACGGGCGCTTCATTCTGATCCTGGGTGAGCGGCGGTTGCACGCCTCGCGGAAGGCAGGGAAGACGCATATTCCGGCGCTGGTGCGGCGGGTCTCGGAGCAGCAAGCCGCGGAGATGACCATCGTCGAGAACCTGCAGCGTGAGGATCTCAGCGCCCTAGAGCAGGCGGAGGCGTTTCGAGTATTGAGCGGTCAGTTCAATCTGACGCAGCAGCAAATTGCGGAGCGCGTCGGCCTGTCGCGCACTTCGGTGGCGAACTACATGCGGCTGCTGAAGCTGCCGCGTGAAGTCATGCAGATGCTGGCGGAGAAGCAAATCAACTTTGCGCAGGCCAAGGAACTGCTGAAGCTAGGAGACAACGACCGGATCGCGGAAGCAGCGATCTATGCCGTGAAAAAAGGCATGAACATCGAGCAGATCGAGATGCTGGTGCTGCGGATGGACGGATTACTCGATCCGATCCCAGGGATGCCAGGCGTCGAGAAAAGGGAGAAAGCCAGCAGCGGGGCTCGATGGGTCGACCCGAATGTGCGCTCCGCACAGATGGATCTCGAGAGAATGCTGGGCGTGCGAGTCCGCATTCGCGATCGGAAGGGCAAAGGGAAGATCGTAATTGAGTATCACACGGTGGACGACTACGAACGGGTTGTGGAGATGCTGCGAGGGAAGAAATAGTACCGAGTTGCGAGTATCGAGTACCGAGGTTGGGCGGCCTGTGCGGCCGCCCGTTCGTTTTTGGGGGAATCAGAGTGGTAAACGTGTGGGAGAAGAGCGCGTAATTTGGAAGACCGAGATTGGTTAAAGGCTATTCAAGCACGGGCTTTCCCTGATCAGTGGAAGATTCGCGTCAAAATAACGATGTGTTAACTATCTTGATTCCTTCTGCATGTCGGGATCGGGACGGCGGGGGGCCAGCACGAACGAAATATTCTAAGACAAGGCCATTGCCCTGGGAGATCACTCGCTCCGCCTGAAAGGCGGCTTTGCTCGGGATGACGTCCTAACCTGTTCGCTGCCCGGCGCCGACGTGCTTGCTGTATGAAATTCCCGGCTCGGGGTAGGCTGCATTTCTGCCGCTTCGTGGCTCACTCGATTTTCCCATCGATTCGACGAGGGCCCTTGGCCTTCGCAAGCGCCGCATGTAGTTGATCAGGGGGAGTCTTTCAGAACGACCTCGAAGCGTACGAGATAGTCACTGGGATCTGGCTGGTCGAAGTCGGCGGGGAACTTCAAGGAAACGCTGTCGCGCTCCTGATCTGCAACGACCAGGCTGACGATGACGCTTTGTGGTTTGCGGCCGCACCTCGCGGGCAAATTCGCGAGCAACGATCGACTGCTTTGCGTCAGAAATTCGATCGGAATGCGGAACGAAGCGTCTTCCGGGATGAGTTCGGCGGATTCCCCAGGCTTCTTGTTGGCATAAACGAGCTGCACGTGGATGGTTGAGTTCGGGGCAGGATTCGTGATGCGCCCTCGAACCAGGACGTGGCGCACAGGGCATTGTGCGTGAGCCAGAGTCAGGCAAATTGGGACGGTACACAAGGCACGGACGAGGGTTTTGGGCATGAATGAGCCCCCAGATTGTCGATAATTGTACCGAATATCCGGGGACCGGACAGCATTTTTGGCATGACAGATGGAACCATGGTTGTCATATGTGGGATAGAGGGCCGGTTTAGTATCGCTTCCGTTGAGAGGATGGCACAACGCCAGGCTGCAACGGGGGCCATAGTGGGAATCCTGATGCGGTGTTTATCATCTTGATTCGCCTGGAACGTGTGTCGATCGTAAGGCGTATGCCGAAGGAACGTGCTTTCCGGCGCAGGCGATCTGTTCTAAGACAAGGCCAGTGCGCTGGGAGATCCCTCGCTCCGCCTGAAAGCGGCTTTGCTCGGGATGACGTCCTAACGTGTCCTATGTGGCGGCTTCGATGGGGGATGTGGAGCACCCCTGCGAAGAATTTCCCTGGGGCTAAAGCCCGTCACTCTCAGCCTGTGGCTAACGCGGCGCTGAAGCGCCGCTCTTCCACGATTGTGGTCAGCTTTCCCAAGGGGATTGTCGAATCCAAGTGCGCAAGCCAAACTCCCCACTTCTCCCGAAACCCTGAAGAGGTGCGGCAGTCTCCGCGAAGAATTTCCCTGGGGCTAAAGCCCGCCACTCTCAGCGTGTGGCTAACACGGCGCTGAAGCGCCGCTCTTCCACCGTTGTGGGCAGCTCTCCCAAGGGGATTGTCCACTCCGAGTGCGCAAGTCAAACTTCCCACTTCTTCCAAAGCAGGGAGATGTGGAGCGCTCTCTGTTAAGAATTCCACTGGGGCTAAAGCCCGTGACTCCCAGCGTGTGGCTAACGCGGCGCTGGAGCGCCGCTCTTTCACTATTGTGGGCAGCTCTCCCAACCCCATTGGAACGCGAGCCTTAAGGGGCCTTCGACTTACCAGTTTGGGAAGAGTAAAATATCCTATTATGACGAGCCTTAATAACCAGTCCTCCTCTTTAAATGAGCAGATATGTGCGGGCGTAAAACGATTGGGTTTTGGTTTGAAACAGACGGTGCGGCTCTACGGAGAAGAATTTGAAGTGATGTCGGATCCGTTTCCGGAAGCGGGTGGGATCGCTGTGACCGTAAGAACAAAGAAAAGTGACAGCGTCCGTACGGTGCAGCTTCCCGCGACGGTGCTGCAGAGCGTCAAGGGAAGGGTGTCGGCGGCATAAGGCGTTCTTCCTGACTTCGAAGTGCGCGCTGGAGCCGGACTGACGCAGTGGCGCCGGCTGCGATTCCTCGTATTCCTGCTGCGAGCATTGGCGGACAGGAGTGTCCGCCCCACACGCCTATCGAGATAGTCACCTGAGTGATCCCGCAAAAATCGCGAGTCTAAGATCGAAGCCGAATCGGCTGCCAAGCTGAAGGATAAAACCTTCAGCTTTTTTTGCGCTGCTCTCGAGGCCGCGGAAGGATGCGATGGTGTCCTGGAACGGATAGAAGTAGTCGGGAGTCTGGCTGGCGTGGGCATAACAGGCCGCCTTCTTCACGGGAACTTCGGCCGTGATGTCGATGTACTGCATCGGCGCCGGGAACTGTTGAGTATCTTCGGCGACCTCGTAGTAATACAGAGCGAAGCGGTGCTTGAGCTGCTTCCACGCTTCGAAGGTCAGGTTGGTGATGGCGCGGTGGTCGGGGTGCGTGTCGATGGGCCAGTGGGTGATGACGGCGTCGGGATTCTCGGCTTCGAGAATTTTCTGGAAGGCCTGATAGTGGTCATTGTCGACGATGGCGTGTCCGTTTTTCTGGTTCGCGTAGAGCGGGCGGGCTTTGAGGATCTCGCAGGCTTTTTTGGCTTCGGCGATGCGGATCTCGGCCGAGGTTTCCCAGGCACCGTCGTTCATATAAAGTAGCGCGACATCGTGGCCGGCCGAGGTAAGGCGGGCGATGGTACCTCCGCAACCGTACTCGGGATCGCCGGGGTGCCCACCGGTGAAGATGATTTTGTATTTGCGGTCGGATGTTTGAGCAACGGAGTAGGTGGCGGTGGCCGCAGCGGCGAGAGGAACGGATTTCAAAAGATCGCGACGGTTCATGAGGTCTCCCCGGAGTTCGTGGAGAGTGTAGCGCGGGACTTCAAAATCTTCACCACGCTGGAACGCAGGTAGGTCAAAATCCCCACTTCTTCCAAAAGCAGGAAGAAATGGGACACCCGGCGCTTGTGAGTATCACCGCTGATAAACGGCCAAAGTGCATAAAATGACAAGCAGTTCAAATTGGGGTTTTGCTGCATGCTTGATCATGAGCTTTTGAAATCCATCGCGCAGCAGATGATTACGGCGGGCGAGGTCATCGTCGATGGGAAGAGTTCGCGAGTCACCCGAACCGGTACGCGGCGGTTCCGGACGGTGAAGTTTGTGATGGGCGGGATGGAGTATCAGGCGATCGAACAGAATCCGGAGAAGCCGAGCCGTTGGGGACAGCTGGCGCGGCAGGGACATCGGGTGGTGCAGGTTCGAGATCTAGGGTCGGGCAAGTATGTGGCGGCCGTGGTTGATGAGAAGGTGACGGAGTATTCGCGGTGAAGGGACAAGCATCTCAGGGCTGAAGCCCATCTTCATTTTGCGTTCAAGAGGGCGGAGACTTCTTTCTCGAAGACGGATGCGTCGGTGGCGCCCATATGTTTTTTCTGTATGCGGCCTTCGCGATCGATCAGGAAGGCGATGGGAAGGCCGAGGACGCCGCCGTACTCCTCGCCGGTTTTAGCGTTTCCCATGACGACCGGGTAGTTCATCTTGAATTGCTGATAAAAGCCGGGGACCGGGTCGCGAGTGTCGTCCATAGAGACGCCGATGATCTGCAGGCCCTGGTCGCGGTATTTGTTCTGGAGGTCGACGAGGAACGGAGTCTCGACGCGACAGGGCTCGCACCACGTTGCCCAGAAATCGAGCAGGACCACCTTGCCGCGATAGTCGGAGAGCGTGAGTTGCTGTCCGGAAAGCTGAGGCAATGTGAAATCGGGAGCGATGTGCTGGGCCGAAAACGAGTTGGTACTCACGGGACGGCGATGCAGGGCGTAAAAACCTGCAATGGAGAAGAGGATCAGAAGGCCGGCTGCAATCTTTTTAGTCATGCTGATGACGCTCGCCTCGCTCGCGGGACAGCCGAGGGCGGCTGTCCCCACAAAAAGCTTAGTCGCCTTTCGCGACGGGATAACCTTTGTCGACCCAGTCCGTGCCGAAATTATTGGGGATATAGAGGGATTTCACGTTGGTGAATCCCATGGCCTGCAGGGCGTCGTCGGCGGGCTTCATGTTGGGGCAGTGGGTCCAGGGGCAGCATCCGCAATAGAGGACGATGAATCTCTTTCGCGGCAGGGACTCGACGTTGGTGCGGAGGCGCTGCAGGCTGGCCGGATCAGATGCGGGTCCAATGTATTCGGAGCCGGGGATGTGCGCCTGCGAGTAGAGGACGTGCGATCCGACATGAATGAGAACAGGCTTCTCGCCTTTGGAGGCTTGAAGGATCTTGACCAGGTCATCGACGGTGATGAGGTGCGAGCTGGAAATCTGGCTGGCTTGAAAGGCAAGAGCGGCGGAGATTATGAGAGTTGAGGCGGCAACAGCGAGAAGGATTTTGAAGGGTTTTGATCGGAACATAAGGGATGCGTCTCCGAGAACCATCTAGCTTACACAAACTGCAGGGTCTCCGAATAATTGGGTGAAGAAGCGTAAGCAAGTGTCAGGATGGAGCGCGCCTCGAGATTGGCGTAGGGATGTTTTCGACTACGCGAAGAGGGTCGCTGCGCTCTCCTCGTGGCTTCGCTCAACATGACAATTGCTGCGAGGAGTGAAAAGACTCTCAAAACAATCGGAAAACTTTGGTTATGTTACCGGAGTGCCAGCCACGGTGGGGCCATTTTCAATGAGACGATTGTGTTAGAAACTGATCTCGTTATGGCAGACGAGACCACCAACAAAAAAGACAGCCTGAAGGTTGAGAAGCTCTCGCTGCTGATACTGAGCGTCTGCATCGTGGTGCTCGTCTACGTGCTGGTGGCAAAGCCCTTCTAGCAAAACTCCCAAGCGAAAAGCCTTCACCAACGAATGAGGAATACGAAGGACCTGGCTCCCAGGCGGTTTTCGGGACAAGGACGTTGAGTCCTCGTCGACTTCCGTGCCGAGGCAGAAGCACAGGAGGTCCTTCGACGCGCGATGCTCGCGCGCCTCAGGATGACATCGCGTTTAATGTTTTTTCGCGTCTTAACCGTTGACTAAGACCATCATGTGTTCGGGATAGCGCTGACCGGCCGCGGCGTTGGCCGGGAAGACTTCGTCAATGCGGGCGAGGTCCTCCTGCGAAAGATTCAAATCCGCGGCTGCGGCGTTTTCTTCCAAATATTTTCTGCGCTTGGTGCCGGGGATGGGGACGATATCGCCTCCTTGCGCCATGACCCAGGCGAGGGCGAGCTGTGAAGGCTTGCATCCTTTTTCCACGGCGAGTTCGTTGACCTTACGCACGAGGTCGAGATTCTTCTGGAAATTTTCGCCCTGAAAGCGGGGAGAATTGCGGCGGTAGTCGTCGGGAGCGAGGTCTTCGAACCGCCGGAGTTGTCCGGTGAGGAATCCGCGGCCGAGTGGACTATAGGCTACGAAGCCGATGCCAAGTTCGCGGCAAGTGTCGAGCACACCGTTCGATTCGGGATCGCGTGTCCACAGAGAATATTCGGTTTGCAGCGCGGTGATGGGATGAACCTTCATGGCGCGGCGCAGAGTTTCGGGGCTGGCTTCGGAGAGACCGAGATAGCGGACCTTTCCTTCACGAACGAGTTCGGCCATCGCTCCAACGGTGTCTTCGATGGGCGTGTTGGGATCGACGCGGTGCTGGTAGTAAAGGTCGATGGTTTCGACTCCGAGGCGGCGAAGGCTGGCCTCGCAGGATTTGCGGACGTAGTCGGGCTTGCCGCTCACGCCTCGAACGTTCGGGTTCTTTGGATCACGGACGATGCCAAACTTGGTGGCGAGGACGATCTGATCGCGTTTGCCTTTGATCGCGCGGCCGACGAGCTCTTCGTTCTTGTACGGGCCGTAGACGTCGGCGGTATCGAGAAAGAAGATGCCCAGTTCGAGGGCGCGGTGAATGGTCGCAATGGACTCGGCATCGTCGAAGCCGGAGTAGAACTCCGACATTCCCATACAGCCGAGACCCTCTGTTGAGACCTGGAGACCGTTGTGTCCGAGATTACGCGTTTGCATGATGGCTCCTTACGGGATGAAGTGAGCGGAGACAGTTTAGTAGATGCTGGAGGGGGCTGGATGGTGCCGGGGAAATCTCTCAAACGCAGGGCATATGGGAAGTCGAAATCCTCATTTCTGAGCAAAATCGGCCAGAAATGGGCCACGTCAGCGGGTGATTTGGATGCGGGGCTTTTTGTTCGGGAGGACTTCACCAATTTCTACGGCGGGAACCCCGGCTTGGATCAGAGCTTGGGTGAGGGAGTCGCCATCGGGAGTGGAGATGAAGAGACCTCCGGCGGTTTGCGGATCGTAGAGGATGGTGCGAAGGTCTTCGGGGACGTCAGGGTCATATTCCACCAAGCATTCGGCGAAGGCGCGGTTGTTGTTGAGGCCTCCGGGGATGTGTCCGGCGTGGATGCAGTCGAGGGCGCCGGTAAGGAGTGGAATATTTCCGGCGTTGATCTTCATGGACACATCGGAGGCCAGGAGGATTTCGCGGGCGTGGCCAATGAGGCCGAAGCCGGTGATGTCGGTCATGGCGTGGACTGTGAACGCAAGGTCCCTCGACTCGCCGTCGCTTACGCTCCGGCTCGCTCGGGATGACAATGCTTCGGGATCCAAGACGCGGCGCTGAAGGGCCGCTCTTCCACGGTCGCTCTGACCGCGTTTCGCCGTCCCGCTTTGCGCGACGGGACCCCTCGACTCCGTTCGCGGCAGACTTACAGAGGCGGCCGTCCCCACATGGTTCGTCGTTCCTAAGGAGCCTGTGATTACTTCTGCGGCCTTCTTGTTCAGCGTCGTCATGGAGGCGACGGCGGCGTCAATCCAGGCAGGCTCTGCTTTTGCTTTCTTTATGGCTGTGGAGATCACGCCCGTGCCCAGGGCCTTGGTGAGGATCAGCTTGTCTCCCGGCTTCGCGCCAACGTTTTGGTAGACACGTTTCGGATGGATGATGCCGGTGACAGAGTAGCCGAACTTGGTTTCTTCGTCGCGAATGCTGTGGCCGCCGATGACGGTGCATCCGGCTTCGATCATCTTCGATAACCCGCCGGCGAGGATGCGTTCGAGAATTTCGAGATCGGCTTTATCCGGGAAGCAGACGAGGGCGAGCGCGGTAAGCGGCCTTCCACCCATGGCGTACACGTCGCTGAGGGAATTGGTAGCGGCGATCTGGCCGAAGGTGTAGGGATCGTCCACGATGGGAGTGAAGAAGTCGACGGTCTGGACGAGCGCCTGGTCGGGGCTGAGTTGATACACTCCGGCGTCATCGGCATGATCGAAGCCGACTAGAACGTTGGGGTCGTGTTGCCGGGCTAATTTCCCAAGCACTTTGTCCAGCGCCGCCGGACTCAGCTTGGACGCTCAACCCGCGGCTTTCACCGACTCCGTGAGGCGGAATGGTTTCGTTTCTGGCACCGAGTTCATTGTAGCGGAGCCTTCAGGCGAGGGCTAAAGCTCACGTCGAACGTGGCCATGACCCGGCGCTGAAGCGCCGCTCTTCCACGGTACTGCTGGAGCTCGTGGAGGTTCACTATGAGCCGGGTGGCGAGCCAGCACCGGTAAAAGCGCTGAAGATTTCGAGTATTGCGATAACGTTTTTTCGGCAGGACTCAGATGATCCTACTTGTAGCCGGGATTACGGCTGCCGGTGGAAGTCGAAGTTCGTGGCCGCACCTGTGTCTTTGTTTTCGAAGACGACGTGAAGGGTCTTGCCGTCGGGGTCGGCCGTCATGCGAGAGACGCTCACGATTTTGTCCTTGCGCTTGTGAGTTAGTTCGACTTCGTTCGGGTTCAACATTTTCGCTGAGACCAATGTGTGACCGGGATCGTCTTCTACTGGATAAAACTTGCCGTCGAACCTCGCATTGAATTTCTCGCCGAGCGGGGTTTCGCCGCTGAATCCTTGTGGTGTGCACTTGTACGTGATGACTGAACCGTTGTCGGAGCGGTGAATGAGGTAGGCGTGCCAGCTTCCGGAAATCAGGTGCGCGTCTGGCGGGGGCTTCTCGAGTCTACGAAAAAGAGTCTCGATGGTGACGGGATCGGCTTCGGTGGTATCGGTGACTAACTGCGTCAGAGTTTCGCCGTCGGGCGAAATCTCGTCGAACTCGGTCAGCATAGTTTTGCCGGCTTTTTTCGCAGTGATCTCCACGGTATGTGAGTCGAGGGCTTGCACGTTGAGAGTATCCCAGTAATCGGCGGCGGGAACTTTGTGATCGAGGCCGTCTGCCTTAACGTCCACATTCACGATGCATCCGGAGCAGTGGAAGGTTCCTTGGGCCAGCAAGAACTCGATCGGCTTCTGAGGAAGCACAGGATCGACCACCCATTTGCCATCAAATGGGCTCTGAGCGAATGATCCGACCGGAGCGATTAACAGCAGAATGAGCAGAACTTTCATGCGGAGCCGCAGAGCGGCGTGCTCGACATCATAGCGCCGATTCACGAACGGGTAGCTACTTCGTAGTCACGTCTGTGATTTTGATGTCGGGATATTGGTGGTTCCACTGGGCGGAGATGCTATCGAAGGTCAGCCGAAAGGGCTCGGACTGACCCGGACCGAGAGGAGCGACATTGAGATCGACGGGTTCGTTATAGGCTCCATTGTTGCGGAAGAGACGCAGAGGAAGTTCTTCGCGCTGGGCGAGTTGTCCCATGGAGTCGAGAAAGTTGACCTGGACGATCACGCGGGTGACCGTCTTATTGCTGGTGTTGGTGATGGTGCCATCGATGTAGCTGACAGTCGCGCCGATGAAGTTTTCCGCGGCGGACATTTTGAAATCGGAGAGCTTGAGTTGAGCGATGTAGGGCGATGGGGGCACGACTTTTTTGGGTGGCTCGCGCAGGAGGAAGGCGGCAGCCAAAGCGATTCCGATCACGACCACGACGGTGCCGACAATAATGAGGCGGCTGTTGTCGCGTTCTTCCACGGCGGGAGTTGGCTGGCCGAGTGTGCCCATGAGGAAATTGTAGGCTGTTGGATATTGAAAGTCGATTTTAGGATGCCGCGACGATTAAGCGCTGCTCCTCCTGCGATGCATTTTCCTCACCGAGCGGGACGGGTCCGAGATCGCGCTATTCACTGCATCTTGAGCGGTCAAGTTCGTCCGGTCCTTCGGCGCGCGCGCTGCTCGCGCGCCTCAGGATGACATGCTTTATGCGCTGCGGGCCTGCAGAAGTTTCGCGGCGGTGCCATGGTAGACGCGCTGGAGAATATTGTCGCTTAATCCCAGGCCGTTGAGTGGCCAGTGATATCCGAACTGGTCGATTTCATAAAAATGCTCGTCTTGCGATTCGAGGACGCGGAAGGTGATGCGGTACATCTCTTTGTCGAAGCCCATGTCGGTGCCGTAGACGAGGCGGTCGGCGTACTTGGCGTAGAACTGCGCAGCGAAGCGCGGGATCGGCGCGGTCTCGGCGTATCGAGCTGAAATATCGGCATAAAGGTTGGGACTGCGGTCGAAGGCTTCGCCGAGGCGCGTGAGATCGTAATCGCAATTCGCGAAGTGACAGGCGACGAATGTCGTGTTGCGATGGCGGGCGGCCGTGCGCTCGAGAATGTCGACCATGCCGGCGAGCTTGACGATGTTGGGCTGATTGTCGAGACGCCATTCGTACGCGTTCATCAGGCCGTCGTTGTGTTTGTCCATGGGCTGGTACATCCAGATCGGGTCTGCGACGTGGAGGCTGATAGGCATGTGCAGCTCGGAGGCTTTTTCCCAGATGGCATCAACGCGAGGATCGTCAGGATGAAGGCCGGGCGCGCTGGACTTGCCGGAGCGCAAGCCCTGTCCCTTGTCGTGAATTTCGCCGATACCTTTCGCACCTTTTTCTTTGCAGCGCTCGAGTTCTTTGACGGCGGAATCGGGGAAGGCCGAGGTTTTGTACCCGGTGAAATCGAGGCCGCACCAGACCTCGAAGCGGTCAGGATATTTGGAATACTTGGCGTAAAAATCGTCGAACGCCTTGCCGGTCGTCATGGTGAGAATCATGGTCTTTTCGACATTGACCTCGTCCATGTTCTTGAGCCACGTGGTGATTTCGGCGTCGGTCTTGGGATATGGATGCGAGTGCATGTCGATGATGGGAAACTTCGCCTTGTCGACATGCGTGACCGGGACTTTGAAGATTGATTGCGGGCGGTAGTCTTTTAGCAGAAGGGTTTTCGGATTCGCCGCCGTCGTCATTGCAGGAGTGGTCTTCTTCTCTTTCTCTTGGTTCGCTTTCTCCTGCGCAGCGTAGGTCGAAGCGGGAAGCGCGAGCGCGAGTCCCGCGGCGTGGGCGGATTTCAGGAATGAGCGGCGGTTCATGAGGGCCTCCGTGACGATCGACTCTACGAACCGCAGATTATATGCCTGGGCTGGAGGAGTGTTCCGTTGAGGAGAATCTGATTTTCGCGCTGTGAGAGCAGCAGTGCGCCGGGCCGCTCGGAATTCAGAAAGGCCAGCCAAAGAGGGACGACTTCTGAGGCATTCCTGTATAGCTCGTAATGGATATAGGTGCCGTATGGTCCCTCAGCGCGCGCTACGCTTGCGCCTCAGGATGACAAGGCGTTTCCGGGGTTTTGTGAACGCTCGCGAACAGGACGGACCTCTCGTCTTAGCTCAGGGGAAGCCGTGCCCGTCCTACATGTGCTTATTCGCCACCGACGGTTAAACCGTCTATGCGGAGAGTCGGGGCAGCGACCGAGCCGCGGAATTCCAGATCGCTTGCGATTTCGGAGATGTTGAAGAATAAATCTTTCAAATTTCCGGCGACTGTAATTTCTTCGACTGGATACGTGAGTTCGCCACCGGAGATCCAGAGGCCGGACGCGCCGCGGGAATAGTCCCCCGTTACCAGATTCACGCCTTGGCCCAAGAACTCGGTTACGTACAGGCCTTCTTTGATTCCGGCGATCAGCTCTTGCGGGTTCTTTGGGCCGGGCTGCAGGAAATAATTTCCGGGGCCGATGCCCGGAGTGCCAGCCAGTCCACGCGCGGCGTTTCCCGTCGTCTGCATGCCCAGCTTTTTCGCCGTGTAGGTGTTCAGGAAATACGACTTCAGCACGCCGTTCTCAATGACTACCGTGCGGCGTGTGGGGATGCCTTCACCGTCGAAGGGACTCGTGCCGAATCCGCCGGGAATCGTGCCGTCGTCGATGATGGTGACGTTGTCGCCAGCGATTTTCTGGCCCAACTTTCCTGCTAGAAAACTGGCGCCGCGGTAGACGGAGTCTCCGTTGATGCCTTCGAAGATGTGCTCGAGGATGGAGGTCGAGACCATCGGGTCGAAGACGATGGGGACTTTCGCGGTCTTGGCCTTGCGCGCGCCGAGGCGGCGGAGCGTGCGTTCGGCGGCGATGCGTCCAACCTTTTCGGGAGCGTCGAGTTTTTTCAGCGTGCGTGCGACTGAGAACCAATAGTCGCGTTGCATGGCCCCGTCATCGGTTTGCGCAATGGGAACTGCGGCAGTCGAACAATACGAGCGTTTGTATTCGCCAACGAATCCGTGAGAGTTAGCGAGAACTTTGCGGCCCGTAGCGGCGTCAAAAGATCCGCCGTCGGAGTTCTTGATACGCGGATCGAAATCGAGTGCGGCCTTTTCAGCGCGGCGGGCGTAATCGATGCGGTCGGCGCCGGGGAGAGAATAGACGTCTTCGTGGTAGAGATCGAGATCGCCTGCGAGTTGGCCGAGCTGGTCGGCCGCAGGGATTCCGCCAAAGGGATCTTCCGACGTGATCTTTGCAAGTTCAAGCGCAGACTTCACCAGGCGGTCGAGGCCTTCACGGGAGAAGTCGGACGAATAGGTCGAGGCGGCACGCTGTCCGAAGAAGACCCGGACTCCGATGGACTTGGAGCCGGATTCTTTCAGGGTCTCGACCTGGCCGAGGCGGACGAGCGTGGAGAATTCGTCACCTTCGCGGACAACGCATTCGGTGGCAGTAGCTCCGCCGGCCATGGCGCGGGCGACGATGTCCTGAGCGATTTCGCGTAGGTCGGTTTCGAGTTTCGTGTTTCGAGTTTCGAGTTCGGTTGGGGTCATAGAAATCTTTCACCACAGAGGGCACGGGGGCATTTGCACATCATTTATCGTAATAGAGCACCTGCGAGCTACCTTCCGGGCTGGCGGACTCTGCTGTGTCAATTAATTCACCGCATGACGAACAGCAGATGCATAGATCCTTCGCTTTGCTCAGGATGACAAATGCTGAAAGTCGAGACGCAGCCTCCGGGGCTAAAGCCCCATCGACTGGCCCCGAACGCGGCGCTAAAGCGCCGCTCTTCCACAACATCCAGCGGAGAAGCTGAAGCCCGGCCCTTCCAGAGATATCTTTTTTAAGCAATCACGCCGGGCTTTGCCCGGCCGGCCGAGAGCGTCCGCCCCTACACAAGCAAAATTCCTACTGCATGAAGCCGCCGGGGTCTTTCCTTGCGGTGCCGCCGACCGTCAGGCGATCTACCTTCAGTGTCGGAATCCCCACCCCTACCGGCACTGCCTGGCCATCTTTGCCGCAGGTGCCTACACCTTCGTCTAACTTCAGATCGTTGCCGACCATGCTCACTCGCGTCAGAACATCTGGGCCATTGCCGATCAGCGTGGCACCTTTGATCGGGGCGGTGATCTTGCCGTCTTCGATCATGTAGGCTTCGCTGGCCGAGAAGACGAATTTTCCGTTGGTGATGTCGACCTGGCCTCCGCCGAAGTTGACGGCGTAGACTCCATGCTTGACCGAGCGAATAATGTCTTCCGGATTGTCTTGACCGGCAAGCATGTACGTATTTGTCATGCGCGGCATCGGGATGTGCTCGTAGCTCTCGCGGCGTCCGTTGCCGGTGTCGGCGATGCCCATCAGGCGCGAAGACAACTTGTCGCTGAGATATCCCTTCAGAATTCCCTTTTCAATCAGAACCGTTTCCTGCGTGGGCTCGCCTTCATCGTCGACGTTGAGCGATCCTCGACGCCAGGGCATGGTGCCGTTGTCGACCACCGTGCATCCCTCGCTAGCGACGCGCTTGCCGATCAGACCCGCGAATGCAGAAGTCTTCTTGCGATTGAAATCGGCTTCGAGTCCGTGGCCGACGGCTTCGTGCAGCAGAACGCCGGGCCATCCAGGCCCGAGGACGACTTCCATGTCTCCAGCGGGAGCTTCGCGGGCATCGAGTTGCAGGATTGCCTGCCGGGCTGATTCTTTGGCGAAGAATTCCGGATTTTTTTCGCCGAAGAAGAAGTCGAGGGCGACGCGGCCTCCACCGCCGGAAGATCCGCGGGCAGAGTTATTTTCAGTCTTGGCGATGCAGCTCACGTTCATGCGAGCGAGCGGTTGCGAGTCTTCGGCGAAGGTGCCGTCGGAGGCGACGACCAAAATGTTGCGGAGTTCGTCCCCATAGCTGGCGCGAACTTCTTTGATGCGGGGATCATAGGCGCGAGCGGCCTTGTCGGCACGCATGACGAGTTCCACTTTCGCGCTGATCTCGGCGTCGACACTCGGCAGGGTTACGGGATAAAGGCTGCGGGCCGCGGATTTCTGAAATCCGGTGACCGTAGTTTTCGCCGGGGCGCTCGCGATCAATGCGGCGGTGCGCGCGGCGTGCAAGATGCGATCTGAAGAAAGGTCGTCGGTGTAGGCGTAGCCGGTGCGTTCCCCGGAGACGACGCGGATTCCGCATCCGGCCGAGATGCCTTGACTCGCCGACTTGATCATGGATTCGTCCATGGAAAGCGACGTCGAGGAAAGGTACTCGAAATAGAGGTCGGCGTAGTCGCCGCCTGCAGACAGCGCGGCGGCGAGATAGCGCTCGAGGTCGTGTTCGGTCAGGCCGTAATGTTCGAAGAAAAAGCGGGCTTTGTCGGTGTATTTGTCCACGTTGTTTAGATGCCGGCGAGTGCGGTGCGGACTCGCGCGGCGAAATACTCCCTGAGTGCATTATCCCATAGGAGTTCGTGCGGGGACCGACGCATGACTCACCACAGAGGACACAGAGGAACACAGCGGCTCGATTCTTCATCCCAGCAGATCTTCATTCCGGCAGACTGGCGAGCGTTGCTCGACCGGACCGATTCGACTCCCCTCGTTCCTTGGGTCACTCAGGGCGGGTTAAGGAGGCGGCTGTCCCAATATCGTCTCAGACCGCTTACTCGCTCTGATTTCCACACGATTAATGTTCATCCGTCACAGACTTCAAGTGCGGGCCAGGAGCACAATGGCCGCATGACTCCGGAGTCTCTGACGCGGACAGTGCAGGAATTCTTGAGCGAGGCCTCGGGTGCCGTCGTGCTCGAAGGTGGCGCCGTGATGTTTGATCTCGCGCAGGCGAAGTATTCGATATCGGGCGAGTACAACAAGTGCCTGCTGCACTTGTGGTCGGCGGAGCGGAATACGGTGCGACGGGTGCTCGATGCCGAGGTGAAGAGTGGGATGCTGCGGCTGGCGGTGACGAGTCTGGGGCAGACGCGTCCGACGAAGCTGGAGATTTGCCGGCAATGGGATCGGCGGTCGCCTTCGGCGAAGAAGGCGGCACGGGCGGCGTATGAACATAAGTTGCGGCGCGCGATGGAGCGGCACTTTCCCGGATTCGCGATCCTGCGACTGACGACGGGAGTGGACCTGGAGAAGTCGTTTGGTCCGGTCTATGCGCGTGGGTTGGTGCGGCATGGGCAGACGGCGTTTGCCGTACTCGGCGTGAATGCGACGGAGACCCAGAGTTCGATCGATTCCGCGTTGACCTTCGGAATACTGTGGCTGGATGTATGCAGAGAAAATCCAAACTTCTCCCAAAAGCTCGGACAAACAGGGCACCCATCGTGTTTAGTGCAGGGGCTGATCTTGTTTGTACCGTCAGGATGTTCAGCGCTGGTGCGCGAGCGGATGGCGGATCTGAATCGGGCGGCGGCGAAGTGGCGGCTGTTCGAATTCGATGAGCGGCACGATGCGGTCGTTGAAATCGACTGCAGCGATCGCGGAAACATCGCGACAAGGCTGGTCCATGCGACGAATGAGAGCGCCGCGCTGGAGCGTTTCGCAGAGTCAATTGCCCGGATTCAGATAATTCTGCCGAATTGCGAGGTTGCGGTGATGTCTCCAGCGGAGATTGCGTTTCGCTGGCGAGGCCTGGAGTTTGCGCGGGCGCGCATGGGCGCCGAGGCGGTCACGTTTCAGAGCAAACAGGAGATCGTGTTCGGCGTGGGCGCGGAAGAGCGGGTTCTGGAAGATCGCAATTGGAGTTTTTTCGTGCACCTTCTCACGGCGTTGCGCGAGGCACGACATCCGTACGGGCCGCGTGGGGATCGGTTGTTCCGGATGCATCCGGAGCGCTGGCTCGAGTCTTTGGTGCGGACTGATGTGAGCGTGATTGATGAGCGGCTCGAGCCGGAGTCGGTGTATTCGCAGGTGCCGGCATTTTCGGCGGCGGACCGGGCGATGATCGACGTGTTGACGCTCACGCGCGAAGGACGGTTGGCCGTGGTCGAGTTGAAAGCGGATGAAGACATTCATCTGCCGCTCCAAGGTCTGGATTATTGGGCGCGGGTGCAGTGGCATCAGGGACGCGGGGAGTTTTTGAAGTATGGATATTTTGGCGGGCGGGAGTTGTCGGCAGAATCGCCGCTGCTCTTTTTGGTGGCGCCGGCGTTGCATGTGCATCCGGCAACGGACATCATTTTGCGGTATATCTCGCCGGAGATTGAGTGGGCGTTCGTGGGCATTGACGAGCGCTGGAGAGAGGGAGTAAAGGTGGTGTTCCGAAAACGGGCCGACCACG
>Ga0070735_10001985_pt1 | contig 18932 bp, 20 predicted proteins | sample Coa_R1_FD_66443 | JGI IMG/M metagenome (GOLD analysis project Ga0070735, IMG submission 66443) | Surface soil microbial communities from Centralia Pennsylvania, which are recovering from an underground coalmine fire - Coalmine... | ecosystem: Environmental > Terrestrial > Soil > Unclassified ... | reverse complement strand
CAGTTCGTCGTAGTTCGGATATTTTTCCGGCAGCCATCGCTTCGGACGATGCAGCATGAGATTTTCCAGCCACACCGTTCGCATTTCCCAGTGGTACGTTCTCCAACTTAGGACTCCATTGTTCGCCGGACCGTCCGGAGCGCTACCCAGCTTCGGCTCGAGCAGCAACCGCGTGAGTTCGCGCGCGGCATTCTCGGTGATGGTTGGAGCCGCCGAATCGGCTTTCATCTGCCCGTTCCAACTCCGCATCAGCTCGGCGGCCTGCCTTACGCGGGCCGAAGGCTTTGATGCGTGATCGATGGCATATACAAAGCGCTCGGCTGCGAACAGGTCGGGCTCCGATGAAATGTCGGTCTGTAGCGCCAACATATCCGCGGGAGAAAACTGCCGTCCCGACTCCAGCACGTGATAGATCCGGGCCGTGCGCCAGGGAGCTTCCCACTCCACGCTGATGGAATCGGGGTACTTGTCGGGCGTGATCCGCCCATTTGCCGTCGCAATGATTCCTGATGGCGGGTTGTAGATATTCGGCAGCTTGTCGAACGGAATATACGACTTCCACTCGTGCGCATCGTCAGCGCCGCTGACCGGGAGACTTCCGTCGCCAGCCGCGCGAATCGGAACTTTGCCCGTCGCGTGATAGCCGATATTGCCGTCCACATCGGCATAAACTGCGTTCTGCCCCGGCGCATCCAGTTGCGAAAAAGCCTTGGTGAATTCCTGCCAGTTCTGCGCCGCATCCACATCGAAGAACGGAATGTGCAGACCGTCGTAAAGCGTCCACCGGAGCGCGAGGGATCGTGTTTCGCCCGGAATCAATTCGGAGATGATCGGGCCGTGGCGCGTGATTCTGACGTCGGCGTCAACATCGGCCTTCCCCTTCACATGAATTACCTCCGCGCGATGCTCGGGTTGCACCCAGCCGCTCGGCGTCTGATATTGCCCCTGCGCATTGAAATTCTCGATGTAGACGTCGGTGACGGTCGGCCCGACGTTGGTAAATCCCCACGCAATCCGCTGATTGTGGCCGACAATCACATAGGGCATCCCGGGCAAGGTCACGCCTGCAACATCAAGAGTTCCCGAGTGCAGATGAGCTTCGTACCACAGGTTCGGCATCTGGTGCCCGAGATGCATATCGTTTGAAAGCAGCGGCTTCCCGGTAACCGAGTGCTGACCGGAAACAACCCACTCGTTCGATCCGTTGACCGGCGCCTCTTCCGGAATCGCAAACTGTTCGACCGGCGATATCGCTCTTTCGCGTGTCACCGAGTTATCAGGAGAATCATCCTCTTCGTCATCATCGTCAGAATCGCCGTTATCGGGCTGGGTTAAGTCCTCGCGCATCACCGTGGGCGGACGATCGTGCCACGAACGATTTACATATAGGTCGGCCGTCAGCTCCGGTCCAAGCTTGGCGAGGATTTTTTCGCGCGCTAAGGCGTCCAAAAACTGCCCGTAGTTCAGATCTTTCACCATCTGATTCGCGATCACAATCGAATCCTCTGGCGACCACGGCTTCGGCGAGTAGCCCAGAATGCGAAATTCAATCGGCAGTCGGTTGCGGTGCGCGTCGATGCAGGCATTCACTCCGCGCGCATAATCCTCGAAGAATTTCCGATCGCGCGGATCGGCCATCGCCAATGATTTTTTCGCCGCCGCCCGTAAGCCTAAAATCCTCTGCTCGCGGTCGAACTTCAGCGTGTCTTCACCGACAATTTCCGAGAGTTCGCCGCTTGCCGCGCGGCGCATCAGGTCCATCTGCCACAACCGGTCCTGCGCCGTGACAAATCCCTGCGCGAAAAACAGATCGTCCAGATTTGCCGTGTCGATATCGGGGACGCCATGACCATCCCGCGTTACGGTCACCGGGGCGCTGAGGCCGCTCACTTGCAGCCCGCCATCCAACTCAGGAAGGGCAGCGTGCGCGATGTGGTAGAGATATGCTAACGCAACTGCGGCCAGAAGAAGGACCAGGCCGAAGAGCCCCAGGACAATGCGAAGGACGGTGGAACGGCGCGAACCGGGGCGTTGGATTTCTGCCAGCGTGCTCATGAGAATCTTCGATTTTAAGCCAGACGGTCCGCGGTGTCTTGAAAATGAATTTCAATTTCAAGATGTTCCGGTGATATCCTGACTCGCTGCCAGCCTGCATGCTTCAGAAGCGCATCGACGACCAGCCCACGATCTCGCGCCAGATGGTACGCGAGGCCCAGGACATCCTGCATCGCCACCTCAAGGACGTCGGGCTCAAACAGACTGCCCAGCGCGATACCATCCTGCGCACGTTTCTCGAGACCCGCGACCATCTTTCCACCGACGAACTTCACCGCCTCGTGCAGAAGAAAGACGCCCGTATCGGCTACACCACCGTCTACCGGACCCTGAAACTCCTGGCCGAATGCGGACTGGCCAGCGAGGTCGCCTTCCACGACGGCATTGCCCGCTACGAGCACCAGTACAACCGCCGCAGCCATCACCACATGGTCTGCACGGAATGCGGGAGTTCAGTTGAGTTTTTCTCGCAGGAAGTCGGCCAGCTCGAGCAGGAAATCGGCCGCAAGTATCACTACCTGACGACCCGTCACACGTTTCAGATTTACGGAGTCTGCGAAGACTGCCGCAAGAGAAGCAACGCGCTTCGCCCGCTCTGAAATTTTGAACCTGACATCAGTGAGAAGGAGTTTGTCTTCTCAGTCTTGGCCGGTTTACGTCATCTTCCGGGAGTTGGGATCCGCCGCGCAAGCAATCTTCTGCCGAGCCGCTGTGCGCTACACGAATTACGTCGGTCTGATCTGAGCAAAAAGCCGAGAGCGGCGGCTTCATGACGGTTTGCGGATACGCCACCACCATGTATTTCGCGACCGGACCGCTCTTTTTTTCGCTCGTGCAGCCGCGCAATTCGAAGACATATCCGTGCTTGCGGCCGTAAGCCAGATCGTCGCTGATTCCCCACGCGCCCTTCAACTCAGAAAGGGAACACGTGTATCCGGTCTCGCGATGTTGTTGCGCGTACGCAATTTCGGCGGTGTTAAGGGTTCGCAACGCCGAAACTACAGAGGATTCGCTGCTCGCGATGAGGTTCTTGGCCACGGTGCGGTTCGCTTTATGCTCGGCATAAATGCCCAGCCCGATCACTCCGGCGGTAAAAGCGACGCCAAGGTACCCAAGAACAATTCCCGCAATGGCCAGTCCTCGACCGGTCAGCCGTCCCGCGCTCTTGCGAATGTCGTAGAGAGACAGATGCCCAAAGATCACAGCGCAAATAGAGAAGGGAAGAAGGAGCGTCAGAAGCCCGCTGACCAGGCTGAAGATGGCTTTGCCGCTCGTCTCGGGCGGCAGGCCAAACGCCACCGAAGGATCGACCTGGGGAGTCGCCGGGCTCGCCTGCGAATCTCTCCCGCAGACTCCGCAATAGCGCTCGCCTTCGGCGAGGCTATTACCGCAACCAAGGCAGAACGAACTCATCTCCTACAGCTCCTACAAGTGCAACATCGCGCCCGGCGCCAGCAGATTGAAGGGATGAACTGGAAGATTTCTCAAAATCCCAAACAGCACGATGATGGCGCACAAGACCCGAATTGAATTGGCCGAAAGAAAAACGCCCGGCAAGCCTTTCCCGCGCAGCACGAGCAACGCCTGCGAGGTCAAGCCGTAACCGATGAACGGCAGGAGTACCATCGTCAGCGGATTCAGCGCCCATGCCGCACGCAGATTGCCCTCCAGTAACTGATGCATCGCCCGCAGCGATCCGCAACCCGGACAATACCAGCCGGTCAGAAAGTGCAACGGACAGGGCGGAAAGATCACTGACTTTGCCGGGTCGAAGTTTCGCAACAGCAGCAAGCCAACCGTTCCAGCCAGTGCCGCCGCCGCAAGCAGATGCTTTCTCTGCCTAAGAATGGAACTCGCCCTAGCCATGATGCAGACCGCTTATGACTCCGAGAATCCCCAATAGGATCGTGACGCCAACCGTCGCCAGGCCGAGCCCGAATGAGATCCAGCACCACATCTTGGCATTGCGCGACGCTTCCTGCGCGCCCGCGAAATCGCCCGCTTGCAACTTGCCATTGACCTGCGCGGCGTAAACGATCGCGGCAATTCCGCTCGGAAGGCAACACAACACCGTCGCCAGGATCGCGAATACGAGGTAATTTTCTACGGTCGCGCCGGGAGGTATTATCTGCCCGGTCGCAGGGAGTGGCGTTGCCGCAGGTTGCAAGTTCCTGCCACACTGCACGCATACCGCCGCATTGTCGGTGTTACTCGCTCCACATTGGGGACAGAACATACAATCGCTCCCTCCGACAGATTTCAACGCAACGGCTCGCCACTCTCAAGGCACTTCTGTGTCGAGCCTTCCGGGTCGACTTTGACGACCATCGATTCGTTGGAACAGAACGCGCGAATCCCCGTCTGATGCTCTCTCAGTGGATACGCCACCACCTGATAGTGACGATTGGCGGCATCCCCATCCTCGGGGGTGCAGCCATTGAGCTCGAAGGCATAGCCATCCTTTTGGCCTTTTGCCAAAGGACCGGAGAACAAACCGGCATCCGCCAGAGTCGAGAGGGAACAGGTGAATCCATCTTTCGGATGACTCACGGAATACCCCAACTCAGCTGCATTCAGGATTCGAATGCCGCTCACGGCCGATGCTTCATTCGCCGCCATACGCGCCCGCAGCAGATTCGGAATCGCAATCGCCGCGATAATCAGAATGCCTGGGATCGCACCCACCCCTACATACCCGAGCACTAATCCGGCGATAGCGACGCCGTCTCCCTTGATTCGTCCTGCGCTCTTGCGAATCTCCGAAAGGCTCAAATGGCCAAAGACGATGGCGAGAATGGCCAGGGGAAAAACAAAGAAGAAGATTCCGCTGATCAGGCTGACGATCGCCTTGCCGCTTGTTTCGGGGGGTGTTGACGGGGGCGCCCCAGCAACCGCGACCGCCGTTCCATTGGAGGCTGGCCTTCCGCAGACGCGGCAAAACTTGTCCTCCGGGCTGATATTGTTGCCACAACCCGCGCACAATGGGCTCATTTACTCCTTCCTGTGAATGGATTTTGCCCGAACCATACTATTCTGCCCATGTCGCGTCAATGCTCTAGATAGATACCTATCGTCGTCCTAAGGCCACCGAACGAAATTCTGCGTTGCTTTACCCCCGGCTTTTTGCTATTTTGCCGCGAACGTTTTTTGGGGCGAGCGCTGTCCGTTCGTTCTGAACTCACCCGGGAGGACACTTATGGCTTTCTGTAATATGTGCGGAGCGCAAATTGCCGATGGCATGACCACCTGCGCCGCCTGTGCAAGTCGAACCGCCCCCGCTGGAGGAGCCGCGACGGTTACCGCGACCGCCCCAGCCAGCGGCATGGCGGACAATATTGCCGGCATGCTCGCCTACATCACAATTATCCCGTCAATCATTTTTCTGGTGATGGAACCGTACAACAAGAATCGGTTCGTGCGATTCCACTCGTTCCAGAACCTGTTCTTCGCCGGCGCGCTCATCGTCTGCTGGATCGCTTTCTCGATCCTTGCCATGGTGCTGGCGTTCATCCCGATTCTGGGCCACATCGTCATTGCGCTTTTGTGGTTCGCCCTGGCGATCGGCGGATTCATCGTCTGGATCATCATGCTGCTGAAGGCCAACGGCGGCCAGATGTGGAAGCTGCCCGTGATCGGCGACATGGCCGAGAAGCAGGCGAACGCGATCTAGTCCGACAATTAAGTTTTGAATACACATGCGTCATCCCCAAGCCCCGCGCCGTCACCCGCGGGGCAAGGGATCTCGCCTATTGGGCGGGCGCTCATCATTCACCGATACTATCCTTCTCAACTCCCCTCCCCTTGACTTTCCCCCCTCCGGCGTGGCAATCCTATTAGCTTTTACCTGCGAAGTGCGCGCGCAGCTCTGGCACGGCTCAGCGGGAAATCTTGATCGGATTGGGGAACGGATTGCGAGTTCGGGTCTTTTACCACGACAAATGTTTCGACGGAGCCTCTTCCGCCGCCTTATTTTCCCGCTTCTATCGCGAGCGCATCCGCGGCGACGCGGAATTCCAATTCACCGGACTCGTCCACCGCGCCGGCGCGCTGTTTGACGAGCGGCAATTCGACGGCGACGAGAACGCCATCGTCGATTTCAAATACTCCAGTTCGCCGAACATTACATGGTGGTTCGATCACCACGAGAGTGCCTTTCTCACTCCTGAGGACGCCGAGCACTTCGAGCAGGATCAGAGCAACCGCAAGTTCTACGATCCCGATTTCAAATCCTGTACCAGTTTCATCGCAATGATTGCGCAGCAGCGCTTCGGCTTTGATCCGGCCCCGGTTGCCGATCTGGTCCACTGGACCGACGTCATCGACGGTGCCCTCTATCCCGACGCCAAGACTGCGGTGGAAATGGAAGCGCCCGCCATGAAGCTGACCATGGTGATTGAATCCGCCCCGGACCACGGATTTGTTCCCAACCTCATCCCGCTGCTTGCGACCGAATCTCTGGGCAAGATCCTCGAAGCTCCCTTCGTCGCGCCGCTACTGCCGCCATTGCTCAAGCGCCACGAACTGTCGATCGGAATCCTCAAACAGCGCACAGAATGCAAGGACGCTACAATCTTCTTCGACGTCACCGACCACGATCTTGAGGGATATAACAAGTTCATCCCGTACTACCTGCATCCCGAATCGGTGTACAGCGTGGGGCTCAGCAAAAGCAGTTTTCGCGTGAAAGTTTCCGTGGGATCGAACCCGTGGGCGCCCGAGGAGCCTCGCGTTAATCTTGCCCGCATCTGCGAGCGCTACGGCGGCGGGGGACACGCGCGCGTCGGCGCCATCTCTTTCCCGGTCGACCAGCACGCCGCCGCGATCAAGGCCTCGCAGGACATCGTTTCCGAACTGCGGACTGCCGTCCGCGAAAAGAAATCCTATTGACCGACGCCGCGTCGCGCGTGTGTCCGAAATCTCGAGGCCGTATGAAAAACATCACGTTCGCACTCGCCCTGATTGTCGTCCTCACCTCCTTCCTTGCCGCGCAGAACTCGAAAGACATGATCCTCGCCCTCAGCAAGCGCGATCACACGCTCGCGATTGTCGATCCAACCACTCTGAAGGTGATCGCGAAAGCGCCGGTCGGAAACGATCCGCACGAGGTCATCGCTTCGACCGACGGGAAGACCGCATATGTTTCGAATTACGGTTTCGGTGCCTACAACACGCTGGCAGTCATCGATCTCATCGACCACAAGGCGATGCCTTCGATCGACTTGGGAGCGTTGCGCGGCCCTCACGGGCTGACTTACGTCGGCGGCAAAGTCTGGTTCACGGCGGAGGGGGCTAAGGCGTTTGGGAGTTACGATCCGGCATTGGGCAAGGTCAATTTCATTCTAGGCACCGGCCAGAACCGCACGCACATGATCTACGTTTCCGAAGATCAGAAGCGCATCATCACGACCAACGTCAGTTCCGGCACGGTAACCATCGTCGACGCTGTGCCGCCCCGTCAGATGCCTGCGACGCGCGGCCCAGCGCCTCCAGCGCACCAGGACTGGGATGAAACCGTCGTTCGAGTTGGCAACGGTTCAGAGGGATTCGATGTTTCTCCAGACGGCAAGCAGATCTGGGTGGCGAACGCTCAGGACGGAACGATTTCGATCATCGATGCCGCCGAGAAAAAGGTCATCGACACGCTTGCTGCAAACGCCCGCGGAGCCAACCGCCTGAAATTCACTCCCAATGGGAAGTTGGTTTTCGTCTCCTCGCTCTTCAACGGAGATCTGATCATTCTTGACGCGGCGGCCCGCAAGGAAGTGAAGCGCATCAATCTGGGGCACGGCGCAGCTGGAATCCTGATGCCGCCGGACGGCAGCCGCGCCTTCGTAGCCTGCTCGCCCGACAACTACGTCGCCGTCATCGACCTGAAATCGCTGGAAGTTACCGGACACTTCGACGTCGGCCAGGAACCGGACGGCCTAGCGTGGGCAACGACGCACTAATACACGAATCCTACTGAACCGGAGTTCCGCTCGCCAGGCAAGCTGCGGCATTTCCGCCGTCCGACGATTTAATCACCGCCGACTGATCCGCGCAGAATGTCTTCCGTCCGAACGCATTCCCGCTCGGAGCAACTGTCAGATGGAATGCCGTCGCGGGATTTCCGGAACATCCCGACAGCGTGAACACAAAGCCGTACCGCTTTCCGCTCGCCAGGCTGCTCGAAATCAGCATCGCCTGATGCTCGTTGGGCTGCCCGCCACCGAATCCATCCAGATCCGACAAAGAACATGTGAATCCAACGTTCGGATAGCTCGCCGCATATGTGACTTCCGCCGTCAGAATCGACCGCATCGCCCCAAGTACCATCGCGTCGCTCCCCAGCGCCGGACCCGCCTGCTCAGTGCGGGGTGTGTATGAGGTCTTCGTGGTGACTTGCGGTGCCATCTTCTCGGTGAGCGCCTTCAGAAACTCAGGATCCGCCAGCGGCAAATGCACGGTGAATGAGATCTCATTCAGCTTCCAGACCTGCTCTTCCAGCTTCATCGAGAGCGTCACTTTCGGCTTGAACCCGGTCAGTTGCGGTTGGCCGTCTTTGTAAACCTGAAATCCCACGACAATATCGTCCAGATCGCCGTGCAGGGTATCGTGCATGACCGACACTACGGTCTTCTGTCCTGTCTTCATGTCTTCGGCGCTGAACAAAACAGGCCCTGTCTCAAATGTCTGGAAGTTCTTTCCCTGCGTCTGCATCTGCGTGGCTAACATTGAGAACTGCTGCATGTTAGCGAGAGCGCCGGATTTTTCCAGGGCAGCTGTGGTTACTGCCGGCAAGTGTTTAACGAAGGTTCCCGGCGTTTTGCTGAAGAACATCTCAGTCAGCGCCTGCCGCGCCGTCTGCGGCGCCGCCTCCGTTTGCGCCCACGCGCCGGCCACACACAAAAACAGCGCCACCCAAGCAACTCTGATGGATCGTCGCATCGATTCATCCCTCCGGTGAGATCGTTTCATGCCGCTAAACGTCTCTCCAGTTACCGAGGTAAGAGCGCATCCGCAAAGTTCACATCGTCCGCTCGGTACCGTATATGCCGCATTCGATTCGCGTGATACCCTGCGGTTATCAGCCCTGTGCATGAACAAATTCGGCTCCATGTCTGACCTGCACCACCGCCGCCAGCGGCACGTGCTCAAGGCTGTAGCGTCCTTTGAATGTTTCAAAGGAATCGGCGTGCTGTTGATGGGCCTTGCCGCCATCTATCTTCTGCACAAAGACACATGGCTTATTGCCGAAAGCCTGCTGGCGCGTCTGCACATCCGTACCGATAGCACTTGGGCACTGCGGTTCCTCGACTTCGCCGACAGCATCACCGACGCCCACCTCTGGGACGCCGCCGGGATCGCCTTTGCTTATGCCGGCCTTCGATTTACTGAAGCCTACGGATTGTGGAAGGGCCGCACCTGGGCGGAATGGGTGGCTTTTGTTTCGGGGACCCTCTTGCTCCCGCTTGAGGTTCGAGAACTCTTTCGCGGCGTAACCGTGGTGCGCGTCGTGTTTTTGATTGGCAACGTGGCAATCGTCCTCTACATGTTCTACGTCATCCTCGAGAACCGCCGCGAACGCCGTCAGGCGGCTCTTCTGTCCCACCAGTCTAGGACTCACACCTAAGGCCTGACTGAGGTTCCCGCTGTATATAGATCCGCGCGATTACGCCCGACAATAAAGAGTGAGTTGGAGGATGCTATGCGGCTGGCCACTTTGTTTCTTCTGGTATTCGCGGTTGCGGGGATTTCTTTCGCCCAAGGTCAATACAACGCCGACACGCATTTTCGCACCGGGCCGCAATATCTTGACACCTTTCCTGCTGACACATATCTCACTCCGCTCACGACGCCGTCGCTCTCCTTTCCCTCGCAACTCACTCCCACGCAACAGGCTCAGTCAGAGGAGGTCATGGGAGTGACCACGTCCGCGCCTTTGCCGCCCGTCTACACGCAGGGCGCTCCCAGTCCGAGCCAGATCTATTGGGGGATGCCAGCGCCTGAAGCAGAATACGAAGCGCCATCTGAAGAGCAGGCAGCGGGACCGGAAGCTCCAACAAATCTCCCTTCGGGCTTTGTCGATCTTGGCGTCTCCCAGATCGTCAGCGAGCGGCAACTCCATCGGCAGGGAATCGGAATCTCATTGGCGCAGGACGCGCGCTACTGGCGCGCGCATCGCCCGGCGATCGTTCGGCTCTATACAAACGCGGATATCGAGAAGCTCCAGGGAAAATAGCGGACCGCGGCGGGAGCCCATTCTTGCGACCCTCCTCGACGCATCGCCACACTCCCGTGTAGGCTGATGTGCACCCATGCAACCGACGAATCCTCAGCACCCCGATCTGCAGGCCGCCGCAAAGGAAATCATGATCGAGCACGGCTTCGAGCCCGAGTTCCCGGCTGAAGTCTGTGCCCAACTTGAAACCCTAAGGAAGAATCCTCCTCCGATCGCAGTCACGGATGGAGTTCGCGACCTGCGCAACCTGCTCTGGTCCTCCATTGACAACGACACTTCGCGCGATTTGGATCAGATCGAGGTTGCCGAGAGCCTTTCAAACGGCGATGTCAGGATCATGATCGGAATCGCCGACGTCGATGCCTACGTGGCGAAGCAGAGTCCCATCGACCAGCACGCGGCATGTGAGACCACGACGGTCTATACAGGCATCCGTAATTTTCCGATGTTGCCGGAAGAACTCTCGACCGGCGAAACCTCGTTGCTCGAAGGCCAAGACCGCCTTGGAGTTGTAACCGAATTTGTCGTCGATTCCGACGGAAATCTGAAATCGTCGAACGTTTATCGCGCCATCGTTCGCAACAAAGCCCAACTCCAGTACAACTCGACCGGCGGATGGCTCGAAAACACATCCCCGGCACCAGCGAAAGTCGCTGCATCCAGCGATCTGCAGGCGCAGTTGAAGCTGCAGGATCAAGTCGCGCAGCGTCTCAAGGCCCAGCGTGTGCAACACGGAGCCCTCAATCTCCAGACCGACGAAGTTCATCCGCTGATCGAAAACGAGAAAGTCGTCGGCATCGCGAAGCAGCAGAAAAATCGCGCTACGGATCTCATCGAAGACTTCATGATCGCGGCCAACGGCGTCGTCGCGCGTTTGCTTGAAAATGTCTCCTCCCTGCGCCGGATCGTCCGTACTCCCGAGCGATGGGACCGCATCGTTCAGTTGGCCGCGACGAAAGGCGAAAAGCTCCCCGCGCAGCCCGACTCGAAAGCTCTCAACGATTTTCTCCTGCGCCGAAAGGCCGCCGATCCCGACCATTTCGCCGATGTTTCCCTTATCGTGATCAAGCTGATCGGACCGGGCGAATATGTTCTCGAGCGCCCCGGCGAAGTCGTGTCCGGACACTTCGGACTAGCTGTCCAGGACTACACCCATTCCACTGCTCCCAATCGCCGCTTCGCAGATATCGTCACGCAACGATTGATCAAAAGCATGCTCGCTGGAAAACCGAATCCCTACTCCGACGACGAACTGACCGCCATCGCCTCGAATTGCACCAGGAAGGAAGATGCCGCGAGAAAGGTCGAGCGCGAGATGTCGAAGCGCCTCGCTGCTGTCGCCATGCAGTCGCACATCGGCGAAGTCTTTGACGCGATTGTCACTGGAGTCACCGATCACGGCACGTTCGTCCGCGTGCTCCAGCCCCACATTGAAGGATTGCTCGCCCAGGGACAGCACGGCCTCGACGTCGGCGACAGATTAAAAGCAAAGCTCACCCGCACCGATGTGCAAAAGGGATACATCGATTTCGCGCGGGCGTAAAGGGGATTTCGTATCAGGGCATGGCATCAGCGATGCGGATAGCGTGGCCTTTTCGAACATTCAGCGGGCTTCAGCCCGCAGCCTACTCGTTCAGTGAGCAACTGCAATCCGCCGGAACCACGTGCGCCAGCAGAAAATCCGCCACGCGCTTATAAGCATCGATCTGATTCTCCACGCGCGCGAATCCGTGGCCCTCATTCTCATACACCTTGTAGTCCACCTTCCCACCCCGCCTCCGGATCGCATCCACCACCTGCTGCGTCTCCGACTTCGGGCACCGCGGATCGTGTCTGCCCGCCAATAGCAGCAGCGGCGTCTTGATCTGATCGACAAAGTTAATCGGCGAGCGATCGTCGTACAGCGCCTTGTTCTTCACCGGATCGCCCATCGTCGCCAGATCCGACTGCTGCAGCACCGGGTCTTCATTCTGAATTTCCGTGGCCCAATTCACGAACGGCACAATCGGCACGCCGGCGGCCCACTCCTCCGGAGCCTTCGTCACAGCCATCATCGTCAGATATCCGCCGTAACTTCCGCCCATCACGGCAATTTTTTTCGGATCGAGATGCCCAGTCTGCTTGATCCAGTCGACTCCGGCGAGGACATCCTGCAAATCGCCGCCGCCCATGTCGAACAGGTTCGCCTGCTGGAATTCTTTTCCGTAGCCGGTGGATCCACGGTAGTTCGGAGCCAGCACCATGTATCCCTGATTCGCCGCAAACTGGATGAACCGGTTGAACGAATTCATCGTCTGCGACGCCGGCCCTCCGTGGATATACACAATCGCCGCATTCTGCCCGTTCCGCGCCATGTTGTAAGGCACATACAGAAAAGCAGAGATCGTCCACTTGCCGTCGCGGCTCGGATAGTGAATCAAATAAGGCTCGACCAGATCCTCCGCCTGGATTCCCGCCACCAGCGATCGCGTAATCTGCTGCGATTTTCCCGTCGCGAGGTGATACACCCACAAATCGGCCGGCGCAGTTGGCCCGTTATGAACGTAAAGCAATCGCGTTCCGTCGGCGCTGAAAGCTGAATGGCCGCCAGACGGCTCATTTACGCCCTTCGGAATCGGCAGGAGCGTCGATTTCCCAGTCGCAAGATCGCGCAGGTAAATGTCTTCATCGCCTTCGACGTCGGCGCTGAAGCTGACGCGCTTTCCATCAGGCGAAAACTCCTGTCCCCGGACTTCCCATTTCTCTTTCGTGACCCACGCAATCTTCTTCGTGGCGATATCCAGCAACCCGATATTCTGGTATCCATTCTCCGCGTTCGAAGTCACCAGCACGCGCTTGCCCTCGGGCGAAGTGTCGTTTGCCAGGAAACGCTCCTCGCCGTGATGCGGCGTCAGCAGGGTGCTCGTTCCCGTTGCCACATCGGCGATAAAAACATTCGAGTCGGTTCCCTTGGCCTGCACCTGCGTGTAAACGATGAACTTCCCATCCTTCGACCAGATCGGATTCACATTCCGCTTATCCTGCGGCGTTCCGGTCGTGATGTGCTTCACCTCGCGCATGATCAAATCGTAGACATCGATTTCTACCGCCGCCGAATCTTTCGGCTTCACTTCGTAGGCGAGATAGCGCGCATCCGGCGACCACGCCGGATTCATCTCCGCAATCCCGGAAGTCTGCGTGAGATTCACAACCTTCCCAGTTTTCGGGGACACCATGAAGATGTCCCACAGTTCGTCGCCGTCATAGTCCGACTGATACGCGATCCACTTCCCATCCGGCGACCACGCCGGATTCGTTTGCCGCTGATCGCTCACGGTCGACTGAACAGGGAAACCACCGTCCGCCGGAACCAGCCACAGATTGTTACGCCCGCTCATGTTCAAAATAAACGCGATCTGCTTCCCATCCGGAGACCACGTTGCTCGCCCGACCTGTCGTGTCATGAACAGCTTTTCGATCGTCAGGCTCCGCGGCTCGACCTCCGCATTCGGCTTCGAAGAAACCTTCTTGGGATCGGTAATTGCCTGCGGAACGGCAAGACTTTGGGCAGTAACAGATGGAACAATTGCAGCCAGGGAAAGAGCTAGAACGATCAAAGCGCGCATGAAACAAGGTCCTCGAGAATGGAAAGAAAAGTTTAGCAGAGCGTGGGGAACCAAAAGTCCGCCGGGTCTTGAAGAAACTGCCGCGTCGTTCTTGAAAGCCCATCATCTACTGGAAGTTCATTGCTGTGTCGAACTCCCGCGACGCGAAGGCCACAGTTCGTAAAAGCGGTTTCTTAGTGATACTTCATGGCCTTCGTGGTTAAACCCTCGCGTTCTTGTGCATGTCCACGGTGCTCCAGGTCTTGTCGCCGGCATGGCAAATATTTTCCAGCGGACACTCCACGCAATTCGGCTTGCGCGCATAGCATAGCTTCCGCCCGTGCCAGATGACCTGGTGTGAGAAAAGAATCCACCGATCGCGCGGAATTATCTTCATCAAATCCTGCTCGATCTTCTGCGGATCGTTTTCCTTCGTCAGCTCCAGCCGCCGCGAGATCCGGTGCACGTGTGTATCGACGACCACTCCCTCGGCCTTCTTGAACCACGACCCCAGCACCACGTTCGCCGTCTTCCGCGCGACTCCTGGCAGCGTCAGCAGCTTCTCCATGTCATCGGGAACCTGCCCACCAAACTCGGAAACAATCTTCTTCGCCGCCCCCACCACCGACTTCGACTTATTCCGGAAGAATCCCGTCGACCGCACATCCGGTTCCAGTTGTTCAGGAGTCAGGGCCGCAAAAGCCTCGACTGTCGGATACTTCCGGAACAACTCCGGCGTCACGCGATTCACGTTCACATCGGTGGACTGTGCGGAAAGAATCGTCGCTACCAGCAACTCCCAAGCGCTCGAGTGGGTGAGCGCGCATGTCACCTCGGGATACAAATCGTTCAGCCGCCTCAGGATCTCGCCGACGCGCTCCGGAGTCGTCGGGTTATATCCCTTGATCGCCTTGGCCGTTGCGGCCGGCGCCAACTTGGGCTTTCCCGATTTACCCACGGGTGCAGCGATTCCTTTGCCGCCTGTCTTCTGAACCGATTTCGCCGGGCTTCGTGCCGCGCGAACTTTATCCTGGCGCCCGGTTCGCGCCGGCTGACGGGGGACAACTCCTCGTGCCATGCCAAATCCTTTCTGCTATTGAATCAAGCGATCATAGCAACTCAACTCCGCCCACTTCCAATCGTCGTGTCACGGGGCAGAAAATTCGACTCGCACGCCATGTCCCACAGTAACCTCTGAAGGAATTGACGCGTCCGCTACCGCCGGGTAGTCTGGAGCTTAATTCATCAAAACTTAGGACAACGCCGTGGCCGTAAATTCGATCCAACTCGGGCAAGTGTGGCGCAGCGAAACCGATGGCCAGGATTACCTCGTCACCAAGGTTTACAACGAAGTCTTTACCCAGTACGCCATGCTGCGTCCGGCAGGCATTACCGCACCGGAGGCGCCAACAGTCCGCATAAAAGTCGCCAAAAGCCCTCAGGGCGCGACACTTCCCGGCTACGCCTTCACCCAGGAAGGCTCCTTCTAAAAGCAGAGACTAGAGGATACGGACTAGGTTTCAGCGAATGTCGATTCGCAACCTTCCCTCGACCATCACCCATGCCTTTTCCGATAAGATGTAATGACGGTGAGGAGCCGTCTGCATCCTGCGAAAACTAGGCTCTAATCCTTGAGCCCCAGCCCTTATCCATGACCGAACACGTCCTCGCCATCCTGTTCCTATTCATCAGCAAACTGGTTGCGGCCACCGGGTACGCGGGCATCGTCCTGCTCATGGCGATCGAGTCCGCCTGCATACCTCTGCCCTCGGAACTCATCATGCCGTTCGCCGGATACCTCGTCTTCCAGGGCACCTTCAAGCTCTTGTGGGTCGCGACGGCGGGCGCGATCGGCTGTAATCTCGGATCGCTCGTGGCCTACGAAATCGGCTGCTACGGCGGACGTCCGCTCGTCGAACGCTATGGCCGCTGGATTCTGATGGGACGCCGCGAACTCGACTGGGCCGACCGCTTCTTCGCGCGCTGGGGATACCTCGCCGTTTTCATCGCCCGCCTGCTCCCGGTCGTGCGCACCTTCATCGCGCTGCCCGCAGGAGTCGCCCGTATGCCTCGCGGCCGCTTTCACATCTACACGTTTCTCGGATCATGGCCCTGGTGCCTGGGCCTGGCCTATCTCGGGATGAAGCTCGGCGAAAACTGGCGCGCACTCGGCCAGTACTTCCACAAATTCGACGCCGTCATCGGAATCATCATCGTGGCAGGGATCGTCTGGTTCATCTGGAGCCACTGGCAGAACCGCATGGGGCGCCAGAGTTCGAAGGTAGCGGCTGAATAGGTCGGCGCTCGCACCGCTCTGCACGCAGTGATCCAGAGGTGTCAGGGGTAGGGATTAGAGGCTAGTCCTGACTTCCAGCATCTGGCCTCGAGTCCCTGCCCCAAAAATGCTCCGCGTCCCCCGCGTCCTCAGCGGTATTCATTAACGAACGCTTGATCCCTGCGCGGCCGTAGTGTAAAAGCAGACGCACGCAAAGGAGACACCATGATCCGCCGCTTCCTGCTCGCTCTCTTCATCTGCGCTTTCATCATCCCTGTCGCCGCGCCCGCGCAGTCCTCATCCGACCACCCCTTCGTGGTCGAGTACTACTACAAAACGAAATGGGGACATGCCGACGAATTCCTCAAGCTCTTCAGGAAAAATCACTACCCTGTCCTGAAAAAAGAAATGGAAATGGGCCGCATCGCGAAAGTCTGGATGGACCAGCCGCGTTACCACACCACCGAAGACGGCCGCTGGGATTTCCGCGTCACCATCGTATTCAAGAACGCCACGGTCGCGAACGAACCATTCGATGAAGCAGCTCTGCAGAGGCAGCTCTATCCCGATCAGGAAACCTTCCAGCGCGAAGAGCAGCGCCGCTTCGAAATCCTCGATGCCCACTGGGACCTGCCGGTAAAGCCATTCGACCTGAACGCGAAGCCGTAGAAGAGCAGAGAGGTTTTTTCTTTCCTGATACGCCGTGTCCTTCGTGGTTAATCCACAGAGCAGCCAGCATCGACGCTGATGCCGGAAGTATTGGAATCGGCCCCGGAAAGTGGGACAATAAATCGGATAAGCCATCCATCGCCGCCGCACTCGAATAGAAAAAGTGCGCACGCGTGAAGGAGGTCTTATGTTGGCCGCACGGCAACGTTTCGCGCGGAATCCTTACTTCCACTTCCATCCGCTTCACACGCTGTTTGCTCTGCTCGGGGCCCTCATCCTGTTCGGACTGCTGGTCTGGTTCCTTGCCGTTCCCGCTCGTTAGTGCCCCGTCAGCGAGCATCGGAGTATCGCCGTACACAGCCGTCTCTGCCGGTTGACGATGCTCGAATCCCGAAAAAGATGTTAATCCTTGGTAACAGAACGCACGAAATTCCTTTATCGCCGCCATCAAAATTTGCAATTAGACATGCTCTCCGGAAAATCGATAATGTACTGCATGGACACGTTTATTTCTGTCGAGGATTCACACGTTGATGTACTGCACGAAATCAGCGTCCGTCTCAACACGCCGGACGGATTTCGCGAAGTTCTTACGCGCGTGGTCGATTTCGCCTCCGCGCTGGTGAAGTGCGATTCCTGCCTGATTTACATCCTGGAAGAAGACGAACTCGTTCTGCGGGCCTCGAAAAATCCCCATCCCGATGCCATTGACCGCCTGAAACTCCGCGTGGGGCAGGGAATTACCGGATGGGTTGCCGAGCACCGCGAGCCCGTCGCTATCCCCGAACAAGCCGCGCGCGATCCCCGCTTCCAGTTTTTCCACGAGCTGCCCGAAGACAGCTACGAAGCATTCCTGTCCGTCCCGATCATGTGCCGTGGACGCGTCGTCGGCGTCATCAATCTCCAGCACAAGCAGCACCACGTCTATCGCCGCCGAGAGATTCGCATGATCTCCAGCATCGGCTTCCTCGTCGGAGCCGAAATCGAAATGGCCCGTCTCGAAGGAGCCAACTCCTCGCTCGCCGAACAGTTGCAGACGCGCAAAGTGGTGGAGCGCGCCAAGGGCATTCTGCAGCGCGATCTCGGCCTCAACGAAGAGCAGGCCTATCTCGCCCTGCAGCGCCAGAGCCGCCAGAAGCGCCGTCCGATGAAAGAAATCGCCGAGGCCATCGTCCTGAGCGACGACGTGCGCGGCAACTCCCATCCACAAAGCAGCTAAATCGGATCCACTTACAAATAGTATGGGGACGGGCACTGGATGTCCTTCTGGAGGTTTGCGAAGGACGCCTGCGCATGGCCGATGAATAAGTTCGCGAAAGGGCACAGCTTCAGCCGTGCCGTCAGAGGTCACAAAGATGCGGACTTCATCTCAGAGCTGCCGCATGCTCAAGAAACCAACGACGAACGGCCAACGACTGATAACGGATGACAGATAACGGATAATGAAAATAGGCGGATACCGGATAAGGTATCCGCCCTCACTTCAACGAACTACTGCCCCGATCCCGGCGCCAGCGGCGTAGCCTTTGCCATCTGCTTCTCCGCCGCGTGGGTCGGAACCGCGAAGCGCAACGTGATGCCGGAATCCGGCAACTGCATCGCGCTCACATAAGTGCCCGCTGGCGTGCTTTCCAGCACCAGCAGGCTCGAATCCGAAGCCTTCGTCGGATCGCTCGACGGCACCAGCACCAGGAATCCTCCCGGCGCTCCGCTGATCTTGCTCAGCGTCAGCACCGGCGCAACGTTGTTCGGGTCGTAGGAAAACGCGTACTCTCCCGCCGGAATCTTCGCGCTGCCCCAATGCACGTCATGCGTCAGCGTGAATTTTCCGTGCGCCGTCTGGGCCGAAGCCGGAACGGACGCGAAGGTGAATGTGGCAGCCGCCAGCAAAGCGGCATAGGCAATGTTGCGAATCGATCTCATGGAATCTCCATTCTGCCCCGCTCAAGGCTGGGCAAGTCTGATGAGCACGCAGATCCGCCGTAACGGATCGCATGGGCTCAGGCTTTGGGTGGAGAACGACTAGGTCAGGAGATTGGCAATGCCGCTAACACGGCTGGCATGCAATCAGCGACTCCGCTGGGACCGGCCGCTGTGCCGACTGCGAAGTGATTCCACTATGCAACAA
>Ga0070735_10001984_pt1 | contig 18933 bp, 16 predicted proteins | sample Coa_R1_FD_66443 | JGI IMG/M metagenome (GOLD analysis project Ga0070735, IMG submission 66443) | Surface soil microbial communities from Centralia Pennsylvania, which are recovering from an underground coalmine fire - Coalmine... | ecosystem: Environmental > Terrestrial > Soil > Unclassified ... | reverse complement strand
AGGGCCGCGACTTCGGCCCGGTCCAGATCCCGGCCGGCCACGGCGGCGAACTCCGCGAACAGCCGGGCCGGCACCGACAGCGTCCCGATGGCCCGGTGTGCCATCCCGGCCAGCTCGACGCCGGTCAGCTCCATCGCCGTGACCTCGGCCGTGGCGGCGACGGCTCGGGCGGCCTCGACGGTGAGCAGCGGGTTGCCGCCGCCGAGCTGGGCGATCCGCGCGATCGCCGGCTCCGGCAGGTCAGCCGCGGTCCTGATCAGCCGCCAGCGCGCCGCCGCGTCCAGCGGGCCGAGCCGGATCTCCGCGCCAAGCGCGCCGCGCGCCCTGAGCGCGGCGAGCACCGCGTCGAGTTGCGCCCGGGCCGGCAGCTCACGCCGCGTCAGCACCAGCAGCACGGGCAGGCGCCGCAGCCGCCGCCCCGCATAGGCGGCAAGCTCCAGGCTCGCGTTGTCCGCGGCGTGCAGGTCCTCAAGGACGAGCAGCAGCGGCGCCCGGCGGGAGACGAAGCCGAGGTACTGCACGACAGCCTCGTACAGCCGGACCTGGTCGAGCCGCGGGTCGCCGCTGGCCTTCGCGCGATCGGGCGTGATGACCGCGACGTCGCGGTAGCCGAGCGCGGGCACGACCGACGCGAGGTCTGCCTGCCATCGGCTGGTCACCTCGTCGTCCTCTCCAGGACCGCCAAGGCCAGGCAGGTCGCTGAGCGCCTCGGTCCAGACCGCGAACGGCGCCGGGCTGCCCGGCACGGCGCCCGCCAGCACCGCGAGGCAGCCGCCGGCCTGTTCGGCCGTGCTGATCAGCTCCTGCACTAGCCGCGTCTTGCCGATCCCTCCCTCACCTTCGACCAGCACGGTGGTCCCCTCGCCCGCGCACGCCCGGCGCCACGCGTCCGCGAGTAGCGCGTACTGCTGGTCTCGTCCTACCAGGCGATCCGCTTCCGCCCGGCCGGCCAGGCCCTCAGGGCCGCCGGTCCGGTGCGGCGTGCCCGCCGCCACATGCGGCGGGCGCGTGCGCGCGGGCGCGATCAGGGCGCTGATCTCGGCCGATACCGTCAGCCCGAGCTCAGCCCGCAGCCCGTCACGCAGCCGCCGGTAAGCGTCGTTGGCCGCGGAGGTATCCCCGGCCTCGATCAGGGCGCGGATGAGCGCGTGGCCGGCCGCTTCGTCCAGGGGACAGCGGGCAGCCCACTGCCGCGCCCACCTCAGTTCCGCCGTCTGGTCGCCTGCCGCGACCGCCCTCGCCGTCAGGTCCGCGAGCGCGGCGGCGACATCCAGGTCGAGATCGGCGCGCGCCCGCACCACCCAGTCGTCGTCAATGTCGCGCAGCAGTTCGTCCGCAGCCAGGCCGACGGCGGCCTCCATCTCGCCAGCGGCGAGTAGCCGGCGGAATTCCCGCACGTCAACATGGATATCCGGCCCGAGTCCGACACTGTCCCTGTCCGAGATCAGCGCGGGGCCGACCGCGGGGCGAAGCGCCCACAGCGCGCTGCGCAGGCTCGCCCGCGCGCTGCTCTCGCGCACATCCGGCCACAGGACGCCGGCCAGCCGGGACCGTGAGTGACGGCCTGGGTACACGGCCAGCCAGCCGAGCAGCGCCTTCGGCCGATGGCCGGGGGGCAGCGGGAAGTCCGTACCCGCGAGACGCATCTCGCCGAACAACCCCAGGGCAAGCATAGTCGCCACTCCTCGGACCAGCACATTGACGCTGCCTTGACGATACGGAGGAATCGTCGTTACCAGAAGATACCCCGACCCCTGAGGAGGGATTCAGATGGGAACATTTGACGCCGCCGCGCTGCGTCGCGGCATCGAGGAGCGCGACACCGCGATGCTGACCAGCCTGTACGCCGACGACGCCGAGCTGTACGTCACCGACCGTAACGACCAGCCGAGCGCCCCCAGGTTCATCAAGGGCCGCCACGCCATCGGCGCGTACCTGGCCGACGTGTGCGGGCGGGACATGACACACACCGTGGAGCGACTGGTGGTCTCCGACGACGGCGCCGCGTTCGTGCAAGCGTGCCGCTACCCGGACGGAACCCGCGTGCAGTGCACCGCGGTACTCGACCTGAGCGACGGCCAGATCACCCGGCAGACGTGCGTGCAGGCATGGGACGAGCCCGCCGCGCCGCGACCCGAGGTCGCGCACCGCGACTTCGCGGCGCCCGACGAAGTGCGCGAATTCCCCCGCGGCGTCCTGGAAGTACTGCACATCGACGGCAGCGACATCGGGCGCCTGGTGCTGCAGCCAGGCTGGCGCTGGTCCGAGCACGTCAAGCCCACCGCCGGCACCGACCTGTGCGAAGCGCCGCACTTCCAGTACCACGTGTCCGGACAGCTTCGGATCCGTCTTGCCGACGGCACCGAGTTCGACGCCGTCCCCGGCCAGGTCACCGCCCTCCCCGCCGGCCACGACGCCTGGGTAGTCGGCGACACCCCCGTGGTCGCCGTCGACTGGCACGGCGCCAGCACCTACGCCACCCCCTAGCCCACCCCCCGCGTCGGCCGCCGCCCCCCGCCTCATCGGCATACGTGGAGCACGAGTACCCACCCATGGGTTAGGGTGCTCCACGCTTGCCGGGCTTCATCGGATTGACAGATGATCTGTGCGCAGATAGTCTGTGTGCAGATCATCTATGGAAGCGGCACAGGAGGGTGATTATGGCGAACGATGCGGCATGGGAGTACGAGTACAGTGTGACGACAGCTGCCGGCCGCGACACGGTGTGGCGGCACTGGTCGGACATGGCGGCGTGGCCGACCTGGAACGCCGGAATCGAGAAGATCGAGATCGACGGGCCGTTCGAGGTCGGCACCATGTTCACGATGACTCCCCCGGGCGACGATCCGGTGCGGATGCGACTGACCGAGATCGTCCCGGGCGAGTTGTTCACCGATGAGGCCGACGCCGGCGACTTCGTGGTCACCACGGCGCACCGGCTAGAGCGCGCAGCCGAGGGCGGCACCCGCATCGTCTACCGGACCGAGATCACCGGCCCGGCCGCCGCGCAGATCGGTCCCGAGATCGGGCCCGCGATCACCGCGGACTTCCCCGACGTCCTCGCCGCGCTCGCCGCCCTGGCTGAGCGCGACGCCGGCTGAGCGCGCGGTCAGCGGCTGCCGATGGCGCTGACTCCCGATGAGAGCCCGGGGTTCCTGCTGTGGCATGTCACGCTGCGCTGGCAGCGTGACATGGCCGCGGCCCTGGCGCCCCTGGACCTGACCCATGTGCAGTTCGTGCTGCTCGCGTCCACCTGGTGGCTGAACCAGCAAGGCGACCGCCCGAACCAGCTCACCCTCGCGCACTGGGCGGGCACCGACGTGAAGATGACGTCGCAGGTGCTCCGCGCCCTGGAAGCGAAAGGCCTGCTCACTCGCGCCGTCGATCCGGACGACACCCGCGCGCGCCGCCTCCAGGTAACCGAGCCAGGCGCGAAACTGGCCGCGCAGGCCATCGAGGTCGTCGAAGCCGCCGACCGCTCGTTCTTCAGCGTCGCACCGGACATCGGCGTCCTGACCGCCATCCTCCGCGCCCTCGCCGGCAACTAGCCCCCAGCGCCGCCTGTTCAGCAGGCGGCGGCGGGTTAGCGGCGGGGGGCGGAGATCACGTGGTAGGCGTCCCGGCAGAGTTCCGCGATTTCGGACCAGTCGGGGGTGGCGTCCAGGCGGACTCCTACCCAGCCGCGGTGGCCGACGTAGGGCGGCCGGAAGAAGCGATCCGGGTCGGCGGCGATCAGCGCTTGCTGGCCTTCGGCCACGCTGGCACACCACAGGTGCGGGAACCGCTGGTCGTGATGCCCGTCCGGCCATAGCTGCACGAACGCGCGCTTGCCGCGGACGAACCAGGTAGGCGTGCCGTGGCTCGGCCGCTCCGTGACGTCGGGCAGCGCCATGCAGATCGCCCGGAGGCGGTCAGCGAGGTCGGTTACCTCCACGCGAACAGCGTACGGGTCGGCGTGTCCCGCGGGCCGGGCAGGGCGATCAAGCCGCTCGGTGAGCAGGTCGAGCAGCCCGCCGCCGCGCAGCCCGAGCAGTTCCCATGACCTGGCGATGCCGACCGCGAACATGGCCATGATGAAGGCCACGCTGACCTCGTCTGACCTGGCGGCATCGGTGACCGCCGAGGCGACGGCCTGTGCCGCGTACATGCCGATGCCCAGCACCAGCAGGTAAGGCCAGCGGCGGCTGAGCCGCTCGCGATCCCGGGCCCGCCACAGCCGGACGGTCAGGCCCACGCTGCTGGTCAGGCCGAACACGCCGAGGACCAGGCCGGACTCGCGGGTTCCGCCGTTACCGGGGACCAGCCCGCCGAGCGACACGAAAAGCGCGTCGATGAGCGCGGTGAACGCGGTAGCGGCGATCGCCTGATGCTCAAGCGAGCCGCCCGTCCTGTGCAGCCGTTCCGGTGACACGGACAGCGCGACGAACAGCAGGCCGGTCAGGGCGCCGGCCACGCCCGCGGACGCGCCGAAGAAGCCGTTGTAAGAACTCACGCAGGCAAGCCTCCCACCGCGCGCCACGAGAGAGGTTCGCGGGACAGCCGCAGATGCCCGTTGTGAAAGAATCGGTTTCATGCTGATCGGACTCGGCGCACCGGTGGCGGGCGCCTGGGCCACGCCTGCCGTGGCCGCCGAGATCGCCCATCGAGCAGAACGAGCGGGCTATTCCTCTCTCTGGACGTTCCAGCGGCTGCTCGTGCCCGACGGCTCCGAGATGGAGCCGGTGTACCAGAGCGTGCTGGACCCGATGGTGACGCTCGGCTACCTGGCTGCCCGCACCGAGCGGATCAGGCTCGGCGTCGCGGTGATCAACCTGCCGTTCGTCTCCCCCGCCGTGCTCGCCAAGCAGGCGGCGACGGCGGACGTGCTGTCCGGCGGGCGCCTCGACCTCGGGCTCGGCATCGGGTGGATGCCGGAGGAGTTCACCGCGACCGGATCGGACACCGGCAAGCGCGGCGCGCGGACCGAGGAGTACCTGGCCGTGCTGCGCACGCTGTGGCAGGACGAGGTCAGCGCTTTCACCGGCGAGTTCTACACGGTTCCGTCGGGGCGGCAGCGGCCGCGGCCAGTGCAGAACGCCCTGCCGGTGCTGCTCGGCGGCCTGTCCAGGCCAGCCATGGAGCGGGCGGGGCGGATCGCGGACGGGTGGATCTCCTCGAGCCGCGCCGACCTGTCCGGCATAGCGGACGCCATCGCGATCGTCCAGGACGCGGCGGCCGGGGCGGGCCGCGCCCCGGTGCGCATCGTCATCCGCGGCACCGTGCAGGCCGGCGGCGATGGCAGGCGCCTGCTGTCCGGCGGCTACGAGAAGATCCGAGCCGACGCGGCCTGGCTCGCGGACCAGGGCGTCACCGAGTTGTTCTATGACCTCAACTGGGATCCGCTAGTCGGCTCGCCAGACGCCGATCCGGCGCGTGCCGCCGACCGGGCGCGGGAGGTCATCGAGGCGCTCGCGCCTCGGTAAATCCCGGACGAGGCCGTCGCGGTGCGCGATCGCGGCGGCTTCGGTTCGGCTCGCCGCACCGAGCTTGCCGAGGATGTTCGATACGTGCACGCTGGCGGTCTTGGCGGTGATGAACAGCGTGGCCGCGATCTCCCTGTTGCTGCGGCCCGCGGCGATCAGCCGGAGCACCTCGCGCTCCCGGCTGGTCAGGCCGGCCGCGGTCACCGGAGCTTCGGCGACGGTGCCGAGCCGGGCCCGCCGGGCCAGGTCGTCGAGTGCCTGACGGAGCGGCCGGGCCTTCAGCTCGTCCGCGACCCTGGCGGCCAGCTCCCATTCCGCCGCGGCCTCGTCCCGCTGCCCGGTCTCGGCCAGCGCCTCAGCCAGCCGCAGGCGGGTCCGTGCGTTCTCATACCGGTACGCCGGGCCGAACTCGGCGAGTACCGCGCGCCACGCCTCAGGGTCGTTCACCCCGGCAGCCCGGCGGAACTCGGCCTCGGCCCGCGCAGCCCAGCCACGTCCCTCCGGGCCGAGCACGAACTTCGGCCGCTTGGGGAAGGACGTGCCCTCGCGGGCGACGTCGAGCAGCCGCCGCGCCGCGGCGACTGCTTCGGCCGGGTCCTCACCAGAAGCCCTGGCGCGCGCCGCGCGGTCGGCCCAGGCGCCGATCCCGATCGTCGCAGGCCGGATCGTGGACGGCGAGTAGCCATACTCGGCGTTGAGCGGATAGTCGATGGCCGCATTCGCCTCCTGGATGGCCCGGGCGGTGTCGCCGCGCCACAGGTAATGATCGGCGAGGATGCCGCGGCTGATGTAGACCTCGAATCCCTGGCCTGGCCAGAACGGCTCGAGCCAGGCGACGCGCTCCTCGACCGCCGGGTTCCCCCGGGCCACGTCGATGAACAGCGCCATCGCGGAAAGCAGCGCCTCGCCGGGGGTGGTGACCCGGACGGGAAACGCGTCCGCGATCTCCTGCGCGTGGTCCCACTCGCCGTCGGCGTAGTGGAACTGGAAGTGCAGGTGCTGCAGGTCGAGCCCGAACGGGGCCATGCCGAGCCCCTTGCGGCTGGCACGGGTGACTCCCTCATGCGCGATAGCCGCTCCGGTAGCCAGCTCGCCCACCTCAAGGTAGGTGCGGCCAAGGCTGAACGCCACCTGGAGCTCGACGCCGAGCACCATAGCCTCCCTGGCCAGCCGGTGTGCCTCGGTGAGCAGCTTGATGGCCTCGTCGTTCTCGCCTTCACGGTTGGTGATGTAGCCGAGAGTGGACAGCGCGTCCGCCTCCACCCACGGTGCCTTGGCCATGCGGGCCCCGTCGAGCGCGCGCTCGGCCCACTGCCTGGCCTGCGTCATGTCGCTCTGGTTGAGCAAGGTCTGCGCGTAGGTCGCCACTGCCCTGGCGTAATACCAGGTCGGCGGCTCGGAGGGGCATGTCTCCACCGTGCTGCGAGCGACCTCCTCGGCCTCTTGCATGCTCTTCGGGTCGTCCGTCAGCCACAGGAAGTAGGCGAGCCGCTCCCCCACCCTGATCTGCATCTCGGTGTCTGGCGGGCTGGCCTGGCTCAGGTACTGCCGCATCCGGCGGAGCTGGTGTATCGCGCGCGGCACGTTGCCGCCCTGTGCGGCGTTGCTGGCCGACTTGAGCGCCAGCCTGGCCCGGCTCAGGCCGGCCAGCTCCTCCGGGTTCTTCACCCGGTCCCACCGGCCGAGCGCCTCGTCGTAGTGGCGGTGCGCCTCGGCGGGCGCGCCGAGCTGCTCTGCCTCTCTCCCGGCCTTGACCGACGCGCCGAACGCACCCGGGATGTCGTGGCTGGCCAGGCAGTGCCGCGCGAGCTGCGCGGCGGTGCCGGGAACGGACAGCCGCGCTGGCTCGGCCAGCAGCGCGCTCATGGCCCCGTGCAGCCTGGTCCGCTCCCCCGGCAGCAGGTCAGCGTAGATCGCCTCGCGGAGCAGCGCGTGCCGGAAGCGGTAGCCGACGTCGCCCTCGGGGACCAGCAGCTGATGGGCGACCGCCTGCCGTACCGCGTTCTCATAGTCGTCGCTGCTCAGCCCGGAGACCAGCCGGATCAGCTCGTCGTCGGCACGCCGTCCCGCCACCGCCGCCGTCCGCAGCACCCGCTGCGCGTCGTCGGGCAGCTGCTCCACCCGGTTCAGCAGGAGCGCGGACAGCCCCGCCGGCAGCGACCGGTCGCTGGCGGCCAGCAGTTCCTCCGCGTAGTAGGTATTGCCCTCGGCCCTCGCGACAATGCGGTTGAGCTCGGCCGCTTCCAGCCCGTTCACCGGGCTGGAGGCGCGCAGGTGCTCGGCCATCGCGGCATTGTCCAGCGGCCCGAGGCTGAGCGTATGCACGTTCGGCAGGCGCTGCAGCTCCGCGATCAGCGGCCGCAGCGGGTGCCGCCGGTGCAGGTCGTCGGCCCGGTACGTGCCGACGATCAGGATCCGCTCCCGGTGCAGCATCCGGGACAGGAACGTGACCAGGTCGCGGGTGGACGTGTCGGCCCAGTGCAGGTCCTCCAGCACAAGCATGACCGGGCTGCTGAGTGCCAGCTCGGCTAGCAGGCCCAGCACCGCGCCGAACATCTGCTGGCGGGCCAGATCCGCCCGGTCCGCGTCCGGGTCCGGGTTCGCCCCATCGGGCAGCAGCCTGCTCAGCGCGGGCCTGGACGCGAGCGCGTCCCGCAGCGCCGATCCGGAAGCACCGGCCGCCGCGGCTGTGGGTGTGGGTGTGGCTGTGGGTGTGGGTGTGGCTGTGCTTGTGGCGCCGACGGCTGTGGCGCTGCGTAGCGCGTCGGCCAGCGGCAGGTAGGGGACACTGTCCCCCAGCTCGGCACACTGGCCGGACAGCACCGTGAATCCCCGCAGCCCGGCGAGCGTGCACGCCTCGGTGACCAGGCGGCTCTTGCCAATGCCAGCGTCGCCGCTGACCAGGGCCACCATGGCACGCCCAGCCTCCGCGTCGTCAAGCAGCGCGAGGAGTCGGCCGAGCTCTACCTCCCGTCCGACCATCCGCGCGTTCATCAGCAGGCCCGTCACGCTGCCAATTATCCCATGTCATGGCCAGTAGTCCGATTCATTAACCGCCCGCGCGCCGCCCGGCCCTGCGGCGCCCGGGTACCCTGCGGGTATGGAGAAGGTCAGCAGAACCGATGCGGAATGGCGGGAGTTGCTGTCGCCAGAGGAGTACCGGGTCCTCAGGAAGGCCGGTACCGAAGCGCCGTTCACCGGCGAGTACACCGACACGAAAACCGAGGGCGTGTACCGCTGCCGCGCCTGCGGGGCAGAGCTGTTCCGGTCCGACGCTAAGTTCGAGTCGCACTGCGGCTGGCCGTCGTTCTACCAGCCGACGGAGAGCGACGCGGTGACGCTGATAGAGGACCGCTCGCACGGCATGGTCCGGGTCGAGGCGCGGTGCGCCGCCTGTGACTCACACCTCGGTCACGTGTTCGAGGGCGAGGGTTACAGCGTACCCACTGACCAGCGCTGGTGCATCAACTCGGTGTCGCTGACCCTAGAGCCCAAAGCCAACCCCTGAACGCTCAGATGGTGGTGGTTTCGTAGCGCGGCGGACCGTGGCTGGCGAGCCGCCCGGCACCATACGCGATCACTCGTACCGGCTGCCGCCGTGTCGCTCCCCGCGGGAGCGCTTGATCTGGCTCCGGCCGCGCTTGGCCGCCAGCCGCCGTTCGACGGCGCCCCGGCTGGGCCGGGTGGGCACCCGCGGCCGGGCGGGCGGCGCGATGGCCTCGCGCAGCAGCGCGGCGAGCCTGGCCCGCGCCGCCTGGCGGTTGGCGAGCTGACTGCGCTGTTCGGACGCGGTCACCGTCAGTACGCCGCCCGCCAGCCGGCCAGAAAGCCGTTCCATCGCGCGTGTCCGCGCCCAGTCCGGCAGGGCCGCCGAACCCGCCACGTCGAACGTCAGCTCCACCCGGCTGTCCGCGGTGTTAACCGACTGGCCGCCAGGCCCGGACGACCGGGAGAACCGCTCGCGCAGCTCGCTGTCCGGTATCACAAGCCAGCCGTTAACCCGCACATCCATGAGATCCACGGTACCGGTGAGCCCGCCGCGCCCGCCCCCGCGGAGCGCCGCACTCTCCCATATCCGGATTGCCTCACAAGCACGACAGTACGGGTATGCACCACGAGAGCGCGTCAGCCGAGGTGACGGTCTTGAACTGGATACACTCATCCCAGCGGATGACCCGCTAGTCGCCCGCCAGTATTACGGCAGCGACGCGACCAGCTCGGCAAGCGGCCTGCGCCGGCCGGTGAAGAACGGGATTTCCACCCGGGTGTGCCGCCGGGCCTCCGCGCCGCGCAGGTGCCGCATCAGGTCCACGATCCGGTGCAGTTCGTCGGCCTCGAACGCGAGAATCCACTCGTAGTCGTTCAGCGAGAAGCTCGCTACCGTGTTGGCCCGCACGTCCGGGTATTCGCGCGCCATCATCCCGTGCTCGGCGAGCATCTTGCGGCGCTGCGCGGGGTCGAGCAGGTACCACTCGTAGGACCGGACGAACGGGTAGACGCTCACGTAGCCGCGCGGCTCCTCCTCGGCGAGGAACGCCGGAATGTGACCCTTGTTGAATTCGGCTGGCCGGTGCAGCGCCATCGCGGACCAGACCGGCTCGCTGCCGCGCCCGAGCTTGGTCCGGCGGAAGCGCGCGTACATCTCCTGCAGGTCATCCGATGAGGGAGCGATCCACCAGAACATGTAGTCCGCGTCCGCCCGCAGACCCTGCAGGTCGTAGCAGCCGCGGGTGACGACCCCCTTGCCCGTCTCGCCCTCCAGCAGCTCCGCTACCTCGGCGGCGATCAGGTCGCGCGCGTCGCCCGGCAGCCCGTCACGAACCCGGAATACCGACCACATCGTGTACCTGATCAGCTCGTTCAGTTCCCTTGCCCTGAGCTTGTCCTCCGCCATAATCCCAATCTACCGCCCGCGGTCACGGCGAGCGGGCCAGCCAGGCCGCTACCTGGTCCGCGGCGGTGCGGGCGCTGCCGATGCACGCCGGGATGCCGACCCCGTCATACAGCGCACCGCACACCGCAAGCCCGCCGGCGGCGGCGACCGACGCGCGGATCCTCGCCACCCGGTCCAGGTGCCCGACCGTGTACTGCGGTAGCCCGCCGCCCCACCGGCTGACCCGGATGTCGGCCGGCGCGCCGCGCACGCCGGTGGCGACCGCGAGCTCGTCCGCCGCGAGCGCGGCGAGCTCGTCGTCGGAGCGCTGCAGCACCGCCTCCTCGCCGATCCGGCCGAGCGAGCAACGGACCACGTCCATCGGCTCCGCCGCACTGGCCAGGTGCGGCCATTTCACCGTGGCGAACGTGACCGCCTTCACCGCGTGCCCGTCCACCGCGGGCACCAGGTATCCGCTGCCGTCAGGCACCCGCGGGAACGCCGGCCGCGGGTACGCGAGCGACACGATCGCCATGCTCGCGTACCGGACGTCGGCGAGCGCGCTGACCGCGGCGGACGCACCCGGCACGCCGCCGAGCAGCCGGCCGCACGGCCGGGCAGGCACCGCGAGTACCACGGCGTCCGCCCATAGCTCCTCCGGATCGGCCGCCGAGCCCACGACCAGCCGCCAGCCACGCCCGCCGGGCGCCGGGCCGAGCTCCCGCACCATCGCGCCGGTCCGCACCGTCGCTCCGGACAGCTTGGCGAGTACCGCCGGCAGCGACCCCAGCCCGCCCGGCACGGTACCGAACACCGTCCGCCCCGTCCCCCCGGGGGCGGCAGGCGCGGCGGGCAGCAGCGACCGCGCCGCCTCGCTCAGCGACGCGTGGCGCAGCGACGACGTGGCCAGCGCGGGCAGTGTCGCCTCGAATGACAGCTCCGCCGCCGTCCCCGCGTACACGCCGCCGAGCAGCGGGTCCACCAGCCGGTCCACTACCTCGCCGCCCAGCCGACCGGCCACGTACGATCCGACCGCGACGTCACCGTCGCGCGGCGACCGCGGCAGCGTCTGATCCAGCTCGGCCCTGGCGACCCCCGCCGCCGAGACGATCCCGGACGCGGCGAGTTCCCCGAAATCCGCGGGAACCCCCATGAACTGCCGCCTGGGCAGCGGCCGCATCGCGCCACGGCTCCAGATCGCCGCCGACGTGGTGCCCGCCGGCACCAGCGACAGCCCGAGCCCGGACACCAGGTCCCGCCCCTCCGGCCTGGTGAGCAGCAGCGCTTCCGCCCCCTCGTCGACAGTGACCCCGCCGACGTCGGACACGGCCAGTTTCCCGCCCAGCCTCGGTGATCCCTCCAGCACCGTGACTCGCGCCACGTCCCGCAGGAACCACGCTGCCGCGAGCCCCGCTATCCCGCCGCCCACCACCACGACGTCACGAGTCATAACGAAGTCATCCACCTCCTCAGCATCCATGACAGGTCAGCAACGCGATCGTAACCATCGGCACGGAACCGTCCCCGCGCCGGCGTCCGTCTCACCCGCATGCGCAGTGTTTCTCCCCGGCCCGCCCGCGCTGCCGCCGGCGCCAGATGGATCATCGCCCCAGCGATCGGCCTGGGCCTCCTGCTCAGCGCCTGCTCCAGCGGGAGCAGCGCGAGTTCCGCGTCCAGCGGCTTCAGTAACGGCCTCGCTGCCCCTGCCCCCGGCGACCACAATGCCGCTGGAATCCCCAGCGGGGCCCCCGTTCCCAGTGCGGCGGGCGGGTCCGCGGCGGCCGGGTCCGAGGCCGCGGGCTCGGCGGCGGGCAGGGCCCCGGCCCCGCCCGGAACCGGGATCACCGCGGTGCACCTGTCGCCGGCATCGATCATCTACACGGCGGAAATGACGGTCAGGGCGAGCAATGTGCCCGCCGCCACCGACCAGGCCAGGCAGATCACCGAGGCGGCCGGCGGCTACGTCTCCAGCGAATCGCTCGCCACCGCCAAGGACTCGAGCGCGAGCGTCACGCTGAAGATCCCGGTCACGCTGTATCCCCAGACGCTGAACGGGCTGGCGACCCAGCTCGGCAAGCGGCTCAGCCTGCAGCAGCAAGCCCAGGACGTCACGCAGCAGGTCACGGACGTGAACAGCCAGGTCGCCTCGTACCAGGCGGCGATCTCGCAGCTGCGCGCGCTGCTGTCGCACGCCGGATCGGTCGCTGACCTGCTCAGCGTGCAGAACCAGATCAACGACGAGGAAGCCGGCCTGGAGCAGCTTGAGGCCGAGCAGCGCGCGCTCGGACAGCAGACCGGCTACGCCACGGTGACGCTCACCATCGTCCCCGCGGCGACACCGCCCGTCCAGCACAAGGCGGCCGGGACGCCCGGCCTGACCCGCGGCCTGAAGGCGGGCTGGCACGCCCTGCGCACCGCCTTCTCCTGGACCCTCGCCATCCTCGGCGCGCTGGCCCCGTTCCTGGCCATCGCCGCCGCGGCAGCCTTCATCGCCTACCGCACCCGCCGCTGGCTCCTGCACCGCCGCTCCCCAGCCCACCAGCCCGAATAACCCCTCACCCGCCGCCCGAAGCTTGGCCGCTGGCTAGCCGAGGTCGCGGACCGACGCGGTGTGGACCAAGTCGGTGAGGCGGCTGAGGGTGTCGGGGTCGGCTTCTGGGGGGACGCCATGTCCGAGGTTGAAGATGTGACCTTCGGCGGTGCGGCCCCGGCGCACGACGTCGAGCGCACGCTCCTCGACGACGTCCCACGGCGCGAGCAGGATCGCCGGGTCCAGGTTGCCCTGCAGCGCCTTGCCGGGCTCGACCCGCCGGGCCGCCTCGTCCAGCGGGATCCGCCAGTCAACGCCGACCACGTCAGCGCCGGCCTCGCCGAGCAGGCCGAGCAGTTCCCCGGTGCCGGTGCCGAAGTGGATCCGCGGCACGTCGTAGCCGGCGAGCGCCGCGAAGATGCGGCTGGTGTGCGGCAAGATCGCGTGCCGGTAGTCGTCGGGGGCGACCACGCCGACCCAGGAGTCGAACAGCTGGACCGCGGACACGCCGGCCTCCACCTGGATCTGCAGGAACGAGATCGTCAGGTCGGCCAGCCTGCCGAGCAGCGCGTGCCACAGCTCGGGGTCGCCGTACATCAGCGACTTGACCTTGTCGTGGCTCTTCGACGGGCCGCCTTCGACCAGGTAGGACGCGAGCGTGAACGGGCCGCCGGCGAAGCCGATCAGCGGGCGGTCGTCGAGTTCGGCGGTCAGCGCCCGTACCGCCTCGGTGACGTACGGCACGTCGTCGGGCTCCAGTGGCCGCAGCGGGGTCAGGTCCGCCGCCTCCCGCATGGGACGGCCCATCACCGGTCCGACGTTCGGCTTGATGTCCACGTCTACGCCGACCGCGCGCAGCGGCACCACGATGTCGCTGAACAAGATCGCGGCATCCACGTCGTACCGGCGCAGCGGCTGGAGCGTGATCTCGGTGATCAGCTCCGGCCTCGTGCACGATTCCAGCATGGGGATGCCCTCGCGGACCCTACGGTACTCGGGCAGTGACCGCCCGGCCTGCCGCATGAACCACACCGGCGTGTAGGGCACGGCTTCCCGTCGGCAGGCGCGGATGAACGGAGATGAATTCGTCTTGGCGGCAGTCACCTCGCGATCGTCTCACACCCGGGGCGGATGCCCGCCCGCAGACACGCCGCCTGAGATCCCACGATTGCCCGCAACACCGTGCCACTATCGGGAGCGCGCGCAGTTTCCCCGAGAAGTCCGCGATGTACCGCACGAGGAGGGTCGGTCATGCTGAGTTTCGCCGAGTACCGCTACTGCCTTGACTGCGGGGACGAACAACCGTTCGAGCAGGCTCATCCGCTGGGCTGCCCTGACGCCCCCGGGGACTGCCCGGAATGGAGCTGCACCGCCTGCGGCGCCACGCTCATGCTGGCAGTCCAGGCAGCCTGAGCGGAGAGACCGCGCGTGATATCCAGATGAGCGGCACGTACGCTCAGGACATGAGATCGGTCGGCACAGTACCAGAGGCAGGCGCTTTCGACGCCGCTGTGGCCGATTTCCGCGCGGGCAGAGAACAGCTCGGCGACGCCTTCACGGTCGAGGAACTGCCCGCGCCGCGAAAGCTGGCGCCCTATGCCGAGGCGACGGCCGTCACGGTGCACCGGGACGGCGACGAGGTGGCTTCCGGCAGGCTGATCCTCCTGTTCGACCCGGCCGGCCGGGACGAGTGGGCGGGTTGTTTCCGGTTCGTCGCCTATGTCCAGGCGGACGTGGAACCTGAGCTCGCCGCTGACCCGCTGCTCGGCGAGGTGGGCTGGAGCTGGCTGACCGAGGCCCTGGACACGTACGTGCCCGGCTACGCCGCCGAGAGCGGAACGGTGACCAGGGAGGTCACCGAGGGTTTCGGCGGCAAGGGCGAGGAGCCGGTGCTCACCGACTTCCAGCTCCGGGCGTCCTGGTCGCCACTGCCGGATGATGGCGACCTGGATCTGGCCTCGCACGTCGCCGCGTGGGGCGCGTGCATCGCGGCCGCGGCCGGCCTGGAGCCACCAGGCACGAGCGCGGTTGGCCGGCGGCGCCGGTGACCGAGACAGGGCCCTTCTCGGGGGGGCACGGGGGGGTCGTCCCCCCCGAGAGCAGCAGCGCGAGCGGGCCGGTCCCGCTGCTCGAGCCGCAGGACGGCATCCCGCCGGTGGTGACTTCCGCGGACATGCTGGCCGAGGTCACCGCGAAGCTGGCCGCCGGCGCCGGGCCGGTGGCCGTCGACGCAGAACGCGCGTCGGGATACCGGTACGGGCAGCGCGCATACCTGGTGCAGCTGCGACGGGACCAAGCGGGCACGGTCCTGATTGACCCGGTCGCCTGCCCTGACCTTTCCGGGCTGGACGCGGCTCTGGCCGGTGCGGAAGCCGTGCTGCATGCCGCGTCGCAGGACCTGCCGTGCCTGGCCGAGGTGGGCTTCAGGCCACGGCGGCTGTTCGACACCGAGCTGGCCGGACGGCTGCTGGGCTATCCGAGGGTGGCGCTCGGCACGCTGGTCGAGGAGCTGCTCGGCTACCACCTGGAGAAGGGCCACTCGGCGGCCGACTGGTCCGCTCGCCCGCTGCGCACCGAGCTGCTCAGGTACGCCGCGCTGGACGTCGAGGTGCTGGTCGAGCTGCGCGACGTGCTGGCCGGGCAGCTCGCCGAGCAGGGCAAGAGCGAGTGGGCAGAGCAGGAGTTCGTGGCGATCCTGGCGACAGAGCCGCCGGCGCCGCGCGCCGATCCGTGGCGGCGCACGTCCGGCATTCACCGGGTGCAGTCCAAGCGCGGTCTGGCGGTCGTGCGCGAGCTGTGGGTGGTCAGGGATCAGATCGCGCAGGAAGCCGACCTGTCACCGCGCCGGGTGCTGCCGGACACCGCGATCATCGAGGCGGCTCGGAACCCGCCGACCGCGCACGCGCAGCTGTTGCGCATCGCCGGGTTCGCCGGCCGTCAGGCACGTCGGCACGAGAAGGAATGGCTGGCCGCTATGCGGCGTGCCCGTGACATGACCGATGCCGAACTGCCCGAGCCGGTCGGCGGCGGCCAGAACGGTCCTCCGCCACCGCACCGCTGGCAGGAGCGCGACCCGGTCGCGGCGGCTCGGCTCACCGCGGCACGACAGGCGGTCACCACCCTCGCCGAAGCCAACAGGCTGCCGGCCGAGAACCTGCTCTCGCCGGACGTCGTCCGCCGCCTGGCCTGGGAACCCCCGGTGCTTGAGCCGGAAACGGTGGCCGCCACCCTGGCCGACCTGGGCGCCCGCCCCTGGCAGGTAGCTCTCACCGCCGCCCCCCTGGCTATCGCACTCCGCACCCCTCACCCTGCGCCCTACCCGGCGGCGCCCCCTGCCGACCCCGCGCCCCCCGCGGCATGAATGTGCCGTTCACCTCGCGCGGCGGGGCGATTAACGGGTCGTAGCGTTCGGCGGCCGCTAGCTTGTGAGTGCCCGTGGCAATGTGGAGCACCCAGAAGCTGCCCTTGGACAGCACCGGGTTGCCTGGGCGCGCGGCACCGAGCGCGGTGCACGCTGCCGCCAGCGCCTCGGGCAGGTTTTCCCTGTGCAGCGAGACGATCGCCGCGGTGCCCGACCTCGCCAGGGCGCCGAGCAGGGGCGCGAGAGGTGCGGACGGCTTCGTTATGGCCAAAGAGTCGTCGGTCTCGAGCGGGACCCCGGCCTGGTCGGCGTAGGGCTGCACGGTCTGGACGCAGCGGAGCGCGGGCGAGCTGATGACGCGGGCGCGCGGGGCGAAACAGGTGAGCAGCCCGGCGAGCGCGGCCGCGATCGCAGTGCCGCGGCCGTCGAGCGGACGCAGCGGGTCGGCTGCCAAGCTCTTCGGCACCGCCGTGGCGTGCCGGACGATGATCAGCGGGACGGTCGGCACCGCGGTCACGTGCGCGAGCAGGTCACGGTCGTGCGGGTAGGACAGTCGCGCACCGGCCTCGCCCAGCGGCACCCATGCGACGGCATCGACCTCGTTGTCTGGGCTCGCCGCGGCGGCATAGGCCAGCCAGTAGCTGACCCGCTTCGGCTCGCCGCGCACCTCGTAGCTGACCGAGGGAAGCATCGGTCCGAGCGCGGCCCGCACAGTGGTCTCCTCGCGTACCTCGCGCACCGCCGTTAGCAGCATGTGCTCACCCGGCTCCTGCTTGCCCTTAGGCAGCGACCAGTCGTCGTAGCGCGGGCGGTGGATCAGCAGGACCTCAGGCCCCGGCCGCCACAGCACCGCGCCGGCCGCCCGGATCAGGTCACTCATCAGGGCGCGTCCGCCGCTCCCCGACCAGCAGGGCCTGGAGGTCGTCGCCTGGCTTGCGAATCCAGGTCCCGTCAGATTCCAGCCACCAGGACGAGATGGTGTCGGACATGCCGAGCTCGAGCAGGGTGCGCAGCCGCTTCACGTGGGCGGGATCGGTGACGTTGACGACCAGCTCCACCCGGCGGTCCAGGTTGCGGTGCATCATGTCGGCACTGCCGATCCACACCTGTCCGCTGTCCTCATTACCGAAGGCGTAGATACGGGAGTGCTCAAGGAAACGACCGAGGATGCTGCGCACTCTGATGTTCTCTGACAGGCCCGCCACGCCGGGGCGCAGCGCGCAGATGCCGCGGATCCACAGGTCAACCGGCGTGCCGGCCTGGGAGGCTCGGTACAGGGCGTCGACGACCGCCTCGTCGACCAGCGCGTTGCTCTTGAACTGAATCCGGCCGCCCGGCCCGAGCCTGGCCTGCTCGTCGATGCGCTGGACGATGCCGGACCGCAGCGACTCCGGCGCGGCGAGCAGCCGCTCGTAGGAGCGGGTCCGGCTGTACCCGGTCAGGTGGTTGAACAGCGCGGTGACGTCCTCGCCGACGGCCGGGTCAGCCGTGAACAGGCCGAAGTCCTCGTACAGCCGGGCCGTGGTCGGGTGGTAGTTGCCAGTGCCGAGGTGGCAGTACCGCTTCAGCGTGCCATCGGGTTCCTCGCGCACGATCAGTGCAATCTTGCAGTGCGTCTTCAGCCCGACGTAGCCGTAGACGACGTGACAGCCCGCCTGCTCCAGCTTGCGCGCCCACGCGATGTTGGCGCGCTCGTCGAACCTGGCCTTGATCTCTACCACGACGACGACCTGCTTGCCGGCTTCGGCGGCGTCGATCAGCGCGTCCACGATCGGCGACTGGCCGCTGGTCCGGTACAGCGTCTGCTTGATGGCCAGCACTCGCGGGTCGTCCGCCGCCTCCTCGATCAGCCGCTCCACGCTGGCGGCGAACGAGTCATACGGATGGTGCACCAGCACCTCGCGCTCGGCGATCGTGGTGAACAGACTGGTGTCGCGCGGCAGCGCGCGGGTGGACGGGACGAACGCCGGGTAGCGCAGCTCGCCGATGTCCAGGTCGGAAATCGCGGTGAGCCCGGCCAGGTCCAGCGGGCTGGGCAACCGGTACACCGAGCGCGGATCGACGCTCAGCTCGCTGACCAGGCGATCCAGCACCCCAGGCGTGATGGACTCCTCCACTTCCAGCCGGACGGCCGGCTCGAACCGGCGCCGGACCAGCTCGCGCTCCATCGCCTGCAGCAGGTTCTCGGTGACGTCCTCGTCGATCTCGAGATCCCGGATCCGGGTGACGCGGAACACGTGATGCTCGATGATCTCCAGCCCGCCGAACAGGTCGCCGAGCTGCGCGGCGATCACGTCTTCGATCGGCACGAACCTGTGCTGGCCCGCGGCGAGAAAACGCGGCAGTAGCGGCGGCACCTTGACCCTGGCGAACATGGTGGTGTCAGTGGATGGCTGGCGGATCATCACGCCCAGGTTCAGGCTGAGGCCTGAGATGAACGGGAACGGGTGGGCCGGATCGACCACCAGCGGGGTGAGCACCGGGTAGATGCGGTGCCGGAACAGCCGGGCGAGGTTCTTCCGCTCCTTCTCCGCGAGCTCGTCCCAGCGGAGGATCTCGATGCTGTGCTTGCTCAGCTCCGGGCTGATCACATCGCGAAACAGCCGCGCGTGCCGCACCGTCAGCTCCCCGGCCAGCCGCAGCGTGTTGTCGAGTACCTGGCCGGGCCGCAGCGTGCCGTTGCCCTCGACCGGGAACCCGGCCGCCT
>Ga0070735_10001983_pt1 | contig 18933 bp, 21 predicted proteins | sample Coa_R1_FD_66443 | JGI IMG/M metagenome (GOLD analysis project Ga0070735, IMG submission 66443) | Surface soil microbial communities from Centralia Pennsylvania, which are recovering from an underground coalmine fire - Coalmine... | ecosystem: Environmental > Terrestrial > Soil > Unclassified ... | reverse complement strand
GGACTGTCGCCGATCAGCGCCAGTTCGAGCTTGAAGCGGGTCAGGATGGTGCGCAAATCATGCGACACGCCCGCCAACATCGCGGTGCGCTGCTCGATCGAGCGTTCGATACGCGATTTCATTTCCAAAAAGGCGTGCGAAGCGCGGCGCACCTCGCGCGCGCCTCGGGGGCGGAAGTTCGGCGCCTCACGGCCTTTGCCGAAACTTTCCGCCGCATCGGCCAACCGCAGGATCGGTTTGATCTGGTTGCGCAGAAACAGCACCGCGACGATCAAAAGGATCGAGGAGGTGCCGACCATCCAGAACAGGAAGATTTCCGAATTCGAGGCATAGGCCGCGCTGCGCTGGGCGAAAATCCGCATCACCGAATCGTCGAGTTGAATGCGAATTTCCACCAGATTGGAGCGGCCGACGGTGTCGATCCAGAACGGTTTGGCGATCTGGCGCGAAAGCTGAACTGAAAGCGTCTGGTCGAGCAGCGAGAAGAACGGTTTCGGTCCGGGCGGTGGCATGTCGCCGGCGGGCAGGAAGTCCACCACCAGCCCCAGCCGTTGCTGGGCGATGCGGCGGAGCTGCGCGCGGTCCTTGTCCTGTGGATAGCCCTTATAAACCTCGATCAAGGCGGCGATGTCGGACACGACCGCCGCGGACAGATGCCGCGTCACCGTATTCCAGTGCCGTTCCATGAACACGAAGGCCACGACCGATTGCAGCACCACCATCGGCACGATCATGATCAACAGCGCGCGGGCATAGAGTCCGGTCGGCATCCAGCTCTTGAACGCATTCCCCATCCAGCCATTGGCGGCGGACACGCGGCTGGCAGCGGTGCGGATCAGCGTCAATCCCGTGTCGAGCGTGCTCATGGGTTAGGGCTCGACGAAGTTAAAGTTGATCTGTAACGACAGCGAATGTGCACTCCCTCCCCCCTTGTGGGGGAGGGTTGGGGAGGGGGTACTGATGGCTGCAATTGTCCGCTGCCCACCCCCGGCCTCATCCCCGCAAGGGGAAAGGGGGAGAAAGACTGCCCGGGTCGATTGGTTCATCACCACAATCTTGCTCCAAGCGGTCCGCACGCGTTAAGGCGAAGCGACCAGGCGATAGCCGATGCCGCGCACCGCCTGCAAAAACAGCGGATTGGCGGGGTCGCGTTCGATCTTGCGCCGCAGGCGGTTGATTTGCACATCGACCGCGCGCTCATTGACGGTGCCATCGCCGGTCAGCGCGCTGCGCGGCACGGTTTCGCCCTTGGCGAGCGCCAGCACCCGCAGCATTTCGCGCTCACGATCGGTGAGACGGAAGGCCGCTTCGCCCTGCCGCAATTCGCCGCGTTCGAGATGAAAGACGTATGGCCCGAATGCGATCTGCGCCAGCGTCTCGACCGGCGGTGGCGCGGTGCGCTTGAGGATATTGCCGATCCGCAACGATAATTCGCGCGGCTCGAACGGCTTTGCCACGTAATCGTCGGCGCCGATTTGCAGGCCTTCGATCCGACTTTCGGCCTCGTGGCGCGCCGTTAGCATGACGATGGGCACCGAGGACGAGGCGCGGATGAATCTGGCGAGATCGAAACCGGTTTCTCCCGGCATCATCACGTCCAGGATCAGAAGGTCGAAGTGCAGGCCGGTGAGCTTGGCGCGCGCGTCTTTGGCGCTCATCGCCGTGGTGACGCGGTAGCCTTCGCCGCATAAAAAGCGCGACAACAGATCGCGGATGCGGCGGTCGTCGTCTACCAGAAGAAGATGCGCCGCGTCGTCGGCCGGCTTTGGCGGGGTCCGTGCGATGGTTGCGGCCTCGGTCACGCGTTATTCCTTTGCCTTTGCGCTCGCAGGCGCGCCAAAAATCGCTGCCAGCACCTTGTCGGGATCGTCGCGATCGATCATCGCGCGCAGGAATTGGCGGATCGCTTCAAGGCCCGCTGGCTCGATGCCGCGCAGCGCGCGATTGAGCCGCGCGGTTTGAAGTCCTGCGAGCTTGGCCACCAGCGTCTCGCCCTTGGCGGTGGCATAAAGAAGGCGTTGGCGGCGGTCATCATTGCCGGCCTTCTGGACGATATAGCCCTCGTCGAGCAATTGTTTCAGCACGCGTCCGAGCGATTGCTTGGTGATTCGGAGCACGTCCAGGAGATCGGCGACCTTCAGTCCGGGATAACGATGCACGAAGTGCAACACACGATGATGGGCGCGTCCGAAACCGAACGCCTCCAATTCTTGGTCGGCGTCCCCGACAAAGTCGCGATAGGCGAAAAACAACAATTCGATGATGTCCCAGCGCAGGCCGGAGGCGGCCACGTTCGCCGCGCGTCCGTCGGCCGGATGAGCGCCTGCGGCCGAGCTTGATAAAATTATGTCAGCCATATTGACATATCTTGGGTTCAATGTTACAAAATGGTCAATTCCGACGAAATATTAGATCGTTTCGCGCGAGTTGGAGGGTGGAGCGGCGGCCTGATACCGTGCCTCCACGTGCGATTGTTTCGGCAAACATACTGGACTTCCGCGCGCCACAAAAGCATGACCTGGAAGGGACAGCCCGGTGTCCGGAAATCGTGCCGGTGGCGACGGCGGAAAACAGGGGCGGGGAATAGGGAATGTCTTTGAAGTTCGAAATCCGGCCTCCGTCGAATCCGACGCCCGAGAAGGAACGCGCGGCCAAGCTGGCCAATCCTGGTTTCGGCCGGATTTTCAGCGATCACATGGCGCTGGTCCGCTACAACCAAGCAATGGGCTGGCATGATGCGCGTGTCGAAGCGAGGGCGAATTTCCCGCTCGATCCGGCCGCCGCCGTGCTGCATTACGCCCAGGAGATTTTCGAAGGCCTCAAGGCCTATAAGCGCGACGATGGCGGGGTAAATCTGTTTCGTCCCGACGCCAATGCCAGGCGCTTTCGCAATTCGGCCGAGCGCATGGCGATGGCGGTGCTGCCCGAGGCTGTGTTCATCGAAGCGGTCGAGCAACTGGTGCGCGCCGATCGCGCCTGGATACCGGGCGGCGAGGGCAGTCTTTATTTGCGGCCCTTCATGATTGCGAACGAAGTCTTTCTCGGCGTGAAACCTTCCGCCGAATATATTTTCGCCGTCATTGCTTCGCCCGTCGGCTCCTACTTCAAAGGCGGCCCCGCGCCGGTGTCGATCTGGGTGTCGGAGAATTACACCCGCGCGGCGGTCGGCGGCACCGGCGCGGTCAAATGCGGCGGCAATTATGCCGCAAGCCTGCGCGCGCAGGCCGAGGCCATCGAGCATGGCTGCGACCAAGTGGTTTTCCTCGATGCGATCGAGCGGCGTTACGTCGAGGAACTCGGCGGCATGAACATCTTTTTTGTGTTCGAGGACGGCTCGCTCTCAACGCCGCCGCTCGGCACGATCCTGCCCGGCATCACCCGCGATTCGGTCATCGCGCTGATGAAGGATTCTGGGGTGCCCGTGCGCGAGGAAGCCTACACGATTGATCAATGGCGCAAGGATGCCGCCAGCGGCAGACTGAAAGAGGCGTTTGCGTGTGGGACGGCGGCGGTCATCTCGCCGATCGGCAAAGTATGTTCGGGAAGCGGCGATTTTTCCATTAGCGGCGGCGTGGCCGGTCCCGTCGCCATGGGCCTGCGCAAGAAGTTGGTCGATATTCAATATGGCCGCGCGGCCGACCCGCATAATTGGATCAGAAAGGTGGAATGAGAGAGGCTCTCTCTCTCTCTCTCTCTCTCTCTCTCTCTCTCTCTCTCTCTCACTCCCTCGCCCCGTAACGTAAGCGGGGCGAGGTAAAAAGCGAGCGTTTACATTCACCGTTTATGTTGTATGTCAACGCCATGGCCGACAAACCGCAAAAGCTGCAAAAACTGAAAGCCCGCTTGCCGCGCGGGCTGGAAGACCGTGGGCCCGCCGCGATCAACGCGACACGGGTAATGGTGGAGAAAATCCGCGCCGTCTATGAGCGCTACGGTTTCGAGCCGGTGGAAACGCCGGCGTTCGAATATACCGACGCGCTCGGCAAGTTCCTGCCGGACCAAGATCGGCCCAATGAGGGCGTGTTTTCGTTTCAGGACGATGACGAGCAGTGGATTTCGCTGCGCTACGATCTCACCGCGCCGCTGGCGCGATACGTGGCGGAGCGTTACGGCACCGAGAATATCGTGCTGCCGTATCGCTCCTATCGCTTCGGTTATGTCTACCGCAACGAAAAGCCGGGACCGGGGCGCTTTCGTCAATTCATGCAGTTCGACGCCGATACGATCGGCACCGCGCCCGGCGGGCAATCGGCCGCCGCGGCGGACGCCGAAATGTGCATGATGGCCGCCGATACGATGGAGGCGCTGGGCATTCCGCGCGGCTCTTATGTGGTGAAGGTGAATAACCGGAAGGTGCTCGATGGGGTCAGAGACGTGCTCGGCATCACCGACGACGGTCGGTGGCTCACTGTCATGCGCGCTATCGATAAATTGGATCGGCTTGGTATTGCCGGTGTACAGCAACTATTGGGTGACGGGCGTAAAGACGAGTCCGGTGATTTTACTAAAGGCGCTGGGCTTAGCCGCGCCGACATAGTCTTGATTACCGGTGTCATTGAGAACGCAGGCGACAACGAATCGAAAGACGCTCAGCTTGATCTTCGGTTGCGCGACAGCAAGATCGGACAGCAAGGGCGTGAAGAGCTTGAAGATATAGGTAAGCTCGTCGCTGCATCCGGCTATGGTGCAGATCGAATCCGCATCGATCCCTCCGTCGTGCGCGGCCTCGAATATTACACCGGGCCTGTCTACGAGGTCGAACTCCTGCTCGATACCAAGGATGAGAAAGGCCGGCCCGTGCGCTTCGGTTCGGTCGGCGGCGGCGGACGTTACGATGGCCTCGTGTCGCGCTTTCGTGGCGAAATGGTGCCGGCGACCGGATTTTCCATCGGCGTGTCGCGCTTGCAGGCCGCTCTTGCGATGCTCGGTCAGCTCGACACCCAGCCGGAGTTTGGTCCCGTCGTCGTCACCGTGTTCGACCGCGAGCGCGTCGCCGACTATCAGAAAATGGTCGCGCAGTTGCGCAACGCAAACATCCGCGCCGAGCTTTATCTCGGCAATCCCAAGAACATGGGCAACCAGCTCAAATATGCTGATCGCCGCCACTCGCCTTGCGTGATCATCCAGGGCCCGGACGAAAAGGCGCGCGGCGAGGTGCAGATCAAGGATTTGATCGAGGGTGCAAAGGCCGCCACCGCGATTGCGTCAAACCAGGAATGGCGCGAGAGCCGGCCGGCGCAATTTTCCCGCCGGGAGGAGGAGCTTGTCGCTGGGGTCTGCGAGGTGCTCGATCGTCACGGGGTGAGGCGGGGAAGCGCGTGACGTAAGGCTTCCGGCCTGCTAACAAGCCGTCCGGTCCGCACCGATTACGAGTATCAAGAGCAAGGAGTAAGAAATGCCCGAAATTACCATCAGCATGGCCGCCGGCCGCACCGAGGCGCAGAAGGTCGGCATGATGCGCGATATCACAGAGGCGCTGGTGAAGAATCTCGGCGTCGATGCCGAGGCCGTGGTGATCCAGATCAACGAAGCGCCTTTGATCCACAAGATGAAGGGCGGGGTGTCCTTCGTCGAGCGTTTCGCGAAGAAGTAACGCGGCTCGCCCTCCCCTCTCCCACGGTGGGGAGGGGAAGAGAAATTTCCATGGACGCACGTGAAGTCATCAAGATCGGCATGAGCGCGGAGCGCCGATTGGTCGTGCCGGCGGAGCGCACCGTCGGGCATTTTGTCGCGGGCATGCCGATGGTCTATGCGACGCCGATGATGATCCTGGAAATGGAGCTTGCGGCGGCCGATGCCGTCCAGCCGTGTCTTGAGGCGGGCTGGGTCACCGTCGGCACCGAAGTCGATATCCGTCATCTCGCCGCAACCCCGGTCGGCGCCGCCGTGCGCACCACCGCGCGCGTCATCGCGGTGGAGCGGCGTGTGATCCGCTTCGAGGTCGAGGCGTTCGACGATAAGCGCCGCATCGGCGAGGGCCGCCACGCTCGCGGCCTCGTCAATGTCGAGAGTTTCACCAAGCAGTTCGGCGGGACATAAGCCGAATTGTCATTGCGAGCCAACGGGTCGGACGAATGCCCGCCCGATGACAGGCTCCGCGAAGCAATCCAGTACAGAGTGAAGATTCTGGATTGCTTCGGAGCTCACGCTCCTCGCAATGACGGGCCCGAACCTACTTCGCCAGTTCTTTCGATCGCTTGGCGGCCGCGGCGACCGCGCGGGTGAGCAGCGATTGCAGGCCGTCTTTTCCCATCAGCACGTCCAAGGCGGCGGCCGTGGTGCCGCCGGGCGAAGTGACGTTCTGGCGCAGCGTCGCCGCATCGAGATCGGATCGGTGCAGTAGCTCGCCGGAGCCCGCCACGGTTTCGCGCGCCAATTTGATCGCAAGCGCTTCGGGCAGTCCGGCCGCGATGCCGGCGCGCGCCAACTCCTCGGCGAGCAGGAACACGTAAGCCGGTCCTGAGCCGGAAACGGCGGTCACCGCATCGATCAGGCTTTCATCCTCGATCCATTCGACGGAGCCGGTGGCGCGCAACAGGCTGTCGGCGGTGGCGCGTTGCGCGCCGCCGACATTTTTCGCCGCGACCGCTACCGTAATGCCGCGGCCGACCGCGGCCGGCGTGTTGGGCATCGCACGCACGGCCTTGCCGCCCAAAACTTCTTCGACGGATGCGATCGTCATCCCCGCCATGATCGAAACGACCAGCGTCCGCTCGCCGATATAGGGCTTCAGAGCGGGCGCGGCGGCGCGAAAGGCCTGCGGTTTCAGCGCCACCACAAAGGCGGCGGCGCTTTCACCGTTCTGCGGGGCAGGGTTAAGACGCAAGCCTTTGCCGAGATGCGCGCGCAGATCATCGGAAGGATGCGGTTCGATCACGGCAATGCGCGCGGCGTCGAGGCCTTGGGCGAGCCAGCCCGACAGCATCGCGCCGCCCATTTTTCCCGCGCCGGCGAGGACGATGGGGCCCCGGATATTTCTTAATAAAGGAGCGGAGCTCACAGCCGTCACCACAAGTGAGGTCGTCCCCGCGCACGCGGGAACCCCCCGCGCGAGCGCTTGCGCTCGTCGCGGTACCACCGACGGTTCTAGTGAAGCGAAGGGCAGGCCACAAGCATTTTGCCTGAATACTATCGTCACGGCGTATGGGCCCCTGCTTTCGCAGGGACGACATCGAGCGTGTTGAAGCAGTTACGCCTCGCCCTCGGTGTCGAACATCGCCGAGCGCATGGCGTCCGCCGCCGATTTGCCGGCCCAAACCACGAATTGGAATGCCGGATAATAGCGCTCGCAGGCGTGTATCGCGCTGACCAGCATGGTTTCGCATTGCGCGGTCGAGGCCGCCATGCCGCCCGGCAATACCAGGGCCTGACGGTACATGATCATGCCGGTATGGGTCCAGATGTCGAAATGGCCGACCCATAATTGCTCGTTGATCGACGCAATCAGCCGTTGCACCTCACTCCGTCGCGGTTCCGGAATTTTCATGTCGAAGGCGCAGGCCAGATGCAAGGCTTCGATCTCGTTCATCCAGGTGAAGGAGAGTTGGTAGTCCGTCCACTCGCCCTTGGAGACAATCGTCACTTCGTCTTCGCCGGAACGCTCAAACGATAGATTGTTGTCGGCGGCGATATCCTCGACGACCGCGAGCGGGTTGTTCCTGGAATCAACGATGCCTTCGAGGAGGGACATGCCGTCTCGACCTTATTTTTTTAGAATTTGGATACGAGCGATACGCACATGGGCACGCCGACATGCGCAATTTTTGCGCCATGGCGGACTGCATTCTCCGACGTTCCAACCCGTGTCGGGATCAGAGCTTGCCGAGACGAAGTGATGTGATTTGCGGAATCCGCGCAACGGCGCGCCGACTCCATCCACAGGCAAAGCTCAAATCATCCACAGCTCTTCGCGGACGTTAACTTTTGTCAGGAGAACAAAACGGAATCGGCGGGGAGAACAAAACGGAATCGGATTCGGTCCGCGCTCATCTGTTAATCCTTGAAACGCCGGGGAGGACGTCAACGCATGCATATGCGGGCCCGCGCGAAGAGATAAAAGACGCAAAGAAGAATGTAAGCCACGCAACAAAGCGTGGCTTACATTCTTAGGAACCGAACCCGTCTTATTGTCCGTATTTCGCCATGATCTTACTGAGCGTTCCGTCCGCCTCGGCCGCCGCAATGGCCTTGTTGATCCGTGCCAGTGTTTCGGCGCCGCCGGCCACGTTCTTCCCGACGATCAAATAATTATTCAATCGGGCGAGCGGCTTCGGCAGTACCGTGAAGTCGTCCGCGGAGAGGCCCGCTTCCTTGGCGCTGTCGAGAAACGACGTTTTGCCTGGATTGAACAGCGCGGCATCGACACGAGCGGCCGATAATTTCTTTACCCGCAGGCTGGGCGAAGAGTCGTTGTCCAGCGTCAGTTGCGGAATCGCGGCAGCGAACTCATCGCCATAGAAAAATTTATCCTGAAGGCCGATTTTCCTGCCGGCGAGGTCGGCCGCCTTTTCGAACGGAAATTCCTTGCCCTTGGCGACCGCGATGATGACGTCCTCACGCACGAGCGGCGCCGAGTAATCATAGAGCTTGGCGCGTTCGGCGGACAAGAAAACGCCGGTCATGACGCCATCCTCGGTGGTCTTTTGCATCGCCCGGGCGAACGGCAACAGCGTGACGGTCACGTCATAGCCGGCGCGCTTGAGAACCTCGACCGCCGCTTCGACCGCAAACCCTTTCGGTGTATCGCCGTCGAGCCAGGCTTTAGGCGATTGCTGTGAATTTCCGTAAAGCACGATCGAATCGGCACGCGCCGCCGAAGCGCCCAAAACCGCGGCGATGATCGCCGCCGCCGTGAATATTTTCGCTTTGATCATGGTCAATCCTCTTGGTGGGGTTTTAGAACGGAGGCAATGGACTGACGTGCCTCTTGTCGGGGGCCACATACTTGTTTCATCCGGCCTGTCTGATCGTTCCGAGAAAGACCTGGACCTCGCCTTGCAGGCTTTTCGCCTGCTGGTTCAAATCGCTCGAGAAGCCGAGCACGCCGTTGGCGACCCGTCCCGACTCGGCCACCGCCTCGGCAACACCGCCGATCGTCGTCAAAACCTCGCCCGTTCCGGCCGAGGTGCGTTGAATATTGAGCGCGATCTCGCGGGTCGCGTCGTCCTGCTGGCGGATGGCCTCAGCCATGTGATTTGCGATCTCGTTGATCTCGGCAATGATGCCGCTGATCGAGCCGATGGCGGTGGCGGCCTCTTTGGTAACCTGCTGCATCCCGGCAATCTGCGCGCCGATTTCGTCGGTGGCCTTCGCGGTTTGGCTGGCCAGATTTTTCACTTCCGAGGCAACGACGGCGAAGCCCCTGCCGGCATCGCCGGCCCGCGCCGCCTCGATGGTCGCGTTGAGAGCCAGCAGATTGGTCTGACCGGCGATATCGTTGATCATATCGATGACCTTGCCGATTTTATCGGCGGCGTCGGCCAGCCCCTGCACGGTGCCGTTGGTTCGGTCGGCTTCCGTCACCGCGCGTTCCGCGATCAGAATCGAATCGGATACCCGCCGGCTGATTTCCGCGCCGGTGGCCGACAATTCCTCGACCGCCGCGGCGACAGCCTGAACGTTACTCAAGGCCTGTTGCGAAGCTTCCGCCACGGAATTGGTCTGACGGGAGGTTGCATCGGCGGTCGTCGACATCGAACTCACGGACGAATGAAGCGTCGCCGACGATGCCAGGACGGCTTCCACCACGCCCTTGATCTTGGCTTCGAAATTTTGAGCCAGCGCGCGATCGCGTGTTTGACGTTCGATGGCGACCCGCTCGGTTTCGGCTTGGAGACGGTCGCGCTCCGAGGCGTGCGAACGGAAGACCTCGACGGATTTCGCCATCAAGCCGATTTCGTCGGGCCGGTCGATGGCTTCGATCTTGATATCTCTATTGCCTTCGGCCAGCGCGTGCATCGCCTGGGCAAGATCGAGAAGCGGCGAGGTCACGCTGCGCACGGCTCCCCAAAGTCCGCCGGCGCACAAGGCCATCAGCACGGCGAAAGCGGCAATGCCGACCCATACATGCTCCCAGGTCGCGCCGACGACGCTCTGGGTCGAAATTCTCATGACAAGGCGGCCGATGATTTGCGTCTTGCCTGCTTCCGTCCGCACAATGTCGACGGGCGGGAGCTGCAATGGCGACGACGCGTTTTGATTGCCTTCGCGCGCAAGTTCCTTGCCGGAGGTATCGGTCACCTCGGCGGATGCGAAGTCCGGATATGCCGCCAAGCCATGCAGGATTTCCTTGATGCGCGCATTGTCGAGGTCCCAGACGCTTGGCGCCAGCGCCGATGCTTGAAGCTGGGCGACGATCTTGGCATCCTGCTCCAGTTGAGCTCGGTCTTCCGCATATTGGCGATAGATCAGAAACGCGCAGAACGTGAATGTGAGAACGCCTACCAGCGCGATCACCGGCACAATCAGTCTCGTTCTCAATAGCATGTTTGTTCCCGTGGGCTTGCCGGCCGCAGGATTAGGTCAAAAACGTTAACGATTGACCACAGGTAGAAGAGCACGCGCGCCTATACCGGCGGGAAGGCCTAGTCATAGGGCCTAGTCATAAAGTCGAAAAGAGAGGAAGCCATGAGCGATACGCCGCCGGGACCACCTGATCATCCGCGTTTCGCCAAACCGCAGCGGGTGGCGTTCGTGCAATCCGCGTGGCATCGCGATGTCGTGGCCGAATGCCGCGAAGCGTTTCTGGTCGAGATCGAGGCGCATCACATCGCGCGCGCTTCGATCGACCTGTTCGAAGTGCCGGGCTCGTTCGAAATCCCGCTGCATGTGCAACTTCTCGCCAAGACCCGCCGCTACACCGCGATCGTGGCGGCCGGGCTCGTGGTCGATGACGAATATGTCGCCGAAACCGTGATAAGAGCGCTGATGGAGGTGCAATTGCGCACCGAAATTCCGGTGTTCTCGGCGGTGGTGACGCCGCGGCAATTCGGCGAGACGGCCGCGCCGGTCGATTTTTTTCGCGCGCATTTCGCATCCAAAGGCTCCGAGGTCGCAAAGGCCTGCGCCGACACCCTGCTCAGCCTGGAGCGGTTGCGCGGACAGGTCGCAGCCGGCATTGTTTAAAGGCGGGCACGTGTCTGTTCGATAAAAGCGGCTGCAACAGCGGATGCCGGTTCCCGGTTAAGATTATGACTTAACTAATGATTAATTATAGGTTTGCGGACGGCGGTGGCGCGGCCTAGCGTATTCTTTACTGCCTATTAACCAAGGAATTGGTGCGTGCCATGAAGTTCAGAATGTATGTGGCGTTGATCGCCTCCCTCGGCGCGGTCGTTTTTGTGCTTTCCACCCAGGAGACCTTCGCGGTTTCGGGGGCGACGTCCCATGGAAGGTTCAGTTCGACGCGTGCGGCTTCCCATCACGTGTTCCGGCATCATCGCCGGCCGCGGGCCGCGTTTGTTGGGCCGGGTGATGATGGTTTCTTCGCCGGTCCGAACGGTGAGCCTGGACCCGATGCGATACCGCCGAATGCGGGTAACCTCCGCTATACGAACACCAATGACGTTCCCTGGGATTGGGCTCATCGATATCCACCGGCCGTCGCGCCGTCTGGGCGGCCCTATGTGTCGAGCTGTCCGAGCGAGGCCGTAACGGTGCCGGACGGCCATGGCGGCCAGGGCCAGGTCAATATCGTGCGGTGCTACTAACCGGCGCTTGATGAGATCGGGTCTCCGATCTCGGAAACGCAGGGATTTTTCCGTTCAATCGAACAGGCTGGACACCGATTCTTCCGACGCCGTGCGCCCGATTGCTTCCGCGATCAATGAGGCGATCGAAAGCGTGCGGATGTTGGGCGCCTTGCTGATCGCCTCGGTCGGTTGAATCGAGTCGGTGATGACGAGTTCCTTCAGCCGCGACGAGGTGATGCGCGTCACCGCTCCGCCCGAGAGCACGCCGTGGGTGATATAGGCGGAGACTTCCTTGGCGCCATTGGCCAGCAGCGCGTCGGCGGCGTTCACCAGCGTGCCGCCGGAATCCACGATGTCATCGACCAGAATGCAGGTATAACCGGCGACATCGCCGATCACGTTCATCACCTCGGATTCGCCGGCGCGTTCGCGGCGCTTGTCGATGATGGCGAGCGGCGCGTTGATGCGCTTGGCAAGCCCGCGCGCGCGGACCACGCCGCCGACGTCAGGCGACACCACCATGACATTGGTAAGATCGAAACGTTCGCGGATATCGCGTACCATGACCGGCGAGGCATAGAGGTTGTCGGTCGGAATATCGAAGAAGCCTTGGATCTGGCCGGCGTGCAGATCGAGCGTCATGACACGGTCGGCGCCGGCATGGGTGATCAGGTTGGCCACCAGCTTGGCCGAAATCGGCGTGCGCGGTCCCGCCTTGCGGTCCTGCCTCGCATAGCCGAAATACGGCACCACCGCGGTGATGCGGCGCGCGGAGGCCCGCCGCAGCGCGTCGGTGATGATCAGAAGCTCCATCAGATGGTCGTTGGCCGGAAATGACGTCGATTGGATCACGAAAACGTCCGAACCGCGGACGTTTTCCTGGATTTCGACGAAAATCTCCATATCCGCGAAACGGCGGACGATCGCTTTGGTCGGCGGCAAATGCAGCCAGTCGGCGATTTCCCGCGCCAGCACGGGGTTGGAGTTGCCCGCAACGAGCTTGATCGAGCCGTTCTTGGCCGACATCGACGCTTCTCCCCGCGCTTTGCTGGAGACAACATTCAGCATATCGCAATACCCACGAAATAGCGCGTTTCGATTGGGGCCGGTGATATCAAGGGCGTGCCCCGGCTGGCAACCCGCCCGGCCGGTTTTCCCAGGCAAAATGGCCGCAATGCACGCGATTTGCCTAATGGTCGGTATAGGCGAGCGCGCTCAAGGCGCCTTCGCCTGCGAGGGATGTCGAGAGGGACGCATCGGCGATAGCCGGTCCGCGCTTGGATGGCGTGGCGGGCGGTGGCGGTTGAGGCACATCCGGCGCGATCGCGCCACTGATCAGATTGGTCAGTCCGCTCATGCCGGCCTGGGCGATTTTCCGCAAAACTAGATCGTCGGCGGCGGTCCAGGCGTCGCGCCCGGCCTTGCCGGCCGGCTCCTCGCCGGACAGCCGCAAAGCGCGCTGCTGGTTCTGATCATAGACGTCCCAGACCCAGGCGATCGTGGTCCGCCCGTGATGGACCTCGGCGGCGAGATAACCGCGCACGCGATAGGCGGCGGCAGCGTTTTCCCGCGACACGATCGACAGGCTGCGTAATTTGGATTCGCTGTCGAGCACGCTGACCATCCGCTCGAACACGGGTGGCGGCGGGCCGTCGATGGATTCGAAGGCGATGGTCGGGCCGTTCGGGCTATTTGCCGCCGCCAACGCGTTACTTGCCGCGCCACCGCTGGCGCAACCGCCGAGCGCGCAGGCGATGGCAAACAGGGCGGCGATTGCAACGTAAGGCGCGTTCTGCTGCCACCAAATATTTGACATGCCCCTCATGATGAGGAGATCGATATCGTTAAAATCCGTTAAGGTCTAGTCTTGCTGCGTCATTGCGAGCGTGAGCGAAGCAATCCAGCCGGGCCGCAGAAAGATTCTGGATTGCTTCGTCACCCTAGCGCAAAATTGCTCCGCAATTTTGTCGCGGGCTCCTCGCAATGACAGCCAGGGCTCGAACTTTCTTCGACCAGCGTATTCAGCCCTCCAGAACAATGGCGTGAATATGGCGGCCGTAATCGGCCTCGTGACGATGCACCGAACGGCGGTAGCTGAAAAAACGTTCGTCGGAATAGGTGTCGATGCCGATGTCATCGATCAGGAGCACGCCGGCATTCTCCAGCCGCTTACGGATGAAGCCGGCCAGATCGAACATCGCGTGGCCCTGGCGCGCGGCGGGAAGAAAGAAGAGCGCGTTGTCCGCCTCCTTCTCGATAAATCTTTCGACGAATTCGTCGCCGACTTCATAAGAAGGCTGGCGGATCAAGGGTCCGATCGCCGCGACGATTTGGCCACGGTCGGCGCCGAGCCGCTCCATCGCATCCACGGTGGATTCCACCACGCCCGTCAGCGCGCCCTTCCAGCCGGCATGTGCCGCGCCGATCACGCGCGCGTTCGGGTCGGCCAAGAGCACGGGCCCGCAATCGGCCGCGGTGATGCCGATCGCCAGCCCCTCGATGCGCGTGACGATGGCGTCCGCCTTTGGGCGCGTCGCGACGTCCCAGGGCTCTGAGGCCACCGCGACATCGGGCGAGTGAATTTGAAACACGGTCAGCAGATGTTGCGGCGGAACGCGCATGTGTTGCGCCATGCGCCGGCGGTTTTCAGTGACGCAAGCGGGGTCGTCGTTCGAACCGATGCCGCCATTGAGGCCCGCGTAAATCCCCTCGGAGACGCCGCCCTCGCGGCTGAAAAAGGCGTGACCTAACCCGGGAATGGCCGACAGCAATGGTGATTCCAATATCACGGTGTCCTGACCTCATCCTCAGGCGTCTCGTCAACAAATCCCGCCAGCGCGGTCAAATTGGGCTCGGAGACCGCGAGCACCTTGAACATCTGCCCCATCCCGCCGCGGCCGCCGCCGACCAGCCGCTTCAGCGCTTCGGAAATGTCTTCGGAGACTTCATGTGTGGCTTTGGCCATCAAGGTGAGCGCGCGGGTTTCGATGCCAAGACGCTTGAGAAAATCGCCCTGCGGCACCGGCCCATGAACCCGCGCGCCAACATCCTCGGCCGCGCGCGCCAAGGCCTGAAAGTCAACATGGGCCGTCACATCGGCTTGTCCGGGGTTTTTCAGGGGATCGGTGAAACTGTGGCGCGCGATCGCTTGAAACGTATCGCCGGCGTCGCTGCGCACATGGCCGTAATCGATCATCAGCGCGGCGCCTCCCTGGTCGCGCACCCGGCTTGCGATTTTCATGATCTCCGCATCCGCCCGCCATTCGAAGATGGCCCCGGGAGGAGCGGAGCGCACCAAGGGCGGCAGCAGCACCTCAAACCGTGGGATAGGCTCCGCGGCGACGCCGAATATCAGCCGGTCTTCGTCGTCGAGTTCGATGGTGCGCTCGTGCCAGCCGCTTTCGCCCCTCACCGCCTGATGAATGGGCAACACATCGAAATATTCGTTGGCGAAAATGATGCAGGGACCGTCCGGTATGTCGTCGAGATTGTCGTGCCAGGTGATGTTGCGCGAGCCGGACAGCGCCGCCTTTTGCTTGTCGCGCAACACCGGATTGACCTCGACCAGATGGATGCTGAGCGCCTGATAAAGCGGGGGTAGCACCCGAAGCGCCCGCATGGCATCCGCCATCATGGTGCCGCGGCCGGGGCCGATTTCGATCAAGCGCAGCACGGGAGGCGAATCCATCGCCTTCCACACCGAGGCCGCCCACAGTCCGAGCAATTCGCCGAACATCTGGCTCACCTCCGGGGCGGTCGTGAAGTCGCCCTCGCGCCCGAGCGGATCGCGGGAGAGGTAATAGCCGTGCTTGGGATGCATCAAGCACAATTCCATATAGCGCCATACCGGCATCGGTCCGGACGACTTGATCAGCTTCTTGATTTCCGACAGCAGCGGCGAATATTCGGTCACGATATTCCTTTAACGATCGCGTGATGTATCAGATGTAATGGAGCCGCGATGAAGGTCTGCTCTCTCTCCCTTTTGTGGGGGAGAGGTGGAGAGGGGTATGACAATTCGTCTCTCCTTTAGGATGGCAAGACCGGCTTCGTCGCCTGTCGGCGCCATGCCGCCACGATAATGATAGCTCCCGCGATGATCATGGGTACCGACAGCAGCATGCCCATGGTGAGCCCGCCCCACAAAAAGCCGAGCTGCGGGTCGGGCTCCCTGAAAAATTCGGCGATGATGCGCGCCATGCCGTAAATCGCGATGAAGCTGCCGAGAATCAAGCCACGGCGCTTCAAGGCGCCGATTCGGATCATCACGGCGAGAATGGTGAACAGAACAACGCCCTCAAGCGCGGCCTCGTAAAGCTGGCTCGGATGGCGCGGGATCGGTCCGCCATTGGGGAAGATCATCGCCCACGGCAATTGGGGATCCGCCGGCCGGCCCCATAATTCGCTGTTGATGAAATTAGCGATGCGTCCGAGAAATAGTCCGATCGGTCCGACGGCGGTGGTGATGTCGCCGAGCGACAATATCGGCAGGCCGTTCTTGCGGCTGAACGCGATCACCGCGACGACGCAGCCGAGAAAGCCGCCATGGAACGACATGCCGCCTTTCCACAATTCGAAAATTTCGGCCGGGTGCTGCGCGAAAAAGACCGGATTATAAAACAGCACATAGCCGGTGCGGCCGCCGACAATGATTCCGATCGTCACCCACAGGATGAAATCGTCCATCTGCGTCAACGTGATCGGCGCCGGTCCGCCCCAAAGCTTTTCGTTCTTGAGCAGCGAGCGCGCATAAATCCAGCCGAGCACGATGCCGCCGATATAGGCGAGCGCATACCAGCGGATCGCGATCGGGCCGATCGCGATCGCGACGGGGTCGAAGACGGGAAAGGGGATGGTGAGAAAGGGCATTCGCGGGATGAATGGTTGCGGATGAGGAGTTATGGCGCGGCGCGCGATACGATTGCAAGGAAACCGGCCTATGACAAGGCAAGCGGATTTGAAAGATATATACCTTGAACCGCGCGGGGCGGATCGCCATTGTCTTCTACATTATTTCAAGGCGACCGGAGAGGTTAAGGATGACCCAGACCAGCAATCGGTTTTTCGACGAGATCGGGCGCTTGATGAACGACGCGGCCGGCGCGGCCCAGGGCGTCAAGCGCGAGGTCGATACATTGGTGCGCCATCAGGCGGAAAAAATCCTGAGCGACCTCGATATCGTCAAGCGCGAGGAGTTCGAGGCGGTCAAGGACATGGCGCGTCTGGCGCGCGAGGAAAACGAGGCGCTGAAGGCGCGGCTCGCGGTGTTGGAAGCGAAATTGGGCGGCGCAGGAGCGTCATCCCCGGGATGAGCGCAATGGCGCTCGCGACGGTGGACGCCTTAGACTTCCCACGGATTGAGTAACGCGACGCCGGCACGGTCGAAGTCCGCGACATTGCGGGTGACGACCGTCAGGCCATGAACCAGCGCGGTCGCGGCGATCAAGGCATCGCGTTCCGCGCGTGGATCGGGAATGTGAAGATGCGCGCAACGCCGCGCCACTTCTGTATCGACGGAGAGGATGCGACCCTCGAAGCGGGGCAGGATTTGATCGTCTATCCACGCACGAAGAATGGCGCCTTGCGCCGCGTCCCGGCGCGCGATCTGGAGCGTGCCGAGCTCAAGTTCGAGGATAGAAATGGCCGAGAGAAAAAAGCTCGCGAAGGGAATCCCGCGAGCCCACGTGACGACATTCGAATTCGCCCGCTCCGGCCGTCTCAATTCGGAAACGACATTGGTGTCGAGAAGGAACATCAGAGCGTTTTCGAGCGAAGAAGCAAAGGCTCTAGCCGAGGTCGGTCGGCTTGAAAAGCCCGCCACCGACACGAGGCGGCTCAAAGGCGAATTCACAATCGCCTGGTTGTGCGAGCGCTTCGGCAAGGCTCATATTGCTGCCGGCGAGGCGCTGGTAGTCCTCAATCGTCAGAAGAACATGCGCGGGGCGGCCCCGGTCTGTGATGAAAACCGGCCCGCGGCGGGCCGCCTTCTTGGCGCCACTGGCGTGCTGATTGAATTCACGGCTGGTCAGAGTCGTCACCGCCATCTACGCCTCCAAATCGAGACCCCGACAATCCTTATAATTAAGATTATATGTAGGCACGTATCTACATTCAAGAGGCTGCTAGTTAGAACACGATCCGGAAAAGTGTGAAGCGGTTTTCCCTCGCAACGCCAAAGGCGTTTGCGCGGAGATCATGCTCAAACAAAGAATTAAAGCGATGACGACCATCCAAATCTCATCGCGCTTTAGCCCCCCGGGCTGTGATAGAATAAGCCCTATGGAAAAGCAGGACATCATTGCCAGATTGCGGGAGAACGAAGCGGCCTTGAAGCCGCGCCTGCGGCCCCGCGTCATCGCTGACGCCATCCATGCTTTCTGATACTGATCGCGACACGCTTGAGGACATCCGCGACAACATCATGCGCGTCACGCGCTTCGTGCATGGCCTCGATTTTGCCGCCTTCCTTGAGGATGACAAGACTTTATTTCGCGGCGACGAAGCATCGTCAAGTACACTGCTTCGCGAGATGCCGGAACCTCACCCAGGAAAACATAGGCCCCGTATCGGCAGCGCACCACGCCGCTATCGCAGCGTGTTGCGCAGCATCCGGGGAACGCGTGTCCTATCATCGTCATCGCGAGGAGTGAAACGACGAAGCGATCCAGTTTTTTGTGATTCCTGGATCGCTTCGCTGTTCGCTCGCGATGACGGTGTGGGTTCCCACGATATCTTCGTCATCGCGAGGAGTGAAACGACGAAGCGATCCAGGACTTTCTCGCGACTCTGGATCGCTTCCACCTGCGCGCAAGGGCGCTTCGGCGGACAAGTCGCTTGGCTCGCGATGACGGTGGATGAAGCAATTGCTCTTCACTTGACACGACTTCGCGCGCCGTCCCTGATTTGCCCGTGGTGCCATTGTGTCGCAGGAAAAATCGCTTGCGATGTCGGGCAAATCAGAAGCACATTTCCGCGCATCCTGTGCCCACCACAAGGGGCGTTTGGCCGATCGTCACGAACGTTGGGTGCGGGATGCGGTGGATGCTTGTCATGCGCAAGACGAACGCATGAGCCAAGCGGACGGCGAAGTCGTAGCGTTCTGATACCCCGACGCTGGTATCAAGCAGGCCAAAGGATGCGCAAGCATCATGGCCGGTGACGGAGACAACAAAGCCGGTCTCCGGGGAGACTACGAAGGAAACCGTTAAAACCATCGCGCGGGGAATGCCGGGATCGTTTCGGC
>Ga0070735_10001980_pt1 | contig 18951 bp, 14 predicted proteins | sample Coa_R1_FD_66443 | JGI IMG/M metagenome (GOLD analysis project Ga0070735, IMG submission 66443) | Surface soil microbial communities from Centralia Pennsylvania, which are recovering from an underground coalmine fire - Coalmine... | ecosystem: Environmental > Terrestrial > Soil > Unclassified ... | reverse complement strand
CGCGATCGACTGCATCGCCTCCAGACGGCGAGTTCGAGTGCGGGCTTCATCGAAGGCCAGCAGCAACATCGCAAGAGCTAAAACGAACTCGGCCGTGCTGTATGCGCCGGAGGGGATCGCGTCGGCGAATCCCGGCCAGGAAAGATGCAGGGTAGGCAGGCAAACGGCAATGACCCATGCTGGAAATTCCCAGCGTCCACGGCGGGCTCGAACCAGAGCGACAGCCGCAGTTAGCAGGACAATGCGATAGGCCAATTCCAGGGCCATGCGGACGGGCAGGGAATCGGGCCAGAGCAGCACGCGCGCCCCGGCAAAGCCTACGAGCACGGGCGTGATGACCATCAGGGGCAGGAGCAGGTCGCGTCCGCGCGTATAAAGTAAGACCGCGCCGGCCAGCAGGCCCACAGCGAGGACGAATGTTCCCTGAATGACAACGGCATCGAAGGGCGCGGGAATCCGGCCGGCAAAGAAGCGCTCACCCAGTCCCGATATGACGAGGGCGAGCCATCCCAAAGTCCAAATTTTGAGGTAGTTCTCGCGGAACGAGCGTAAGGCGAGCAGCGAGGCACCGAGCAGAATCAGCAGAGCCAATTCCGCGGCGGAAGGTCTCGGCAGTCCGAGCCTTGCGACCGTGTTCCAGACCGACCAGAGGGATGCGTTCATTGCGGTGACAGACGTAGATCTGCCCTGCTTCTGAATATCACGGCCCGGCAGATTCTCGATGGAGATTCCGGACCTCAATGATTACTTTCGGAATCTCGCGAAAAAGTTACAATCGCCGATAGACTTTCGTGCACACTCCTATGGCTGATCGAATTCTAGTGGTGGACGACGAAGAGCCGATTCGGGAAATCGTCGCTTCCATGCTCGGAACCGCGGGATACCTTTGTAAACAGGCGGGATCTGGGATGGAAGCGCTCGCCGTTCTGACCTCCGGCGAAGAATTCGAACTGATGCTGTCGGACCTGATGATGGCCGATCTCGACGGCATTGGTCTGCTGGAGAGGACGAAGGAAAAATATCCCGACATGCCGGTGGTGATGGTTACCGCGGTGCACGACATTTCGGTGGCCTTGGCGGCCATCCGGAATGGCGCCTACGACTACCTGTTGAAACCTTTCGAGCGCGAGCAACTGCTCAACACGGTGAGCCGCGCGCTGGAAAACCGGCGCCTGAAGGTCGAGAATAGGACCTATCAGACAAATCTGGAATCGCTGGTCAAGGCCCGTACGGAGCAGTTGCAGGCCACGGTGCGGGAGTTGGAACGTTCCTACGACATCACCTTGCAGGCCTTGGGCGATGCGCTCGATTTGAAAGATCGCGAGACTGAAGGACATTCCCGCCGCGTTACGGCTTTCACCATGGCGATTGCGCGTGCGATGGGATTGCCCTCTGAAGCGGTCGCAACGATTGCGCGCGGAGCGTTTCTGCACGACATCGGCAAGATGGCGATTCCGGACCACATTCTGCGCAAGCCGGGGAAACTCGATGCGGACGAGACCCAAATTATGCGCGAGCATTGTTTCAAGGGCTACCAGATCGTGAAGAAGATCCCTTTCCTCGCCGAGGCGTGCGACATCATTTATTCGCACCAGGAGCGGTTTGATGGAACAGGTTATCCCCGTGGTCTGAAGGGCGAGGAGATACCGCTGGGAGCGCGAATCTTTTCTGTCGCCGATACGCTAGACGCAATCACATCGGATCGTCCTTACCGTGCGGCAAGATCGCTCGCCGAGGCGCGCAAAGAAATTCAGGATTGGGCCGGGCGTCAGTTCGATCCGGAAGTAGTGGAAGTCTTCCAGAAGATGCCCGACGAGATTTTTGAAGAGTTACGCCGCGCGATCAGCGCCCAGACTGGACCTCTGGCGTATTCCGCGGGCGCCAAGGATTAATCCTTCCCCGGGGCAAGTCGAAAGGCCGGAGTTCGTACCTCGTTCTCAAAGGCCATACATCGTGAACGTATCGCGATATCCAAAGCTGCTGGCGATCGCTGCTGCCATTCTGATGGCGGTGCTGGCAGGGGCCTGCGCTTTTTTGCCCCGCGGTTTGGTTCTGACGGGCGCCAGCGACGTGATCGGCGGGTTGTTGATGCTGTTCGCCCTGATTGCGTTCGCCGTGAACGGAATGTCGATCCGGGGTCGCATGCGCTGGTTCTGGCTGCTGCAGTCCGCGGGTTGGGCGCTTTGGCTGGCAGATCAGGTCTGCTGGATCATCTACGATCTTTTTTTACAGCGGAAGATGCCGGCGATGTTTCCCGGGGATGCCTTGTTGTTCCTTGCCGGCGCTCCCATGATTGCCGGTCTGCTGCTCAGGCCGCATCGTCAGCCTGAAGAGCGAAGCGCGCGACTCGGCATTCTGGATTTCCTGCTGGTGCTCCTCTGGTGGCTTTACGTCTATATTGCGTTCGTCGTCTGCTGGCAATATGTGTCGCCCAATCTCGACGCCTATAACCGCAACTTCGATTTTCTTAGCGGGGCAGAGACGGTGATCTTTGCGGTGATTCCGTTCATCTTCTGGCTTGAAACTTCCGGAGCATGGAAAAAGTTCTATGCCGCGTTTTGCGGCGCGGTGGTCTTCAACGGAATCGCTTTCTACGTTTTGAATCGGGCGCTCGAGAAGGATCTGTACTTCACAGGAAGCTGGTATGACATTCCCTACAGCGGGTCGTTCGCCGTGTTCATCGTGGTGGCGGTATACGGGCAGAAACTCGTGCCGGGACAGGAGGCTAAAGCGAGCGATTCCTACGCCTGGTGGATGTCGAATCTCGCAATGGTTGCCGTGTTGTCGCTGCCCGTCAGCGCGTTTGTGGCAATGCTTGATTATAACTTGTCGCACGAAGCTGCGAATTTCCGCGTGCTGGTTACTCTTGCGACGATGTTTGTGATGGCGCTGCTGCTCTTCATTCAGCATCGCCGACTGAATTGGGAGTTGCTCCGGACGAATGTGGTTCTGGAAGAAGCGTCGTTGACCGATCCTCTGACGGGAGTCCGCAATCGCCGCTTCTTTTCGGCGACGATCGAAGGAGATGTCATGCAGACGCTCCGGTCGCATGCGGATGGACACGATCCGCACACTCGCGACTTAGTCTTTTATCTGGTGGATGCTGACAACTTCAAAGAAGTCAACGACCGCTACGGCCATGACGTCGGCGACAAGGTATTAATGGAGATGGCGCGCCGCCTGAGTTCTTCGATCCGCCACTCCGATATTCTCGTGCGATGGGGCGGAGAGGAATTCCTCATTGTTTCGCGTTATACCGATCGTGCCGAGGCCGAACTGCTGGCGCAGCGCGTGCTCTCAGCGGTTGCCGATACTCCGTTCCAGGTGAGCGAGTCCGGAGAAACGATCATCCGCACATGTTCCCTTGGATGGGCGGCTTTTCCGTGGTCCCATGAGAATCCACGGGCGGTGTCGTACGAAGAAGTCCTTACGATTGCCGACCGTGCCCTCAGCCACGCCAAGCAGTCGGGAAAGAATCAAGCGGTCGGAATGCAGGCCGCCACGGGTACCTGTCCTGCAATAACCGTTGCGGGATTGCATTCATCTTCCGTGCAGGTTGACTTGCTTGCCGTGGCCGGCCCGCAGCGCCTCTGAACAGTGCAAGGTTCCCAGCATCGACCGTTCCCGATTAAGAGGAATACTCTGTAGATGCAGGTCATTCTTTGCCATCTGGAATCGGCCGGAGGTAAGTATGAAATTGGTAGGCTTTCTTTTCTGCTTTATCCTTCTCGCAACGAGCTTTGCTTTCCCGCAGGATCATCCCAATGTAACGGCGCAGCCGAACACGGTGTATGTCGGCGCGGACGGAAAATTCGAAGCTCCTCCCGACACGGCTGAACTGCAATGCAACATCTCGGTGCAGGACGAGACTTCTCAGGCGGCCTACCAGCGGGCGTCGAAAAATGTGGAGCAAGTGCGGGGCGTGCTCCGGAATAACGGGCTTGATCCAAAAATGGCAACCGTTGGATTTTTCTCGGTGCAGCCTGTTTACGAATGGAAACCGAAGCAGCGCGTCGTAGGATATCGGGTCACCACGGACGTCACGCTCAAGCTGAAGGACTTTTCGAAGGTGGGACCGATTACGCAGCAGCTTGCGGATGCCAGTGTCAGCGAAACACAGAACCTGACTTACATTCTCGAGAATATGGACGACGCGAAGGATCGCGCCGTGCAGGATGCTTACCGGCGAGCGTGGAATTACGCTGACACGATCGCGCGAGCCAGTGGGCGGGTGTTGGGTGAGCTTTCATACGCTTCCGTGGATACATTTGAGAACGCGCCGCGGCCGACCATGGCGCGGATGGGACGTCCAATGGCGGCGATGGCGAATGCGGCACCCGCGCCGACTGAGGAATTCACTCCCCAAACCGTAACGGTTGCCGCGCACGTGAATGCGGTCTTTAACTTGAAGTAAAGCGCGGGTTCAGAGAACCGCAGGCTCCGGATTCGATTCGGGAGGACCGGCCGTCTGCGGATCGACCTGCAAAGTGAGTCCGTCGACCTTTCTCACTACCACGAACTGTCCCTCCGAAAGTGCGGAGGAAGAAACTGCGTCCCAGAGTTCGCCGTGAACCATCACCTTTCCTTTGGGCGATAGAGCCGTCTGCGCGACGCCGGTTTCACCGACGAGTCCCTGTTCTCCCGTGACGACTTTGTTGCGGCGAGCTTTCAGGGCGATCGTCATCAGGAAAGCGGTGATCAGCCCAAACGGGATGCTCACGGCAAGCGAGGTCACGAGACTCACTCGAAGCTGCGGAATGGGCGCATCTACGAGAAGAAGTCCGCCCAGCGTCAGCAGCACGATGCCCCCGATGGTGAGGACTCCATGGCTAGTGAACTTTGCTTCGGCCGCGAACAGGGCAAAGGCCCCCAGAATCAAAGCGAGCGCGGCAAAGCGCACGGGCAGAAGATTCAGAGCGAAGGCCGCGACGAGAATGAAGACCACTCCGATCGTCCCGGGGATGACCGCTCCCGGATGATTGAATTCGATGTACAGTGCCAGCGCTCCGACTACCAGCAGCAGAAAGGCAAGATTCGGATCCATCAGCGTGTCGAGTATGTGTTCCTTTACGGTCAGGTCATAGGGAACGATCGGCTGGCCGACGAGATTCAACGTGGCTGTCTGGCCGTCGAAACGCTTGAAGGGCTTTCCCTCCATCTGGCGAAACAGATCATCCGGGTTCGATGCAACGTAGTCGATGAGATGATTCGTGAGAGCTTCCTGGTCGGTGTAGGACTTCGATTCGCGGACGGCGCTCTCGGCAGCTTCGACATTGCGTCCGCGCTGCGAGGTGAAAGAACGGATGAGTGCGGCGGCATCGTTCTCGATCTTGCGGTTCATCTCATCGTCGGGTTTTACCTGTACCGGACCGATGAATGTAACGGGGTGCGCAGCTCCGGCGGCGGTCCCCGGTGCCATGGCCGCGATGTCGGCAGATTCGAGTATGAAAATTCCTGCAGAGCCGGCATGCCCGCCAGTGGGTGTCACATAGACGATCACCGGAACCGGGGAGCTGGTAATTTTCTTGATGATCTCGCGAGTCGAGGAGACCAGGCCGCCGGGAGTATTCATTTCGATCAGGACTGCCTGCGCATGCGTGCGGTTTGCCTCATCGATGGCCCGGCCAATGTATTCGGCACTGATGGGCTGAATCGTGTCGTCGACAACAACCTTGACGACTTCAGCCGACGCAGCAAACGAGAAGAGCGCGAAGACCATGAAACTAAGAAGAATGTAGCGCGAGATGGCAGGTTTCATAATGTTGCGCACAGACGCAATAGTGAGCGGCCTGTTGCAGCCCACTCAGCTCTGTCTCTATTTTCTACCTATTTCTGCGATGCGGCAGGAGATTCTTCGTTTACCGGCTCGATGGGCAGGGGGCGCTCAGGGGACATCGGTGTCCAACCCGGGAGGTACGTGCTGCCTGTGATCAGTCGTGCTCCGCGCTCGTACGTCACGTACGACCACGCCCACTGGATAAAGACCAGCAGCCGATTGCGGAATCCGATGAGGAAGAAGATATGCACGAACAGCCACGATAGCCAGGCGACGTAGCCAGAGATGTGGATGCGCCCGAACTCCGCGACTGCGGCGGCGCGGCCGATCGTTGCGAGGCTTCCCTTGTCCCAGTAATGAAATGCGGGGCGTTCGAGTAGGCCTCGTGCATCGTGCTCGGGATGCGAGATCCGCGAGCGGTCTAAGTGGTGCTCTACCTCCGACCGAATCAACTTGCCGACGAACTTGCCTTGCTGGATCGCGACCGGTGCCACGCCTGGCAGGAGTTTGCCGTGATCATCTTTCGCGGCCGCGAGATCGCCAATGACAAAAACTTCCGGACGGGCGGCAACACTCAAGTCGGTTTGAACCGGAACTCGTCCCGCGCGGTCCACAGGTACGCCGAGGTTTTTGCCGAGAGGGGAAGCGGCGACGCCCGCGGCCCAAAGGATGACAGTGGCGGGAAGCCGCGTGTTGTCCAGATAGACGGCTCCGGCTTCGACTTGCGTGACCATCGTCGAGGTCCGCACTTCGACTCCGAGATGCCGGAGTTGCTGCTCGGCACTGCGCGACAGGTCTTCAGAATATGTCGGAAGGATTCTTGGTCCGCCTTCCAGTAGAACGATGTGTGTCCGAGCGGGATCGATGGATCGGAATTCGTGCGCGAGGGCGTGGCGGCTGATTTCGGCCAACGTGCCCGCGAGTTCGACGCCGGTGGGGCCTCCTCCAACGACAACGAAGTTGAGCTGCGATTCGGTTTCTCCAGCGGCCGCATCACGTTCGGCCAATTCGAACGCCAGCAGAACACGCCGGCGAATTTCGAGTGCATCTTCAATTGTCTTGAGGCCGGGTGCGAAGGGCTCCCAGTCGTCGTGCCCGAAATAGGAATGACCGGCTCCGGCGGCGACGATCAGGTAGTCGTACATGATTTCGACTTCGGGCGTTTTGACGATGCGATGGTCGACGTCGAATCCCGTCACTTCGGCCATCAGCACTTCGATATTTTTGTACGAACGCAAGATCGACCGGATGGGCGCAGCAATCTCACCGGGCGACAGCCCGGCAGTTGCGACCTGATAGAGCAAAGGCTGAAATGTGTGATAGTTCCTGCGATCGATCAATGTCACATGGACTGGAGCGTTGCCCAAGGCACGCGCCGCCTCCAGGCCGCCGAAACCTGCCCCGACAATTACCACCCGGGGTGCAAGTTGATTCTTCATCTTGCTGATCCTGTCTCCTCTATATAAGATTCACGCGATGGCAGACGGTTCCATAAGTTCTTCTGCTGAGGTTTCGCCGGGAAATCCGGCTCCCGTTTGGGCTCGATGGATTTTGCCTTCGGCCGCCGATCTCATCTTTATTGCGGTACTTACGGTGCTGACCCTCACCGCGCTTTCGGTGCGCCTGCTGGGAGATGCCGGAATTGGATGGCACGTCCGTACCGGGCAACAAATTCTTGCCGCGCGCGCGATTCCGCGAGTCGATCCATTTTCAGCGTCGATGGCCGGTAAGCCCTGGTTCGCCTGGGAATGGCTCTATGACGTCGCGGTGGGTTGGCTCGATCGTGTTGCCGGGCTCAATGGAGTTGTGTGGCTTACCGCATTCGTAATTGCTGCAACGTTTGGGTGGCTGTTTAGACTGCTGGTGATCCGGGGCACAAATTTCTTTTTGGCGTTGTTTCTCACATTGCTGGCGCTTTCGGCCTCTACGATTCACTTTCTCGCCCGTCCGCATGTGTTGAGCTGGCTATTTACACTGGCCTGGTTCTGGATTCTGGATTCAACGGAACGCAACGCGCTGGCGGGAATTCACAGTCACCGCGACCGCGGTTTATGGCTGCTGCCAGTTCTGATGACGTTCTGGGTGAATGTGCACGGCGGGTTCCTGCTCGGCTTTGTGCTGTTGGGAATTTTCTGGCTGTCGGCGTTGTGGAGTTACCTGACTGCGAAAGAATCCCGGCTCGAATCCATCGTGCTCCGCGTCGCCGCCGGAAAACGGCTGCGAAGGCTTACCTGGGTCGGCGTACTTTCGATTCTGGCGAGCCTGGTGAATCCCTATGGAGGGAAGCTCTACGAGCATATTTACGGTTACTTGACTGATAGCTTCCTGATGGATCACATCGACGAATTCCAGTCACCTAACTTTCACGGGATCGCCCAGAAATGCTTTCTGTCTCTTCTTCTCATTGCCCTGGCCGCGCTCGCGGTGCGAGGTCGTCAGCTGCGGCCAAGCAGCATTCTGGTCGCGTTGTTCGCAGTGTATGCGGGGCTCACAGCCTCGCGGAATCTGCCGATCTCAGCGATCTTGCTGTCGATGATCGTCGGGCCGCTGGTTCCGGCAATCGGAATTGGGGATCAATTTGCGGAATCGAAGTCCGCGATTGAGTCCGGATTGAAGCGACACTTATGGCCTGCAATCGCGTCCATTGCGATTTTCGTGATTGCGATTCATGGTGGACGCGTCGGATCCGATCAGATTATGAACGCGCACTTTGGTCCGAAGCGAATGCCGGTCGAGGCGGTGAATTATCTGCAAGCGCAGGATGTCGGTGGACCAGTGCTCGCGCCTGATTATTGGGGCGGATATCTGATTTACCGCCTTTATCCGCAAGCGCGGGTTGTCGTCGATGACCGGCACGATTTCTACGGACCTGAGTTCCTGAAATCGTATGTGCGCATGATTCACGTCGAGCAGGGATGGCAGGACTTCTTGAAACAGCAGCATCCACATTGCGTTCTGCTCCCGCGCGACTCGGCGCTGGCGAATATTCTTCTCAAAACCAGCGGGTGGAAAGTCATCTACACGGATGAACTCTCGATCGTCCTCGTCTGGACTGGGATTCCTGAACTGTACGACGGGGCATGATCTTTCCGGCGAGGCCAGAACGGGAATTGCTCTTTTCCGGTCTGGCCTCACGCTCCAGTCTGGACAGAATTTGCTGAACTGTGGTCAGCGCCGTTAGAGATGGAATGACGCATTTTGGTCGTGGCAAGCATTTCGAGCGAAGCGGGATAGAAGTAACCAGCTGTGCCTCCACGACGGACGGGTGAAGAATTGAGGTATACTTTTCTTCCCCGGTTTGTGTTCGTCCGTCGTCTATGGGTGAGCGATTCACGCTCGATGTTGACTCCTTCCAAAGATTGCTGGCGGCAGCTTGGGTGCTGCAGTGCCAACGCGATCGCAAAACCTCGCCGGACATCGTCGTAGCTGAGACTGGCGTGTTGCTCGGGCGCAAGGTGAACCGCATCCCGGCGAACTTTCCGATTCCTTCCTGCATTTTTGAGGCTGAGACCAAGCAGCGTGTGGACGCGACGTGGCGCCTTCAAGGGAGTGCCAGCCAAGAGCTTCCGACTCCGTTACAGGCCGAGAGTTCTCCCATCGTTGACGTGCCACTACGGCCAAAGTCTCCGGCGTCGGTATCAGTGCAGCCGGAGGTCAGCGGGGCACTCGCATTGGCGTCAGAGCGGCACGACGATGCACAAGTGAACGCAATTCCGTTTCTTCTTGATGAATTAGAAGACAAGAGCGTCTGGGAGAAGGCTGAGCGGACATTGAAAGGCGCGGCTGGAGGAGTACTCCGCACGGTTGCGGCCTGGGCGGCGGTGTTGCGGCCAACTCTGCGCGTGAAGCTGATCATCCGCGGTCGGGCGAGGAACCAACTGGCCCGTTATGCGGCTCCGGTATTTGCGCTGCTGGTTGTGGCCGCGATGCTGATTCCGCAGATCTCAAGCCGTGGGGGATGGTTAAGGTCGGTGAGGGCGGCGGCGCATCTTGCGGGAAAAGCGATGGGGGTCGGAGTGCCGGAGCCGGTATTGGAGACGAGCCACCTGCGGGTGACCGATACAGCGGAATCGGCGGTACTGGATCAGATGAGCCGATATGAAGTGCGAAGCATGCGGCGGGAGGCGGAGTTTGGAGATGAGACGGCCGCACTCACTTTAGGCATGGCGTACGAGACCGGGCGCGGCGTTCCGCAGAACTGCAGAGAAGCAGCGCGTTGGGTGCAACTCGCGGCGGAAGATGGAAATGCGGCCGCGGAGTACAACCTGGGGCTGCGATATCTCAATGGAGATGGGGTCCGCGAGGATCGGGCGGAAGCGAGGAAGTGGATCGAGGCGGCTTCGCAACAGGGGTATACGCGGGCTACGGCGGCCTTGCAAAGTTCTGGGTTCTGAGTCCCGTCAATCGTTTGTGCGCACGAGTCGCGTGCGGGTTGTACCTGCTTAACTCCATTCTTGAGTGTTGATTTAAGTTCTTTCGCTCCTCAGCCATTCTCTTCCGATCAAATAAAAGGATTTGCAACGTGTTGCGATAGCACGAGGGTTGCACGAAATCTGTAGAACTTGTGACAGGGGTCGTGAACAACCGAAACCATCGCGGTGTGTAGAAGCGGCATCAAAATGAGACCATGAAGTATCGACGAAGAATCGCGATTACTGCCCTGTTTTGCGCGATGCTTTGCGTCATTGCATCGGCTGAGGGGCAGGGGCAGCAGCCGGTGAAGATTACGCGCCCGGATGGGAAACGTCACCGGAAACACGGGCGGACGCTTGATTCCGACGAACGGCTGGCGGTACTGGCGGCCGCACTTGATTCGAAGATCCCGCGCTATGCGGAGGGTGACTGTTCGCATCTGGTGCACGCGATTTATGAGCGCGCAGGATTTCCTTATGAGTACGCCGATTCCGACCAGCTATATGATGGAGTTGGCGGATTTGAGCGCGTCTCAAAGCCCGAACCGGGAGATCTGGTAGTGTGGCGCGGGCATGCGGGAATTGTGGTGCGTCCCTCGCGGCACGTGTTTTACAGTTTCTTGCACGCGGGACCGGGAACCGATGACTACGAGAGTCGCTATTGGAGAGGGCGAGGTCAGGCGCGGTTTTACCGTTACGTGAAGAATGCTGCGTGCGCGGGATGCACGCTGGCGCGGAAGACGGAGTGAAACCGCGGGAAGTACCTCAGCCCGATGTCAGTTAGGTTAGACCGGAGTGCGTTCCAGCGTGGTTGGTTCGGCTGGTGGAGTGGAAGTTCGAACCGCAGCCGGAGCCACAACGGGAGCGGCAGACGCAGCAGCATTCGCCGTCGAGGGAGCCAGGACGGGCCGCTTGATCGTGAATCGTTGAATGCGGATCTCGCCGCGCTCGTAGACGGCCAGCAACGCGTTTACGGCTGCGGGATCGAGTCGCTTGCCGGCCAACCCTTTGATGATCTGCAGCGCCTGCTCGGGCGTGTGCGCCTGCTGATATGGGCGGTTGGTGGTGAGCGCGTCGAAAGTGTCGGCGACAGCGATGACGCGGGCCAACATGGGAATCTGATCTCCCTTGAGGCCGTAAGGATATCCGCGGCCGTCGAGGGCTTCGTGGTGCAACTCGATGCCGGGGAGCATTTCGGCAAGCTGGGTGACGGGACGCAGAATGTTGGCACCCTTCGTCGTGTGCGTCTTCATCACTTCGAATTCTTCTTCGGTGAGCGCTCCTGGTTTTTTCAGGATGTGATCTTCGATGCCGATTTTGCCCACGTCGTGGAGCTGGGCTGAAATCTGGAGCGTCTCCATGAAGGTCTGGTCGAACTTCATCTCTTTCGCGATCATCAGGGAATAGCGTGTAACGCGGTCGGAGTGGCCGCGCGTGTAGGGATCTTTTTCGTCGACTGCGCCGGCGAGCATCTGGATGGAACCCATGAACAGCGCGCGATTTTCATCGGCGGCGCGTTTGAGATCTTCGATGAAGCGTTCGAGTTCTTCCGACATGGTGTTGAAAGTTTGAGCGAGCTCTCCGATTTCTGTACGGCTCCACAACTGGACGCGCTGCGAGAAATCTCCGCGGGCGAGGGCTCGGCTGGACTGCGTCAATATGTGCAGCGGATTGGTGATGCGGCGCGCCGCGTAAATGCTGACGAGAATGCTGAGAAGGACCGCTACGAGAGCGAGGAGCCGTCCCATGCGCTGCATATCGTAAACGTCACTGTACGCCTGGCGGGTCGGCTTCTGAACGATGACAGCCCACTCCAGTGAATTGACCGGGCTGTAGGTGCCGAGCATTTCGACGTGGTTCGAGCCGTTTTTGACGTCGAATTCCTTGGTCTCTGAGAAGAGCGCTTTATTGCCCCGATCGACGAAGCTGCGCACGATGTCGAAATTCTTCATCTCCTGGCCGGTGGCGAATTCGGCGCTGGCGGCGGCGACGAGGCGTCCTTGAGAGTCGACGACGTAAGGAGTGAGCCCGCCACCGCTGGCTTCCTGCAGGCGGCGAATCAGGAATTGCAGATCGACGACGGACGCGACCATCCCAAGAAAGCGGTTGCCATATTGCACCGGTGCGCTGACAAGAAAGACGGTGCGGGCATTCTTGCCTTCGCCGACAACCAGAGCTTGACCGTTATAAACGCGTCCGTCGCGAGCGGCCGAGTAGGCGCGCTCAAGTTCACGCTGGAGAAACGCGTCGGGGATGATGTTTCCCGAGAAAATTCCTTTCGCCTCTGAGTTAAGCAGCGTGGCGTAGGCGACGTCGTCAGAAGAGGATACGAAGTTTTCAAGGAGGGCGCGGAGTTCGGGCGCCTCCATGTTCTTATCGCTGATGTCCCCGCCGCTGGAGATCTGGATGGCGGAGGAGAGATTGGCGAGCATCATCCGCTGCGAGCGTTCGTGCTCGGCCAGATCATCGGCTAGCGATCGCGTGATGGTGTTCTGCAGCAATTTTTCGTTGGTCTTCAGGCGGTCGCGGTTGATGGCTTCTACACGTGTCGAGTAGAAGTACATCGGAATAATACTGATGGCCAGCAATATGCCCAGGATGACGTAGAGAATCGGGATGCGGGCGTGATTGGACGTGCTGGCGGACAAGTTTCTCCCTTCACTCGTCGCAGACGCCGAATGCGAAGTGGCGGCAGCTTTCACAGGGTATCTATGAAATTTTATCGGGGAATCGGCGCGGATTGTGCGGAAGACGGGGTGAGAGGGGTTACGAAGGTACCATGCGGGACGGTACGGGTGGCGGCTGTATTGCAGGTCCGCCGCGCGCGGGCAAGTTGCCCGCGCGACAGCCGGCGGAACGCCAGCGCTACTATTGAATCAGCTTTTTCAGGTCGCTCCAGTGGACCAGGATGATGTGGTTCTCTTCCAGAGCCTTTTTGAATTCGGGGCTGGTGATGACGTTGTAATCGCGCTGACGCCAGGCGGATCCGTAGTCTGGATGATCGACGGTGACGGCCTGCATTTCGGCGTCGTCGTGAGCGAGGTGGACGATCAGCTCGGTGAGTCCAGGCTTCAGATTCTTGACGAGATTGAGATAGAAGTCTTCCCAACCGGCGACTGGTACGTTGGGGCTCGCGATCAGAACGGAATCGAGCATGATGTCCTTATCGGTGAAGAGGGCCTTGATGCTGGGCGGAGCTTGGGGACCGATCGTGGCGAGGAACGGGAGCTTGTATTCGTGGGCGACTTTGACGTAAACGGCGGAGAGGTCGGGACGCTCGAAAAGAACTCCCATGTGGCTGTCGACGTGCGTGGGATGGATGCCCATCGCGTAGGCGCGTTGGATCTGGGCGCGGATTTCGCGCTCGGCGTCTTCGGCTTTGATGTGAGCGACGGCGGGCTCGGTTTCGGGCCAGAGATATCCGGAGGGATCGAGAAGACTCGGGACTGTATTTATGGATGAGACGGGGCCCCAGCGGTAAGTTTTCCATTCGCTGGTGAGTGTGAGGTGAAGTCCGAGATCGGCGGCGGGATGAGCCTTGGCGTAGTAGGCAACTTCTGTAAGCCAAGGACAGGGAACCATGATGCTGGCGGAAGTGGCGGCGCCGCGGTCGAGTGCGTCGAAGCTAGCGAGGTCTTCGGAATGGGAGACAGCGAGGTCGTCGGCGTGAATGATCAACAGTTTGGAATCGGCCGGATAGCCGAGGCGTTCGGCGACGGTTTTGGTTTGGGCTGAAGAATAGATTGCGCAGACAACAAGAATAAGAGCGGCGAGATGGCTTCGATGCATAGAAGGCTCCCGGATGAGTTGTTTGAAACGGGCAAGAGTAACACGTACGGGGTCGGTTCGGCGCTGAGCTGGCGCTCACGTCTGGGTTTCACTTTTGCCGGTGCGCGTCATTAGTTCTTGGATCGCATCGCGCGGGGATTTGCCTTCGTGAAGGATGGCGTGCATTTGCTCGGTGATGGGCATCTCGACTTCGCGGGAGCGGGCGAGTCCAACCGCGGCGGTGGTGGTGAAGACTCCTTCGGCGACCATGCCGTGCATTCCGGCGATGATCTCTGGAAGCTTTTTGCCGCGGCCGAGTTCGACGCCGACGCTGCGATTTCGTGAGAGGCCTCCAGTGCAGGTGAGGACGAGGTCGCCGAGTCCGGCAAGTCCAGCCATCGTGTCGGAGCGGCCACCGCAGGCGACCACGAGGCGCGTCATCTCGGCGAGGCCGCGTGTGATGAGGGCGGCGACTGAGTTGTGTCCGAGGCCGAGGCCGTCACAGATTCCGGCTGCGATGGCGATGATGTTCTTCAGCGCGCCGCCGAGTTCCACTCCGACGACGTCGCGATTCGTGTAGACGCGAAAACTCGGATCGCTGAATTCTTTCTGCACTGTGCGCATTAGCGCGGAATCGTGCGAGGCAATGGTGATGGCGGTGGGATCACCGCGGGCGACTTCCTGCGCGAAAGATGGTCCGCTAAGCGCGCAGATCGCCCAAGGGTGTTCGCGGCGGAGCACGGTGGAAATCACTTCGGTCATGCGCAAGAGCGATCCTTCTTCAAGGCCCTTGGTGGCGCTAACGACGAGTGCTTGAGGACTGATCATGGGCCGCATACGCTCGAACAGTGCGCGGCAATGTTGCGAGGGCATGACGCTGATAATGATCTCTGCGCCGTCGAGAACCGAGGCGAGGTCGTTGCTGGCGGAAACGGAATCGGGAATCGGGCGGCCGGGGAGAAACAGTTCATTCACACGACGCTCGGTGATCGAGCGGCACACATCGGTTTCGTGAGCCCAGAGGCGGACGTTGTGACTCCCTTTGCGTCCGAGGACGACGGCCAGGCCCGTGCCCCAGGCTCCGGCTCCGATGATGGCGATCTGGCTCACGCGGTCCTCGAGCGGAAACGGTTTTCGGTGCCGGCGAGCAGGCGCCGGATGTTCTGATGATGCTTCACGATAATGAGAAGTGATGATAGCGCCATGAAAACTAGAGCGCGCCTGGAATTGCCGTATTGATGCAGGATCCAGACGAAAACGGGGAATGCGGCGACGGCGATGATCGAACCGAGGGAGATGTAGCGAAAGAGCAGGACGAGGACAACAAAGATCGCCGCGGAGATCAGTACGGCCTTGGGGGCAATCATAACGAAGGAGCCGAGTCCGGTAGCGACGCCCTTCCCTCCGCGAAATTTCAGCCAGATGGGGAAGAGATGCCCGGCGACGGCGCAGAGGGCGGCGAGGGACATCATCGAGTAAAGATTTCTGTAGCTGGCGTGTTGGCGCGAGAGGGTTGTGGCAACAAAAACGGCGGTGGAACCTTTCAGGGCATCGAGTACGAGCGTCAATACGCCGAGCGCGGGGGATTTGCGGGCGACATTGGTGGCGCCGATGTTGCCGCTGCCGGAGCGGCGGACGTCTTCCCCGCGAAAGATGCGGACGAGAATATAGCCGAATGGGATCGAGCCCAGGAGATAGCTGATGGCGGCGATGAGGAGGACGATGTGCATTTGCTTGTTGACGGCGGCACGGGCAAGTTACCCCTTCGATTTTGCTCAAGGCAGGCTCGCGCGACAGCCGGCGAGACACCGGTCGCTACTTTAAAGGCACGCTACTTTAACGGGAATCTTTCCAGTTTGGTGTACCTCGATCCTTTCGGCGAGAGTTGGCTTTGATATAGAAAAAACTCGCGGGGCGTCATGGTACCAAACTCGGGCGCTGGAAGAGCGGCGAGCTTTTCTTGCAGGTGTTCGAATGCGCGATTTGGCTTGTCATCTCGGCTGCGGCGCGGTGAGCCGGAGGCGCCCGGGCCGCGAGCGAGCGTGAGATGTGGGCTGAAGGCGCGGTCTTCTTTGGGGATGCCGAGTGCGGGCATCTTGTCATCGATCGCGGCGGCTAAGGTTGCGAGTTCCGGGCCGGCTTGCATGCCTATCCAGAATACGCGAGCGGATTTGGCGGTGGGGAAGAAGCCGTATCCCTGAAAACGGATTTCGGATGCGGGAACGGCGATTTGCGACAACGTTTGCTTCAGCAGCGGCATGGCGGACTCGGCCTGTTCTCCGATAAATTTCAGCGTGACGTGAAGCGATTCGGTATGCACCCAGCGAGCGTCGGGCGCGAAGTTGCGCACGCCTTCGACGAAGCGCGCGATGCGCTCGCGGATGACGTCGTCGATATCGAGAGCGAGGAAGAGGCGCATAAAGAAGGGTTGAGCAATGAGCAGTGAGCTATGAGCTAACCCGGTTTTTTACGCTCATTGCTTATAGCTCATAGCTCACTGCTCGTTCACATCAATTTTCTTCTCACCATATCCAGAGCCATGGTGGAGGCGAAGCGGCGAATGCGTTTGCGGTCGCCGGGAAAATTGCGCTGGACGACTTCGGTTCCGGAATCACTGGCCACCGCGTGAAATACGAGGCCGACGGGCTTTTCCGGCGAGCCTCCAGCGGGGCCGGCGACGCCCGTGATGCCCACACCTAGGGTGGATTCGCAGCGGTAGCGGATGCCTTCGGCGAGAGCGGCTGCGACTTCGCGGCTTACCGCGCCATGACGATGAATCATTTCGGAGGGGACACCGGCGAGTTCGGTCTTCAACTGATTCGAATAAACGACGGCTCCGCCGACAAAATATCGCGAGCTGCCGCTGATGGAGGTGATGCGTTCGGCGAGCAATCCACCGGTGCAGGATTCGGCGACGGAGAGAGTGGCATTGCGCATCTGGAGCCAGTAGCCGACGATCTGCTCGAGCGATTCTCCGTTGCGCGAATAGACGGCGTCTTCGAGTTCGTCTTCGACGAGTCCAGCGACTTCATCGGCGCGAGCCTGGGCGGCGTCGATGCTTGGTCCGGAAGACTTGAAGTGGAGTTCGATTTCTCCGGCGCCCGCCAGGATTGTGGTTTCGACATCCGTGTAACGCTTGTATATAGGCGCGACGCGGGCATCGACGGCTGATTCGCCGAGCATCGCCACTTTCAGCGTGCGGGTGAAAAGATAAGACGCGGGAACCTTGGCGCGCAGGCGTTCGCGAACTTCATTTTCGAAGAGCGCTTTCATCTCGTGCGGAGGGCCGGGCAGCAGGACGATGATGTGCTCGCGGCCATCGAACTCTCCGGCGATCCACTGGCCGGAGGCCGTGCCGTTGGGATTGGGCAGGACAGTCGCGCCTTCAATGACGTCGGCCTGCTTGGCGTTGTTCGGGGTCATCTTCCATCCGCGTTCGGCGAAACGGTTTTCGAGGCGAGCGAGGATTTCGGGATCGCGTTGCAGTTTCACGCCGAGCGATTCGGCAACGGCTTCGCGGGTGAGATCGTCTTCGGTGGGTCCGAGGCCTCCGCTGAAGATGACGATGTCGGAGCGGAAGAGCGCATGTTGTGCCGAGGCGACCAAACGTGCGAAATTGTCGCCGACAATGCTTTTGAAGATGACGTCGACGCCGAGAAGATTGAGTTGCTCGGTGAGGTAGAGCGAATTGGTGTCCATGCGGTAGGGAGTGAGGAGTTCGGACCCTATCGCGATGATTTCGGCATTCACGCGATTAAGAGTGTAAATGAAGGGAATGAAAACCGCAGGGTGCGCGGAGTCCGCCCGACTTTCAAAACCGCCTGGGTGGTTCTCGAGTTTTCGATTTCCGGCTGCAAAACAAAGGGTCTCTTCCACTACGCATTGCATTTCGCTTCGCTCAACGCAATGCTCCGGTCGAGATGACAGTGGATTTTATTCTGGCACTAGCGGGAATCCGGCGATGTTCCAGGAGAGATGATGGACGGCATTGCTGGTGGCGAGGATGACGGAGCGGCCGGGGGCGAAGGCGAGTCCGACGAGGCCTTGTCCGGCGACTTCGAGACTGGCTTTCCCGTCGGGCGTGAGCTTGACGATGCCGCGCGTTCCCGCTAGTGAGGCCGCGACGTAAAGATTGCCGTCGATGTCGAACGCCAGTCCCTGCGGGCGGCCGAGTCCTTTATAGAGCGTGGTCACCGTGCCGTTCGGATCTACCTTGTAGATGCGATCGTTCGGACCTGTGACAAACAGATCCCCGTGCGGGCCGAATGCCAGATGGTACGCCGAGACGCTGAGTTCAAGCGTGGCGAAGACGAATGTCTGCTGGTCGCGCGAGATTTTGAAGATCGTGCCGTTGCGGTCGCCGACGTACAGGCTCTGCTCGCGATCGAAAGCGATGCCGGTGGCAATTCCGAGACCCTCGGAAAAGGTCGACACATTTCCCGCTGGGGAAACGCGATAGACGGCGCCGTCGAAGCGTGAGGAGACATACATCTGTCCTTCGCGATCGAAGGCAATGGAGGTCGCGTTCATCATTTCGGAGACAAAGGGCTTGACCGTGTAGTTGGTGTCGATCTTGAAAATCGCGACGGGAACTTTTTGTCCGCGCGAGCCGGAGAAGGTGACATAAATGTTGCCCTCGGCGTCGACGGCGGGATTCGTCACGGGATGAAGATTCTCAGCAATCAGGACGGCGACGTTGACGGTCTGGGCATTACTGATGCTGCCGTTTGTGGCAACGACGACCGGGCCGGAGGTCGCGCCTTCGGGAACGCGCGTGACCAGGAATCCGTCAGAGCTGACGACAATTGGTCCTTCGAATTCGCCGAACTTCACTTTGGGACGCTGCAGTTCGGGTGGGCGCAGTCCGGAGCCCAGGATGCGGATTTCGCCTCCGGTGAGAGCACATGCGGGGGCGACGGACTCAATGTGCGGTCCGCCGTTTACGTTTTTTCTGCCGAGGATGCGGTCGGAAAATCCCATGAAGAAAGTACCGAA
>Ga0070735_10001979_pt1 | contig 18953 bp, 59 predicted proteins | sample Coa_R1_FD_66443 | JGI IMG/M metagenome (GOLD analysis project Ga0070735, IMG submission 66443) | Surface soil microbial communities from Centralia Pennsylvania, which are recovering from an underground coalmine fire - Coalmine... | ecosystem: Environmental > Terrestrial > Soil > Unclassified ... | reverse complement strand
AGCATAGCCAAGGTCTCAAGACCAACCTTTACGCCATAAACGATACCCACAGCAAGCACCAAATAGAATGAGCCTGGAGGTGTAGTGATTGTAAATTTATGATCTTTCATGGCAGCTACTCACATCGACCAAGAGCTTTCCATCGACCGTTTGGGCTGAGCAAATAACCTCATGTTTATCATTAGCATGGAAGTGATCAGCGGAATTAGGATCTGAATTTGTTTCTGTAGCAGGTTGAACTCCTGGCTTATACCCATCAGGATACATCTTATCAAACTGTTCTCCTGTTAGTTCTGACAGACCATGCTTATGCCGCTCAGCATTTACTTCGGATATCCCAACCAATCGTGCAAACTGAGGGATAGCAATAGCAGCCAAGATACCAATGATACAGACAATGATCATCAATTCAATTAAGGTGATACCTTTTTTATTCATTAGAGTACAATAATGGAAAAGAAGAAAATTGTCTCCAGCAATAAGAATGCTGCGAGACTTACAAGCTTCTCTCCATTGGTTAGGTTATCAGACATCAGAATTGAAATGATCACGTAGCCAAAGAAACCCATTACAATACAGGTAAGCAATTTACAGACAATTCCTATCATAGACGTTCTCCTAGTTCATCAGCTAATCCCTGAGCATCCTCCAACTCATCGTGCAATCTTGCATTCTCCGCTCGTAGATCTTCAATGATCTTGTAAAGCTTTGCATTGGATTCTTCCAGGTTCTTATAGCGCAACTGCATCACATCAAACTCACCCTTCAATTGGGTAGGAGTTTTCTTATCTGGATCTGCTGCCAGCACTGGAACAGGTGTACCATCAGCAATATGCCAAACATTCACCGTTTTCTTGGTGAGTGGTGAGACATCACGACGAATAACAAAGAGAAGACCTTTCTTGGTGAGTCTGGAAATTGTGGTGTGGATGGAATTGCTTCTTGAAGTTTCACCATACTTCTCTTCATACAAGGGGAACACATCTTCAGCTTTCAGTTCTTTGTGGGCCTCGTAGATACTCAAAACTCGTTCCTCAATGACCTGTTCAGTAGCCATTAGATTGCCTCCTCTGATTGGATGATTGCACTTTCGATTTCAAGCTGTAAAGGCTCAGACAAACCATCTTCTGCTTCTCTATTAACCTGACGTAGCAAACGCACTAATGTTTGGTTCAGAGCGATCACTTCTTTCTTTGTTGCCATTTGAGCCTCCCTTATATCTTTAGTATACATGAAATAGGTAACAAAGTCAAGGCTTTTCTTTTAGAAAGGGGAATAGCCAGTTCACTAAACATCCTGCTCCGACGGCCTTCTACCGCAACACATCCCCGTATCCTTGTCCAACTTGTTCTCGCTCGATGCAAACCATGAAAGAAGAGAGCACCCCAAGAACAATAACCTATACGCAACTAAGAGATTGCGTATAGCCTTTACGCAATTACTTCTCGCTGCTGCCGCTATTCTTCAGGTTCAACAACGCCCCTGAATTACCACCAAGCACTGTCTCTGGGAGCACACCATTCCATTTCTCAATGGCTTTGGTGAATGCTTCGATCTGACGCAGAGCAATCAGGTTAGGGGTAATGACTTCACGTTGCAACTGTAAGGATTCTGCTTCGGCACGAGCCTGGGCAACCTTTTGATCAGCTTCAACTTTAATACGCTGAAGATCCTGCTGAGACTTTAACACCTGCTGTTGGGCAACCTGCTTTGCTTCAATGGCCTCTGAGTAGTCTTTGCTGAACTCGAAGTTAGTAATGTAAACGCCATCAACAGTGACATCAGCTTTAGCCAACGTTCCTGCCAATGCAGTTTCGATCTTAGCTTTTACTTCTTCGCGCTTCGTGATAAGCTCTTCGGCTGGATACTGAGCCATCACTGCTTTGACTGTTTCATTAACCGCTGGATGAATGACGTTCTCCACAATATCTGCTCCGTATTGCTGGAACAGCTTTGGGGTAACATCGGGGGTGACATGGAAGTTCACGGCAAGCTTCGTCTGAACATTCTGCAAGTCTTTTGAAGCTGCAGTTGTGTCATACTCAGTCTTTTGAACCTGCACTGTGATGAAGTTTGCTGTCTGGATGTAAGGGGCTTTGAAGTGGAATCCTTCCCCTAGGGGTGTCATCTGTACACCTGATACTGAGCTATAAATAACCGCACGTTGACCTGCAGGTACGATTACATAGCTTCCAAATACGAGACCCAGTAATAGAAGAGATGCAATCCCTCCCGCTACGAGCCCTACTATTAGTCCTGGTTTCATTGTATTACTTCTCCTTATCTCTTCTGTTTGATTCTTAATGGGCTGGTTCCCATCAAGTGCTTTTCTTGTCTTCTTCTTTTGGCTCATCTTTTGGTTTCTCCTTCATAAATCGGATTGATCTACGATAGGCTGATTCTAAAAGAGCTATCCCTTCATTGATCTGTTTTAAACCCCAACGAACACTATTAGCCCCATCACTAAGCCCTTCGGTATCATTAGGGCAAGTAAAATCTAATCCTGCTCTGAATCGATTGTCAGCTTCTTTACTATCATCTTTTCCATCTTCCATGAAAGCATCATACTCAAGTTCCAAGAGGTTCCGCAATCTTTTGATTTCCTGGATACGCTTACTTAGAGTTTTGATTTCCATTACACGTTTCTCTCACGATTAGGATCAGCCAAGTATTCTTTCTCATACTTCACCTCAGCAATAAGCCTAATCAAAGCATCTTCTAAATCTTGAGGTGTTACCTTCAGGTGCTTCGCCAATCGCTTAATCATCTCATCCCCCTCAACCTTCTGTGTGCCGCATGGATCATATGCCATATTTGGACCCCACAATCATCAAGTCTTCTGGGGCTTTACCATAGCAGCCATCATTCTTGCAGACCAATAAAAGCTCAGTTTTCTTTTTACCAGTCTTTGTATCAAACGTGCCTGTATAGCATCTCACTTTGGTTAATGAGCCCCCACACAAGCCGCAGAACTTATCTCCTGGTTCACCTTTATAATAACTAATTCGACTCATTATAGATACCCCTCGTATTTAATTTCACCAAAGGAAGCTTCAAATCCTTTGGAGTAATACCCATTGTGGCAATTGTACAGATGCAGATAAAGATCTGGCTTACCTGGGGCAACCATCTTAAATCTTACTAAGCTACCTTCATCATCCCCCAAACTAAGACCATCATCAGCATCTTCATCATCTTTACGCTTTGTGCCATCGAAATAGGTTGTATCGAATTCATAATCAGGGAAGTTCACATTACCAGTAAAGTCATGCTTACCTTCACCCAACTCCTGATCCAGCTTCTCAACACTAACAAACCAACCCCCATGAGCACAGCAATCATCGGAGGTATCAAACCCCACAAGATTGTTCTTATCATCAACCGCATTCATCTTGCTGCCATCTAGAAAGATCTTGATCATTTCTTAAGCCTCTTCCAAAAGAAATCTACAATCTGAGTAATTCGTTCGTGACAGATACATCCACAGTCTCTATGGTCTTTTCGATTGATATGTTCTTCATCACTCAGGCAGCAAGCACAATCAAAACATGCTGTTGGATCTTCAGTACCGTCCCAACAGAACAACCAACGCCTTGTCATTGTGGGTTTCTCTTTGAATCTGGCATCAAAGCCATATCCAAGCCATTTATTAAAACGTTTTCTAAGCTGTTGTTTTGTCATTGAATTGTTCCCCAGGTATCCAATGCAAAGCTAACACATTGGCATCCCACACATCTAATCTGTTCAACTTGAATAGTCTGCTGGTCCATTCCCATTATTGGGATATGTTTTGACTGCTCATGTCCACACAAGCAATATCCAATATTGTTATTAAGCGGCCACTCATTCGCCATCGAAAGGATCTCCTCCATTCATCAAGTACACAATACCCAGGATCACGACCGCTGAGTAGATAATCATGATAGCCATTAGTTTATGCTTCGGCTAATCACGATTAAGCCTGACCCTTTGCCGCCAAGCTTTACGTTCTGAATCTTTTTCATATTAGGAAAATTGAACTTCGTTGTACGTCCAATCTTTGCCAAATCCTGGCAAGCCTTCTTAGCTCCTTCACCTGTCAGAGCAAACTTACTGAATGTGCTCGTCTTGGTATCCAGAACGTTCCAGACAGTTCCTAAATCACCTTGAGGCAGCACTATGAATCGTTTCTTCATCGGCCTATACTCAATCCCTTCCCATCTTTTATATGGGTACTTGATAAATGATAGAACACACAATTGCTGCATTTATAAACTCGTAATGGAATTTTAAATTGAAACTCACGTAAAACTCCTGCAGAAATAGCTGCTTGTTCTGTACGAAAACATCTTTTACGAGCACAGTTACTTATGGCGTGTAAGATCATTGGGCTACACTCGCTGACTGGTTGCAACTGCAACCTGGGATACCAGCATCACATAAGCTGCCTTCAGTAGCTAAGCCTGTCACAGCGAAAGACTTGGGAGCTTTGGGTTTCTTAATTGGACGAATTGCTTTAAACCAACTAGGAGGACCCCACCAAGATTTGGTATAGAAGGTTCCATCTTTCTTATTCACTCGCTCAAGTACCCAAATCTCAGTATTAGCCCATCTCTCACCTTTGTAGACTTCTGAGATTGTAACCACAGGTTTCTTTTTGTAGTGAGTACAGATAACTCGTTGACCTTTACGGAATTTAGATTGGGCCATTGCCTTTATACCTCTCTGGATTTTGTTTTCGCATAAAGATAAATGCATTATGCACTGTCCATTCATGTTCATAAAACATGTGTTTACCAAACAACTGAAAGCTTTTAAATTCAGAATAGCAACTGCCGCCACTGACTGTCCTACATTCAGGACAAACTATTCTAATTGGCTGAAGCTTAGTAGCCATCATTCTCTCCCTTTGCAGTAGTGTCTTGACCATTCACGTTTGGTCTTGAAATGACTGAGACAACCTAAGCACCACCACTTAATCATCTAGATCTCCAGTTCTCTAATAAATTTTAAAGCGTCATGTGCGACTTTATAGGTACACTCAGGATGATGGACGACTGATTGACAGGGGCCAAAGTCGCAGCCCAAACAATCCTCTTTGTTGTTATCGGTATAGGACTCATCGATCAGTTCCAAGGTATTGATAGCTTTAACTAAAGCTGTCTTCAACAGCATAGCTTCTCTGCCAGCCTTGGTCTTAGGATTTCCATAGTGAATATCTTTAATCCACTGCCATTTACTTGCCATGTTGTCTTATCCTCTCAATAACTTCAGCGAAGACCGCGCAGCTTTTACTACTATGTTCATGCCAGCACTTACCGCAACAGTCATTGTACTGACAGAATCTATTGGTGAATGGAGCATCAGGGTTATTCAAAAACGGTGATTGGCCCCTGCAGCTCATAGACTGTATCCGTATTCTGTAATATGATTATGAGTAAATCTCCACGTCATATTTATTTTGGTATTTACCTTCACAAAAGCAGCGAAGATAATCCAAAGCACGATCACTGCCAAATAGAAATAGCTTTCTGGTTTCATTTCTTTCCTCTGTAGACTCGAATTTTACCCTTCATCTTAATAATTGTCACATCACAACAGCTCTTGTAATGTTTCTTTGCCAAAGGGAATATTACATCCACCTGACAAAAGCCACAGAGATCCTTGATGCCAAACTTCTTCCTCATTGCTTCCCACCATAAAGTATAACACCAATTACCAAAGAAATCAAGAGGGCAATTCCAGCACTGAATAATTGAGTACCCCAATCAATGTGGTTCATGATACCTTCTCGAAGTTCGCTTTAAAGAAGTCACAGTTACAATCCCAGACTCTTTTGGTGCTAACATAGAACCTAGCCCAGATACCATCTGAGGATACCTTATCGGCCACAATCCTGACCCGCAGCCCTACGGTGCTATTCTTCTGCCACTCGGAGCCATACATATAGGTCTGAGCATAAGGCAGGGGAAGATAGCGATCCTTCAGCCAGCCAATCTTATATGTCAGTTTTTTCATCCCCATGACTCCACCATATCCTTTGCCTCTTTCAAACCAATCTTATTTACTTCACGAACCTTTTTAATAGTTTGAACAAAGTTATTGGTCTGAGTGCTACGACCTCCCGCAGCATGATAGTCCAAGCGAATCTGTCTGTAAGGATCTGCAAAAGCCACATCAACACTATCCCCAAGCAACTCATGCTCTTTGGTCAACAACCCAATAAGTGTAGTGCGATTAGCCTGACTGATCGTGCGGAACTCTTTCAAGGCAACGTGCATTGCTTCTAAGTCTTTCAGATTATCAGCCATGGTTATTTACCTCCCCTTATAGTATTGACGCGCCTTCTTTTTTCAGATTTTGAATCGCTTTCAGGTAAGCTGCCTCATTAGCATAAGAAAGCATTCTGTTTGATCCATAGATAGAGCCTTCCATTTTCTTAGCTGCAGTCTTGGAAAGCTGACCTTCACAAACATAATACGTTCCCAATTGTGGGTTGTATCTTTCTTTGATCCAGAATAGCTTTATTCGAGTAGCCATTATTGGAACTCCACGGATGAAATAGGACTCACACAGAAAGCGTAAACCCAAATAGTACCATGACCATTTACTGGACGAACCTTGAGCATGAAAGCTTTAGTACCTGCAGCAATTGCCAACACCTCAACTTCTCTGCTTAAATCAGTAGAGAATGAAACTAAACCTCCACCAATAACTTCAATGCTTTTATTCAGAATACCTCTAATGGGAATTCCAGCAACTGTAGCTGGTGTGCCGCCCTTATAATGACTGCCAACATGGATACCATTGATCTCCCGATAATGGGTTTTCTTAACCTTTTCTTTTCTGGGCTTATTATTTGCCCATCGTGCTAGATCATTGTAATAACTCATAGTGTGTTCCTCCCTACATTAAGTATACATCAAGTAGATAACAATTTCAAGGGTTTTCTTTTTCTATGTCTCTGATTTTTTCTTTGCTCACTTCGTGTTGCCCATCTAATATTTCCAGGTTCATAGTTTCCATCATTATCTATGCGATCAATTGAATATTTACTAGAAGGTCTTCGACCAATGGAACTCAAAAGATAATCTCTAAAAGTTTCATACTTCTCCCAACCTAGGAATATCGTAATACCTCGTCCACCATAGTCATCATAAGCTGGATCAGTTTTAACTAAGCAACGACTTTTCATTCTAGCCCATACGCGATATTCAGGAGTTTCTTTTCCTGGTCTAGCTTCCCCATGGCACGTATAGGGTTTACCGTGATATGTAGTACGATCATTATGCCGTTCTGCTCTTAATTTAGAACTATAAATGCAGTGACCACAAAATACACTTTTGCCTCTACGAATTGAATCCAGCCTTACAACTCTCACAACACCACAATCACAACGGCATCTCGCAAGAGGTTTTCGATTACTAATATTTATTGCTGCAATAGGAAGTTCTATTGTCCAAGCCATAAGTAAGTATACCAAGAGTAACTAGTCTTGTCAATGGGCCTTAAGACCCAAAGGGGTAATCGGGGGGAATCGAACCCGCCATACACTGCTTCACAGGCAGCGGCCTTACCATTAGGCAACGACTACCCCATTGAGTCCTAGCGGCCTACAACTGCCCAGATGACCTGCTTCTTATCCTTCTTTGCAGCCGTGATTCGATGATATCCATCAATCACACGGTATTTACCATCTGAATAAAGCATCAGTCCTGACACAGGCTTTTCATTTATCCTATATTTATCAACCTGTTCTTCATTAAGGTTAGCAGCATGGTGCTTAGCTCCAAGCTCTACATTAGCTAAGGCAACACGCTCCAGGGTCCACGTCTTATCTTTCAGCGTAGGCAAAACAAAGCCATACTCCACATTCAGGGCGGTTTCCACAACCTGATTATCTGTAGCCCCATTCAACGATAACAGAATGTTTGCAAGCGTCTCAGCCACTTGAGGCTTGATCTTGACTGACTCAATCTCTTCTCCGTAATAGCCGCCTTCGACTTCTATATCCCAGCTATCAGGATCATGTAGAGGCTTGAAATGCTGCAGGATTCGTTCTACACAATATTGGACCAGGAGACTTTCAGGGGCAATCTCCGCAGCCAACTTATCTACTGGAACCTCATTGACTTTGGCATTGTCAATGGTGCCACAGCGACAGATACCTTCATCATCACAGCCATCAGTGTAACAATCCCCGTTGTTTTCAGAGTCTACATCAACGTGATATTTCAAATCATCAAACAGAATATCGGTCTTGACCTTATTAGTCATGGTAGCTCTCCCCATCTGAATTTAACTGCATTGGTTTCTGCAGCCCAGCCGACACGAACATACGATGAGTACGTTCAGGATCATCAGCCAACTTGAACGTGTACTCTTTCGCACACTTCATAGAACAGAAGTCTGTCTGATAAGCTCTGACAAACTTCCCACCGCATTCCTTACACTTGATCGTGATATACATTGTTAACTCCTCCCTTTCATTTCCTTTTTAGTTCGTCTCGCTGGACGTGCTGAGTGTACAGGACCAACTCGTAAATAAGCTTGATGAATTGCATCTGACTCATCAACAGCTTTTACTCGAATCACATCTCTATCTTCACCACGACCATACGACACATAAAAAACTCTTTCCTTTGCCATATCACACCTCAATAAGACAGCTCACCAATCCAACGCTGCCTATTTTTCTCCTTGGGTACAAATACCCCAAAGTCAAACTCCAACTGCTTCTTAGTGACCTCGGATACAAAGTGCATAGTAGATCACGTAAAACCAACCAAACACTCCATGCCAAAAAGCCCACCAGATTGAATGGTTAACAGACCAGGAGATGATAACCGCTACAATATTACCAATCCCAATGCTACAACTTGATGTTGAACATTTATCGCTCATGACTTATGACCCCCCAATGTTTTTATTGCATCAGCAATTGCTGCCACTTCATCATCCCCATACCCAGCCACTAAACCCTGAAGCTTCCCATCTTTGTCAACGGCCTTAGCATGGATGACATACTTACCCCAGCTAACAATGGGTGAGGGACCTGAGAATGTAAGCTTGTATCCCAACGCTTCCAGTGCTTCCATCTTATTTCTCTACAAACACATGGAACACGAGCGTTCCCAGTGCCGTCTTCGAGACATAGAAGGTGTTGATGAATTTGTAGATCTTCAGCAAGCCATCAGGCAAATCTTCACCCGTTGCCGCCACAACATAGTTGCGTTCAACAACCTTTTCCCTGGGATTAACCAAGGCATAAATGACAGGCAAGCGTAAGCCTTCATCAAACCCCGCGCTTAAGACTTCAGCACTCTTGGGCAGCGATACAGTTCCTCGACCTTGTTCCAGCGTGTACTTATAAACTACTTTCTTATTTTCCATTTCGTTCTCCTTTAGAATCCATCATCAGCTAAAAAATCATTCAAGTGGTGAGCCCTAACAATTTCTGACACTGGAGCCTTCTCACTGCCACGGAATGAAACACCTTTGGGCAACTGCAACAGCGTATCCCAATCGCCAGTGTTAGCATGTTCAATAGCTTCTTTGCATACAGGCAACATGCTCAAAGGCACTGGAGGGTAATGATTGCTCTGCAGGTGCCAGCTTAATGCCTGATCCAAACTCAGTCTATCTTTCATCTCTTGCACTTGTAAGTGTCCCATATTAATAAGCCCCCTTATCTACAACAATACCAGTAGGAAAAAGAAACTTAACAGCTTCAAGTGCCCGTTCATCTCTTCCACCAACGTGCCATGCATAGCGGCCTGTAGGTGTCACTTCATTTTTGTAATCATAGATTGTGAACACTGCACCATAACTTGTTTTGAAAGCCCATTCAACTGTAGTCTTGTCACCATGAAACACATGGGGCTCACCCAGTTCTTCAACCAACTCTTTAAAGGTAATCGTTAGATAACCCTGGAAGCTGGTGCCGTTGTAATCTTCTGTCTTGTCATAGTGGAACATGTTTGCTACCTCCCTTGTTTTATTTCCTACAAAACAAGTATATCATACTTATTTACTCGTGTCAAGGGCAAAGATTGAGCGAAGTTCCATTAGCAACTTGCCAAGAGTATTCTGGCCGCTTCCATTACAGATACCCCAATAGGTATCTCCCCAATCGTTTCTTTCAACCAGGAGGGCATCTCCAGTACTCAGTAACAGTTCCTTAAATCCTATCTGCTGGAATTTAAGAAATAGCAACTCTCGCATGACATAGACCTTAGCGATATCCCAATCATCTCTAAGCTTTACAGTTCGGCCCAGCCGCTTAGCTGCTCCTGCTGTGATTCCCAAGAATAATCTACGCTCTGCTAAACTCATTGATTTAGCAGCTTGAAATGCATGTTCCACAGAAGGGAACTCAATACCCTGATACTCAATCTCTACAGGATAGAAATTGCTTAAGAAAGCGTATTGATCTTTAAAGCTTTCAATTGGTTGATTCATCTGATTTCTGGGCCTTTGCTTCCAGTTCTTGCTTCTCTATCTTCATTGCCTCGATATGAGCCACGATCTTGTTAATCTTTGTTAAGATCTCATCGGGTTGGCATTTAAGCATCTTGGCTATAGTTTCTGTCTGTTCTTCCACGTACCTAAAGTTCTCCAGTTCCTTTCTAGTATCTATTGAAAGGGGCTGAGGCTCTGGCAGCTTAATGGGATTCAACCAAGCGGCCAATTTGTTAACCAACTTTTTCAGCATATAATCTCCTCTCACCTACTTGCCATTGGTGTTCCTGGGCCTTTAGCTTTTCGGACAGATAAGCGATTACCCGTTCTCTGTGTTTAAGCTTGCGTTCCAATAATTTGATCTGTTCTGTTTTGTTCAACCGTTTCTTTTTCATTGTCTTCTTTCTCCTTTACCAACATTTCTAAATAGCTGAGATTGTCTGGTTCGTAATCGTGCATCGGTCTTGGTCTATTGCCTTTTCCCAGCTTCTGCATTTGACTCCAATCATCATGACAACCCCAGCACATAGATTTACCTTGAATGGAACCATGCCTGGATTCTAAGTGCCCACAAGAGCAATGGTATTTACTTTCCTGTCTTCGCAAGTTCATCCTTCAGTTCCTTCACGGCTTGCTTGTATTCAAGCAGCCTTAGATTATCCACCTTCATGTCTTCGGTTGGGACCTCCAACTGAGTAACCCAATACTCTAGTATCTTTATTTTAACATCTAAAGGGAGATCTGTCAAGTGTACAATTAGACCCAAAAACTTATTATCCTCTACTAGATTGCTCACTTAATGCCTCCAAATAGCTTAGATTATCAGCTTTGTACTGCTGACATAAACAAGTCTGCAGACCTGCAGGTGTTTGCTTATTGTAAAAACAATTGGTCCCTGTCAGATGCATGTGAATGGTGTGGCCGCAAAGACAGAATACCTCAGTGGTGCTGCTCATTTAATCTCTCCAAGAATACCAGATTATCACGTCTAAATAGTCTGCACTTACATGCTGCATCAGCACCCCATACAGTTTCACCCCATCTGTTCATTTCATTCCATTCACATTGTAAATAAGCATGGATAACATTTGTCGGTCCACCTATATTTGTCCACTGCTTAAAATGAAATCCTGCATCATGCCCACAGAGACATGGCTCATAATCACTCTTTTCCAACTAAGCTCTCCAAGTATCGCAAGTTATCGGGTACAAAGCTAACGCACACATGACAAGGCATTAAATTTATACAGTTCCATGAACATGTAAAACAATATCCTTTGGGCACCCAATTATTTTTATATGTCACATGGTCTTTAACATGATCTCTTTTTGGATGACCACATTTACAAGGAAAATTAATGTTCATCGAATGCCTTACGTAAACAAGTATCGCAACGACCCATACCAAGCTGTTCAACTCCATGGGGTTTCCACCAGCATCTTACTGGCTTACCACAATCAGGACAAGGATGGTAATGGTTTTTTCGTTTCACCTTTCGTTTCATAATTGTTTCATCCTTTCCTTATCTTTCCACTCTAACAGTTCCAGGTTGTTTCTCATGAATGGATGATCAGGAAATGGATCACCTAGCTTTATATCATTGTGAGACCAATCAGACTTATGACACTGAATACAATACCAAATAGGCTCACTCATGTCAATAGGCTTCCAAGTCATACCATCAAAGACCATAAGAATCTGGATAGTCTTATCATAGAAAAGCTGCCCTGTCGCTGGATTAACGACTGACGCTGCTGGATCAATACCAATGAGGGTCCTATTCATTGTGCTCTGCTTCATTGACCTTCATCTCCAGAAACTCCAAGTTATCCATCAAGACAAATCTGTTGCATTCTACTTTGCTTAGCTTCTCATTAGCTTTGGTATACTTCAATGGGTCCGTATGATCCCAGGTATCCAGGATGTAGTGAATGTGATTCTCATAGGGTTGCTTGCATGTTCTACAATACTTACTGCTTGTGCTCATTCTCTTTATCCTTCCGCTCTAGGTATCTCAAGTTATCCATCTTGAAGTCATGCCAATAAGGTTTATCAGGATCACCCAGTAGAAAACAATCACAGCACATTGGACTGGTCTTCCCACCTGCCTGAACATGACGATTGACATCATGCTCACAGATACACAAAAGCGTTATTGGTTGATCTGATCCAGCCATTCTAAGAACTCCAGGTTATCCAATGGCGTGTAGCAATCGCATGGACATTGCCCATACTCACTGTACCTGCACCAAGTAAAGAATCCCAACTCAAGCTGCTTATGATCTTCCTTGGCATGATAGCAATTACAAGGTATAGTAGGTATATGGTCTGCCTTCTTCGGTGCTTTGCACCCGTTCTAAAAATATTAGGTTATCCATTCTATAGCCATTACATGGGCAACGAGTAAAATTCATTCCATCATGATCTACACAGTGACTCAATGGATCAGTTGGACGAGGTTCATAATGCATCCATCTCTTATGTCCACATAAACAAGGAACACTATCAAGCAATCGTTTACGCTTTGTATCCTGGTCTAGCTTGTAATCCTTATAGATACGATAGCCAATACAGCCAAAGAGAAACGAATATCCTATGAGCATTGCAATCGCACTAAACATTGGCTCTCGCTACAGCTATCTCTTCAAGCATCCAAAGGGTATCGATCTTAAACTTCTCACACTTGCATTGGCTGACATTGCATTCAAAGTATTCCATAGGGATATGCAGCCCCCAATCCTCATCAGCGTACCAAGAATGCATCAGAGCTTGGTGCTGACACTCACATAGCTCCATGCCTCGTGCTATCTTAAAATAATTGTACTCTTTCTCAGGCATCAGACTTACGCTCCAAGAATCGAAGGTTATCTAGTTTGAATACCTCACAGAAACAAACCTCACGATTAAAATTGGTATAGCCATAAGGATCTTGTGGAGATTTCCAACCACACTTCTGATACTTCTTCACGACCTTGATAAGCTCGATAGCCTTATCCCTGGGTATCACATGCTCACTGACCTCATCATCGTGAAAGGCAGCAATGTGACCACAAGTGCAATAATCTTCCAGTTCAATTTCCATCATCAGACAACTCATCGTAAATCCTGGTTCGGACATTGTTCACCCACACCAGAGTAACCAATGCCCATAGAATAGGCAACAGCATCACCGCAATGATAATCAAAGCGGTTGAAATGATCAAAGCGATAGGCAGGGATATAATCCCAATCAGAGTGTGCTTGCTATAGGTAATGAACCTATTTAGCTTTGGTACAGGTACAGACGGCTGAGGTACTACCATTTAGCATAATCCTTCTCGCTCGGCCCACAACGCTTCGGCCTTAAAGAAACTATTCTCATCAAACTTATACTGAGTGATACCACCGCCACTGAAAAGAATTGGCTCAATCTCCATAGCCAAAGTGTTCAGAGTATTGTAGACCTCTTGCCCTTCAGCAAAAGTATACCATGGATCTTCATCAATTGCAAGGGTGATAGTTTTCTTTTCCGTCTTTGCTACAGAAGCATCTGGTCCCTCACCCAATAAGATATTAATCTCTTCCCTGACTATATCAATACGTACTCCCAGGTTTTCCATAACTTGAGCTGCAATACCTTCCTCTTCACGAATCAAGCCCAGCAATAAATGCTCAGTGCCTACATGACTATGGCCCAGGTTCACAGCTTCTTCAACAGCGAACTCTAAGACCTTCTTAGCTCGTGGTGTAAAAGGAATGTTACCTAGTAGAGTTACATTATCCCCTTGACCTACAATCTTTTCAATCTCCTGCCTGACCATACGTAAATCTACACCAAGGTTACTTAGTACCTGGGCAGCTACACCTTCACCAATAGCGATCATACCAAGCAGAATATGTTCTGTCCCAACATAATCATGGTTGAGTCTTTTAGCTTCTTCTTCAGCTACCAGGATTACTCTTTGTGCGCGTTCAGTAAATCTATTTGACATTGTTATCTCCTTTATTTGGCATCGTAACAAGCTGCTTGCACTGTTGATTTAAATATAACCTCGACCTTCACTATCCCACATTGCTTTACACAGGGAGCAAATTCTTTTATTGCTTCAATAGAAGGATAAATTGTACTGCCGCTATGGGCAGCACCCAGCTCATGATCAAAGTCTGTCATGCACATATAACCGATGGTGCCTTTTCTTTTAGCCATAGTTATTTACTCCTCTTCTTCTTTCTCTTTAGCAGCTCAGATGGTCTAATAGCTCGGTCCTGGTCCACTGCTGCCTTGATTAAGAAAGCTTCCCGACGTTTAAGTTCTGGCATCTTGGCAAGCTGAGCTTCCACATATCCTAGACGTTCCAATACACCATGCAATACTTCGATTAATTGTTTGTCTGATTTATCACACATTTTCCGCTCCTTTTACCCATTTTTCAATCTCTTTCCTAATTTCAGGATGATCCTTCTCTTGAATTTTAGCCAATAGCTTTTTAAATAACTTCTGCTCCATATCTTTTATTTTATCTTGCCATGTGACTTTGAATAATACCCGCTGAAACCAATTAGGAGGATTGACAAACCAGGATTCAGATGGATAGCCCTTACCGTTGTATTGGACTTTCATCCACATACGATCACCATGCTCCTCATCCCATTTAAGCAGCACCTCGTAATCTTTAAATTTCTTTTCACCCTTAATCTCAGGCATTGTTACTTTCTCCTTAGTGTTGCAGCACAAATAAAACTATTTTTTCAACGCACCAATCAAATAGATTAATTAGAATCTTCATTGAATAATCCCAGCCTATACAAATGAATAACTATCAAGACAGCCGATGTTAATCCACTTGTTGCAGATACACTGAAATAGAAAATCGCCAGTGCAATCTGACTCTGAGTGATAGCCGCTTGCCAACGCATAGCAGCAAACCAAGCGAGGAATGCCAGCCCTATTGGTACAGCAATTACTAGGTGAGTCTTTAGCCAGCTTGTTACATCCTTCGTATCAATCGTCATTGTTATCTTCTCCTTTATTTTGGCAATGGTAAGTGGCAACAAAAGATCCAGCAATACCATTGATCGTGGTGCCTATTATATGTGGTGCTTGTATGGCAACAGCAAGTACAGTTCTTATCTTGGTACACTGGATATTACCACCTGACCAAATGAATAGACCTTATGACAAGTCTTACAAAGTACCCCAGCGCAATCAAATAAAACTTCTAATCTCCTATGACCTTTGGGACACTTCATTCTACCTCCGTGAAGTCATACTGGATAGCCAAAGACCCCCAAATACCAAAGAAACCATACGGATAGTGTCCTGTAGTCACTCCAGGGAATTTAGCCTTATCTAGCCAAACCAACGGCCCTATGTGCCATTTTACCAGCTCTCTGCCATAAACTCTCATAGTTATCTTGTACACTCCTTCAAAGTAACCAACCTTGCCTTCAAACGTCCTAGCATTTTCCTACCTGTATGAGTAAATAAGCATTAGAATTGATATTTACTATTCTTATCTTGTACAATACCTGGACATGTACATGTACAAACAAGGACCTATCCTGTACAGTTGTACACCTGAATTAGGGGTTATCTTGTACACAACCTGTACAGTGTACAGCTTACCCTCCGCAGCCTGTATCCTCGTTCTCAATGAACTCTGTACCACAATCGCCACAGATAAAGATGCTTGTACCCTGGTAGCATCTGTTAAACTGGACTGCCTTGTGTATAATGCAGCCGACCTCTGATACTACCATGTTGGACTCCTTTTCTAATACCTTAGCCTCTAGGAATCTAAGGTTATCTTGTTCATACAGTATGCAATCACAACCGTACTCTAAGCTTTGTCTTCTAAATAAAGCTGTTACCATATCAATTACCAATGGGGGCAGGGGTAATGTCATGCCTGTCAGTTTAGACCAATCTACCAAGTGGTGCTCTTTGGGGGAGCCACACTTGCATATATCAGTGGTGCCCACGAGTAATACCTAATCGCTTTAGCAATTTACAATAACACTTGGCATCTGGGTTACGCCTACCATAGTTACTTACTTGGACAAACTCTCCATCCCCAACCATGGAGTAAAGCCTATTGTGGGCCATATCATCTAGCCCTAATAGGATCTCTATCTCCAGGTCTGTGTAAGTTCTATTCTTGTTGCTGCCCATCTTCGTCATCAAAGTCTTCGGTATCAAGCTGGTACTCAATATGTTCAATCCGTTCCTGTAAGCCCCGCTCTAGCCCACGCAGTTCTGATTGCTCAAGCTGGTTAGCATCCAGTTCCATCTGCAGGGATTCTAATTCCTCTTGTAATGCTGCTGCTTTATTCTGGATCTTTGTTTTAGCCATTGATTATTCCTTTGGAGCTAAGGGATTCTTAACTATTTCAACAGTGCGCTGCTTAAATAATACTGCTGCTACCCATTCAATTACTAAAGCCTGGAACCATGTAATGACTGGCAGGGTAGGAAATAGCTTTACCAATACCAAATCCCATCCCCATTTTACAATAGCCCAATCTGTAAAGAATAGCATTAATCCATAAAGTATAAATCCTATTGCCCTTTCAACTTTATTTAGATCGCTCATTGTTATCTTCTCCTTTGTAAGTAAACTGCAGGGGATACATTCCCTTTTTGTCTTTTCTGAAATTAATCATTGGACCCAAATGCTCATAGGTACGAATATCGAACGACTGATAATCATACTTACTTACTATCAGGTTAAATAAATCAGGGTGTGGCCTGAGTGTATCTGTGTTCCAGTTCATTACATCTGTCCCTGGATCAAAGAATACCCCATGAGCGTACTCTGTCATGCCTCTACCTCAGCCAGCGCAACCTTCACCCGTTTAAAGGTGTAGCCTCTCTTGCGTTTAACAAATTCAGTAGCTGCTTTCTTGGTGAAGAAAGAAGCAATAAATCCACCACGAGGACCAACCACATGCCATGCCGTAAACATCCCATCTTGTACTGGTCCGTAGACCTTGTATTTCTTTTCCATCGTATCTCCCATTAAGTATTCTCGTTAAGTGTCTGCCCTGTCCGATCTATCGTGAGTGCGTAGACACGGACTGGACCTTTATATTTGTTGGTCTTGGTAGGCCCATCATCTCCCACCGTTAAATTGTAGAGTCTGTCCCGCTCTTTATCTGAATCGCAAACAATGAAAGCATGACCATCAGAAATTGCTTGCATAACATTTTTCTGATCCCAATTTAAATAGGGAACAGCCTTAAGTAAATCGGTATAAGATATTGAACTATCAAATGAGGTAGGGAAAGACAGGAATAGAACGGGTTTCTTCTTAGCTTTAGCGAGGGCACAAGCTGCTGAGATCTGGTCAAATACTTTCATGATTGCTGTTCCTTTTTACCTTTGCCGCAAATGCAGCGGCCATAGAAATAAAGCTCTTCACACTCTGCAACATGGGTACAGCTCTTACACACGGAACATCTCTTATTTGGATTAACGTTTGAATTACCTGAACAACAACAGCCGCAAGATCCCTCTTCTTCAAATACAATGTACTCTGGCTCTTCGGAAACCTGCTGCTTCTTGACCTTCTTCTTTGGAGGTTTGACAACAGCTATTGTCTCTCCATCAGGTTTAATGACTTCAAATTTCATGCTGCCAACACTTGCTTACGATACATGGACCGCAACAGTAGATCTGGGCATGGACTCACGACTTCACGCAGGAACCTGCCATAAGCTGTATCCTTCAGACGTTCCCAGTTAAAGGAATCCCACAGATACCCAGCGGCCTCATGAGCACATTCACGAGTATCGGCTGAACCATTAGCGATATTGCGTACCAAGTTCTGCCAATCTTGATCATCACGCACCATGTTGCCCTCCCGCTTTTTTCTCTTCGTCGCTAATCTCTAAGGCCACTTCAGCCGCTATCTGCAGACCCTGGGACAGTTCCCCCATGATCTTATAGAGCCCTACCCAACCTTCATGCTTGTAAGCTGCACGAATGCCCCTACGCAGGTCAATCTCATCTTCAAGGCTAATGAATGGGTTATTCATATCATTCCCCAAAGATCTTCTTACGCAGTTCTTCAGTAGACTTTGCGCTGCCGCCATGATCTGGGTGTGACCAAATAGTGACCTGCCTGAAAGCATCACTCACATAATCTACAACATAAGCCTGGAATGCATCCCCACTACCACGAGGAGGATCATCCATCAGATGACGGCCAGAAGTAGATGTAAGCCATACAGCCGTTCCACGATCACCAAGACCCGTTGCTTTAAGAGCAATCTCAACTACACGATCTCTAGCCTTAGAACGACCCTCAGAGCCGATGTAGCCGCAGGGATGACCACTTGAGACATATCTATGGAAATCCTCATTCCAAGCTACATTGTCTGAAAATCCTCCTTGAAACTTGAAGATTTCAGCCTTCACTTCAGGAGCTAAAGAACCTTCGTAATATCTCTTATAGTCCATTTTAATAGCCCTCCTGAAAGCTCAGCCAACCCGTTGATTTAGTGTTATTCCAATGAACTTCACGATCACCAG
>Ga0070735_10001977_pt1 | contig 18960 bp, 23 predicted proteins | sample Coa_R1_FD_66443 | JGI IMG/M metagenome (GOLD analysis project Ga0070735, IMG submission 66443) | Surface soil microbial communities from Centralia Pennsylvania, which are recovering from an underground coalmine fire - Coalmine... | ecosystem: Environmental > Terrestrial > Soil > Unclassified ... | reverse complement strand
CAGCAGGGCGAGATCGGTTTCGAGTTCGGTGTGGCGGGGCATACCAGTCGGCGGCCATCGGTGGTGGACAGGATCACGTCGAGCATCTGAATCGAGCCCAGCTTTTCCAGCACGGCGCGCGGCGTCAGCCCCCGCGCATACTGGCCGACACGATGCTTCAGCGTCACGATCAGGCAGTAGGCGAGAAATGCGACCAGGATGTGGGCGTCCACCCGATGTTCCAGTTGATGGTAAATGGGACGAATGCCGAGATCGCTCTTCCGGCACTTGAATGCAGCTTCGACCTGCGTGAGCTGCAGGTAGCGATCCCACAACACCGGCGGGTCCTCTGCCACCAGATTGGTGCGCAGCAAGTAATGGCCGTCGCGCTGTTCGGCTTCTTTGAGCCGCGCCTTGTCGAGCACGAAAGCGAAGCTCGGGCGCGTGATTTCGTGACTGGCGGGCGGCAGGTTGATCTTCACGAAACCGAACGCACGGCCCGCTTCCGTTTTGGCGGCTCCCAAGCGCATCAGTAACTGGTCACGTTTCGGACGACTCCGGCGCATCGCGCGCAACTTCCGCAGCAGCCGCGCCAGTTTCTTCCGCCGGATGGCGATCTCTTTGGCCTGCCGCCCTTCGCTCTTCGCCAACACGTTTAGCTCGCCGTCCTGGCTGAACAGCTTGACTTCCACCGACTCACGCACTTTCTGCCACGGCAGATCCAGCCACTGCTTTTCGTACTTCGTCACCCGCGCCTTCGGCGGGCCCACCAGATAAAACATCTCGCACGCCGGAGCGCGCATCTCCTGAAGAATCGCTTCCGTCGGGATGCCGTGATCCATCAGCCATACACGGCGTGCATTGCCGTACAGGCCCTCGATCTTATCCAGAAGCCCGCGCAGCGTGGTTTTATCCGAAGTGTTGCCGTCCATTAGCTCATAAACCAGCGGAAAACCTTCCGGCGTGATCACCAGCGCTACCACTATCTGCTTGCAGTCCGGTCTGACATCGCGGCTGTAGCCACGTTTGGCTTTCGGATTCAGTTCCGCTTCGCCTTCGACATACGTGCTTGTCAGATCCTAGAGCAGCACGTCGAAGGAGACATCGAACAGGCTCTTCCAGCGCTCCTGCAGGTGTGCGAACAGTTCCTCCCGGTGTTCGAGCACCCGGTCGAGACAGCGGTAGAGACGGTCTTTCTCCGCCACCTCGAAATCGCTTCCCAGCAACACGTCCATCGCGCTGTGGTCAAACCACTCATGGTGCAGATGAAACTCGCTGCCGGGCTCGATCAGGCGGTTCACGACCAGCAACTGCAGCACGTGCGCCCAACTCACCTTATCGCGCCCCCGCGGCAGTTTCCGCTCCCAGAACCTGTCTTGCTCCAGTTGCCGCCACACCTCGCAGCCCAGCCAGCAGTTGCCGTAAGGCCGCGCGCGCCGCAACTGCATCTCGTTCAGCTTCACCTGCACGCTGTCCAGGGCGTCCGCGGGCACAGGCCGGTCTTCCGGAAACAGACTCAATGTGGTTGGCCGCTGTTGCCGTTCGCCAAACACCTCCAGCGTTTTGCGCCACGCCGCCTGGTGGCTGCCGTTGATCTCGCCCAGATACAGAACCCGCCGCTGCACCACCTTGCCGGATTGCACACGGCGGCTTTCTTCTACGCTGTAATACCGGTGCTCCTTGCCATCCTTCAGGCGTGCGTGGCAGCGCAGAAACATGCTCTATGACAGCAGAATGCCAGAAATCCCGCCTTTTTCATAGAGGGTAGGTCGGCACTAGAAGCCATTCAGAAAATGTTTTATTGATCCGGAAGGGCTTGCCGACGGCGAAGACCCGAATTTAGTCCCAATCCGACACGAAGTGAAAAAGTCGGGCTTAGGGGGGCTTAGGGAAGAACATCGCTATAAGAAACGGGCTTGAACGGTGGTGGTACACGGCCAAGCCCTCACCTCTAACGTGGATGGCGCGTCATGGCTAAATCGACTTTACGTAAACGTGTTGGGGGCCGCAAGCCCAAGGATCTTACCGGGCAGCGTTTCGGCCTGCTGGAAGGGATAAGGCTTTTCTGCCGCGACAGGCACGGGAATGCCCATTGGCTCTTCAGGTGTGATTGCCAATCGCAGAAAATCATTCATCTCGGAAACGTCACGTCTGGACATACAACGAGTTGCGGGTGCTTACGGCGTGAAGCGCTGCGTGTGAGTAAGACAAAGCATGGGATGGCTCGAAGCCGATTGGACGTCATTTTGAACGCAATGCTCGCCAGATGTCACAACCCTAACCACGAGAACTATAGGTATTACGGTGCTAGGGGAATTACGGTATGCGTGGCATGGCGCAGAAATCGATCAGCGTTTTTCGGCTGGGCGCTCGCAAATGGCTATCAAGATGGACTCCAGATCGACACGAAAAATAAGCATCGAGGCTACGCTCCTGGGAACTGCCGATGGGCCACTCGTCGGCAGCAGCAAAGGAACAAGACAAACAACAGAAGAATTAGATTTATGAGACAGGTAAAGGCGGTCGCAGAGTGGGCTGAAATCTCTGGCATTCCTCGATCAGCTATCGGGAGGAGATTGGACCGCGGATGGAGCGTTCGGGAGACGCCCGTCGCTCCTCCTCTTGGAACAGATAAAATAGCTGCATCGCAAGAGCGAGTTCGCAAACGCGCCTGAAGGAGCAAATATCCGGACTCGGCACTCCCTTGGAGGAGTAAGAAAACAGAGGAACCGATGGATCGGCCTCTGGAATGTGGACGGCAAGAAGAGAAGCAAGGGCATCGGCTTCGTCAAGGAGATGACCAAGAGCGAGGCGCGCGAAGCAGTCGCCAAGATCGTCGAAGCGGAACGCGCCAAGCGGGAAAGCAATCGGGTATGGCAATTCGGGAGTTCGTCGAGCATGTCTACTTTCCGTACTACAGCCGGAGTGGAAGCACTCGACGCGCGACAACAACATAAACCGACTTTCTGTTCATCTCGTTCCGCCATTCGGCGGTCGGCAGCTCGGCACTCTCAAGCGGGACGAGTTGCAGGACCTGCTGGACCTGAAGGCGAAGCGGAGGAATTGTCATTCTCGGTCGTCGATCATCTGCGGTGGGACCCGAAGCAGATTTTCGACGTGGCGGTTGCCGAAGGCCATATCCGGCTCAACCCGGCCTTGCTGCTCTTCACGCCAAAAGAAGCAAAGGAGCCCGTGCGGCGGGCAATGACCATCAAGGAGGTGCAGCTATGCTTCAGCGCTCTCGATCAACGGGAGCGCCTGATCGCGAAACTCGCGACACTAGCCGGAATGCGTCCGGGAGAAATCTTCGCGTTGAAATGGGGAGGGCTGGCGGCAACGCACGCCGAAATCCGGCAGCGCGTTTATCGGAACCGGATCGACACGCCGAAGACGGACAATTCCTACTGGAAGGCGGCTCTCTCGGAGGGCGTGCTGCCGGAGATCGAGAACTGGAAGTTGCGTTCGGTTTCAACCCGCGATGCCTGGGTGTTTCCTTCGGAGCGGATGACGCCGATGGCCAAGGACAATTGCTGGCGACGCATCATGCACCCGGCGTTGGAGAAGGTCGGCCTCGGCTGGGCGAACTTCCTCGTGATGCGGCGCACGCATTCCTCGCTGATGAAGGAACTCAAGGCTGATCCAAAGCTGGTCGCCGATCAGCTCGAGCATACGGTCGATGTGAATTTGAACGTCTATACGCAGTCGCCAGTCGTAAGCCGGCTGGTGATCGTGAATCAGCTGGAAAATCTGCTGGTTCAGTAGACAGCGTTCAAACGGTGTTCGGAATGAAGCGGGTTTCCGGAAGTTGTAGAAAAGATGGAGCGGGAGACGGGGTTCGAACCCGCGACGTCCAGCTTGGGAAGACGGCTGTAAATTGGAAACAAAGAACATTGCGTTTCCGTGCACCTCGTTCTGGCGATAGAGATTAGCCTGTTTTCACCCTGCGCCTCCGCGCAGAACTTAACGGAGCACAAACGGAGCACAGTGCCGCCGCCCAGCTTATCTAGCGCCTGTGTCTTTCCAGAGCCGTGGTTCAATGCTAACGTCCCATCTCATAGAACAACCCGAACGGATTGCTGGATGGCCTATCGGAGGGCAGCTTTTCTCTGGGATCGTTACCGTGTACCGGTTGCGTTTATCGTTAGCCCGTTGATTCCTGGAGTCGTGTTCGCACTTTTTGTACTTTTAAATCGTGGCGGGTGGAGGGATTTTTTGTTCTTTGTGGAGTTGGCCGCGTTGATGGGATATCCAATTGCGTTTGTGATCGGCGTACCAATCTACCTTCTGCTGAAACGATTAACTTTGGTCCGGCTGATCACTTTCCTGATCGCCGGTTCGGTACTTGGCCTCTTGTCCGTTGTCGGAGTCCTTACGATCTTCTTTCCCCTTCAATCTTGGGCCTATCCGTCATTCTTGTTAGGCAGCGTAATGGGTAGCGTCGCCACAGTTTCATTCTGGCTCATCGCTCGTCCGGATAGAGATGTTGAAGCGATTTCGGCTGATCACGCCGCCAGGATGTCCTCGCCCGAGTGATAGCGCCTCAGCTGCTCGACCTGATCGGGCGTTAGCCAGTCGCGCGTGACCGGCCGTCCCGGCCTTTCGGAAAACAGGATGTTGGGCTCGACCCCTTCATACATGCCGAGATTGGGGCGCTGGACACAGTAGCCCAGCATGTCCTGCAATTCCTTGCCGAAATGCTTCGCAATCTCGGGCGGAGCGGCAAAATACTGGTTTTCGGATTGACGGAGCCAGCCCAGACAGTAGCTGATAGCAATGCCCGTCCGCGGACGGTCGCTGCGGTTAGCGCCGCCGGCATGGATGAGCGAGCCGAGATAGAGAAGAACTTCGCCGGGGCGCATTTCAGCCTGGGTGATTTCATGATCCGCGGGCATGCGGTCCTGCTCCCATTTATGGCTGCCGGGCACGACGAATCGCTTCATCGTGAACTGCTGCCTCTATTTTGCTTCATATTGAAGGCCTCCCGTTTTGGACTTTTGTCCCGAGGGTCGAAGTTCTGTCTCGCTTGCCCTGGTGTTATAGAGGTTAGATTCTGTGTTAAGTAGTGTTACGCCCTCACCGATCTCTGGTAACCCCCTGCCTGCCTTTATGGATTTTTGCGCTTCGGTACCTGTAACCACGAACTTGTGCACCTGAAACCACGAATGCGGGAACCCGAAACCCCGAAGTCCTGCACCTGAAACCACGAATCTCTTGCATGGTACCTAAAAGCACGAATCTCTTGACGCGGTACCTAAAACCACGAATATGGCTCAATGGCACCTGAAACCACGAATCCGGACGAACACCTCCTTCCCGCCAAACACGGCCAGGGTGATCTGTTCATCTGCGACGTGGCGGACGCGGCACTCAAAGATCTGATTCCACAAATGGAGCATCCTTTCTACTCCCTTTCAAAAAAACCGGATACGGCGATTCGCAAATATGAGCACAACGGGAACTGGCTTGAGATCGTTCCAAGCGTCAAAGGCCTTGCGACCATCTACGACAAGGACGTCCTGATCTACTGCATCTCGCAGATCATGGAAAAGCTGAAGCGCAACGAGAAAGTCAGCCAGCGCGTGAAGATTACGAGCTACGACTTGCTCGTGTTTACGAATCGCGGCACTTCGGGCCGCGATTACGATGCCCTCTGCGAGGCGATCGACCGTCTGGCCGGCACGCGCATTACGACCAATATCCGCACGGGCGATGAAGAACAGCGCGACAGCTTTGGTCTTATCGATGCAGCCTCGATCCGCCGCAAGCATGGGCTCGACGGCCGCTTGCTATGGGTCGAGATCAAGCTCTCCGACTGGGTTTTCAATGCCATTCGGGGACAAGAAGTGCTGACACTGCACCGGGACTATTTCCGCCTCGGCAAGCCGCTGGAACGCCGCATCTACGAGCTAGCCCGGAAGCATTGCGGCCGGCAGAGCACCTGGCAAATCTCACTTGAGATCCTCCTCAAGAAATCGGGCTCGCAAAGCTCGATGAAGCGATTTCGGCAGCACGTCAAAGAGATCGCGTCGCATGACCATCTCCCTGATTACCGGCTGGTCTTCGATGAAAAGCAGGACATGATTGCCTTCTTCAATCGCGACAATAACTGGGTCGAAAGACCCCTGCCCTCGGACGACGAGACTTTGCCGGCCTTGGCTACGGAGACCTATGAGGAGGCCCGCAATGCAGCGCCGGGCTACGACGTCTATGGACTTGAAAGCGAATGGAGAGAGTGGTGGGCCAATTCAGGGAAGCCAAAGCTCCACGATCCGGGGGCGGCGTTTATCGGCTTCTGCCGGAGCCGTCACAAGCGCGCTCCAATCCAACGGAGAGGCGACCACGAGCATGACCAACCCCCTCCCCGGCGTCGAAAATCCAAAACGCATTAAACGCGCACTGATGCGTTTTAGAAAATTCTCGCGGGAGACCCCGCTCCGCGCGGCATCACCCCTTTCCCTGCGAATCCTGAGTGCCATAGCGTCGAAGTTAACCATCAACCACATCCTTCGGAGGCCTCGAACCGCTTGAAAATCGGATTCCCGATTGGCTTCGGATAGCTTTCTGAAGCCAACAGGATATCCGATGGAAGCCTACTGGAATTCCGATTGGCTTCGGATAGCTTTCGGTATTCCATTGGAATGCCTTCTAGCTTCAGTCGGTCGTCTGGCTTCCATCGGAATTCCGTTGGATATCGGAAGGCTTTCTGATATCTTTCCGGCTCGTCAAAACCTCTCCTGATTCGCCCCGACTGGTGAACTCATGCCCACAATCGCTTTCGTCTCTCCGAAAGGAGGCGCCGGAAAAACGACCTCAGCCTTTTTGCTGGCGACGGCGCTTGCCAAGCTTCAGCCGGTAACGGTGGTCGATGCCGATCCCAATCATCCGATTCAGACCTGGGCAAACGGTGGCAACGCACCGCCGGGCATGAACATCGTCTCGAACGTCGATGAGGACACGATCATCGAGCGCATCGAGGACGCGGCAGAGAGGACGCCCTTCGTCGTGGTCGACCTCGAGGGCACAGCCTCGAAGATCGTTCTTTATGCCATTTCTCAAGCGGATCTCGTCATCATCCCGACGCAAGGCTCACAGCTCGATGCCAATGAAGCGAGCAGGGCAATCCGGGTTGTGCTGCAGAGTCAGAAAATGACGAAAACTGAAACGCCCTATGCGGTTCTCTTGACGCGGACCAGTCCGTCCATTCGCAGCCGGACACAATCGCATATTCAAAACAGCCTGAGAGGGGCGGGTATTCCTGTCTTTGAGACGGAGCTCAACGAGCGTGATGCCTTCCGCGCCATATTCTCTTTTCAGCAGACGCTGGATGGTTTGAATCCGAACGAGGTCGGCAATTTGGACAAAGCCAAGAACAACGTTTGGGACTTTGTCACGGAAGTCGTGCAGAGGTTGAAAGCAATCCAGGAACAGAAATCCGAAAACACATCGAACGTCGCAGGTGCCGCATGAATGAACGCACTAATCCCTTTGCACAAATCGGCGAAACGGTGAGTTTCTCGACGAAGCCGAAGCAGCAAAAGCCCGTGCCTGAGGCAGTGATCGAAACGATTGCAACGCAGAATAACTTTCCAAGCCGGCAGGCACCAAAAGCGCCAGCGACGCCGCGCCGCAAAGCGCGCGTTTACCGCACGGGACGAAATGTTCAATTCAACGCCAAGGTCAGTCAGGATACAAACCAAAGAATTTATAAGGGCGTAGAAGAAAGGGGCCTTGTCCTAGGCGAGTTGATCAAGCAAAGCCTTGATGCGCTTGATGCGCTCGATCCACTTAAGAAGATCGCGGATCGCCGGGGTGTGTCCTTAAAGGACGTTGTGACTGAATGCGTCGAGCAGTTGGAAAGGACGGGGCAGGGGCGTTGACAGAGGGCTCATTTGTTTAGGCCTCGATGCCCGGCCTTGCGGTGACCTTCTTCCGTTGCTGCCTCACGAAAATATCGGAGAACAAAAGTGCGCACGGCGCGTGACAAGGTGACGTCAGGTTTTCTCTTAACGGCCGCTAGAGAGCAAATCTCGCCGGCTGACATCTTTTCGCGCCGGGCGATTTCCTTCAGGGCTTCATAGGTCTCGTCATCGAGCTCAACGATGATTTCAGTGTGTTTGGTGACGCGAACGATGCGCCTCCGGAAACCGTCACTTGGTATTGGCCGTGGTTTCCGTTTTCGCGTCAGCATGGGATCACCATCACACGGCTTGAGAAACGAGTAGGGTACCCGCAGCGGGCGGAGAGAGCAGGGGGGCGACATCGCGGCTAGGGTTTAGCCATTCCTTGTACTGCCCGCGTTGCAGGATCACCGGCTGCCGATCGTGATAGGCCTGGACGTCGGGTCCCGCCGGCATCGTGACGAGCGCGAAGCTCTCGATCTCGCCGTCTGTGGTTGTCGCGCGTTCCCAGATGCCGGCGAAACAAAACCAGTCGGCATCCTTCATGCGGAAGGACCATTTCGTTTTCTGTCCCTTCGGCCCCGTCCATTCATAAAACTGATCGGCGGGAACGAGGCATCGCTGCGATGCCGCCGGGCCTTTGAAATAGCGGTTGGTCAGGAGCGTCTCGCTCCGCGCATTCGTCATCAGAAGCGTCCACTCCTTGATGCTCTTCGTGTGATAGCGGGGAATGAGGCCCCACCTCAGCTCGCGCAATTCGAGACCACCCGGAACGGGCCTGAGTATCGGCACGCGGTCCGTCGGGCGGATGTTGTCGCGCGGTTCCAGATTGGGCGCGGCGCTCGGGTCGGGCGATACCAGAGGGATGCCGAGATCGCGGAGGATCTCAACATAGGCGCGATACGAGATCTGGTTCGAATAGCGGTTGCACACGGGTTCGGAACTATATCCACAACAATTTGGAACAACAAACTTGACTCCTTGTTCTTGTTTTGTTCTTATCGCGGCTCCGGAGATTTTGGAGTCATGCGGAAGGCGGAAACCATTGAACGGATGTATCTCGACTTTGACGGTTTCTTTGCGTCCGTCATGCAGCAAGCCATGCCGCGGCTGCGGGGACAACCGGTTGGCGTCATCCCGTTTGAAACCTCGGCCGCGAATTCGACCATCGTGATTGCGTGTTCGAAGGAAGCCAAGGCCGCCGGCTGCAAGAATGTCATGCCCGTGCCCGAAGCGCGGAAACTTTGCCCGGACCTTCAGCTCGTCATGCAACGGCCGGATCTATTCCGCCGCGCGCATAACACCCTGCTGAACGAGATCACCTGCGAAATTCCGATTGAGACGGTGAAGTCGATCGATGAGCTTGCCTGCAAGCTGGACAAGGCGACGATTGCCGAGCCGCGAGCATTGGCGACGCGGATCAAAGACCGCATCCGCAAAAACGTCGGCGACCAGATCACGTGCTCGATGGGCTTTGCCGCCAATCGTCTGCTGGCAAAGATCGCCTGCAAGGTGGACAAGCCCAATGGCATTACGGTCTGGCATCCCAAGGACATGCCGGAACCGCTCTTCGCCTTGCCGCTCTCCGATATTCCCGGCGTCGGTTCACGCATGGAGAGGCGGCTCAGCCTCGCCAATATCCATACGATCCGCGATCTCTACCACACGCAACCGAAGCATATGCGGGCACTGTGGGGCAATGTGAACGGCGAGCGGATGTGGTACGCGCTGCACGGCTACGACATTTACGCTATGCCGACTTCGCGCGGGATGTTCGGGCATGGAAGGGTCTTGCCTCCAGGTTGGCGCGACGCTGCCCATGCTCAAGCCTGCGCTCGACTGCTGCTCACCAAAGCGGCGCGGCGCATGCGGCGGGACGGCTATTACGCCGGCGGGCTCCACCTCTGGCTCGACATGCGGCATGGCGGTTGGTATGGCCAGCAAGAATTGCATAGCGTGCAGGACGATCAGGCCTGTCTCTCCGCCCTGAACAGCCTCTGGGCGCGAGCCAAAGCGGAAATCAGGCCCCGTTCCGAAATCATCCGGGTCGGCGTCACGCTTTACGATTTGTCGCCTGCGACGGAACGGCAGCTTGATCTCTTTCTGCATGACAATGAAGAGCGGCAAAAATGCGAAACCATCACAAATACCATTGACCGGTTGAACCGGAAATTCGGGAAGAGGGTGGTGACGATCGGCGAATGGGCACCGCCTCCGGGCGGCTATGCAGGCGCCAAGATCGCGTACAACCGCATCCCTTCGGCGGAGGACTTCTGGTGACCTGGCTGGAAGACACGAACCTGCGGGATTTGGACGATAGCGTTCTGATCCAAGCCACGTGCCTGCGCTGTCTGCATGTATGGCTTCAAAGCCCCGTGCAGCTTCTGATCAAGGTCGATCACCGGGACGTTCACATGGATGAGGTGGCAAAGAATTTGGCTTGTCCCGGGTGGAAATGCCGGCATATCGGGGCGCGGCTGACATTAATCAGTAACGAGGACACAAGCGGCTTCGTTGGAGGGATGCCGTAAGGCGGTAGCAGTTGCAATCTGGAATGATATCGGGTCTGTTGTGGCAGCAGTCTACTTACAGAACCATTGGCTAAAAAATGCGCTATAAGGCCCTCGACTCTCTCCGCGGCATTGCAGCGTTCGTAGTGGTCTTTGCGCACTGCTATCAAGCAATTCCTGAAACCATCCGAAGCGCAAAACCCGACCTGGACTTCGTGCTTTGGTCGTTTGGAGAACTCGGCCGGTTTTCCGTGCTGATGTTCTTTGTCCTGAGCGGGTTCGTCTTGTCGCTTCCGTATCTTAAAGGTAGCAGTCATAACTACCGTGCATATCTGGTCCGGCGAATATGGCGCTTGTACCCGCCCTATGCAGTTGCTGTGCTGGTTTCGGCGCTCTTCTGCGGACTCTTCGCCGATCCAAGTTTTTGGGTTGGGGAATGGCAACATGCCCCATCAGGCACGTTGATCGCCAGCCATTTATTGATGACGGGCGTCGGCATCGATAGCACACGACTTGACGGCCCGATTTGGAGTCTCATCGTTGAGTTTCGTGTGTCATTGGTCTTCCCACTTCTCGTCATGGCGGTGAGCCGGTTTGACTGGAAAGCGGTTGGTTGCGGCGTGCTTTTCGCCCTCGGGTGCTATGAACTGAACGCGGCGCGAGGAGCCAGTGGTGAGACGTTATCTCATGTAGGTCAGGACGCCCTCGGCACGTTGCTTGTGACGGGACGGTATGTCATGCTCTTTCTCTTCGGAATATTTACCGCTGCGCGATCGGAGCAGATCAAAGCCACCTTGGTAAAAATACCGAATTCAGCCCATGTTCTGATATGTGCCGGAGCTGTCGCGGCCCACTTGGTGATAGTCCACTGGAATCATGAGAAGTCCATCATTCCCGATATCGTTTATGGCTGCATGTCAGCGTATCTTATTGCTTCAGGCTTGGCCTTTGCTCCTTTAGCAAAGGTGTTGTCGGCCCGGCTGGTGGTGTGGCTTGGAGACATTTCCTATAGCCTCTACTTGATCCATATCCCCGTCCTTTGGGGCGTTCTTTACGGGATTCATGGCCGAGTGCCATTGCGCACGAGCATTGCCATCGCTGTTCCGGTGATTTTCATATGTGCGCATTTAATGAACCGCGTCGTCGAGCGGCCGTCCACGGAACTCGGCCGAAAGATTGCGCGGAGAATATCCGAGCGGGCGCCGCGCCCTGCGGTTTCTGCAGAACGCCAGAGCTAGAACACGGAAAACTTGACGGGAACGCCGGCAGTTGTCATCGAGGGGCATGGAACTTACGCCCAACCACACTCGATTTCGCGCCCTCGACTCTTTACGCGGCATAGCTGCGCTGATTGTGGTCTTTCTTCATTGTTATCATGCAATCCCCGTAGAGACGCGGCAGGGCCATCCATACATCGACATGGTTCTCACGCCGGCGGTGATGACGGGCCGGTTTTCGGTAATCCTGTTTTTTGTGCTCAGCGGGTTCGTTCTTTCCTTGCCGTATCTCAACGGGCGGTCCTGGTCGTACGGCACATACTTGACGCGGCGCTTCTTCAGACTATACCCGCCCTATGCCGTTGCCGTGGTGATTGCCTATACTGCGTGTTGCGCATGCGCTGAAACCGGATTTCTCGTCGGTTGGCCGCACCCGCCCACGCTGCATATGTTGTTGGATCATCTTTTTATGGCCGGTACCGGGCTGGACAGCGTCAGCCTGAATGGTCCGGTCTGGACCCTGATCATTGAGATGCGCATCTCGCTGGTGTTCCCCTTGCTCGTTTTGGCAGTAACACGGTTCGGTTGGGGAGCCGCCATTGCGAGCATTGTTGTGAGTTTCGTGGCGTGCACGCTTAACGCGGCTCACGGCGCCGAGGGGGCGACGCTCGCACGCTACGGCAACGATGGTTTAGGCGCTGTGTTGATTACGCTGCGGTACATGCCGCTGTTTATCTTCGGTATCGTGACGGCGGCGAATGTGGATGTTTTAAAAGGGGTGATCCGGCGTTTGCCGGTAGCGGCGCATGCCGGCTTGTGGGTAGTGATTGCCGCGGTGCATGTACATCTTGCGCGCTCCGGTCCCTACCAGCCCGGTCTCTATCGCGTTGAATGGGGCGATGCCGACATGTTTTACGGTGCTGTCGCCATTTACTGCATCGTGGCGGCTACCGCCTTCGCGCCTGTCGCCCGGCAATTGTCCAATCGCGTTTTTCTGTGGCTCGGGGACGTATCCTACAGCCTTTATCTCATTCACCTGCCAGTGCTCTATACGGTCCTGAACATCCTACTCAAACGCGGCGTGCGGTGCAGCCTCGCGGTTGCCTTGGCTCTGCCGGTCATATTGATAGCCACCCAGCTCATGCACCACCTCATCGAGGTTCCGTGCACGCGGATCGGGCGGGCGTTGGCGCAAGCCAAAATCAAGATAAGTGTAGAGCCAAACGGCAGCGGACTTCCAGTGACTGCTCTTGCAGCTAGAGAACAACGGCGCGAAGTTCCGCGGTGACATCTCGCACGCCAGGTGCAGTCCAAATGTCATCGCGTAGGAAGAACTTGTGGCTGTTGGTGCGCTGCACGAAAACCGCGCGTTCGACCACAACGGAACGTGGAATCAGAGCGGCCCGCAAGATGGTGAAATCTTCGTTGAAGAGAACGCCGGCGAGATAGTCGAAATGAGCGCCTTCAAAATCACGGATCGCCGAGAGTTGCCTGGATTTGTTGAAACCGCGTCATGCGCCGGCCCTTAATCTGATAACGGGTTCCTTGGGCGTCTACGGCATCGATATTGGCCTTCGAGTTTCCAGCTTGCGTCCATTCGAAAGCGCGGCAGAAAAGGGATTCGGCGAGATCGCCAGTCGGATTATTGGCGCTACGGGTGATGCCCCGCGCGCGAAGCTCATCCGATAGCTGCGCATGCAACGCCAGCAGTTCGGACGGCGAAAGCTGCGAAATATCCATAGAGGCGATCTCTGTGAGCGGCGCTCCAGATTCTAGCGCTAGCCATATCGCGGAATCAAGACACCGCGCCGGCCGGAAGACCGGCGCGAGCAGCCCGTACTCAATATTCGGACGCGAGCATGACCGTCAGCACACGGACTGTCTGCTTCGGGTCGCTGGGGTCTTCGCTGCCCATGCTGAGCGTTGGATCGTAGTAATCGATCTTCCAGAAAATCTTCACGCCGTTGTGTTCGAATGAGCCGAAGTCGTGCTCATTATGTGGATCATTGTCTTCAGTGAAGGCGTTGAAACGCTCGACCTTGTCGCGTATCGCGGCTTGGTCCGTGATGGGCATGGCGGCAATGCCGGAGGTCTGAAGCATCTTGCCTCCGACCCCAATTCCTTTGCGGAACAGGTCGTTAAGCCTTGCAATCCGTTCGGTTTTCTCGTTCGTCATTCTGTGCCTCTTTCGTTTTGAGTGACCCCCATGGCGGGGGCGAGAAGAGGCAAGGAACAGCCGCGAAGCTGGCGCGGCGTCAGAGGCGACCGTGGAATAAATGAGGGGAGGCCCGGAGGGGATGCTCGTTTATGCCGCGAAAGCGCCTTGATGCTAGCCCGCGGCTGTTAGATTGACTCAGCCCCGCCAGACCGAGGGTCAGGAAAGACAGGCAGAGAATGGTGAATGCAGCGAACGTGGGACGGGCAGGGGCGGCAGGGAAGAATAGGGATGGGATCAGGCCCGCAAGGTGTAACCGGCTTCGGGCGCGAATATCAGGCTCGGATCGAGCAGGGGTGCCATGACCCGGGTGGCGTTGCAGGCATCGACAACGGTTGCGCTGCGAAGTTGCGGCACAACGACGATATTGACGTGCGGGACCCGAAGCATCTCGCATTCCCGAAGCTGCAAGACGCGGAAGCCCTTTGTGAAGTATGCATTGATGTAGCCGGCGGTCTGCAGGGATTGCGCTTCGAAAGTCCTGGCGCCGAAAGCATCGATATTGCCGGCGGTGACCAACTCACGCGTAATGAAATTTACGGCGCTGGTCGCATGAATATTTCCGGCGCTCTGGAGCAGGGGGATTTCGAAGGTGTGGGCGTGGGTCGCCGCGATGTTCCCGGCCGTCTGAAGTTCGGGAACGCTCAATCGCGTGGCGCGCGGCGCGTGAATATCGGCCGCATGACGGAGATGCGGCGCATCGAAGATCACGTCGCTTGAATAGAGGTTCGCCCTCACTTCCGGCGGCAAGCGCCCGAGATCGAGCGCGGTGACGTCGAGTTCGATTTCCGGTTCGGCTAATAAGCTTGCAAGCGCTCTTGCGCTGATGTTGTCGTCGATAATCGCGCGGTTGCTCACCCTACCCTCCCTACGCCGCGAAGCGTTGACATTTTCATTTTCCCGCAACCGCACGGCTCAAGGAGGACCGACGCAATCGGACAGCAAGCCTCTCTATTGGCCGTTATCGGCGGCGGGCCGAATTGAGCGAGCAAGACGCAGGCTGCTGCGCTTGCGCTAGGGCCTTCCTCTGCACGGGGGAGCCGGAGGGTATCGCGCACCGTAGAGCGTGGCATTGATGGAAAGGAATCGGGAAGTGCTCATGTTTTACCTCCCGCGTCGACGACCGCACAATCGAGCATGCGGACAGCATCGGCCAGATCGCCTTTGCTCCAACGTTGGATAACCAATTGCGCGGCTTCAAGAAGGGTAGGGGCCGCGGCGAGTAATTTCCCGTTGGCTTGCTGCTGCTCGGGGGATGCCACACGCCCGGTTTCATCGTCCGTGGCGATTTCGGCGATATAGATGTCCACATGCTTGCCTTCGGGGTCGGGAGCGACGATGAATTGATCCTCATGCTGCCACGGTCCCGGCGTATGCCCCACGGGCAGAGTTTCGATTTCCGAAGCCTCAGCAATCGCCGCATTGACCTCCTTCAATGCCTTGCGCAGATCGCGGTCGCGCCTGTCCTTATCGCTCGCCACGAATTGCTCCAGTTGATCCCGCGCCGAACCAAGGGCAGCCATCAGGATGGGGATTAGGGTTTTGTATGAGTGAGATGTCTTAGTCATTGGCCGCTCCTCAAGCTGCGTGCTGGTTGGTGATGAGTTGGTCTTCGATCTTCTGGGCCCGGCCCATCCATGCTTCTGGGCTTATGGCCTTCACCCAGTCGGCGAAAGATGGGATGAAGCCGAGGTCCTCGCGGACATGCTGCTCACCGATCCACCGGACCGGGATCACCCGGCCCGACGAAAGGGTGATCGTGGTTCCAAAGATCGTCTCGGCCATGAAGATGCCTTCGGCGTGATGCCGGAGCGCCCGGTGCCGGAAATCCGCGATGATCTTTTTGGACTCGTCGAACCAGTCATGGATGCGCTGGTAATCGGCGACCTCGCCGCCCCATTTCTTAACGCTGGAGAGGGAGTGGTGATAAGGATGTGCCACGGACCCCTCCCTTAAAACGCCTGTGTGGAATGGAAGTGATCGGTAAACCGGGAATTGAAGTTGAGGACTACCCGGCGTTCGGTCACATTCAGAGTGAACTCACCGAAAGCGCCATCATCGATTTCCCAGCCGTCATGCTCCTGTTCGAGGTAGCCGTAGCAAAGCTCTTCGATGGCTTCCCTGACGGACACTTCCTTCATGGTGAATTCTTCATCTCCGAAGGATGTGGTCTGCAAAGCGAGCCTCACATCGGGAAAAGACACCAGCGCCCGGTTGGTGACCGCCTTGATCTCCTCGATCTGGCCGCTGTCGCCACATCCGTCGAATGTGACCGTAACCGTGTCGATGCCTGCTTGTGAAAGCACATCGAAAACCACTCTCTTGTTGAAGCTGTTCGCTTGGGTTGTCGCCTCCCGGTGCGCTTTAAGCTTGTCGTAAAACGTTTCGTTCTCTGTCATCGTCATCTCCACTTGCTTGGGTTAAAGGGTGCAGACAGCACCCGCTGCTGCTGCACCCCTGGCCCTCGCCGAGAGCGGGGGGTAGCAAGGGCAGGCGGAAAACGAGAAAGATCGTCTGCCGTTATGGGCAGGGCCCCGGAACGCAACGATCTGTGCGCTGTTTTCGGCTTGCGCGCGCGAGGGGGACGCGCCCCCTTAGGGCTATAGGGAAAAAGAAAACGGCAACGGCGTAGCCATTACGCGAAAGGGATCGAAACCGGATGGCCGGGACACTAGGCCCGGTGCGCATACCTGAGTATGAGAGCCCGGTCCGCAGGTCGGGTGGATTCGCCCGGCAAGGGTAACCCTTTTGCTGCGTCCATCCTTCGGATATGGTGGTCGGCGCCTGATTTTCACTTCGGGGAGGAGACCATGACGAAGAGATTTTGCGTGGGTTTTGCGGCTTTGGCGTTCGCGTTGCTCCTCAGCCCGGCCGCCCGCGCGAGCTTTATCTACGAAAACGTCAACTTGAATTTCGGGGACGGCTATACCGCGACCGGAAACCTGACCTTCAGGGATATTCCAAACTTCATGGGTTCCGGCAGTCCTTTGTTTCCCTTGTGTATCTCGTGCACGCCTGCGCCGGTCTTAGAACTGTATTTCCATGGCTCCCCTCTCACACCCTTGCCTGATTATGGGTCTGCCTTCATCGGCTTAGGAAACCCAACCGGCGAGCCGCTGATCTTCTATTCTCCGTTTCCCCCTTCACAAGTCACCTTCAGCTCGACGACCGATCGACTCCCGACGACGTATGCCGACTTCTTTTTGGACGGCACGCCTGCTGTGAGCGGTGATGTTTTGGCGGGCACAGCCGTTCCTCTTCCGGCGGCTCTGCCTTTGTTCGGCGGCAGCCTCGTCCTTCTGGCATTTCTTGCCATGGGAATGTCGCGGAGATCACCTGCATCCCGGAACGGTTGATCGTTCTCAGCGAGGCCGTCGATGCGTAGGACAAAAGCCAAACCGAAACCGATTAAACACAAACCAGGCTCCGGCAATGTCTTTGCCGATCTCGGTCTCGCGGATGCCGACGAGCTTTTGGTGCGGGCGCAGATCGGCTATCACGTCCTGAACATCCTCGAAAACCGCACGCCGCGCGACATCGCTCTCTTGCTCGGCATCGCGTATTCCGACGTGACGCACGTCATGAACGGGCATTTCAGCCGGTTCAGTACCGGCAGGCTGCTCGATATTCTGAACCGCGCCGGATGGAAGGCGACGTTCAAGATCACGCCGCGGCGGCGCGGCGAGCCCTGTCAGCAGGTGACCTTCGCCCGGTAAATCCGGGTCGCCCCATTGAGAAATAGCGGCATAGTTTTTCTTAATCGTCAGACCTGACCGGAGGGGGCGGCCCCTGCCGCCCGTGGAGGTAATCGACCGCCCGCTGTGCATGTGCGGCGGCGCTGAAGATCGCGCGCTTGTCGTTGCGGAGCACTTCCAGCCAGCAGGCGATGTAGCCCGCATGGTCTTCGCGGACTTCCGGTGTGAGATCGAGATCGGCCGAGAGGAAGGCGGCTCCCAACTCGGCGACCAGCTCCTCGCGGGCATAGCCTTCGTCGCCGTAATGCTTGCGGCCGAGATCGCGGTCGAGACGCGATTGATGCCGGGTCCAGTGTGTCATTTCATGGGCGAGCGTGGCGTAGAAGCTCTCGGCATCGCGGAAGGCCTCGATTATGGGCAGCTGGATGTAGTCGGGCTCGTAGGCGTAGAAAGCGCGGTTGCCGCCGAACCGGATGTAGGCTCCGGTGCTGCGGAAGAAAGCTTCGGCGCGCGCGTTGCGCTCGACCGCGTCCAGCTTAATCTCGGGCTTGCCGTAGTAATGCTCGGGCAGGCCTTCGATCTGTTCGACGTTGAATACGGTATAGCCCTTCGTGAAGGGGATCTCGCGCTCGGTCTCCTCGCCGGCGTCGTTGGTTTCGGTTCTCGTGATGGAATTCGCATAGACGACGAGCGAGCCTTTCTCGCCTTTGCGGACATGGGCATCGAGCTCAAGCGCTTGTTTGAACGTCATCCAGATCGGCGCGGCGAAGCCTTGCTCCATGGCAGAGGCCCACAGCATCAGCGTGTTGATGCCGGAATAGGGGACGCCATTGTGACGTAAGGGCCGGGAGATGCGCCCCTCGGTATGCGCCGCATTCCATGGCTTCAGCCAGGTCCGGACGCCCTTTTCGAGGTCGGCGATGATTTTGCCGGTGATGCGGGCGTAAACGTCTTGTTTCTCGGTCGTCATGATCTGTGCTCCTTTTTCTGCGGCCCGGTTATTTCCGAACCGCCGAGCACCAGAGGACCGGCCGCAACAAAGGCCGAACGTCACCGGAGGGAAACGGCCAACACGGGAGCGCGCAGCGCGAATGGAGCGGGCCGCGCCGTTGACGGGCGTGCCGGCGGCCGGTCAGGGTCGAGGCATACGGTTCGGATCAACCGGGCGGAGAAGGGGCACAGGGATGAAGAAGAGGAACGACGTTGAATCGCTTACCCGTAGCCGCCTGACATCGAAAGCGGCATCGATTAACAAGCCCACAGAAACTGCCCCAGTGCTGCGGAGGGTGTATCTCTCGTCGATATCGACCGGTGGCGTATGGGTGCTATATTCCGTGCATGGTGCGTCCTGAAAGACGCGTTCTTCTAGCAAGTGCAAGTCTTGTCCGGGTAAGCGCCGGAGCGCCCGGTAGCAGGCCCCAGCCGAAGGCAGAGATGCCACCGGCC
>Ga0070735_10001973_pt1 | contig 18976 bp, 19 predicted proteins | sample Coa_R1_FD_66443 | JGI IMG/M metagenome (GOLD analysis project Ga0070735, IMG submission 66443) | Surface soil microbial communities from Centralia Pennsylvania, which are recovering from an underground coalmine fire - Coalmine... | ecosystem: Environmental > Terrestrial > Soil > Unclassified ... | reverse complement strand
CCTTGACGTAGCCCTTGATGTCGTCCTCGCTCATCGAGGCGCCGTCGCGCAGGACCACGTACGCCCGCAGCCGCTGGCCGAACTTCTCGTCCTCGACGCCGAGCGCCGCCGCCTCCTCGATCGACTCGTGGCCGGCGAGGAGCTCCTCGACCTCGGCCGGGAACACGTTCTCGCCGCCGGACACGATCATCTCGTCGTCGCGGCCGTCGATGAAGAGCCGGCCGTCCTCGTCGAAGTGCCCGACGTCGCCCGAGGCCATGAGCCCCGCGCGCATCTCCTTATTGCCCCCGCCGGTGTAGCCCTCGAACTGCGAGATGTTCCCGACGAAGATGCGACCGGTCTCGCACGGGCCGAGCTCGTTTCCGTCGTCGTCGAAGATCTTGACCACCGAGCCCCGCACCACCTTGCCGACGGTCGCGGCGTCCTCTTCGAGGTCCTCGGGCGTCGCGATGGTCGCGTAGGCGATCTCGGTCGAGCCGTAGAGGTTGTAGACGACCGGGCCGAACAGGTCGAGTGCGCGCCGCGCGAGATCGGCGCCGAGGGCGGAACCGCTCAGGAAGATGATCCGCAGTGACGACAGGTCGCGCTTTTGCACCTCCTCCTCGCCCAGGTCGACGATCCGTCGCAGCATCACCGGCACGGCGACGAGCGCCGATGCGTGGTGCTCGGCCATCGAGTCGAGCGTCTTCTCGGGATCGAAGCGGCGATGCACGACGAGCGTCGAGCCGAGCCCGATGCCGACCACCGCCTGTGCGAACCCGAGCGCGTGGAACATCGGCACGGCGAGCTCGGTGACCTCGCGGGCGCGGAACGGCACCTTGCTGAACAGCCCACCGATCAGCGACAGGGACCGAGGCTCCGCGCGGGGTGCGCCCTTCGGCGTGCCCGTCGTGCCGCTGGTGAGGATCGTGATCCGGGCCGGCTTGGACGGCTTCGGCGGCGATTTCGTCGAGCCCTCCTCGACGAGCGCGTCGAGCGTGTCCGAGCCGCGCTCCTCCGCCCAGGCACGCCAGCGGCCGTGCGGGGGCTCGACACCCTCGAGCGTCTCCAGGTACTCGTCGTCGCAGACCAGCAGGTCGGTGCCCTCGCGCGTGGCCACGTCGCGGATCTGCGGCCCCGCGAAGGAGGTGTTCAGGAGGATGATCCGGGCCCCGCACTTCGCGGCGGCAAACACGGCCTCGAGAAAGCCGCGGTGATTGCGCACCAGCACCGCCACACCCTGACCGGCCTCCAGCCCGCGCTCGCGCCACGCGTTGGCGATGGCGTTCGTGTGCTCGTCGAGCTGGCGGTAGGTCAGCTCACCGCGTTCGTCGATCACCGCGATCCGGTCGCCGCTGCGGATCGCGGTGGCCGAGAGCGAGCCGCCCAGCAGGCCGTAGCGCTCGAGCGCCAGCAACATCTGAGCCACGCGATGCGGTAGCTCCGGACCAACGATTCCCGCGCGTATGCACAGCGCGGCGAAGTAGGCCTCGTCGCCGAAGCGCTCGACCAGCTTGGTCGCGCCGGTCAGGATGGACTTGGGATCTAGATCAGTGATCGGACTCGCCTCCCTGTTGTGTCTCACCGCCTGTCGCGCCCGGCAAACTGGCAATGCACCGGGTTCCTGCCGCTTCGGTTGAATTATGAACTTCGGGGTAGTACGGGACGCGATGACCGGCGCGATCATCACCCTGCCCGTGCGCCTTGGACTACGCGGTACGCGCCTCGCGCTTCGCGTGGCTGAGGAGGCGACGGACCGCGCGATCGGAACCACGTTCCGGCTCGCAGGCATCGTCTTGGGCGCGCGTCGGCGAGGCCCGTCGAGTCCACCTGACGCGTGGAGTTCACCTCCTGCGCCGGCGAGCGCCGCTCCCGCTCCAACCCGGCGGCGCGAAAGCAAGGGCGAAGTTGCGACGCAGCGCTCAACGCCGATGCGGGGCAACGGCGCGGGCGAGCTGGCCAGCGAGCGACTCGAGCGCGAGGGCCTGACCACGACGCTTCCAGCCTCCGGTGTTGACACCTCGCCCGAGCACGTCTCCGAGCAGCCGGAGCTCGTGTTCGAGAGCGCCGAGCGGGGCGCGGAGGAGGGAGCAGGAGCGTCGGTGAGAGTGCGCGAGCCCTGGGAGGGCTACGAGCGCATGAACGCCAGGACCGTGATCTCGCGACTCAGCGAGGCCACGGCCGCCGAGCTCGCCGCGGTGCAGCTGTACGAGCGAGCGCACCGCGATCGCCGCACGGTCCACGATGCGGTCGAGCGCGAGCTCCAGCGCCGCTAGCCAACCACGAGAAGGAGTCACGCCAATGCCCAAGCAAATGCCTAACGAGCGCGATACGAAGCTGATCCAGTGGCTGAACGAGGCCTACGCCAAGGAATCCGAGCTCGAGGCCGACCTGACCGCGCACATCGCGCTGACCGAGAAGGCGAGCTACAAGAAGCGCCTCCGTCAGCACCTCACCGAGACCAAGAGCCACAAGCGCCAGGTGGCCTCCCGGATAAAGAAGCTCGGTGGGTCCCCGGTGGCCGCGAACGGCATCCCGGGCGTGCCGAGTGCGGTCGGCGGGGTCGCCGGTAAGGCCGTCGCCGCTGTAAAGGGTCAGGTGGGCACCGCCCGGGCGGCCATCACCAAGCAGACCGAGACCCACCTGCGCAACGCCCAGGAGGAGCTGCGCGAGGAGCACGTCGAGATCGCGATCTACCGCCGGATCCAGACCTTCGCCACCGAGGTGGGCGATCGCGACACCGTCCAGCTGACCAAGGCGATCATCCGTGACGAGGAGCGCATGGCCAAGTTCCTGGACGCGGAGATCGGCCGGCTGGTCAAGGAGGTGGTCCGCAGCGACGTGCCGCGCGATCAGCGCCCGGGCCCGAAGCGGCGCACGAGCACACGGCGTCGCACGACCTCGAGCTCGAGCTCGTCGAACTCGAGCTCCGGCACGAGCGCCCCCACCCGCAGCGCAACCTCGGGCCGCACACGTACGCGTGGCTCCACCAACGGCTCCAGCCGCAGCTCGGGACGCAGCACCGCGGGCCGCAGCAGCTGAATGAAAATGTTTAGGCGCCCGCCAATGTGGGAATAGGGTGCCTACAACCAGTCAAGGAACTGCGCCCCCACTTCCTTGACCTCTCCGGGAGGGCCCAGATGGAGCTGGGTCCTCCCGGAGCCGTTTCTGGGGTCGGCTCGGCACCGAGCTCGGCACCGAGCCGAAACCGTCCGATCGGCTCGTCACGATGCCCGACTCGTGCCAAAGCCCCGACCTCACATCAGGACCAGCCCGCTGCGTCCCTGGCAGACGCATGCCCTGGCTCAGATGGCAGGCTGGGCGGACGGCGCGTTCCTGCTCAGCGCCGCCCCGGGAGCCGGCAAGACGCGGCCCGCGCTCGAGTTCGCCCGCACGGCGATCGCGACCGGAGCCGCCACTAGCGTGGTCGTCGCCTGCCCGACCGCGCCTCTGACCCGCCAGTGGGCGCGCGCCGCAGGCGATCTCGGCCTCGACCTGGCTCCTGACGCCGACTCGCCCCGCCCGCCGCGTGGCTTTCACGGAGTCGCGGTCACCTACGCCCGGATCGCGCACTCCCCCGGGAAATGGCGCCAGGAGGCATCGGCGCAGACGCTGCTGATCGCCGATGAGGCCCACCACCTCGGCGAGGAGCTGGCCTGGGGCACCGGGTTCTCGACCGCGTTCGAGCCCTGCCGGCGCTGGCTGCTGCTCTCCGGCACCCCCTTCCGCTCCGACGCCACGCCGATTCCCGGGGTGCGCTACGACAGCGAAGGCCTGGCCGACCCCGACGTCTCCTACACCTATGCCGACGCCGTCGCCGAGGGGATCTGCCGCCCGGTCTGCTTCGTGGCCTACGACGGCACGCTCTCCTGGCGCAGCGGCGATGACGTGATCGAGTCGAGCTTCGAAACGGTGCTCTCGACGCGCGAGGCGAGCCGCCGCTACCGGACGGCGATCTCGACGGAGCTGCCCGACGGGCTGCCGCGGATCCTGCGCGAGGCCGACAGCCGCCTGCGCGGACTGCGACAGAACGGCCACCGCGACGCCGCCGGCCTCGTGATCGCCGCCGACTCCGGCCACGCCCGGAAGATCGCCAAGCAGCTGCGCGAGGCGACCGGCCGCGCGCCGGTCGTCGTGCTGCACACCGACTCAGACGCGGCCTCGAAGCTGGCGGCGTTCACGCACTCCCGCGAGCCATGGATCGTGGCCGTGAACATGGTCTCCGAGGGCGTCGACATTCCCCGGCTGCGGGTGGGGGTGTACGCGACCGCGGCCAAGACGGCGCTCGTCTTCCGCCAGATCGTGGGCCGGTTCGTGCGGACCATCCCCGGCCGCGCCGTCGAGCCGAGCTGGCTGTACATACCGGCTGACTCCGTGCTGCGCGATCACGCGGCCTCGGTCGAGCACGAGCTACGCGCGGCGCTGCGCCCAGCGACCGCCGATGACCTCGACGCCGCGCTCGAGCGCGAGCAGCGCCGGGAGACGGAACGCGGCCCCGAGCTCGAGTTCGTGCCGCTCAGCGCGGACGTGGCGCCGCAGATGACCCTGTTCGGCCCGGCGCCCGCGGCCACGACCAGCACGCCGGTCGCGTGGCCCCCCGCGCCCAGTGACGCCACCCGCGAGCTCCCCGCCTTCGAGCGCCGCGCCCGGTTACGCGACGAGCGCCACCGACTCGTGTCCGAGGTCCGACGACTCGACGGCACGAGCCACCGAGAGGTCAACGCCTGGCTCAACCGCAAGCTCGGGATCAGCTCGGTCGAGCAGGCCACGCTCGAGGATCTCGAGCGCTCGGTGCAGCTGCTGGTGACCCGCCTGACCAGCCGGCGCTAGCTGGGCTAGGGAGGCGGAGGCGGCCCTGGGCGCGTCAGGCTGCCACCGCGGGATCGCCGGATCCCGTACAGGATCAGCGTCGAGCATGCGACCGAGAGGACGAGACCGGGAACCCCGTGGCCCCACACGAGCCAGACGATCACCCCGGCGATGAAGTTCCCCGCCAGGCCGAGCACCGTCGTGTGAACGAGCGACATCGGATCCGGTCCGGGAAGCGCGAGACGCGCCAGCGCTCCGACGAACAGCCCGGAGAGCGCAAGGATGATCAGGTAGGCGAGCAGGGTCATCGCGACGGCCCGGGGGTGAAACGTTAGCGTCGCCGGGTACCTGGGGAACATGGAGCGTCTCGACTTCGCCCCCCACGCCGTGTCTCTCCTGGATGCGGACCTGGACCTGGCCACCGGTATCGAGGCCGCGGAATTCGAGGAAGCGCGCCGGCGCGCGGCAGCGCACGTGCTCGAGGTGGACGGCCCCCGCTGGGATCCCAGCGGGCTCCGCATCGAGGGGACCGAAGGCTGGCTCGGCCTGTTCGTGCTGGACGGTCTGCTCATACGCCGAGTGACGGTGGCCTCGCGTGCGGCCTGTGAGATCTTCGGCGCCGGCGACATCTTCCGGCCCTGGGACGAGGACGGGGAGTACGACCCGCTCGTGATCGACGTCGACTGGATGGTGCTGAAGCCCACCCGGCTGGCGGTTCTCGACCGCAGCTTCGCGATCCGGGTCGCACGCTGGCCGACCATCTCGGCAAAGCTCCTGCAGCGGTGCGCGGGCCGCGCGCGAAACCTCTCCTTGATTCAGGCCGTCACGCACCTGCCCCGCACGCACGCACGGCTGCTGCTGCTGTTCTGGCTGCTGGCCGAGCGCTGGGGCAAGGTCGGCCCCGAGGGCGTCCTGGTCAGGCTGCCGCTCACCCACCAGGTGCTCGCCATGCTCGTGGGCAGCCATCGCCCGACGGTGACGATCGCCCTTCAGAAGCTCAACCGCGAGGGCCTGCTGATCCGCGAGTCGAGCAGTCGCTGGCTGCTCACGAACCTGGCAATGGAACGCCTGCAGGAGCCGGGCAGCCTGTCGCTGATCGGGGGTGCAGAGGAAGAGGCCAGCGAGCTGGCAGCCGGGGACTAACGGCGCTCCAGCTCCTCGCGGTCCTCGCTGCAGCGGCGCAGCGCGATCAGGAACGGCATGCTCGCAAACGCCGCTACCGCGCACACGATCCACATCGCCTGAAAGCCCTTGGTGGCGGTGAACACCCCGCTCTTCGTCAGCTCGATCGCGATGCCGGCGAGGATCGGCCCAAGGACGATGCCCACGCCGCGGGACATGCTGTAGTAGCCCGTCAGGGCGCCGTGCTGGTCCTCCGGCATCAGCGGCATCAGCACCGCGTAGGCCAAGGTCATCAGGGTGCCGCCGCCGATGGCGATGAACGGCACCGCGGCCCCGATCACGGGCTTGCTGGTGGTGAAGATCGGCACGAGGTAGCCAACGCCGTAGAGCCACAGCGCGATCCTGACCACCCGCAGGTGGCCGAAGCGATCGCCGGCCTTGCCCGAGACCACCGCACCGAGCAGGATGACCAGCGCGACTCCGCCGATGATCAGCGAGGCGGTGGCCAGCGAATAGTGAAGGCCGAGCGTCAGGTAGAGGACGATGAACGCCTTCAGCGCCGCGAGCGCCATCTCCCAAAGAGCGTTGGCTACGAAGTACGCCCGTAGCGCCGTGTGCTCGTGCATCAGCTTCCAGACGCGTCCGGCGATGGCCGAGATGTTCGGCGGCTCTCTGCCGCCCTTGCCGCGGGGGCGCCGGCTCTGGACGTCGAGCACCCGCTTCAACGTCAGCAGGACAAAGGCCACGGTCGCGCCGAGCAGCACCAGGCCGGCCACGAAGAACGGCAGTGGCCGGGAGATGCTCAGCAGCAGCCCGCCGCCCAGCAGCGCCAAGCCGGTCCCGACACCGCGCCCGAGCGCCTGCGTGCTCTGGGCCCGGCCCGACACCTCGTCCTCGTCGATCAGGTCGGGATACATGGCTCGATAGGGCTCGTAGGCGACGAAATAGAAGGCGAAGAACACCCCGGCCACGATCGCCACGATCCCCAGCGAGCGCACGAACCCGATCAGCGCCATCGCCACCGCGGCCGGGATCGACCCGGCGATCACGAACGGCAGTCGGCCGCCGATCCGCGTCTGCAGCCGGTCCGACCACGTGCCGACGATCATCGGCACCCACAGCGCCATGACGCCTTCGCCGCCGATGATCACGCCGATCAGCCAGGTGTGGTGCGTGTAACGGCGCGCCACCTCCGAGAGGTAGGTGGACACCATCGTGATCGAGAACGCGAGCGCGAACGCGGGTAGGCCGAGGATGCCCAGCAGGACCTTCTCCTCGCGTTTGAGCGGACGGCCGCCGTTCTGCTCTTCAGCCATACCGGGCAGGTCTACCCGCCCTTTGCGGGCCTCTCGCCCGGGCGGTAGCCGCCGCGACCTAGGGCGCCAGCGCGGAGGCGTCGAGTTCGATGACCGTTGGCGCCTCGGCGGAGAAGGCGCTGAGCATGGCGCCGTCCAGCTCGGCCAGAGACGACACCCGTACTCCATGGCAGCCGAAGCCCTTCGCGAGCTCCATGTAGTCGTGAGCTCCGGCCTCGGTCCCGATGTGGGGCACGCGGGCCTGGTCCATCGCCTCGCGGATCTCGCCGTAGCCGTGGTTCTGCCAGACGAGCACGGCGATCGGCAGGCCCAGATCGGCGGCCGTGGCGAGCTCGGCGACCGTGAACAGCAGGCCGGCGTCGCCGACGAGGCAGACGACCGGCCGGCCGGGCTGCGCCAGCTTGGCGCCGATGGCCATCGGCAGGGCCGGGCCGAGTGTTCCGAAGCCGGCCGGGCAGAGCCAGGAGCGCGGACCGGCGACGCGCAGGTAGCTGTTCGCCACGTACGCCGGCTGCGTGGAGTCGGTGGCGACGATGGCGTCCTGCGGCAACGCTGCTGCGAGCGCGTCGAGCACGCCGAAGTAGTCGCTGGCGCCCGGCCACCACCGCAGCCCGGCACGGAGCTCGCCCGCGCGGGTCGCCGCCTCTTCGCTTCGGTCGGGGCCCAGGGGCTCGACGCGGGCAGCGAGCTCGGCCAGGACCTCGGTGGCGTCGCCCGCCAGCCCGAGCGCCGGCTCACGCTGGCTCCGCAGCTGGCGGCGGTCTCGATCGATGCGAATCAGGGCCCCCGCGAAGGCCGGGATGTCGGGCTGGTAGTAGTAGTCGAGCTCGGAGAACTCGGTGCCGACCGCGAGCACCGCGTCCGCAGCCTGGAGCGCGCCATATACGGGCTCGAGTGATGTCGTCACGCCGAGCGCTGCCGGGTGGGTCTCGGGAACCGCCCCCTTCCCGTTGACCGTGGTGACGATCGGAGCACCGCAGGCGGCGGAGATCCGCAGCGCCTCCTCGCCGGCGTCGATCGCTCCGCCGCCGAGCAGGATCATCGGCCGCCGCGCCTCGGCCAGGAGCCGCGCGGCCTGGGCGAGGTCCTCGGCCGGGATATCCGTGGCGCCCGGGGAGACTGTGCCGGGCAAGTCGCCGCCTTCGGCTGGGTAGGGCGCCGCCAGCACGTCGATCGGGATGCCGATGTGCACAGGGCGCGGCCGGTGGCCGCCCATATGGGCAAAGGCTCGGTCGAGCGCGGCCGGCAGGTCGGCGGGCGAGAGCACGGTCTCGCTCGATGCGGTGATCGCGGCCATGAGCTTCTGCTGGTCGGGCAGATCGTGCAGCGAACCGTGGCCCTTGCGTGCGTGCCTGGTGGCGGTCGCGCTCGAAATGATGAGCAGCGGCTGAGAGTCGTGGTAGGCGCTGGCGATCGCTGTGGCGGCGTTGGTGACCCCGGCGCCGGTGATCAGCAGGCATACGCCGGGCCGGCGGCTGATGCGCGCGTAGCCGTCGGCCATGAACGCGGCGCCCTGCTCGTGTCGCGGCGTGACATGCCGGATGGAGGAGTCGGCCAGCCCTCGGTAGAGCTCGAGCGTGTGCACACCGGGGATGCCGAAAACGATCTCCACCCCGCGCTGTTCGAGCAGCCGGATCAGCGCCTGCCCGCAAGTGCTCTCCGTGACGGTCATCGTCCTCGTGGATCGTTCACTGGCGTGTTCGGACTCCCTTCGTGATGCCAGGCGATCACATTTGCCGCCTGCATCAGAGCGTAATTCCTCAGCGCCCTCGCCGAGTAGAAGGCGGCATGGGGCGTGATCAGAACGCGCGGATGGTGACGCAGCGGGTCGTCCGACGCCGGCGGCTCGGGATCGGCGACATCGACGGCGGCCCCGGCGATCGCGCCGCTGTCGAGCGCCGCCAGGAGCGCGTCGCGGTCGATCAAGCGACCGCGACTGACGTTGACCACGAACGCCCCGACGGGCAGCAGCGCCAGCGTCCGCGCGTCCAGCAGGCTGGTCGTGTCGGCGCTGAGCGGCACGTGCAGGGAGAGCACATCGCTGGCGCGCAGACATTCCTCGAACTCCATGCGCCGCACCGCGCCCGGCCACTTTCGCTCCTCCACAACCGGGTCATGACCCACGACGGCGCCGAACAGCCCGCGGGCGAGCTCCGCCAGCCGGCGCCCGATGCGCCCCAGGCCGACGATCCCGAGCGTCAACTCGGCGAGCGGCTTCGGCGCGCCGGTGGCCTCGTAGTCCCAGCCCCCGTCGCGTACTTGGCGATCGAGGAACGGCAGATGCCGGACGAGCGCGAGAGCCATGGACAGGGCGTGCGTGGCGACCTCGTCGGTGGCAGCATCCGGGACGTTGGTCACCCAGACGCCGCGGCGCGTCGCGGCGGCGACGTCCACGCAGTCGTAGCCGACAGCGCCCACGCTGACGATTCCCAGCTCTGGCGCGGCGGCCAGAACCGAGTCGGTCACAGGCAGGTAACTGACCAGCAGCGCCCGTGGCTGCGTGGCCCGCACGACCTCTATCAGCTCGGCCTCGCCGCGCGGGTTGGCGATCCTAGGTACGAAGCCGGCCTCGGACAGCAGCCCGATCGGCAGGTCCATTCCTTCCGGATCGACGTAGAGGGCCACCGGTGCGCTCATGGCCGGACGATATCCGTGCCTACACTCGGTTCATGCCCTCCCGCCGGCTCACCCGTACGATCGCCCGCGTGGCTGACCGGGCCCCAGCGCTCAAGCGCGTGCCGGTCGTGAAGCTGCTGACCGCGGCCGAGCTCGCAGTCACGGCCCGCGATCATCTGAGGCGGCTCACCCCCGAGGAGCGCAGGCGCATCGCCGCCCTGATCCGCATCGGGCGGGGCAGGCGCCGGAATCTCAGCGACCAAGAGCGAGAGGAGCTCGCGGCGCTGATCGCCAAGGTCGAGCCGCGGCTGCTCGCCGGACAGGCCATCGACGCGCTCTCGCCCGTCCCGCTGCCCCGGCGGCTCCTCTACGGCCGCCGGGCCGCCGTCCGCTGAACTTGCTCGTAGCCGTCACCGACCACGCCGCCGAGCGCTTCCGACAGCGCGTGCGGGGCACGCTGGAGGCCAAACAGGAAGTCGCCTCGCGCGTCGCTCGCGCCCGTGCGGCGGGTCGCACTGAGGCCGGCGAGCGCGGGACGCTGCTTGTACGCGACCTCGAGCGGCCAGGCCTGGTGTACGTTTGCCGGCCGGGGGAGCAGGAGCTGGTGGTGGTGACGCTGTGGGAAGAGGGCGAGGAGGCCGCGGTGCCGAAGCGGTTCACGGACGAGTTGAGGGTCGACGACCACCGTGTGGCGGCTCGCCGGGAGCAGCACTGACCCCGCGCTCGATACGCCGACGCTTGGCTGCCACCGGGTCCGGGGCCGGCCTGTTCAAATAGCCCAGGCCCACCGGCGCTTGGCCAGCGCCTCGGCGACAGGCGGCCGGGCAGCGCCGCCGGCCGACAGCGAAAAGGAATCCGCCCGGAGGGGGCCAACTGGACTAGAGTCCTGGCGCCTCTCGCAGAGGTGACGTGTCCCCGAGCCCGCAGGAGCGACGATGGCCAAGAAGAACAGCGATTTGTTTGACCGCCTGCGCGAGGCCGGCCTGCGTAAGCCGGTGGCGCGGGCGCTGAGCGAGATCCGTACCGATGCCGGAAACAAGGCCCAGCGCCGGGTCCGCGCCGCCGTCGGCGAGCTGCGCTCGCTGGCCGACGAGCTCGAGCGCCGGCTCCCAGGTCACGTCACCGAGGCTCCCGCCGCCTCGACCACGACCGCCCGGACGGCACGGACCAGGACGGCGAGCACATCCAGGGCTGCGGGCCCGCCAAGATCGACGCGGACCAGCGCGCCGCGGGCAACCGGGCCGCGTGCAGGGCGGACGACCGCGGCCAAGCCGGCTACCGGCAGGTCCGCCGCCGCGAAGCCGGCGGCGAGCAGGCGTCCGGCCGCTGCGAAGCCGGCGGTCGGCAGGTCCGCCGCCACGAAGCCCGCCGCTGCCAAGCCGGCGGCGAGCGGACCGGCGCCCCGCAGGTCCGCCGCGACGAAGCCCGCAGGGTCGGCGACCACCCGCCGCGCCGCGGCCACCAAGCGCGACGGCGGTCAGCCGTCCAGCAGCTCGTAGAGCTCGCTCAGATCCTGTTCTGACGGCCGCCAGCCGAGGGCCCGGGCGTTCCCGCGCACCTGCTCGGGCTTGGTCGCGCCGGCGATCACCGAGCTCACCTCGGGCCGGGCCAGCAGCGTGCCGATGGCCACGTCCGTGAGCTCGAGCCCGCGCGCCTCCGCGTAGCCGGTCAGCTTCTCGACCAGCTCGAACTGCTCGTCGCTCGCGACCTGCTCGCGGCCCGAGAGGCGGGTCCCGGCCGGCGCCGCCTGGCCGCGGCGGTACTTGCCGGTCAGCAGTCCGGATGCAAGCGGGAAGTAGGGCACGAACCCCAGCCCGAGCCTGTCGCACGTCGGCAGCACCTCGGCCTCGGCCTCGCGCACCAGCAGGCTGTACTCGTTCTGCACGGCCGTGAACCGGGTCAGTCCGTTCTCACGCGCCACCGAGTCGGCCTCCTCGATCTGCTCGGCTGAGAAGTTCGAAGCTCCGATCGCGCGCACCTTGCCCTCGCGAACGAGCCGGTCGAGGGCCCCGAGCGTCTCGGCGATCGGAGTCACGCCGTCGGGCTCGTGGTACCAGTAGACGTCGATCACATCGGTGCGCAGCCGGCGCAGTGACGCCTCCACCGCCCGAGCGATGTAGTCAGCCGAGCCGCGGGCGGTCGCGCCGTCGTGCATGTCCATCCCGAACTTGGTCGCCAGCACGACTTGGTCGCGCCGGCCTTCGAGCACCTGGCCGAGCAGCTCCTCGCTGCCGCCCTGGCCGCCGTAGATGTCCGCCGTGTCGAGGAACGTGACCCCGTTGGCCAGCGCCTCCTCGACTACGGCGCGCGTGCCCTCGAGGTCTACGCGGCGACCGAAGTTGTTGCAGCCCAGTCCGAGCTCGGAGACCTCGATCCCGCTGTGACCCAGTGTGCGGGAGCCCACTAGCCGGCGAGCCGTGCTTCGAGAGTGATCTCGCCGACCGCGGCCAGCGCGCGAGACACCGGACAGCCGGCCTTGGCCTGCTCGGCGTATCCCTCGAACTGCGTCTGATCGATGCCGGGCACGCGTCCCTCGGTCTCGAGATCGATCCGGGCGATCGTCGGCGCGCCTTCGATGTTCCGCAGGTGCACCTTGGCGCTCGTGCGCACGGAGTCGGCGGTGTGGCCGTCCTGGGCGAGGATGTTGCTGAGGGCCATCGAGAAGCAGCTGGCGTGAGCGGCCCCGATCAGCTCCTCGGGATTGGTGCCGGGCTCCTCCTCGAAGCGGGTGGAGAACGAGTACGGGGCGTCGAACAGCCCGCTGGCGACGGTGACCGTCCCGCCACCGTCCTTGAGGTCGCCACGCCACTCTGCGTTGCCGGTGCGTACAGCCATGCTGCGCCTCCGTTCCTGTCCGGGGGATGGATGGGCCAGAATACCCACGACATGGAATCCGGCATCGCGAAGACCAGGCTGAACCCCGACACCGGCGAGCGCTTCCAGGCGCTGCGCCGTGAGCTCGGCGTCTCTTCGCTCGGGCTGAACCAGATCGTCCTCGAGCCAGGCCAGCGCGGGCGCATCCATCGCCACCGCGAGCAGGAGGAGGTCTACATCGTGCTCGAAGGCCGGCTCAGCGTGCACGTCGAGGGCGAGGAGCACAGCCTCGAACGCGGCGAGCTCATGCGCGTCGCGCCGGATGTGCGTCGCCAGCTCGTCAACTACGGCCCCGCTCGCGTGGTGATGCTGGCCCTCGGCGGCGCAGGCCAGCACATCGGCCGCGACGGCGAGGCGTTCAGCTCCTGGGAGGCGGAATCGGGCTCGCCGCCGCAGGAGACGCCGCTGCCGCCGGACCTGGATCCGTCCGAGCTGCGCTCCTAGAGAACGCTCTCGTCGGGTGCCGGGATCAGGCTCGCGGTCAGCCTGGCCAGCTCCTCGGAGCTGAGCGTGTCCGAGCTCAGAAACGCCATCGTGCCCTCCCGCTCCACCCAGGTCTGGGCCTGGCCGCCCATCGCGCGGACGCGGACGCCGTCCGCCCGCACCTCCCAGTCATCCGCCTCGATCAGCGACTGGCCCTCGCGGCGCTCGTCCCCGGCAAGCGTCTGGCTGATGTTCACGCTCTGGTGGCCGTCATCTGAGTGATAGAGAAGCGTCACGGTCTCTGGTACCTGCGGGCGCTTGTGTTCCGCGACATATAGGCATCGCGGGCGCCAGTCCTCGGGCACCTCGCGCGGCATCAGAACCGTGAACTCCGCCCGCTGCTGGGCTTCCACCAATGTCACGTGCTGCAGGCGCACCCCCTGGTCGCGGCTGCTGTGCACGGTTTCGCCAGCTGGCGGCACGAACACGAACCGCTCGGGATCGATCGGCTGATCGAACGCTATTCCGAGGGCCTCGATGACGATGAACGGCTCGGAGCCGAGCATCGCCGTGGACGCCAGCAGCACGCCGCGCTCGCGGTCGACCTGGAACACGAAGCGCTCCGCGCCGAGCCCGAGGTCGTGCATTTCGAAGCCGGACGGGACATTTCGCAGTTCCGGCCGCAGGATCGCCTCAGCCTCGATCGTAGGCCGGCCGACGACCTCGCCATGCCCGGTCACGCGCAGCCGAATCGCGCCAAGCAGTCTCGCCGGCGAGAGGAGAACCGCGAGCTGCTGCCCAACGCCGCTGCCGACCTCGGGCTCGTCCTCGTTACTCAGCGCCCCCGAGCGTTCGTCCCACATCCACCAGGTCGAGCCAACCGCCACGGCGAAGCGTCCGTCGCCGTGCTCCTCTCGCACCCGGCAGCCCTCGCGCCACATCCGGATGGTCTCGGTCGACTCCTCGGGTGCCTCGCCCGACCCGTACGCGTACAGCGTGCCGGTCCGGCCACCCTGCCGCTCGGCGTGAGCGACAAAGGCTCGGTGCGCGCGCTCGTGATGGCGCCACATCCGCCAGGTCACGGTCACGCTCTCGAACGGCTCGTCGGCGCCGTGGAGCAGCTCGAGCAGGTCGCCCAGCTCGCTCACGACACGCCGGCCAGCCCGGGTCGCACGAGCCGCGGCGGCGCCACCAGCCCGGCGTCGCGCACGTGCGGATTCACCGGCTCGCTGAGCGGCGGCGCGCCGAAGCTCGCCGCCACGCGCTCGGGCGGCGCATCGCCGTACAGGGTTGTCCGCTGGCGCGGCACGCGTCCCGCCCCCCGGATCACCACCTCCATCTGCTCGGGTGGGAGCTCCTGGCCGAACTCGGCGCCCGCGGCGCGGGAGATCGACTCGTTCATGAGCGTGCCGCCGAGGTCGTTGACGCCGGCCCGCAACGCGGCGGCAACGCCATCGGGCCCGAGCTTCGGCCAAGACGCCTGGATGTTCGTGATCCACGGATGCAGCGCGAGCCGGCCAGCGGCGTGCACGAGCAGGGTCTCGCCGAACGTCGGCCCGCGACGCGCTCCGCCGCGCAACGCGATCGGCGCCTCCATGTGCACGAACGGCAGTGGCACGAACTCGGTGAACCCGCCGCTGCGCCGCTGCTGCTCGCGCGCGCGGATCAGGTGTCGCGCCCAGTGCACCGGGCGCTCGACGTGGCCGAACATCATGGTCACGTTCGAGCGCAGCCCGACCCGGTGAGCGCTGTCGTGCACCGCCAGCCACTGCTCGGTCGTGATCTTGTCCGGGCAGATGACCCGGCGCACCTCGTCGTCGAGGATCTCGGCAGCGGTACCGGGCAGCGAGGCCAGCCCTTCGGATCGCAGCTGCGACAGATACTCGTCGAGCTCGAGATCCAGCGTGGCCGCCCCCTGCCAGACCTCGAGCGCCGAGAACGCGTGCACGTGGATGTCCGGCACCGCGTCCTTGATCGCCCGCACGACCGACAGGTAGTACTCGCCGGTGAAGGCCGGATGGATCCCGCCCTGTAGGCAGACCTCGGTCGCACCGCGCTCCCAGGCCTCGCCCACGCGGCGCACGATCTCCTCGTGCGGCACCAGGTACGGCCGCCCGCGCAGGTTGGCCGCGAGCTTGCCCTTGGAGAACGCACAGAACCCGCAACGGAAGTAGCACACGTTCGTGTACTGAATGTTCCGGGTGACCACGTAGCTCACGGTGTCGCCGCAGACCTCGGCTCTCAGCCTGTCGGCGGCCGCGAGCACCCGCTGACGCGCCTCGCCCCGGGCAGCAAGCAGGCGGACGATCGCGGCCTCATCGAGCTCGTCCCGGCTGTCGATCGGCAGGGGGTCGACGGCCCGCCTGGAAACGAACTCGGCCGGGATCGGCCGCGGCTCCCCGGGCGACCAGTCGTGCTCGCGCGCCAGGCCGAGCGCGTCCGAGGAGCGCAGGACCGTTGGCATGACGCCGGCGTCGATCCAGTCACTCGTCTGCCACTCGGGGTACACCGGCAGCCGCGGAGCCAGCTCGAAGCCCCGCGAGCGCGTGGCCGCCCCTAACCGCTCCAGCTCCGGCCATGGAGCCTCAGGATTGACGTGGTCGATCGTGACCGGCGAAACCCCGCCCCAGTCGTCGATGCCCGCGTCGAGCAGGCGCGCGAAATCCTCGGTCAAGTTCGGCGGCGCCTGGATGTGACGCTCGGGACCGAGCACCACGCGCGCTGCCGCGATCGTCCACAGGTGCTCCTCGAGCGTCGGCTCCGTAGAGCCGGCCATCTTCGTTCCCGGCTTGGCGCGGAAGTTCTGGACGATCACCTCCTGGATGTGGCCGTAGCGCTCGTCCAGGTCGCGAATCGCCATCAGCGCCTCGAGACGCTCCGCCCGGGTCTCGCCGATCCCGATCAGGATCCCGGTGGTGAACGGCACGCGGACCTCGCCGGCCACGCGCAACGCGTCCAGCCGCACGGACGGATGCTTGTCCGGGGAGCCGAAGTGCGGGCCACCCCGAGCCGATAGCCGCACGGAGCTCGTCTCGAGCATCATCCCCATCGACGCCGACACCGGCCGCAGCGCCGCCAGCTCGGCCGCGCTCAGTACTCCCGGGTTCAGGTGTGGCAGGAGCCCCGTCTCGTCGAGCACGGCCCGCGCCGCCCGCTCCAGGTACTCCACCGTGGAGCCGCAGCCGAGCTCCGACAGCTCCTCCCGGGCGACTCGATAGCGCAGCTCCGGCTTGTCACCGAGCGTGAACAGCGCTTCGCGGCAGCCTGCCCGCGCGCCTGCCCGGGCTACCTCCAGCACCTCTTCGATCGACATGAAGGCCCGCTCCCCCCGGCGCGGCGGCCGCGCGAACGTGCAGTAGTGACAGACGTCGCGGCAGAGCTTTGTCAGCGGGATGAAGACCTTCGGCGAATAGGTGATCAGCCGGTCTCCCCGCAGCCGCCGGGCCTCCGCCAGCAGCTCGTCGAGCGACGCGTCCAGGAGCTTCACCACCCTCAAGATACGCACCCGATAGGCTGGGCCGCGCTCATGCCCCAGCGCAGCCGCGAGATCCGCCTGGCCGGCCGCCCCGAAGGCGAGCCCGAGCTGCGGCACTTCGAGCTTGCCGAGACCGAGGTCTCAGACCCCGGTCCGGGGGAGGTACTCGTCCGTAACCTGTGGATGTCGGTCGACCCGTACATGCGCGGGCGCATGAGCGACCGGCCGTCCTACGTCCCGCCGTTCGAGCTCGGCGCGCCCCTACAGGGTGGTGCGATCGGCGAGGTCATAAAGGCCGGCGACTCGAAGGGCCCGGAGCCCGGCACCCTGGTGACCCACCAGCTCGGCTGGCGCGAGTACGCGACGCTTCCGGCCAACCAAGCCATGGCCATCGATCCCGACGTGGCTCCGCCGCAGGCCTACCTGGGGGTCCTCGGGATGCCGGGGTTGACGGCGTACGTCGGCCTGCTGGACATCGGTGAGCTCCGCGAGGGCGACGTCGTGTTCGTCTCAGCCGCCGCCGGGGCGGTGGGCAGCCTCGCCGGCCAGATCGCCAAGGCCCGAGGCCATCGCGTGATCGGTTCCGCCGGCCCACCGGAGAAGGTGGCCTGGGTCCGGGACGAGCTCGGCTTCGACGCCGTCTTCAGCTACCGCGACGGGCCCGTGGCGGCGCGTCTCTCCGAGGCGGCGCCGGAGGGCATCGACCTCTACTTCGACAACGTCGGGGGTGAGCATCTCGAGGCTGCGATCGGCGCCCTGCGCGTCCATGGCCGGATCGCGATGTGCGGAGCGATCTCCTCCTATAACGACCCTCACCCGACCGGCCCGCGGAACCTGACCCTCGCGATCGGCAAGCGCCTGACGATGCGCGGGTTCATCATCCTCGACCACTTCAACCGCCTGCCCGAGTTCGTCCGCGAGGTCGCCCCGCTCGTGCGCGACGGCAAGGTGCGCTACCGCGAGACTGTGGTCGAGGGGATCGAGCGCGCGCCCGAGGCGTTCATCGGCCTGCTCCGCGGCGACAACGTCGGCAAGATGCTGGTCAAGCTCGCTTAGAGCTTGCGGTGGTCCCAGCTTGCGGTGCGCGTGGGCGTGAACCGCAGCCCAACCCGCTTGGTCGCCTGCCGGCCGACGAACTCGATCAGCTCGGGTGGCGGCTCCGCGCCGGGCTCGAGCGGCGCGTAGCGCAGAGCGATCGCCATCCCGGCGGCGCGCACGCGCTCGGGCTCGCGTATCAGCTCGACATCGCACTCCATCATCACGCCGCGGAGCTCCGAGTACTCGACGCCGGCCTCGACCTGGAGGGTGGCCTGCGCCAGACGCTCGAGGTTCTTGACCTTCTGCGAGGCGGCGTAGGTCCAGCACACGATCGCGTCGCCGTCGACCACGTACCAGAGCGGCATCAGATGCGGCCTGCCGTTCGGGCCGATCGTGGCGCAGGTGACGACACGCTGGCCGCCCAGGAACTCCCGGCGTTCCTCGGAGCTCATCACGATCTCGGCCCGCCTGGACATACGCGGAAAGCGTATTGCCTGGTAGTGTCCCTAACCGCCCAAATCGCTTTGGCTGGTTAGACCACGACCGCGACGACTCAACCCGGAGGCCGCCCGCCCGCGCCCGGTCAGCTGGCGGTGGTGCAGGCGTTCCTGAACACTCACTTCGACCTCGAGGTGAACTGGGGCGAGGATGTGCTCTCGAGCCCCGGCGCGCTGGCGGAGTGGTTCGAGCGCCATGGGATCAGCGAAGGCCGCGCCAGCCGGCGCGACCTGGACCGCGCGCTCGAGCTGCGGACGGGCCTGCGCGCGCTGGCGTCTCAGAACGGCAACGGGGCCACGGGAAACCTGGCGATCCTGGCCCGGCTCGACGATGTCGCGACCGGCGCAGCGAGCGAGGTCCGATTCGGCTCCGACGGTGGTCCACGGTTCGTTGCCGCCACAGGATCCGGCATCGCCGGAGCGCTGGGCGCGGTCGTGGCCATGACCGCAGCGGCGATGATCGACGGCAGCTGGACGCGGCTGAAGCTGTGCCCCGGAGAGCACTGTGGATGGGCGTTCTACGACCACTCGCGCAACCAGTCCGGCCGCTGGTGCTCGATGTCCGTCTGTGGAGGGCGCGCGAAGTCCCGCGCCCACTACCAGCGCACGCGGAGCGGATCGTGAGAGGCGTCGCGACCCTGATCGCCGCGCGCGCGCGGCGCCGCCCGGAACGCTGGCTGCTGCCGGCCCTCGGCCTCGCGCTCACAGTCGGCTTCCTGGCCACCGTCCTCAGCCTCGGCCCGCTGGCCGGGACCCAGGCGGCGCGCGCGGTGCTCTCGAGGCTGTCCTCGGCCGACCAGGCCGTGCAGGTGACGCTGCAGGGGCCG
>Ga0070735_10001971_pt1 | contig 18995 bp, 20 predicted proteins | sample Coa_R1_FD_66443 | JGI IMG/M metagenome (GOLD analysis project Ga0070735, IMG submission 66443) | Surface soil microbial communities from Centralia Pennsylvania, which are recovering from an underground coalmine fire - Coalmine... | ecosystem: Environmental > Terrestrial > Soil > Unclassified ... | reverse complement strand
GTGTTTGTATTGGGGATTTGATGGCAGTGGCGGAGGCTGGGGAGTGGCGGGCTCGGGATGCGGCCTGGTGGGCTGGGCTTACGCGGAAACGGCGCGGAGAGATGGCGGAGGCGGCATTTCTGCATAAGGCGTCGAGGATGGGATTTGGGGTATCGAAGCCGTGGGGCGACAGCGAGCCTTACGACTTGATTGTGGATTCGGGACGGAGGTTGTGGCGAGTGCAGGTGAAATCGGCTGCCCGGGGCAGCGATCAGGGCGGCTACGCGTTTCGGGCAAGTGGGAGCAATACCAAGAAAACTTATAGCCTGGAAGAAATCGACGTGCTGGTGGCATACATCGTCCCGGAGGATTTGTGGTACGTGGTTCCGGTAACCGTGTTCCGAAAGATCAAAGGCATAAAGCTGTATCCGGTGCCTCGGAGACGACGTTCCAAGTACGAAGTTTATCGGGAGGGTTGGCAGTTGTTGAGTGAGGTTGGCGAGTGGCCCGGCGCGGCCTTAGATCACTTCGAATCCTGAGGAGTGTGTCCGTCCCGAGCTTTGCTGTGGGCGGGCTTTTTGGTGGATCGAAAATTAGGGTTCTCGCCCGATTAACACCTCCGCATTTGGAACTGTCCCATGCTTGCTTTGCGTACCGCGCGAAAGGTGGGGGTCGCGCGTGCCGCCGAATTACCCGTCAATCCTGCCAATACAGGGTATGATAAAGGAGATGCCATACATCTCAGAGCACCTCTCCAGCCTTCGCCGGGAAATTACTTCTTTGCGCAACTCGAATGCCCTGGTCAGCAAGAATGGCATTCACAGCGAGCACGATCAAACCGCTCTTGAGCTGCGCGCCAATCGGTTGCGCGAGATCAAGGAGGAACTCTCCCAGATGCTCAACCAACCCGATGACCCGAAGGTGTGGTGGGAGCGCTTCCGCAAGACGAACGTCGCGTAGCCCGTCGCGAAGCGTGCTGCCATCAAAGTTCGCGGCGAAGGGATTTTCGTGGGCGATCGAAAGTCGAAATCCTTGCCCGTTATCTGCGCTTGGGGCGGTTCTTGCTGAAGCCTCTCTGCTATAATCCAGCTTGCCCTTCGAGTGTGGTTTCACATCCGTGCGGAAGTGGTGGAACTGGCAGACACACCATCTGCCCATATCGCTTTAGCAGTTCTGTACAAACTGCTGATAATCAACCTTCTACCTTTCGCCTCAATCAGTTCCGGCAATGTTCTTGGGAACAGCCAGTAGCCCCCAGTAAGCCACAGATGCAGGCAGTCGGTGCAAAATCCGGTGCAGTTCGTCGATTTACTAGAAAACGCCGCTCTACGTCGATTACGTGAAAGATCAGGTCACAGACCGGGGCGCCTGGAAGCTCTTGAGTGTAGGCTTTTCAGAATTCGTCTTTCCAGTGGTTCTAACAACTTCAATGGTTGCCGTGGGACTGCTAAACACTGGAAAGTACGGGCAAATCGAGAGGATCGTGGGTGAATGGCGTCGGTGATCTCGGATCGTGCCGCGTCGGATTTTCGGAGGCGTCGAACTCACTTATTCCAGGCTGTTGCGTCGATGACTTAGCTAGGACTAATCACGTTCGGGGATCACCCAAGAACCGAGAGTACTAAACTTTGAATAGTTCAAAGCACTCCCAATTGCGACGGATTCGGATGGGGCTTTTCCGCAGGACAATAAGCCGAACCCGATTCCACCAAAGCAGAGAGGAGAGTCCGTGAGCAGCACTGCGCCCGAACGCCCGCAATCCCAAGATCAGAGCCTCAGATAGCGATACGCAAGTCAGGCATTTGCTGGATCTCGTCCGGTGACCGGCCCCTTTTTCGTTGCGACAGCACCTCCAACAGAGTCGCTGTGCTACGAACGCTTCCCGAGATGGTGATGAGTGCATCTGAGACGATGGGATGCTGCCCCGCCAGCGAGTCAAGACGGTCACTGACGTTATCGAGGTGCTGCGCTTCGCGCACGATCGCGCTTGGAGGCATGGTGCCCCAGGCTTTCCTGAAGCCTAAGGAGAGAAAACGTCAGATGGGCTGAGGGTAGTTCAATGAACCTGAAAGAGGAGAAGGTGATGACCGTTTCAGCTTCATTCTATTACGCGAGCATCCTGAGAGGCGCTGCGATCCGGGATCGTGTACCAATCCAGAGGAGCTTTTTCCCTTCGTGATTCTCGCCGTACAGGCATCAGGATAGATCCGGCACTTGTGACGACCACAACCACACTCGTGACAGCCAGTAGCACGACCGAGGCTAGGACCGACGTTATGGCACCGACGATTGAGTACACCCATTTACTGCGGATCAATATCCTTTTCTTCAACTGTTCTGTCTCCTCTGTCCGTGGCTATCAGTCGGCGGATGCACACAAAGAACCCTGTCCACAACCTGGCGGCCGAACGATGGGAGCTGTGGTTGGTAAAGGAATCATTGCCCGGAGCCTCGTTCCACGACTGTCCGATTCTATTTCGAGCTTGCCCTTCAGTTCGTTTAGTCGCTCGCGCATTCCAGCCAGGCCGACCCCCGTTTCTGCGCGTACTTCACGAAGGCGGGCCAACCGCTCGGCGGGTATGCCGCGTCCGAAATCCCGTATTTCCAGGATGGCGGTTACCGCCTCGCGTTGAAAAGAGACGCTAGCCCGCTCCGCCGCGGAGTGGCGATGCACGTTCGTCAAGCTCTCCTGCAATACGCGAAAGAGCGCAATCTCGATCGTCATGGGAAGCCGCTCACCCGCAGTCGCGAGATCGAGGGTCACATTGATCCCGCTTCGTTTGGCGAAGCCCTCGATATACCACTCCGCGGCGGAGGGAAATCCTACTTCATCCAACAGCGGCGGATGAAGCAGGTAGGACGTGGTGCGAATTTCTTCGATCGCCTGATCGGCCAACGCAGCAACGTCGCAGACCAGGCTGAGCGTGGACGGATCTTGCTTGCACTTTTCCTCGAGGAACGAAATGCTTATTTTTAGCGCAGCCAGCGTTTGGCCAGTGCTATCGTGCAAGTCACGGGCCAACTTTCGTCTCTCATCATCCTGCACCCGGAGAAGCCGCTGCGAGAGATTCCGAAGTTCTTCGGTGCGCTCCAGGATGATCGACTCAAGCTGCGCACGCGAAAGTGCAAGTTGTCTAGACCGCGGGGAAAGCGTCCACATAAATCCTCCTTAGAGCGGTGGGGGGAATCTTGTTCGGAGTTTGAATTGTGACATTCAGCTGCGAAGGAAGCTGATCAAAATCGCACAAGCGCGGAAAGCAGGAGCGCGTGCCTCCCAACTGAAAGACGATCAATTCTGACCAGCTTTCCTAAGCTCAAAGCTCGATACTGGGCTATCACGGGGTTCTAACGACGAGAGAATCCGGTAAACGAGCTTGGTTTTGTGGAGGTTTCGATGAACTTGAATTGGATGGATCCGAGGCTCATTGCTCTTGCCGCCGCTGTGATTGTAGTTGTCGTTGTGGCGGCTTGGTTGTATGGGCGAAAACGCAGGGCCGCCACGGCGGGTCTGCGGCAAAAGTTTGGTCCGGAGTATGAGCGTGCGGTGCTGACGCATGGTTCAAAAGCGGAAGCGAAACTAGTGGATCGCGAGAAACGGGTTGAAAGGCTTAACATTCGCGATCTTGATTCGCTAGAACATGAGCGTTATTCAAAGCAGTGGCAGGCCGTGCAGTCCCGCTTTGTCGACTCCCCGAAGGGTGCCGTCGCGGAAGCGGACGATCTGGTGTCCTCTGTAATGAAGGCCCGTGGCTATCCCGTATCCGATTTCGACCAACGCGCCGCTGACATTTCTGTCGACCATCCTCGTGTCGTGGAGGACTATCGGTCCGCACATCAAATTGCGTTGCGTGTTGGTAAAGACCAGGCAACCACCGAAGAGCTGCGAACGGCGATGATTCACTACCGCTCTCTGTTTGAGGAATTGGTGCAGGTGCCAGTGATCATCGAGAGGAAAGAAGTCGCGTAGAGAAGCCGGCCAAGTTCAAAACCTGATCGGTCGTGTTGAAAAGATCGTCGGAGTGTAGAGATTTACTTGGCTGGCAAAAGAGATTACGGCGCGAACGGCGCTGGAGTGAACGGCTGAACACAATGCGAATTTGCTCTGACGGATGCGCAAAGATTAGGGATCTCGGTTTCACAGCGTCCAGGCACATAAGAATGTATGGCGAACGTTTTGAGATTGTTTCCGACCCTTTTGATGAGGGGGATTGCATAGCGGTCCATGTGATCAGCGGAAACGATCCAGTAGTCCGCACGCTGCGGCTTCCTATAGCGATTCTCGTAGGGCTTGCAGATCGATTTCTGAAGCGGCCGGGCTTGATCGGAGACTCACTTCGTAGTCCGGATGCATTGCCGGGCGCCCTTTTGCCCTGGGGTGCCGTAACGACGCCATTGACAGCGACCACAATTATGTAACTTCGGTTTCTGAAAAGGAGAACCACGATGACGACGACTGAGCAGAATAAGTGTGCACACCTTCCATGCCGGTGCTGGGCGCAACCAGGCGAGAAATACTGCGGTCAAGCCTGTAAGGAAGCGGGATCGAAAGAAGTCGAGATTGCGTGCCAGTGCGACCATGGAGCGTGTCCTCTGACTACATAGGAACGGTGCTTTCGCAGGTTGATTGTGCCAAGGAGAATCTCGATGAAACCGCGCGGAACTATGCTCTTGCTGTTGGCAGTTCCGGTTCTGTCGTTGCTCTCATACGCGCAATCCCTGACTGATTCGGGAAATCCCTCTGGCACTGCTGTACTTCCAACCCCAGTGGCACCCGATCTGATTTACACGCGTCCGACGCAGAGAACGAAGCTCCGCAATTACGTCTTCGACGCGTTCGGCCCGTATCCCATCGCGGGCGCGGCGTTTGCGGCTGGCATTGGCCAGGCGTACAACACGCCCCCTGAATGGAAGCAGGGCACCGAGGGATTTGGCAAGCGAATCGGATCTGCTTTCGGCATTGCAGCGGTCAGCACTACGACTCGCTATGGGCTGGCACAAGCGTTCAAGGAAGACACGTTGTACTACGGCTGTGAATGCAAGGGCGTGTTTCCACGGCTGCGCCATGCCGTCATCTCCACCCTTACAGCACGCCGGGGCGACGATGGCCATCGTGTTTTCTCTTTTCCGGCGCTCATAGCCCCGTATGCCGGCTCAATGACTGCCGTCTACGCGTGGTACCCGGGCCGCTACAACGGTAAGGACGCCCTGCGGATGGGTAACTACGCCGTGCTGGGATATGTGGGAGGAAACATCGCCCTGGAATTTTTCTACAGCGGACCTCACTCTCTTCTTCATCGCATGCACTTGAACAACGGGCACGCCGCGCCGGATCCGAGTGCAAACCGGTGACCGACGGGAATGCAACCGCGGTCGGAGGCATTCGCTCTCCCAGTCCAAGGCATCGGGATTTATCTGTGTTCCCCGCGGTGAATTCCTCCAAGAAATTAATCAGCGAATTTCTCGAATGGTTCGGAGATCTCGGTCTCTTCTTCGGGCAGGTTGTCCGGGCTGCGGTCACGCCGCCGTTTGAGTTTGGCGAACTCTTTCGACAACTCGACGAGATCGGGTCAAAGTCTCTGCCGCTGGTCGCTTTGGCCGGAGCCGCAACCGGTGTTGTGCTCTCTTTGGAAGCCCGCTACAGCCTGACTCGATTTGGGGCCAAGTCGCTGCTTCCTGCCGCCATCGTGTTCTCAGTTATTCACGAGACTGGGCCGATTATTACCGGTCTGGTCGTGAGCGGCCGAGCGGGGGCCGGTATTGGCGCTGAGCTCGCGTCGATGAAAGTCACCGAGCAAATCGACGCCATCGAGGCCTCTGCGGTGAACCCCTACAGGCTGCTGGCGGCGACGCGCATCCTGGCTTGCATCCTAATGTTGCCTCTTTTGACCCTCGCCGCCGACTTTTGCGGCGTACTCATGGGCTGGATTACGCAGGCCATGGTTGAGCCGGTCTCTTTGCACCAGTTCATCAATGCTGGCTTTAACGGCGCCGGTTTTAGCGATTTCCTGCCACCAACGTTCAAGACCGCTGCGTTTGGCCTGATCATCGGGCTGATCGCTTGTTTCCAGGGAATGCGGACAAAGGGAGGGGCCGCGGGCGTGGGGCGCGCGGCCACCAGCTCGGTGGTCTTGTCCTCACTGTTCGTCATCCTGGCCGATGTCGTACTCGTAAAACTCATCATCATATTCTTCCCGTAATTGAAACCGAACGACTATGGACACGATTGATCAAGTTGCGATGAAGCAAGACGAAGGTGAGAAAGACGGCGCTGCGCCAGCTGTTGCCGTCGCAGACTTGCATAAGTCCTTCGGAAGTCAAAAGGTCCTGAACGGAATTAGCCTCAGCGTTAAGCGCGGCGAGACCCTGGCGGTGCTAGGCCGAAGTGGTACGGGCAAGAGCGTATTGCTGAGACTCGTTATCGGACTGGAGAAGCCTGACTCGGGATCGGTTCGCATCTACGGGCAGGACATCGCAGGTCTGGCTCTCGACCAGCTCGGCGAAATCAGGAAGAAAATGGGGTTTCTGTTTCAGCACGCCGCGCTCTACGATTCGCTGACCGTCGAGCAGAACGTGGCTTTTCCGCTGCAGCATCATAAAAAAGACATGTCGAAGTCTGAACAGCGAGACCGAGTCCACGCGCTGTTGGCCGAAGTGGGGATGGAAAGCGCTCTTGCGAAGATGCCCTCCGACATCTCTGGCGGCATGCAGAAACGAGTAGGACTGGCGCGTGCACTAGCTTTGGAGCCGGATATTCTGCTTCTCGACGAGCCAACGGCCGGTCTTGACCCCATCAGCTCTGGAGAGATTGATGATCTGGTCCTCAAGCTCCAGCAGGAACATCACATGGCTTCCATCGTGGTGACCCACGATCTGCACAGCGCGAGGACAATTGCTGACCGATTGGCTCTGCTCAACGAGGGAGTTGTGGCGATTGAAGGCAGCTTTGAAGAACTACAGAAGAGTAACGACTTGTTTGTTCGAGAATTTCTCAAGCATTCGTAGGAGGAAGTACATATGTCGAGAGCGGCGCGATTAGGAGCTTTCATCGTTGCAACACTTGCAATTCTGGTCGCGGGTGTCTTCGTCATCGGAGGCAAGCAGTATCTTTTCAGTTCCACGTACCGGTTAAAGACGCAATTCGACAATGTAGCGGGTTTGGATGCCGGCGGCGACGTGCGGGTTGGCGGCGTTCACAGCGGTACCGTGCGCAGCATCGTGTTGCCGCACAAGCCCGGTGAAAAGGTAACGGTAATCATGGATCTCGGCACCTCCACGCACGAAATCATCAAGCAAGACTCGGTAGCAACGATCGAAACCGAAGGTTTGTTAGGCAATCAGTTTCTCGCGATCTCGTTTGGGACGGCTGGATCTGGCGACGTGCGGGATGGCGATACGATCGTCAGCCAACCGCCACTCGAAATGGCGGATCTCCTCGAAAAGACGAGCGGCATTCTGAATAGCAGCCAGCAAGCCATACAGAACGCCACTCGGGCAACTGCGAATCTACAGTCGATCAGTGCCAAGATCGATGGAGGGCAAGGCACCGCAGGAGCGCTGATCAACGACAAACAACTCTATAACAACCTTGAACAGACGACCGGAGCCATGCGAGACACGATGGTCCAGGCCCAAGCCGGGGTTACCGACTTCCAGGAGAATATGGAAGCCATGAAGCACAATTTCTTCCTGCGCGGTTATTTCAAGAGCCGCGGCTACGAAGATTCTGCGGAACTCGCCAAGAATGAAATCGAGCGCCTGCCGCAAGGAATGCCGACTAAGCAGTTTACGTACTCAGCGAAGAAACTCTTCGATAAGCAAGATTCGGCCAAGTTGAAAAATCAAAAGTCTCTAAACGCTGGCGGCGAGTTCCTAGAGAATAACCAGTTCGGGTTTGCGGTGGTCGTGGTCTCGGCGGGCATGGAGGGCGATACGCAGAAAGATTTGGTGCTAACGGAAGCCCGGGCCATGGTTGTGCGTGAGTATCTGGTGGAGCACTTCGGATTCGATGACAGCCAGCTGAAAACTCTGGGAATAGGTAAGCAGGCAGATGCAAGTCCGGACGCTGGGTGGGGCACGGTGCAGATTGTTGCCTATCCGGCCGGGACTGAAATTCCACCGAACAAGCAGACGCAGGCGGGTGTCGCATCGAAGAGACCTTGAGGCCAAACCGTGCAGGCTTCTCGACCGTAATAACGAAGCCGTGACTAAGAAGAAACAGAATTGGAGTAGGTCTGGAATCCGCTTGCTTGACAGGTCTCTTATATAAGACTAGCATTGTAGTTGAGGTGGTTACCACCTTCTCCTCATTTCAGGTTTCCTGAACTAAGTCAGCCCATCTGAAGTTGTCTCTCTTAGCAACCCCAACCTTAAGGAGGTTGCCTATGTATGCTCGTAATGTCTCTATTCATCTGAAATCCAATATGTTGTCTGATTATGCGATGAGTTTCGAGAAGGACATCCTTCCCCTACTTCGTAAACAGAATGGCTTTAAGGACGAAATCACACTTGCCGGTTCCGGCGGAGTCAATGTGACCGCTATCAGCCTGTGGGAAAACAAGAACGATGCCGATAGTTACAACACCAATACCTACCCGCAAGTGTTGAAGACATTGGCAAGATTCATCGAGGGCACGCCGCAGGTTAACACCTTTGACGTTGTCACCTCGACCTTCCAAAAGCACGATGTTCTCGCGACAGCGTAAGAGATAGTCTGAATGCGATCGGTTCGAGGGGGCGGAGTGATCTCCGCCTTCTCCAACCCCGCAGACAACGCGAACTACGGCGTCTTCAGCAGGGGGTTGGCTGTCTTTATTCTATCGGCGAGTTATTGTGGGCGTCGGTTTCCTTGCACATTTCAATGATTCACAATCGGAGTTTATTCCAATGCTGCTCAACCGAGGAACACAGGTTATCCCCACTTCGCAAAATGATCAGGAGTCGGCCTCGTTGCGATGCGGAATCGCGGAACTGAACAGGAATACCGTCCGTTTGATCACTCAAGCTCTGGAATTAGTGGAAGAATCGAAACAGCTATCGGAACAGATCAAGTCGTTTGAAAACCGCAGCGCCAGGCCAAAGCCCTCCTCGCCGACCAGATACTAGGCACTACGCGTTTTTGGTTTTGACTTGGTAAGCAGTTCTTCGCTGAGCTTGTGGGCATTCACAGAGTGTTCGAGCGCTTGTTTGCTGAGTTCATGAGCGGTTAGATGATCTCCCTTCCCGTGGGCGGCGGCTGCGGCAGCGTGGGCGTGGGCCGCGAGATTATGGAGTTCTGCGACTCGATTGTGCGGGCTCGACGGCATGATGTTTTCTCACTCGTTTCGTTAAGCGATAGAACCATCGCCTTTCCGCGGCGGTCTTGATCCAATTGCTTAGGCGGCACTCTTCTTATTGCTTTGTTCGGAAGCTGATGTCAACAGTCCGTCGCAGCGCTCGGCGTGCAGTTTCGCAGCTTCGGTGTCGTGATGAATTGCGTGTTGATTGTGTCCGTGAGCCAGATATGCGTGGTGCGCAGCCTTTTCGTGCTCCTCGGCCGCATCGTACTTCGTTGCTTTCTTATAATGATCGGCTGCCCGTTCATGATGGCGAGCGGCTTCCTGGTAATGCTCCCAAGTCTTTGACATGCGATTCTCCTTGAAGAGGATTAGGATTGGGCCGCGATTCGCTGTCTATGCGATGAGTTTGTCTAGTACTCCTGCGAAACGCCAACCTGTACCTGAAGAGTAGTTACCTCCGAGACGCCGGCACCTGGCGCTTTCCACGCTGTCGATAACTTCGAAAGCCACCGCCCCGATCGGCGTCCGTGTGAGTGGAATAAATCGCGACCACAGAATTTTCTATAGACTCTTCGTAATCTCCTCCATGACTTGTCGTCCTTTCGGACTATTAAAGTTGAATCCCAGTCAAACTATGACAGCGCGTCCAGAGGAAAGCCATTGTGAGCAAAGGGGAGTAGTCGGAACCATTCAGCCCCGCTTCACTCACGTGAGTATTGCTCAAAAATATTGTTGAAACTGTATAAAAGAGAACAGCCATAAGAACGGCTAACGGGTATTGTTGCGCGGTTGGTACGCTCGAAACGCGGTCATGGGTTAGCGGCAGGAATACTGCCATTCGACTCTTACGACCGCGCAAATCAGTGGCACATTTCAGGCCGGATTTCCGGGGGAGGAGCCGGCCGCTTTTCTGTATGCGACCCAACCAACAGTGAGTTGGCACGCACACCCCATTGACGTGGCTACGTAGCGCGACCGGAGGCCGCCAAACGGTCGGGAATCCAACATTTGGCTTGCAAAATACATCTGAATACAGGCGCTTCTACCATCCTCGTTAGCGACTCAGCGGGCTAAGCGAGTGTTTGAAGGAAGTCATGCGAATTCTGCTTTACAACCCTGACAACGGTGTAACCCGCAACTTCATGCCCCATCTCTGGATGTTCTTGCTGCAGGCGCTCACTCCTCCCGGACATGAAGTTTTGCTAATCGACGGCAATGCCCAACCTATGGACGAAACGCAAATTGCGCAATTCGTCTGCGATCAAAACATCGGGCTCGTTGGTATCGGTGCCATGACCCGGATGATCGCGCGGGCGTATCGCATGGCGGACGCTGTTCGGGCCACGGGAGTTCCGGTGGTCATGGGAGGGCCACACGTGACCGAAGAGGCGGATGAAGCTCTCGGCCGCGATGGTGGCCCTCGCCATGCCGACGCCGTTGCCTTGGGAGAGGCCGACGAGACTTGGCCGCAAATCGTGGAAGATGCAGTGCGCGGTGAGCTGAAGGAAATTTACGCGCCTCTTGATGGTACGGGCAAGGAGCGCAAGCCCGCCCTCAATCCCTATCCCGTGATTCCATGGGACAAGCTTGATCTGCGCCAGTTCAATCTCGTTCCCAAGGTGGTGCACCCCTTGCTTAAGAATTTCCACCAGGGCTGGGGAACATTTCGGATCGTGCCCGTTGAATCGGGCCGAGGCTGTCCTTATGGCTGCGAGTTCTGCACGGTCACCGGGTTCTTCGGCGACTCCATTCGCTTCCGCACCAATCAAAGCGTCGTCAACGAATTGCTCCTCCTAAAAGCCCGCGCTCGAAAGGAGCACGGTCAGATTGCGGTTTTCTTCATCGACGACAACTTTGCAATCAATGTAAAACGCACCAAGTCACTGCTGCGTGACATCATCGCGGCGAAAGCCCAAGTTTTTTGGGTAGCGCAGATCAGCGCCAATCTGCTGCGCGACGAAGAACTGGTTGATTTGATCGCCGACTCCGGAGGCAAGTGGATTTTTATCGGCATGGAGTCTCTCGATCCGGTAAATCTGAAGGACGTGAATAAAGGATTCAATAAACCCGGCGAGTACGCGGCGGTGCTTGAGCGTCTGGCAAAGCGCAATGTTTACGCAATCACCTCGTTCATTATCGGCATGGATAACGACACTCCGGGAGTAGCGGAACGCACATTGCAGCAGGTCCGCACGTGGCCACCCGGCCTCCCGATCTTTGGATTGCTCACGCCCTTACCCGCAACGCCTTTATATAAGCGACTGGAGGCCACCGGACGACTCACGCGCCCGCGGCACTGGAAGGATTTCGTTCCCTTCACCATGGCGCATACTCCGCTGAGAATGACGATCGAAGAAGCGCATGCCGAACTGAACTACGGCTGGGCTCACTCCTACAGTCCGGAAGCGCTGGCTCAGGCGGTCGCGGCGCTGGACGATCAGCATGTGGGCGATCGAATCAATATTTTCCTGGCACGGCTTTGTTTTCGCGGAATCTATTTCCCGATGCTCAGAAAGTCGGCGTGGCTGCGGGTCATTATCGAGAACCGCCGAACGATCCTGAGGCTTTTTAAAGACGGAGTGTTCCGATGGATGCGCCCACGAAATTCGGCGTCCCAGTATTCCCTTGGCGTCACAACGGCCAATGGCAGCGGCGAAGCCAACGCCTAAACAGATTTTCCGGGAGAGCTGTGCACGACGGGAGGCTAGCCTCGCCGCTTCGCGAGCACATGTTCGGCGGCAGTAGGATTCGTTAGAAACCGGTGTTGAATGTCACACTCTAGAAAGCTACCGGTGTGCTCTCAGGGCGAACAGCTTGAATAAGATCGGCGCGCGTCCACTCTTCTGGCTCGCGCCGGCTCTCTTTCCGGCAGCGGCAATTTCTTCTGGAAGATCCTGACAAACAGTTTGATGGCGGCATGCGCGAAAGTGAGCCGTATTGGACAGACATGGCGGTGCTCCCGTGAAATCCTTGCATTTGACATCGCCCTCAATCCACGTAGCCCGCAGCAGATCAGGTTCAATCGGGCAATCGAAGGATGATCCGGCAAGGTGACCCCAATGCGTATCTCCCGTTTACTGCTGTTCGCACTTCTGATTCTGGCCATACCGGCCACCTCGTTCGCTCAGTTTGGGGTGTCCATCACGATTGCTCCACCCGCGCTGCCGGTTTACACGCAACCTATGGTGCCTGCCGACGGTTATCTGTGGACGCCCGGGTATTGGGCGAGTGGCGCTCAAGGCTACTTCTGGGTGCCGGGCACATGGGTGCAGCCGCCTAGCGCTGGCTTGCTCTGGACTCCCGGCTATTGGGGCTGGGGCGGCAATGCCTTCGCCTGGAATGAAGGCTACTGGGGCTCGCAAGTGGGCTTCTACGGTGGCGTCAACTACGGCTTCGGCTATGGTGGTGTCGGCTATGGAGGCGGATATTGGAACAACGGAGCCTTCAACTACAACACCTCAGTGAATAATGTGAACACGACGAACATTCACAACGTCTACAGCAAAACGGTAGTCAACGAGACCATGGTAAACCACGTAAGCTATAACGGGGGCACCGGTGGAATTACGGCCCGGCCGACCGCTACGGAAGAGACGGCGGCACACGAGCAACATACGCCAGCAACGGCAATGCAAACGCAGCATGTGCACACTGCCAGCACCAACCACGCACTCCTGGCTTCTGTGAACCAGGGACGGCCAGCAATCGCTGCGACTGCGAAGCCTGGCGAGTTCAGTGGTTCCGGGGTGGTCGCAGCCAAGGAGGCGGGTGCACCTTATAAGGCTCCAGCCTCTGCAAGCAAGGTGACCGAGAACAAAACCACTAAGAACAAGGCTGCCGAGAGTAAGGCAACGAAGAGCAAAGCTCCTGACAACAAAGCCGCAGCAACTCGCCCGAATGAGAATAAAATGGCGGCCAAGCCTAAGGTGGCTAATCCGTCTGCGGAGTCTACAAAGCCGACGGCGGCCCATGCGCAGCCTGCTCCTAAACCGGCAACTGTAGCTCACACGCAGCCTGCACCGAAGCCGACGGCAGCTCATGCGCAGCCTCCGCCTAAACCATCGGCGGCTCACGCGCAGCCCGCACGTAAACCGGCGGCAGCCCGGGCACGTCCCGCCCCCAAGCCGGCAACTGTAGCTCATGCGCAGCCTGCCCCTAAACCGGCAGCCCATGCACAGCCTGCTCCTAAGCCGGCGCCCGAGAAGGCCCCAGGCAAGGGTGAGCCTCGCTAGCAAATTAATCGCGATAGATCGCGTCAGGCTGTTCGAGGGGTGTAAGAAAGTCGAGGAACACTTATATCAGCCCGGACCCAACTGTTGGATTCGCGCCATTTTTCCTTGGCCGCAAGCTTAATCCGAAACTGAATCTCAGCACCGCACTCCAGACTTAGCACTTCGAAAGGACAGGCCATGAGCGAGAAAACGAGTTCCACTCTGTCAGGAACCGTCGAAAAAATTATGGAATCTCCGAGTCTGTGCGAACCCGACAGAGCTCAGATCCTCGTCGAAGCGGCAGATCACTCGTATCAGGAGATTTGTATCGAGAACACGCTGATCGATGAAAACAGGCAAGAGGTGCATTTGAAACCAGGTGCCAAAGTGCAGGTTACGGTCCGAAGCAGAGCCGCAGGCAACGATTGGCCAGGGAAATAAAAGAGGCTGGTCTTCTTCGAAGGCCTAGGCCTTTTCTGCGGACCCTAACGTGCGGGCATTCGACCGTCTGGTGAATACCGTCCTCATAATTCTGACGAAGATGCGATGCGCACCGCTTACAAAAATATTACACCTCTCGTAGATGCTCACCGCCGGACGCCCACATCAAAAGTTTAGTGGGAGATAGCAATAATGCAGCTTCACGCACTCGAACGAAAACGGCCGGGGGAAGAACAAACCAACTGGGTAACGGCATTTTTTATGGTTGCCTTTCACCTTGGCGCCGTTGCGGCACTGTTCTTCTTTACTTGGAAAGCTCTTTTCGTTGCGATTTTCCTGTGGTGGATATCGGGAAGCCTAGGCATCGGGATGGGTTATCATCGGCTACTCACGCATCGTGGTTACAGGACTCCGAAGTGGGTCGAATATTTTCTGACCGTCTGTGCGACCCTCACTCTTGAAGGCGGTCCCATCTTCTGGGTGGCTACCCACCGCATTCATCATCAGTTCGCTGATCGGGAAGGAGATCCGCACTCACCTAGAGACGGCAAATGGTGGTCACATATGGGTTGGATTCTGACGGGACGATCCATGCACCATGACACAACCACACTGGCGCACTACGTTCCCGACCTCGCGAAGGATAAGTTCCACCTCTGGATTACCAAGTATCACTACTTACCGATGGTCGCATTGGGCTTGCTGCTTTTCGCTATCGGCGGGTTGCCCTTCCTGTTGTGGGGCACTTTCCTGCGGACCGTAGTCGGCTTGCATGCTACCTGGTTGGTAAATTCAGCCACTCACATCTGGGGCTCTCGCCCCTTTTCGACGCGAGATGATTCCGCCAATAACTGGTTTGTTGCCCTTTTGACCTTTGGTGAAGGGTGGCACAACAATCATCATGCGCATCCCAGTTCCGCCCGGCACGGTCTGAAGTGGTACGAGATAGACATGAACTGGTACGGCATCTGGGTTCTCAAAGAGGTTGGCCTCGCAACGCAGATTACGAGCGTGCGACCGGATGGGCAGGATCGAAAAGAAATACTTGCCGGCGGCCACCTGTCCCAGACTAAGGTGCGACATTTGCAAAGCGCGGCAAGCGGCTAGCAGGACAAAAAGCCGATCTGTTCAGACTTGCAACCGATCACAGTTTGGATCGCTTGTCTTTAAAGTTAAAGGCAAAGATACAGAATCCGAAGGAGTGCAGGAGCATGCGAACAGCAACAGCTTGGCGTTTGCTCCGGTACTCGCGAAACACTCGAAGTCGTTCTCACCTATCGAGTGTAGGCAATCCGGGAGTTGGCCCTACTGTGGTTTGCGTTTCATCGGCTTGCCAATTGCAAGAAGAAAGATGGCACTTTTGTCTCTTGCGTGAGGTGAAAAGAAGCTAATCACATCATCGTCGAAGAAGGTTAGCCCGGTGGCGCCTAGGTGCTGGGCATACGCAGCCAAGTACATCCTGCCACCAATGGCACCCGCCTCGAACTGGACGGCCCGGTAGCCGCGGTTTCCGTACTGCTCCAAAATGCGTTTTAAATCGGCGAGGAAGAAGATGTCCACACAGGCGTCCGATGGCAGTTCCTGGTCCAGTCCAAGATGATGGGCCTCGGCGCGGAATTCCCCGGATTTCAAAAGTTCCAGAGTGTTCTGCTCAGGCCGGAAGAAGTAAGCGCCCGGTTTGAGCCCACGCACCGAATGCACGATCAGGTAAAGATCGTTGAGTGTGCCTGGAGGCTTCAGGAAGTCAGCGGGAAGACCTCGCGTGGCGCAGTCGAAAACAGTAGAAAGTTGTTGCAGGGTAATGGATGCTGCCTTATCGAACGTTCGGGTAGAGCCGCGGCGCAGGACTACCTGCTCAATTGTGTCCTTCGGTTGTTCTTCTTCGGGCAGCCGCAGGAGGCGAACTGCCTCGCCCGCCAGAGGAGAACATGGAAGGACGAGTGGCTTCCCGCGCCACTGAGCTACTTCCTCTACAGACGCGAGCGAAGACGCGTCGTGCATCTCAATCATGGCGGGATACTCGATCTCGTGCTGCGAAAGCGGAATCGTCTCCAGGCCGAGCGCTGGAGCCTCTTGCGGTTCCGGCAGCGAACGCCCGAATGTGCGGCCGATCGGTACCAGGCACAAGGAAACCTCACGCCGCGTATCAAGATCGAGCAGGCGGTTCACTTCGGTGTCCACGAACCCGAGCACTATCTCGGCCGGAAGAGCCGAAGCTGCAGAAACGGCCAGCATATTTGCCAGCAGCGTGCCGTTGTCCCAACCGAAATGGCGGTAGGTGCGCGCCTGGTACTTCCAGGCGTTCCGCCAGTATGTTCCCGTACAGATGATCGTCGCAGGCGCGTGAGCCACCGCAGGTTCCATCGCCGTCGCCTGAGTCATGGTTCTGCGAAAATCACCCTCTCGCAGCAGCCGTAGCGATACATCCGCAGGATTGAAGTGATACACGCCGGCGTCCAGGCCCGCGAGATCGCCAGTCACAATGTACAACTCGATCTCGTAAAGGGCTCCGGTGCAGGCTGCAGCGCGAAAGTAGACTGTTCCGTCCGGCGACGTGCGATGTTTGGTAATTCCAGCCGAAAAGTACAGGATTCGTGCCAAATCATGGAGATTAGGAACGGAATCGACCAGCGAGGAGCGAGCGGGTTCTGAGAGCGCGGAGAGCGCGGCGACCCCTGTTTGCGGCACGTCCCGCGGCATGGGAAGAGGCTCTATCTTTGGATAGATTTTGAAAGGCTGCGGCCGATTCGCCCAGTCCAAGAGGTGAGGATTGTTACGAATACTCCAGTAGGAGTGTTTTGTTCCATCGTGATATTTCCAAGCTGCCTGGATGTCGCGATTGTTCATCAATATGCGTCAGACTAGGCGCACAAAATACATCGCCATCGTTATTGACCACTAAAACGAAATCCTCATGCTCGATGTTTAAAAAAACAAGCGCTGTTGCCGGGACCCCTTTAGCGCTTGCGCTTTCCACGCTCTCGATAACTTCGAAAGCCACCGCCCGGCCCGCATCCGTGCGAGTGGGAAAAATCGCAACCACAGAATTTTCTACAGACTCTTCGTGATCTCCTTGGTGACTTATCGTCCTTTCAGACTATTAAAGTTGAATCCCAGTCAGACTATGACAGCGCGTCCAGAGGAAAACTGTTCTTTAGTGCACAGTGTTCACTGGGAAAGTCCGCGGCAGAGGCCGTGTACTCGGGTTCATCGCCCGGACGGATCATCGTCATCTACAAGGCAAACCATTACGAGCAAAGAGGCTTTGTTCGGAACCATCCAGCTCTGCCCCCATCACGCTGACGAAGCATCGCTCAAGAAATATTCTTGAAACCGTATAGAAAAGCACAGCTATAAGAACGGTTAACCGGTATCGTGGCATGGGTGGTACGCTCGAAACGCGGTCATGGGTTAGCGGCAGGAATACTGCCATTCGACTCGTACGACCGCGCAATTCAGTAGCACATTTAAGGCCGGATTTCCCAAGGCGAGCTGGCCGTTTTTCTGTATGTGACCTATACCGGGCGCACCGCCCCGACCTCTCCTGCTTTGCCGTCCCCTATCGTTGCTTTCTTAAGACCGGAACGAACTTCCTGCGCTCACCGACCGTCGCGGGGAAAGTGTCGGGGCGAACTCGCGCTAGTTCTTATCCCGCCCGCCTAGCGTGGAACGAAGGGCTCTAAAAACCTCATGAATCCAAAACGCCCACCGCGACGCGCACTGTCGGCAATTCAGCGTGGACCGCGGTGAGCACATTTGCTCAGAACTCCTAAGACTGATTTGCTAAGGTCAAATTGTCCTGGTGCGCCCGGCTATCTAGACGAATTTGCGTGCGAGTGTAAACACAGCACGAACCAGAAGCGGGCGCACTGATAACAAACGAGGACTTTCTTCAATTGAAGAAAGTAATGTTTGTGCCCGCGAACGGTTCGACCCTAACCGTCCTCGCAGAATCGAAATAGGGGCGACTGCTCTCCAGTGATGGGGAGGGTAGCCAAGAAACAAGGAAGGTCAAAGATTATGCCTTTAATTCAACTGCTCGAAGTTTTGGTTGTAGTAGGTGTTCTCCTGTGGCTGGTAAATCGCTTCATTCCAATGCAGGGAACCATCAAGTCAATTCTGAACGGCGTCGTGGTAATTGCCGTGATTCTGTGGATCTTGAATGTTTTTGGACTGTTTCACTCCCTCGCCGCGATCCACGTCGGCAAAGGATGAATCGTGACAGCGTACTTAGAACATGCGCTGCGGAACTCGCACTCTAGGCAATGCTCGATGAAAGCAGATACCGCTACGAAGGAGAAACTTTGAAAACCAAGCTGTTATTAGCTGCAGGAATCACCCTCAGTTTGAGCGCGTTTGCTCAAACCAACGCTCAAACAACCCGCAGCGTCGAGCCGATGAGTCCGACGCCCATGTTCCACGTCACCGTGGTCAGTCGCAGCGTGCAAGCAGTCAACTACGAGCATCGCAGCGGATCCTCGAAGGTGGATTTCGCAGGCACGGAGCTGATGCCCTCAGCCAATGGTGAGGCCAGCGTGAACAGCAAGCGCGGATCCATTGAGATCGATGCAGAGTTTGGCAATCTGCAGAGACCTACGACTTTCGGCAACGAATACCTGACCTACGTTTTATGGGCGATTTCGCCCGAGGGCCGCGCTGTGAATCTGGGCGAAATATTACTCGGCGGCAATCACCGAAGCAAGGTGCGAGTCACCACGGACCTTCAAGCATTCGCTCTGATCGTGACCGCGGAACCTTACTATGCGGTTCGCCAGCCCAGCAATGTGGTGATTCTCGAAAATGTAGTTCGCGACAATACCAAGGGAACCACTGAAGCAGTCAATGCAAAATACGAACTGTTGGAACGTGGTGGCTACATCCCCACCGGCTACAAGTTCGATCCGGTGATTCTGAATGCTAAGTTGCCACTGGAATTCTTTGAAGCGCGGAATGCGTTGCGCATCGCTCAATCCGAGGGAGCCGAACAGTACGCTCCAGATAGTTACAGGCACGCGGTTCAGTTGATGGACAACGCGGATAGCGACGCCATCGACAAGCACATTGACAAGAAACCGCTCATCGCAGTTTC
>Ga0070735_10001970_pt1 | contig 19005 bp, 19 predicted proteins | sample Coa_R1_FD_66443 | JGI IMG/M metagenome (GOLD analysis project Ga0070735, IMG submission 66443) | Surface soil microbial communities from Centralia Pennsylvania, which are recovering from an underground coalmine fire - Coalmine... | ecosystem: Environmental > Terrestrial > Soil > Unclassified ... | reverse complement strand
AGCGACCCGCGCCGCGCAGCGAGACGTGGCGTACGGTGAATTTCTGACGATAGGCAGTGCCGCGGCCAGCGATGGAAAATACTTCGGTCCCATGCATATTTTTGCGTTGCCATTGCATCGCGACGGGCAAGCTGCAGGCACTCTCGTGCTGTTTCATGACACCAGCTACATCGATGAGCAAGTGCAACGCACGCTCAGAGACGCGTTCCTGAACGCGGTGATCCAGACGCTGCTCATCAGCGGGCTGGCGTTTGTGCTGGTGCGGTGGACATTTACGGCGCCGCTGGCGCGCACCGCGAAATGGTTGCGAACGCTGCGCACCGGACAAACGCACGCTCCTCCCATGACGCCGCAGGGAGAAATCTTTGATCAACTGCATCAAGAGGTGAAGCATCTTGCGCAGGACTTGAACACGGCGCGAGCCACTGCGGAAGAAGAAGCGCGATTGCGGAACTCCAATGTGTCCATCTGGACGGCGGAACGACTTCGGGTGAGCCTGCGGAACAAACTGCAGGAAAAGCCTCTCTTTGTGGTCTCCAACCGTGAACCGTACTTGAATGTCCGGAACGAAAAGACAGGGTCCGTTGAGATTATCGTTCCGGCAAGCGGCGTGGTCACGGCGATTGAGCCGGTACTGGTGGCATGCGACGGGACATGGATTGCACACGGATCGGGTAGCGCCGACCGCGAAGTCTCCGATGCGCATGACCACCAGCGCGTTCCTCCGGAACGACCGAGCTACACGCTTCGCCGGGTGTGGCTGAGCAACGAAGAGGAAAAAGGGTATTACCAGGGCTTCGCAAATGAGGGTCTTTGGCCGCTTTGCCACATCGCGCACACGCGGCCAGTGTTCCGCCCCGAAGATTGGGTGCATTACCAGCGGGTCAACCGGCGATTCGCGGATGCGGTACTGCAGGAGATGGAAGGCACGGAGTCTCCGATAGTTCTGGTGCAGGACTACCACTTTGCATTGCTGCCGCGGATGATCAAGGAAGCCCGGCCGGATGCGCGTGTGGCGATTTTCTGGCACATACCCTGGCCAAACGCGGAAGTGTTTGGAATCTGCCCGTGGCAGCGCGAGTTGGTTGATGGATTGCTTGGAGCGGACCTGATCGGGTTTCATATTCAGTCGCATTGCAACAATTTCTTGGAGACGGTGGATCGTGCGGTGGAAGCACTGACGGAGTGGGACCGCTTTGCGGTCAACCGGCAGGGACACGTTACACGGGTGCGGCCGTATCCGATCAGCGTAGCGTTTTCGGAAAATGGGCACGCGGTAAACGAAACGCGAAACACCGGAGAAGAGCGTGCGGCGATCTGCAGCGAGTTGGGGGTAGAGGGCAGCCTGCTTGGCGTGGGCGTCGATCGCATCGACTACACGAAGGGGATCATCGAGCGCTTCCGCGGCATCGAGCACTTCCTGGATCTTTATCCCGCCTACCAGCACCGCTTTACGTTCGCGCAAATTGGAGCGCCGAGCCGCACCGAGATAGACCGTTACAAACACTTTCTGGAAGAAGTAAGCGCAGAAGCGGACCGCATTAATGCGCGATTCCAAGCAGGTAGGTGGAAGCCGATCGTACTGCTGAAAAAACACCATTCGCATGAGGAAATCGGACGGTATTACCGCGCTGCTTCTGTGTGCCTGGTAACTTCGCTGCATGACGGGATGAATCTGGTGGCCAAGGAGTTCATTGCCGCACGGGAAGACGAGCGCGGGGTGCTGATACTCAGCACGTTTGCCGGGGCGGCACACGAGCTACCGGACGCATTGCTCGTCAATCCATACGACGTCCAACAGGTGGCTGAAGCGATTTATCGGGCGCTGGAGATGACGGAGGAAGAGCAAGCTACTCGTATGGAACACATGCGCAAGAGTGTGCGCGAACACAACGTCTACCGGTGGGCCGCCCATCTCCTTTCGGACCTGACGGAGATTCGTATCGACGCCCCGGAGCGCATCGAGGTGCCGCAAACACAGTGAGCGAGCCGCCTCGCATTCGATCTTTTTAATCGTCCATTTGAATCACGCCGCAAATGGCGTGTACGGAACAGGAGCAAGCAATCGCATGGAAACTGCGGAAACACCGTTTGAGTTTTTCACCGTCTCATACTTGACGCGCATTGGGAACCAGTCAGCGTGCACACTGACCGAGTTTCTCACGGGGCTGCAACAGTGCAGCGACGCCTCGATCTTCCATCACACCTTCCAGACTTTGAGCAGCCACCATTTTCTTACGGAAGGGTTTTCGAACGACTTCGCCCAGTGGGCGCATGCGGACGCGAACCGCGAAGACCTTGCCGAGCAACTCGCGGCACTTGACGTGCGGGACTATCTGTCGATTGCGGCGCTGCGCAGCGACCTGTGCCGCGTGGTGGGCGACTATTGCGCGGCGCATCCGGCGCTTGCGGGGCAGTCTGCACTGGAGCGTTTTTACTTTTGCGAAAGCGTGGAGGTTACGCTGCCCTTCGGACTTACGGCGCGAACTCTCGAGGAATTTCGCAAGGGCATCGCGCACTTGAGCCATGCATCCTTCTACTTCCACTTTATCTCGTCGAGGCTGCGCCTGCAATTGCAAACCAATGACTTTTCGCACTGGCTCGCGGATGGCCTCGGACTGGGGGCGCTGGCAGACAGCGTCAACCACATCGACATTTACACGAACACGCTCGACAGCGCACGCGCCCAGGTGCTTCGGCTGATCGACGGCGAGGAGAGAAAAGGATGAGCGAGGTAGCGATCGCAAGCCGAATTCCGTTGGAGGAGTATGCGGCTCTTCTGGGTGAAGGCGAGATCGACGAGCTTCGCGTGCTCGCCAAACCTTTGCGAGGGCGCAGTATCGAGATGATTAATTCCACGGCGGTCGGAGGAGGCGTTGCGGAAATTCTCAACCGCCTTCTGCCGCTCGCGGAGGAACTCGAGCTTAACATGCGCTGGGAAGTCATGACGGGCGGCGATGACTTCTACGGAGTTACAAAAGCGTTCCACAACGCGCTTCATGGCGCCCCATATCACGCGGATCCGAAAGACTTTGAGATTTTTCTCGCGTGCAACGAACGCAACCGCGCTCGTCTTCCGCTCGATGCGGAATTCATGATCATCCATGACCCTCAACCTGCCGCGCTGATTGATGGCCGCAAGAAGAACGGTAATCACTGGGCCTGGCGGTGCCACATCGATCTGTCACACCCAAATCGCGCAGTCTGGGACTTTCTCGACAAATTTGTGGCACGCTACGATGCCGCGATGTTTTCTTCGCCGGAGTTTTCCCGCGCGCTGCCTATCCCTCAGTATCTTTTCTATCCAGCTATTGATCCGCTTTCGGAGAAGAATCGCGAGTTGGAGAGTGGCTTTGTGGCTCGGACGCTCGCGCAGTATCAGATCGATCCGCTACGGCCCATCCTGACGCAAATCTCGAGGTTTGACCGGCTTAAAGATCCAATTGGAGTGATCCGCGCATACCGCATCGTCAAGCGGTATTTCGATTGTCAACTGGTGCTGGCGGGCGGGAGCGCTTCGGACGACCCCGAAGGGGCCGCGGTTCTGAAAGAAGTCGTGCAAGAAGCTAACGGAGAGGCGGACATTCATATTATCGAACTGCCCGCGTGGGCTCCGCTGGAGGTAAACGCACTGCAGCGCGCCTCAACGATCGTGATTCAAAAGAGCCTTCGCGAAGGATTCGGACTAACCGTGTCCGAGGCGTTGTGGAAGAAAAAACCGGTGGTGGCCTCGGCGGTCGGCGGCATTCCCGTGCAGATCATCCACAAGCACACGGGACTACTGTCGCACTCGGTTGAAGGCGCGGCGTATCAAATTCGATATTTATTGTCGCATCCGGAGATCGCGGCGAAGCTCGGCGAGAACGGCTACGAGCACGTAAAGGAAAATTTCCTTATCACACAGAAACTCAAACGATACATGACATTATTGCTGGCGATGGAGCGCGCCAATTAGTGCCTGGGAGAACCGCGCGGGCAAGCCCCGCCCTTACAGCGTCTTAGAAGCCCGGTTTAGTAGGTCAGCGACCATCCAACGACCGTCATCGTGAGGACAAGCAACAACGTGGCGGTGCTCACAACGCTGAGGATTCTCCCGTGTCCTAGAAGATAGTCGCGCGATTCCGCGTCGATGCAGAGAAGCACGGAAACAACCAGGACGACTCCCCAAGCAAGAATCGCAGGTAAGCCGGGATACCTGCCAATCATGGAGAGGAATTGGCCCGGAGGCTGGCCTGCGGGAATCCACCAGGGAATCATGGGAGCGACGCCGGCGGCAAGAGAAAGCGTGAGCAGTTTGCGGGTAAACCAACCTTTGATCTTTGGCCGCGCCTCTTTCCAAACGAAGTAGTCCCAAGCCAAGAGCGCGACGGCGAAAAGCACCCAACCGTAGAGCGCAGCTTTTTGGTCGAACCACCACCAAGCGCGAAAGACGAAACGCGCGTTATGAGCCATGGCGTAGCGCGGGAGCAGGAACATGGCTACGAGGCCGTTGCACGCCACCGCCAGGAGTAATGTAACCAAGCTCATTAGCTGGAACCAATAGCGAGTCGGCACACGGCGACACCGGGTGCAAACGGATTGTTTCGGAAGAAAATTTAGCCCGCAGCGGTCGCAGAACACGGCTGGTCTCCCATTTTCGCGGGAATCGAATCCTGTGATCGTTGCCAGAGTATCTGATTGGAATCGAAAAAAACTACTGGTCTGACGGTCAGTTGAAAGGGCAGGCAGTATTGGTAGTATGAAGGCATCCAGCCCCACACTCTTCCATGGCGAAACGCCGAAGGAAGCGCCTAGAGTCGAAAGAATTGCACGGTCAGGCGAGGGGGCAATATGACGGAAACCTCGAAGCAATGGGAAGGTCAAATCGTCGAAGGGATTTTTCCCTTGCGACAATTCCTCGGTGGATCCGATCACAGCGCGGTGTTTTTAACCGAGTATACTGAAGGCCGTTCGCAAAAAGCCGTCATCAAGCTTTTTCCGGCCGATGCCGTAACAGCGGATTTGCAGCTGTCGAGTTGGGAGTTCGCGGCGCAGCTTTCTCACCCGAATCTGCTGCGCTTGTTCCGCGCCGGCCGATGCAGGATCGACGGCAACGATCTGTTGTATTTGGTGATGGAATACGCGGAAGAGGATCTCTCACAGATTCTTCCGCAACGCGCGCTTACGCCGGAAGAAACACGGGATATGCTTGGGCCGGTTTTGGATGTGCTCGAATACTTGCACGGTAAAGGTCTGGTGCACGGTGATCTGAAGCCTGCAAACATATTGGCCACCGGGGATCGCTTGAAACTCTCGAGCGACGCCATTTCGCGCGTCGGAGAATCGAAGAGTGTTACACGACGGGCTGGGCCTTACGACCCACCCGAAGCGATGAGCGGGATGCCGGCGCCGGCGGCTGACGTGTGGTCGTTGGGGACGACTTTGGTCGAGGTTCTGACGCAGCGTTTGCCTGAATGGCAGCCCGGGCCGAATGCAGAATCGGTAGTGCCCGCCAATCTTCCCGCACCATTCCTCGAAATCGCGCGCCAATGTTTGCGACTTGAACCTCAGCGGCGCATAAGTGTCGGTGATATCGCGGCTCGGCTGAACCAACGCGCCGCAGCGGCTACTGCATCCGCAGCAGGCCTTGTTCCGGGTTCAGTCCTAAGTGCGAGCCCCGCAGCCTTGGCCGGAGCCGGCCCGCTCTCCCCAGTAACGCCCAGACCTACGGCCTCCCTACCAGAGCTCCCGCGGGGCGCTGCAAGAATGCAGAGTAGTCCCCACAGGCCGCCGCCATATAGAGACTCGCGATCTCGATCGCGCTTTCTTGTTCCGCTTATCATTGGAGCTCTCTTGTTTGCCGGGATTTTGACAGTGCCGCGGATTCTCACGCATCGTTCCGAAACCCAGCCGACTCCCACAGTGGTATCGGAAAAGACGTCTGGGCAGGCTTCTGTTCAGAAGTCTGCTGAATCAGCGGCTTCGTCAAAGCAGAGACCCGTCTCGAAGGCTGAACGCGCAAGCGCCGAACCGGCAAAGTCTGTCGCTCCGGCACCGCCGAAGGCAGATCAGCGGTCGGCACCGCCAGCAGCTGCGGACTCACTGAAGACGACCAGCGAAAAGGAGGTGCCATCCCCGGCAGCTTTGCCGGCTAAGAGTGGTGGCGCTGAGGCCGGAAAACCGGTGACTCCCGGGATTGCTTCGGCCAAGGGTGAAGTCCTGGATCAGGTTTTGCCGGACGTCTCGCAGAAGGCGCGAGGCACCATCCACGGAAAAGTACGAGTCAGCGTAAAAGTGCATGTCGATCCGTCGGGGGGAGTCTCGGAGGCAGAGTTCGACTCGCCGGGACCTAGCCAATTTTTCGCCGATCTAGCCTTGCAGGCCGCGCGTAAGTGGGCTTTCACGCCACCGGAAGTGAATGGAAAGAGCGTGCGTAGCGAATGGCGCCTGCGGTTTGAGTTCAGTCAGAAGGACACCAAGGTTACCCCCACGCAGACGGCTCCCTAGGCTGTAGCAAATCAACGTGCAGAGGCGAGGGCACCACGCAGCAACTTGCTCAAGTAAAAACGCGTTTGTTCTGGCGTAATTGGAAAAACCCGAAACGTACCTGTACATTGGTACGGAGCTTGCGCGACCTTCGCCAATCAGTAACTGTCTGAACCTGCTGAAACTACTCGGTTTAGAGCGAGGATAGAAGCAATCTGTCCTGCCGTACCATACCCACATGCAGTGTGCTCTCGTAACTTCGCTCAAAGCAGGCTGTGCTTTTGTTGGTTCCACGTCTGGCGGAGTTATAGCGAATGAACGAGCGGGACACTCAGATTTTTGCTGCTGGCCCGAAGGCAAAGACGGACCGGATGCGCCGCGTAATCCAGGGAGCGGCCTTGCTTGCCGGGATCGGTGGCATTTCGCTGGCGGCGGGCTTCGAAACTGCGCTCAGAACTCTGCCAACTCCGACGCAGGAAATTGAAATTACTAAGCAGAGTGCAATTGGCTTCGTCTCGCCTGTGCGCATGCCCGATCGCGAGAACAAGGCTGATGCGGAGTTCAACCGACTGCCGCCGCAGCTACAAGCGGAGCGGTTGCTCGAACAAGCGATGCATGATGATGAGGATTCGCTGGAGCTGCTTCGCGAGAAAGTGGATGGCTGGCGTGGCCAGTTGAAGAACACGGACCAGCTTTTTGACCTCGTGCTGGCGGCGCTGAATTCGCGTGACCTCCGCGTGCGGACTGCGGCCGTAGACGTTGACCTCGCAGCGAACAACCTGAGTAAATCACCGGAGAGCGTTACGCGGCTGATCCGTCAGTTGAAGCGTGATCCCGCGGGCCGCGGGATGTCCTTGTGGAGGCTCGGTTCACTGGGAAATCGCGGGGTTGAACCCGAGAAGGTGCTGAACAGCCTGTTGAACTACATGCATGACCCAAGCGAACACACACGCTATTGGACGGTGGAAGGATTAGCGATGCTCGGCAACGATGCCACCATCGCGCCGCTGCTCGACCTCTTGACCCACGACCCTTCTCCGCGGGTACGCGAACGGGCTGCAAGCAGCCTGGGACAATCCGGATTGCTGACCCGGGAGGAGCGCCTGGCTGCCGTCCCGCATCTGCTCAATTTTGCCGACGACGATTCACTGAACACGACGACGCGGGAGCTGGTGTATGGAACGCTTCGCGTGATTACGGGCGCCGCGCTCGGCAACGATGCTAATGCCTGGCGTGCGTGGTGGGCCCATCACGATCCCGCTCTGGAGCATCCCCGCCAGCGTACGGGAATCTCGCGTACCTAAGAAGCGAATCGCGCGGTTGTTCTTTTGTATACAGAGGTTTTCGCCTTCTGCTGAATTTCCTAACTCCGGCTCCTCGAAATTGGGAAAATAGGTTTCCGGAATTCTGGTGAGGAAGTCGATTATTTCTTGGGAGGATACGTTGGCGCATTCATTCCGCAAGAGCACTGGGCCAAATTTCGCGATTCTCGTAGCTTCCTTGCTCCTAATGACGACATTTTCCGCGGCTTCGGCCCAGGAAAAGAAAAATCCGCAAACCGCCGGCGTGGATAACACCAAGATGGGCGCCTATCGGGCCCTCGCCCAGCACGCCTTTTTGGAATTCCAGAAGGGCGACAGCGCGGCAGCCGCTCAGCTCGCACGCAGCCTTGAGCGCGTGTGGGACAAGGCCGAAGACTACGGCGGGGATACCGCGCTGAAGAAAACACATCCCGATTTGTTTGAAGAGATCGACAAAGCCATGGATGACTTCGTATTGCCTTTGACAGAGTACAAAACAAAACCTCCAGACCCAGCCAGAGTCAAAGCAGCGTTCAACGCCTACATGGAAAAACTGAAACTCGCCGATTAACGAGCGAAGGATTCTTCGCAGGGTCGAACTGCTGCGCTGGAGGCAGGGCGATGGAGCCTCGTCCGGGAATTTCGCGAGGCCAGCGTCTAAGCCAACATCAGCGTCCTAAGCTAGAAGCGTCAGGGGCCCGAAAGAGCCAGTTCAGGAATAGATGCGTCGGCCAATAAATCAATGCAACCAGCGGGATGAAGATCATCGCGAGATGCGCCGGAGCGGGTCCCCAAGCCCGATGGAAGACGGGATCGCGGTACGCGTAGTTCATGTTGAGATCCGCGGATAAAAAGCGGGAGACAATCAGAAGCACGACCGCAATCGCGGATTGCAGACCGAGCGCCCGCCTGTCGTAGCCGACTTTGCGCAGGGTCCAAAGAAGGACTAGCGGCAAGCCAACGTGGAAGGTTGAGAGGAGGCGCACCCACAGCGGGTATCGCGCGTCCCACATGTAATCGGTGCCGCCGACAAGAAAACGCCCCGTCGTCAACCGCCAGCCAACATCCATGATCCAAAGAACGCCGGCAGCCAACGAGCCGACCGCCTGACTTGAGAGCAGCAGCGGGCTTGCCCGCCAAATCCCGACAAACGTCAGAATGACCGCGACATCGCAGAGATGCAGCAGATTCGTCCAACCCCACACGCGGAAATACGCGGGAAACCAGACGATCATCCACAGCAGGCTGAACCAACGGAGTAAAGGAAAAGTGTGGGGGCCTGACGACATGCGTTTTTGCCCTTTTTTGCTGCTTGAGGACGGCTAAGGCTACCACAACCGGCCCGCGAGATTAGACGGAGCAAAGCGGCACTGCAATGTGCGAAGCAGAACGCAAGCCGCTCAGCGATAACCCAATTGTGGGCCGAGTTGAATAGAGCTAGGCATAAAAGTGCCGCTACCACGGGCAACTTCCTTGCCGCGACTGTCCGAGAGGACACCTTCGGCAATGTAGAGGCGTTTCGAGCGGCTGACGACCTGGCCACGGGCAAGGAGTTGGCCGTCGGACACCGGGCGCAAAAAATAAAGCTGGAACGAGGAAGTTAGCACGAAGAAGTCCGTAACCAAGGACTGCACGGCGAAAAAAGTGGCGTCGTCCAGGGCCTTGAAATAAACGGCTCCGTGAATGGCCTGAGCCGCGTGGTGGAAGTCCTCGCGCACCGGCAAGTCGATCTCGGCGCGTCCTTCTTCGGGGATTCGAAGCAGCGGCTGGAACCATTTGTTAATCGGGGCCCTGTCATACATGGCGATGAGCGTTTCAAAGTGTGAGCGTTGCATAGTGCGGATAAAGTTTTTCTCCCGGATTCAGAAGTTTTAGGGAATTTGCTCGGCCGTAACAGAAGCGGAAGAGCCGAACTGCTGCTGGTGCTTGCGCAGCAGAAACTGATCGGTCATGCCGGCGATGTAATCGCAAACAACTACGTGCCGTGCCTCGGCGCGAGCAGATTCTTCATGAGAAGGCGGCATCGAGCCAGGTGAATGGAGGTAGTAAACAAAAAGCTCTTCAAGGCAACGGACCGAGCGGTCGCGATCCTCTGTGATGGCTGGATGATTGTAAATGTGTTTGAAGAGAAAGCGTTTTAGTTCCGCGTTGCGCTCGGCAAAGGCATTACTGAAACCGGCAAGCCTGCGCGGAGCGCGGCGAATATCATCGACGGTTGCGGCTCCGGAGGCAAGCACGCGCTGCTGCGTGTTTTCTACGAGATCGGTGGCCAAGCGATCGAGCACCAGTCGGAGGGCGGCATTGAATTTCAACTTGTCCCGTCCATCGGGGTAGGCGGCATCGATTTGAGCGTACGTTTCAGCGAAAATCCGGACCTCTCTTCGTAAGACATCCAAATCAAGGAGCTCCGCCTCGCGCGCGTCGTCAAGGTCCGCCGTGTTATAGGCAATCTCGTCGACCCAATCGATGAGCTGGCCTTCGAGTGGAGTGCGAAGGTCGAGCAAGAACTCGGCGAGATGCGGGAACTCTGCGGCTATGTAATCGTGAGAGTGCTTGATGATTCCCTCGCGAACTTCGAAGGTGAGATTCAAGCCGGGAAAATCCAGATAGGGACTCTCGAATTGGTCGACGATCCGGAGCGCCTGAAGATTGTGATTGAAGCGCGAGCCGTGGGCACGCATCAGTTCATCGAGTTTTTTTTCGCCGGCATGACCGAAGGGAGGATGCCCGATGTCATGGACGAGCGCGAGGGTCTCGGCAAGCTCGGTGTTCAGGCCCAGTGCCGCGGCAACCGTGCGAGCAATCTGTGAAACTTCCAGAGTATGCGTAAGCCGATTACGAAAGTGATCGGAGTAGCGGATGGTGAAAACCTGCGTCTTGGCTTCGAGGCGGCGGAAGGCCCGGGAATGAACGATGCGGTCGCGGTCGCGCGCGTATTCGCTGCGGTAGGGATGGGGTGGTTCGGGATAGCGGCGGCCGCGCGACAGTTCCACGCGCATCGCCCACGACGCGCTTGTAGGGAGTGGTTCGATGAGCGGCTCCGGGGACGGACAAAACATTGGCGTCCGTTCGCGTTCCTTAAGGGCTTTCAAACTTTTACGATGGACAAGGTATCCGCTCGAAATTCGCTACGCAGCGAAGCCTAGTTTCAGGACTTGGGCGCGAGCGTTTCCAGGCCGCGATCTGCCTCTTCTGAAACAGCCGTATTCGGAAATTCTTTTTTGAGCTGCTCGTATACGCTAGTGGCTTCCTTCGGATTGCTCTGACGCAAAGTCTCGGCCAGCTCGAGAAGAACGAGAGGGCGTGGCACGAAAACTGAGGAATGCTCCGCCAGGTCACGGAAAACTTTGGTGGCATCGGCAGTCTTACCGGTGCGTTCGTAAATTACTCCCGTTTGATATTGCGCCATCGCAACGAGTTCCTTGTCCTTGCCAGAGCTGATCTTTTTCAATTGCTCGAGAGCCTGATTGTGCCGCTCCAGGTCCTCGTAGCAAAGCGCCGCATAGTAGGCGGCGAGCTTGCCGGGATTCGTGCTTGGATATTTCTCGGCAACGGCGGAAAATTTCTGAACGGCGTCCTCAGCCCGCGCGGTTTCTGTTTGATAGAAGGGTTCGCTGGGATCGTTTGGATCGGGGGCGGCGCCGATACGGGCGGAGTAGGCTTTCGTAGCCACGTCAAGCGCTGCAGTCGCCTGCACGGTTTGACGATCGATATAAAAGCGCCAGCCGAGATAGCCGACGACGACCACCACGACAGCGAGGACAGCGGCGGCGAGAACCGTGGTATGCGAAAAAACCGCCTCCGCGCCATGCTCGATCGCGTCGTGGATCTTGTCCTGCTTCAATTCCTTGCGCGAAATATGTTCCGGCACGAATGCTCTCCTGCTTGGGTTGGAATCCTCAATCGTAGCACAAGATGCGGGCAAGCCGCCCTCGCGCATTGCCGCTTCCGTTCTTAGAGATCTCAAATTTACCCTTGCAACATGAAAGCAGAAGACGCCGCAACACAGCCGCGGTGCAGGTGTTAGATTTGAGTGATGCAAGCTGCGTGTGTCCATTGCGGAACCGAGCACAAGCTGAAGGATGCGGACTCCGCCGTCCATCCGAAGGTGCAGTTTAAATGCTCGAAATGCGGGAAGACTACGGTCGTGGAGGTCAAGCGGCGCCCGGACCAGACCGTGGTGATCAGCCCGCTGCCTTCGTTTGCGCGCGCCGACGCTTCCACTTCGAATTTGAAGCTGCCGCCGCAAGACGATGGGTTGAAGCTGCCCACAAATGGTGTATTTGTGCTGGCGATCACGTCGGGCCCAGCGAACGGCGAGGTCTTCAGGCTAGCCAAACCGCGTGTGGTCATCGGGCGCAAAGGCGCTGACATCCCGCTGAATGATCCAGAAATCTCGCGGCATCACTGCCTGCTAGAGGTGCGCGAGAAGGTCATCAACCTGAAGGATCTTGATTCCACCAATGGCACCTTTTATGACGAAGAACGCGTGCGAGCGGCGATGCTGCAGGACGGTTCGGAGTTTCGCATCGGTGAGAGCCGGATTCGGGTGAGCTTCCAGAAAAAATAGGCGTGTTTGCGATCCTGCAGTTCTGCAAATTGCAGCCTGACTCGGTGCGCCGTGAGTGTAAGATAGCGACGATAGCATTCCGCTTCCGACGCACACCCGATGAACCGCCTCTCCGCCTGCCTGATTACACTCAACGAAGAACATAATTTGCCGCGTGCCCTGTTGTCTCTGAACGGAATCGTGGATGAAATTGTCGTCGTGGATTCCGGAAGCACGGATCGAACCTCCATCATCGCCCACGAACATGGCGCGGCTTTTTTTGAGCGCGCGTGGACAAACTACTCGGAGCAAAAGAATTTCGCGGCGGCGCGGGCGCAGAACGATTGGATTTTCTCGATGGACGCGGACGAGGAATTGAGCAGCGTATTGCAAACTTCCCTCCTCGATTGGAAAAAGCACGAACCAAACTTCAGTGTGTACGAAATGGCTCGGAAGACTTGGTATTTGGGAGCATGGATCAGATATTCCGGCTGGTATCCGGATTTTCAGCGGCGGCTGTACCGGCGGGATGCGGCGCAGTTTTCGGGAATCATTCACGAGTCGCTGAAATTCGAGGGCAAGCAGGGGCGGCTTGCCGGGGATTTGCTGCACTACACGGTGCGATCGTTCGCGGAACACGAGGCGAATGTCGAGCGGTATACCACGCTCGCGGCGCGGCAAATGTTCGACGCCGGGAAACGAAACTGGCAGGGCGCGATGTGGGTGGCGACGCCGTGGAGCTGGTTTCAGAATTATTTTCTGCGCGGCGGATTCCTCGATGGATATCGCGGAGCGCTCATCTCGCAAATGGCCGCGCGTTCGGTACGGCTGAAATACGCGAAGCTGGGCAAATTGATCGAACAAAAGCAGCCGGGCTCCAGCGGAGAGAAGCCGTGAAGGCGTTGGTGGTGGATCTTGAAACAGCATGGCGTGGCGGACAAAATCAAGCTCTCTTACTTCTGAAAGGACTTCGCGCTCGTGGACATGAAGCTGAACTTGTGGCCGCAAACGGCTCAGCCCTGGGAGAACGAGCGCAGGCGAGTGGCGTGCGCGTACATTTTGTTTCCCGTGGACTATTTCGTATTCCCGCGGCGCGGAGACTTCGCAAGCTAATACGCGACGGCGCATTTGATCTCGTCCATGCCAACGAAGCGCACGCTGTTTCGGCCGTGTGGCTGGCAGGGGCGCACAAGCACGTCCCTTTCCTGATTTCTCGCCGCGTGGGTTACCCCATCGGAAAGAGCGGCGCATCACGCGTGCGCTATGAGTCCGCAACGCGAATCGTTGCAAACTCAAAGTGGGTGGCGGAACAAGCGGCAAGCTCGGGAGCGCCGCGAGAAAAACTGACCATAGTTTATGAAGGCGCGGAGATTCCGCCGCTATTCACAGAAGCACAACGACGCACAGCGCGCTCGCACTGGGGAATTTCTGGCGTTGATCCATTGCTTGGATGCGTGGGTGTGTTACTGCCGGACAAGGGCCAGGAGTGGCTGATCCGCGCGCTTGCCGAAATCCGGAAGGAGTTTCCAGAAGCGACGCTTATGCTAGCCGGCGATGGTCCGTGCCTCGTAAAACTGAAAGCGCTGGCGCAAGAACTTCGCGTTGCAAACGCTGTTTTGTTTCCTGGTTTTGTAAAGGACGTAGAGAGTGTCTACGCAGCTCTCGATGTTTTCTTGCTGCCATCTTTTTTTGAAGCCCTGAACAATTCCCTGCTGGCGGCGATGGCCTACGAGATTCCTTCCATCGCGTTCAGCAAGGGGGCGCTCGGCGAAATCATCGAACACGAAAAAAGCGGATTACTGGTTTCCGGCGCGGATGTAGCAGAAATCTGCGCCGCAACAAGGAGAATCCTTCAGAATCGCGATTTTGCGGCGAGCCTGGGGAAAGAAGGACGCAAACGAGTCGAACAAAGTTTCTCGGCAGAATATATGGTTGATGGGATGATCCGAGTTTACGAGGATGCTCTGAGAAGCAGCGGGAAAGCTTAGTTATTTCGGGCCGGCCGTTTATCCGCTGCAAGCAGAGTGATTCGAGAGTCGTCACCGGCAAAGTCTAGCCAAAAAAGGTGAAGCGCCGGGCGGCTCCTTCTCGATCCGCACGGCGCTTCACGCTTTTCTAATTTTGCGCAAGTTTTCTGACTTCCTTTGTTCCAGGCGTTCCCTCCTATCCGCTTGCCGATTTACGTCAAGCTATCTTGGGGATTAAACAACCCATCGCCCTTTCGGTTCCAGGAACTCCACGCCAATCGCAAAGCCGTCGCCTTGCAATGGCTGGCAGTAAGCTACCCGGGCCGAGGAGCGAAACTCTCCGGTGCGCGATACGAACGTCAACCGTTCCCCGTGTTCCCAGCGGCGGGTGCTCACCACCCGTGCGCCGCGCGCACTCACATTCTCCGTAAAAGTCGATTCCGTGCCGGGCATCTGCCGATGGCCGTCCAGAAGGACGGGGATCTCCATCGGGATGCGTCGTTCGACGCGGTTGAAAGGAAAAGCTTGCCTGTGCGAGCCGTCTGGCATTCATCCTCACAGGCACGCGGCAATCCGCGTGAGATTTTTTACGTTGCTGCTGCCCATGCGATGCTTCATGCCGTAGAGCGCGCGGTCCGCGGCGCCCAGAAGCTTTTCAGGCGTGTCGCCATCTTCGGGAAATGCAGCAACGCCTGCGCTAACGGACAAAGCGGGAGGTTCGGCTTCCGCCGAGAGACGCTCGCGAATTCTGGAAACGACGCGCGCGGCAATGTCTGGGGCCGCTTCCGGCAAAACGAGGGCAAACTCGTCGCCGCCGTAGCGCGCAGCGGTATCGATAGCGCGAGAATGGCTGCGCAGAATCTTCGAGAGCCGCACAATGGCGCGGCTTCCGGTGAGATGGCCGTAATGATCGTTTATCGTTTTGAGACCGTCCATATCAAGCAGGACCACGCTGAAAGGGCGTTGCGTGCGGCGCGAGCGGTCTAGTTCCGCTTCCAACACACTGATTAGACGGCGATAATTCGCGAGACCAGTAAGCGGATCGCTTACCGCCATGGAACGCACTTGGTCAAACAGGCGCGCCTGATCCAGTAAAGCGCCGGAAAGCATGACCACGTAGCTGGCGGTCTTGCTCAGCTCCGCAAGAAAGAACGGACCATCGAAGAGGTGCCGGGAAAATGCCGCTGACACGTGGCAAACCACGTTGAGCGATGCCACCGCAAACAGCGAATAGTCGTATAAGCTTGCGGAGATCTTGTCGTTCTTGCTCTTCTGGAGGCGTTGTCCAAAGCAAATGGCTGCGAATAAGAACAGAGCGCCGGGGAGCAAGTCCCAGGGGCGTGAGATGAAGCTGGCCACGTGGGCGATTGGCGCCGAAGGCGCTGCGAGAAAAGCTGCGCTCGTAAGATATGTGGCGATGGCGACCACCAGCAATGCACCAGCGGTCTCCTTGCTGGGTTGCCGGGCCGTGGGAATATAGCGTTCCACGGCGACCGCAGAGAGCAAGAAAACTGCAAGAATCGTGCGGCCGACCATCCAGCCCATCGGAATTCGCGTCAGAGCAGCGGGCCCGGCTTGCAGCACATCGTTCAGGCCGAAATAGCCGACCGTCTCAATGATTCCCGAAAGCACAAATCCGAACGCCAGGATGAGCGCGGTGCGGTCGTGTGTGCCACGGAACCTGACCAGCGCGTTGGCCGCATAGCAAAAGCTGAGGAGCGTACCGCCGGCTTCCAAATAGACGTAAATCTCGGCAGAGCCGGAAATCGCCGCCTGCCGCAAGTAAAAAATAGCTGCGAAAAACAGAACACTGAAGCCAACGGCGGCAGCGATCAGGACGCGTGACCGCTCCTTCCGAAGAAACCCTGCGATTTGGCCCCAAACACCCACGAAATCCCCCAAATGCCGAAGAACAACGGAGAAACAACTACAACACCGTGAGAATGCAAGTTAATGCCCTTTCCGACAGGAGAATCTCACTCCCTAAGCTACTGGTTTCAAGGACTTTAATGGAGCACGGCAAAGCGCGTTACTCGGTAAGTGTTCCGGCGAGACACTGCGACAGGCCCAAGAAGAATGACCTAAGGGTTCTATCATCTTTGTTCCCTTAGAGTTACCGACTATTGGTACAGTATCAGCCATAAAACGGCGACTGTCTCACTGTGAGACAGTCTCACTGGGCAAATTGTCCCGTCTCTTTCCCTTTTGGCAGGGTTACAGCTTCGGCTTGGGCGGAGGAAGCTCACGAGCGACGACTGGGTCGCTGAAGCCAGAGGTTTTGTGGGATCCATCGCAGAACGGCTTATTGGCGGAGTGGCCACAGCGGCAAAGACCGATCGTGGTACGTCCGGCCAAGCCGAAGGCACGGCCCACGGGATCAACTATTTCGAAGTCCCCTTCCACACGAATCGATCCGTTGCTATTGATGGTGATCTTGGCAGCAGCCATTCAGGCCTCCGGAAAAAGTGAAAGCGCGTTCGCTTTTCATCACTTGCCACCGAACGCGCTTTCTAGACTACGCAGAGTTCACTTGGAACTCAAGGAAGCGAATCGATACTTTCAATACTTAGGCACACTGGGGTCAACCTCATCCGACCACGCTAGAACGCCGCCCTTGAGATTGAGAATCTTGCGGAAACCGGCCTTGCGTAGGAAATCAACGGCTTCCGCTGAACGCTTTCCGCTGCGGCAATGGGCGACGATTTCACGCGAAGAATCCAGTTCGTGAACGCGCCGCGGCAACTCGCCCAGGGGGATCAAGTGGCCGTTCAGATTGCAAATCTGAAATTCGTGCGGTTCGCGCACATCGAGAATGAACAGATCATCTCCGCGGTCGAGACGCGATTTCAGGTCGCGCGGGGTAATCTCCGGGACCTGCACGTCAGGGCCGGGCGCTTCCTCGCCGCGCACGCCGCAGAATTCGTAGTAGTCGATCAGTTTGTTGATAGTGCGATGCTCGCCGCACATCGGGCAGTTCGGATTTTTGCGCAGCTTCAGTTCGCGGAATTTCATTGCGAGCGCATCGAAGAGCAGCAAACGCCCGACAAGATTCTCGCCGCGCCCCAGGATCAACTTGATGGTTTCCATCGCCTGGATCGAACCAACAATCCCTGGCAACACGCCCAACACGCCGCCTTCGGCGCAGGACGGCACGAGCCCCGGCGGAGGCGGTTCGGGATACAAGCAGCGGTAGCACGGCCCCTCCGGCATGCCGAACACCGTTGCTTGGCCTTCAAAGCGAAAGATCGAGCCGTAAACGTTTGGTTTCCCGAGAAGGATGCACGCATCGTTGACCAAATAGCGCGTCGGAAAATTGTCCGTTCCATCGACGATGACGTCGAAATCCTTGAACAACGCAAGCGCATTTTCGCTGCTGAGTTTCGTCTCAAAGGTATCGACCTGAATGTCTGGGTTCAAATTGGAAAGCCGTGCGCGCGCCGCCTCGGTTTTCGGTTTACCGACATCGTCTGAGCCAAACGTGACTTGTCGTTGAAGATTCGTAAAGTCCACGACATCGAAATCAACAAGTCCCAGCCGCCCGACACCGGCAGCGGCAAGATACAGTCCCAGCGGAGCACCAAGTCCCCCCGTTCCGATCAGCAAGACCTTGGCGTTTTTCAGCTTGAGCTGACCCTCCATACCCACTTCGGGCATGATCAAGTGCCGGCTGTAGCGAAGGATCTCTTCGTTGGAAAGACTCGTAGACGACTTTGCTACGGTTTGCGGCTGTGTAGTCGTGGCCATTGCAAAACTCCCCTGTCGATCAAAGGTCAAATAGCGTTTTGAGACGCGCCGCCGGCGATGGACGGGATGATGCTGATAGTGTCGCCATCTTTCGTCGGCGTGTTTTCCTTCGCCAGATAGCGTATGTCCTCATCGTTGAGGTAGACATTCACAAACGCCCGCAGATTGCCATCTTCGGTGTAAAGATGCTTGCGCAGCTCGGCGTATTGGGTCGTGAGCCCGCCGAGCGCTTCACCAACAGTTGCGGCGCTAAACTCCGCGAAATCGCGCTTCCCCGCATAGACTCGCAGCGGCGTTGGAATCATCACTTTGACCGACATCTCAATTTCTCCCGCCCTCTCGGGCACACCCTACTTCGCGGCGCTCACTTTCATCGGCGAAATCTTCTCTTCCAAATATCCCGACCGGTCGTCTTTCAACCGCCAGGACGTCATGTCCTGCGGCACACCTGTATGCACGCTCACGATGATGTAGCTATACCAAGGCCAGGCGTGATCGCGATCATAGTCGCTGGGCCGCGCCGGATGATCCGGATGCGAATGATACCAGCCAACGACGTCCAGGCCTTGCGCGCGCGCGGCTTTTTCTGCGCCCCGCACATCGTCCGCGGTAACCGAAAAGCGATTCCGCGGCGAATCATCGCGCCGATTTACCAGCGGGAAAAGCGAAAGAATTTCCCGCGAAACTCTGCGCCCGCCTGCATCCGGGTCAGAGCCATCCGTCGAGCGAGAATCCCGTCCCAGCAGCGCTCCGCAGCATTCATACGGATAGGTCTCCACGCCGTGCTCGCGAATCTTCTCCGCAAGCTCCGCGCTAATCCCGACCTCGAAAACTTCACTCATCGCGCTCACTCTTCATCCCAGAAGCGCTCGGTCAGATACTTTGACGCGGAATCGGCGAAAATAGTGACAATCACAGCTCGTTCTGCGGGTGCAATGCTCTTCGCAACCTCGAAGCACCCGATCAGTGCGGCGGCGGC
>Ga0070735_10001969_pt1 | contig 19008 bp, 17 predicted proteins | sample Coa_R1_FD_66443 | JGI IMG/M metagenome (GOLD analysis project Ga0070735, IMG submission 66443) | Surface soil microbial communities from Centralia Pennsylvania, which are recovering from an underground coalmine fire - Coalmine... | ecosystem: Environmental > Terrestrial > Soil > Unclassified ... | reverse complement strand
GGATTCGGTTCGTCGTGTGGCTCATCATCGGGCTGATGATCTACATCTTCTACAGTCGGCATCGGAGCGAGTTCGCGCGGAAGTAGATGCGCACCCGAAATTAGATACACGCACATTTTTACAACCCGCGAAGCCAGCTATTCTCTACTTGGCCCACTGCTTCTCGAGAAATAAGTATCGATCCCGCAGCTCATCCTTATGCGCGGAGGGCTGCGCGGTCAGGAACATGACGGGCCAGCCGTCAGTCGCGTTATAGAGCGGCCAATTCGGTAGGCCGGGCCCATTCGGATTCCCGGTCTTCGCGAAGTTCGACCAATACTCCTGCATCATTTCGCTGACGCGCCGATCAGAATCGCTCCAGATCACATCCGTTTTCGAGTCGAGTTGCCCGAAGACGTATTCGATCTCGGCAGAATGGTACGCGCCGAGCCTGGGCGCGTTTGGATTCTTAGAAAACGGGGCCATGTCGAAGCGGTAACGGTAGATCGGCTGTTTGCCGGTCTTACTCTGCGATTCGATCCAGTCCCACGTGGAGAATGCGATGAATTGGTCACCCGCGAAATCCAGCGCCGAGCGTGTGGTCTGCTCGGGTGTATTTGTCGGATAAAGACGCAAGAATTCCGGCGCCTTGTCGCCGAATTCTTTTTCGGCATTCGCCTTCATCGATTCCGCCGTGGGCTTCTGCGGAGAAAAAGCTACTTCGAAGCTGCCTTCATCGTGATTCCATCCGGCGAGCAAGGCAACGTCATTCTGCTTCCCAGCGGCAAAAATGGCGGGCGCTGGCTCGGGAAGGAAATATCCGTCGACATCCGGGCCGAAATCGAATCCCCGCGATTTTGGAGGAATGAAGGCATCGAGAATCTTGTCAGCGGGCAGCCCACGAAGTTCGGCCAGAGTGGAGACTCCGAGTTTTTCCTTCATCACCTTTACATCTTTCTCTTCCCGCTCAGACAGCGGTTCGAAGCTGAGTCCGCCGCTGTGAAACGCAGCGCCGCTTTCTCCAATCGCTCTCTGGAACAACCCTTTTGCCAACGGAGATGCCATCTGCGCGCTAACGGAAAAAGATCCGGCGCTTTCGCCGAAGATGGTGACGTTATCCGGGTCGCCGCCGAACGCGGCAATGTTGTCGTGCACCCAATGCAGAGCGAGGAGTTGATCGAGCAGGCCGTAGTTACCGGCTGAGTTATGCCCGGATTCCTTGGCTAATTCGGGATGGACAAAGAAGCCGAAGACGCCGAGGCGGTAATTCATCGAGACGACAATGACCCCGCGCTGGGCGAGATGTGTGCCATCCTGACGCGCTTCGGACGTGGTGCCCGCGACGAAGCCTCCGCCGTAAATCCATACCATCACAGGCAACTTCTTTGACGATGAATTTGCGGGAACCCAGACGTTCAGCGACAGACAGTCTTCGCTGCCGCCGGAATCACGGAAGTTCATGTCGCCGAAAACTCGTCCCTGCAGGCAGTGTGGGCCGAAGTCTGTAGCCTTGCGGATGCCCGACCATTTCACCGCCGGGACAGGCGCCTTCCATCGCAAATCGCCGACGGGCGGCGCGGCGTAGGGAATGCCCAGAAAAGCGTGGACGCTTCCTTCGTCTTTGCCCTCTACGACGCCGGAGCGGGTTTTTACCTTGAGGCTGGACGACTCAGCGAAGGTTGCGATGAAAAGCGTGAATGCAAGAGAAACAACCAGCGCACGGATGACTGACTTGGTCTGCATGAGGCTCCTCGTCCAAATAGAGAAGGATTGTAAATGAAAACCGTTGGGGCGAGTTTGGCCCTCTCGCAAATCTCTCTTCTCCAATCTACAATCGGAAATTATGTCGGCCGCCCTGGACAGTCTCCCCAACGCCTTCATCCGGCAACTCCCCAAGGCGGAGTTGCACCTGCATCTCGAGGGAGCGGTCGAGCCGGCGACGCTGCTCGAACTCCGGCGGCGTCACGGAGAAACTCCGACACTTGAGGAAACCGAAGCCCTTTACCGCTACACCGATTTCGCCAGCTTCCTGATGGCATTCAAGGAAGTGAGCGCGCACCTGCGCGGGCCGGACGACTATGAATTGATCACTTACCGCTTGATGCAGCAGCTCAAGGACGAAAATGTTCTGCATGCAGAGGTCTACGTTGCGGTGGGAGTGTGCCTCTATCGCAAGCAGGATTTCGCCGCCATTTTTGAAGGGCTGGAGCGGGGACGAACCCGTGGCGCTCGAGAATTCGGCGTCTCGCTGCTATGGATATTTGATGCCACCCGGCAGTTCGGAGTAGAAGAGGCGCAGAAAGTTTTTGAACTGGCAGCGCATTACAAAACCCGCCATGTCGTCGGTGTGGGAATCGGCGGGGATGAAATGAAGGCTCCTCCGGAACTGTTTCGTGGTGTGTATGCATACGCAGAAGATCATGGGTTGAGACTGACGGCTCACGCAGGCGAAACAGCTTCGGCCGAGTCCATCTGGGGAGCGCTCAACCTGCACGCGGAGCGTGTCGGGCACGCACTTACCGCTGCGCAGGATCCCGATTTGATCGAGGAACTCGCTTACCGCCAGATTCCGGTTGAGATCTGTTTAACCAGTAATCTGCGGACTGGCGTCTGCAAGACGGCTGGCGAGCATCCCCTCAAGAGTTATTTCGATCAGGGAGTCATGGTCACGCTGAATACGGATGATCCGGCGCTTTTTGGCACGACTCTGGCGAGAGAATATCAACTGGCGCAGGAGACTTTCGGATTCACTGACGAACATTTACGGGAACTGGCGCGCAACTCTTTTGAGGCGTCGTTTCTGCCGGCAGAAAAAAAGCTGGAACTGCTAAGCTTGTTTGATGCTGCAGCCGCCCGCTGATTCGCAAGAATACCATGCCCATTCAGCCTGTTTTGCAACTCGGTGATCCTCTACTCCGGACCCCATGCGTCCGCGTGGAAGATCCTTGTTCGCAAGAAGTTCGCGAGCTTGTCTCGGATCTGGCCGACACATTGGCACATTGGCGCATGAAAACCGGCTATGGACGCGGCATTGCCGCTCCGCAGATCGGGGTGCTTAAGCGAGTAATTTTCCTGAACCTGCCGGACGCAGACCCGTGGCCGCTGATCAACCCCGAAATCGTCGAGCGGAGTGAAGAAGGAATCGTCGTTTGGGACGCATGCCTGAGTTTTCTATCGATCTTCATGCAAGTGGAACGGCATCGCGAGATCACGGTGCGATATCAGGACCTCAACGGAAAGGCGCTGGAGTTCAACGCGGGCGATGACCGAAATCTTTCCGAACTCCTCCAGCATGAGATCGATCATCTTGATGGAATTCTGGCGCTTGACCGCGTGGTCGACGTGAAGACGATTTGCACCCAGGAAGAATTCGAGAAACGATATCGTGCTACCAGCCCGTACGCAGTAGAAATCGTAGGTTCGCTAGGGGTCGGTCGTTCCGTCAACTAAAATCTGCCCTCGAAAATGACGAGCATCTTGCCTTACCGGGATATTTCTTATGCTACATATCGGCATTGTCGCGTGCAGTACTGAAGGGGCCGCACTTTGCTACCGGACCATTTCCCTCGAAGGGTCGCGTCTGCTTGGAAAGCACGACCATCCCGAAGTTTCCCTCCATTCCTTCTCGTTAGCTCGATATATGAAGAGCATCGATGCCGGGGACTGGGCGGGAGTAGCCGAATTGATGCTGGGTTCCGCTGACAAACTCGCCAAGTCCGGCGCGGATTTCTTGATTTGTCCCGATAACACGATTCATCAGGCATTCGATCTGGTCGAGCACCGTTCTCCTCGTCCGTGGTTGCACATTGCGCGCGAAGTTGCTCGAGCGGCAAAGAGTCAGGGGCTTTGTCGTCTTGCGGTGCTCGGCACACGATATCTCATGGAAGGTCCGGTTTATCGCCAAGCATTGGCACGCGCGGGCATCGAACTTCGCGTGCCCGATCCCGAACAACGGGAGCGCGTGAACCAGATCATCTTTGATGAACTTGTGAAAGGACAGTTGATGCCGCGATCCCTTGCCTACTATGTTGAAGTCATCCGGTCGCTGAAGGACGAGGGCTGCGACGCGGTTGTGCTCGGATGCACCGAGATTCCTTTATTGGTGGCACCTGAGTCATCGCCACTACCGACGCTGGATTCCACGCGGTTGTTAGCAAAGGCAGCAGTCAAGAAAGCAATTGAGGGATAGAGGTTCGGAAAGCCTGGATGGAAGATCGCAGAAAACTGGGATTTCGGAAACTGGCTGGCCAATACGCGATCGTGCACCTGCCGGCGAACTCGGCAGTTCCTAACTGGGCAAGTCGTGGTGAGTTCACTTCAATTACGCGTACCGCAGAGGAGCTCTCCATCGTTTGCCCGATCGAGAGCCTTCCTCAGGATGTGACATCCCAGCCTCGCTGGATTTGTCTCAAGCTTGAGGGCTCATTCCCGTTTTCGATGACTGGGGTCCTGCTCTCGTTCATTGAGCCGCTATCGCGCAACCAGGTTCCGATCGTTGCCATTTCCACGTTTGACACGGATTACGTCCTTGTCCAGGAAGAACATGTTCAGGCGGCGCTGAACTGTCTGCGTCAGGCAGGGCACGAGCTGGCAGGGTGAGGGCGTCTTTTTCCGGTCCTCTCATGCGGGTCCCATTTTGCGCCGTTCACTGCTGCCATTCTTCCAATGGCTGCCACGGCGCGTACAGGCTTATCCCGCCTGTGTTGTAATAGAAGTTACTGACTCGTATGCCTTCTGTTGTGACAAAACTGCGCCGCCGGGCCAAGGCTCTACACCGCAACCTGCGCGGAGCCCGGATGGCCGCCCGCGCTCTGGCATCGACCGATCATCCCTTATTGGCGCACATCATCCCGATGCGCCGCTGCAATCTCGCCTGCACTTATTGCAACGAGTTCGACGATTTTTCAAAGCCGGTGCCGATTGAGGAAATGTACCGTCGAATCGACAAGCTGGGCGCGCTCGGAACGGCAGTTGTGACGATATCGGGGGGCGAGCCCCTGATGCATCCCGAACTCGACGATGTGATTCGTCGAATTCGCACCAACGGCATGATCGCGGGCCTCATCACCAACGGATATCTGCTCGTAGCCGAGCGAATCCAGCGGCTGAACCGGGCCGGCCTGGAGTGGCTGCAGATCTCGATCGACAACGTCAATCCGGACGACGTCTCGAAGAAAAGCCTGAAAGTGTTGGACAAGAAGCTGCAACTCCTCGCCGCGCACGCGGATTTTCACGTGAATATCAATTCCGTTGTTGGCGGAGGCATCGCCCATCCTCAGGATGCGCTGGTCATTGGGACACGCGCGGTCGAACTCGGCTTCACTTCTACGATTGGGATCATCCATGACGGCGGCGGACAACTGCAGCCGCTGAATGATGAAGAGCGGCGAATCTATCATCAGATGCAGTCGCTCGAAAAAAGCAGCTTCACCCGCGTGAACGCCTTTCAGGACAACATTGCGAAAGGCCAGCCGAATGACTGGCGCTGCCGTGCCGGTGCGAGATATCTATATATCTGCGAAGACGGTTTGGTGCACTACTGTTCCCAGCAGCGCGGATATCCGGCCATTCCACTGGAGAAATATACACGCGACGATCTGCGCCGCGAATACCTGACAGAGAAGGGCTGCGCTCCAAACTGCACGGTGTCCTGCGTGCATCAGGTGTCGATCTTCGATTCGTGGCGCGCGCCACAGAAGCCTGCAGCGAATACTCCCCCGCCGCTTGCCGCAGAAGAGCTGGTGCAGATCAAGTAGCAGCTTTCCAGTCAACGCTCTGCTACTTCTTCGGCTGTGCCGTCGGCGGCAAGATGCCGTTCAGGCGCAGATACATCGCAGCCGCGCTGTAGTGGTCGGCCCAATCGTTAGTGAGGGCGATCAGCGCGAATGCTCGCGGCCCCTTCCGGCCGCCGAACAGTTCAACTTGATCGCCGAGTTTGGAGTCATCGACTTTGTCGAGCGCGGTGGTACAGAATTCGAAACTGGCCTTGAGCGCGGTGACGAGCTTGTCCTTCCCGTCGGATTCCTTCACCGCCACCGGAGGTTTCGGTTCCGCAACCCCGCCAATGGTCGAACACAGGTGATCATTCGCTCCCATAATATGCAGGACAAGATGTGCGAACGTCATCTGCTGCTCGGTCGGCTTATAGTTGAATTTGTCAGCGGGCATCGCTTCCGCCGCGGCAACAAGATTCTTCTCCTGGCGCGGCAAAATCTCTTTGACCACCGAAGTGACGGGACTCTTTTCCTGCGCCAGAGCGGCCGTGGCGGCAAAGAGCAGCATAACGCAGAGTACGCGGTTCATGATAACCTCCGTGAATTTGGCACGGTAACTCAAATCTAGAAACATTTTACTGGGTTTCGCCGCCATCGGAGGAATGCACGACTGGCCGGATTTAACCCGCATTGGACGGGAGCCGCTTCCGTACATAGTCTACGAGAACGCTCCCGCAAGTGCTGCGCTGCCCAGTGTAAACACGGCCCACCATCCAAAGACAACGGCAAAGGAAGTACCGCGCTTCACTTTGCTGACGCAAGCGAAACCGATTGCGGTGAGTGCAAGCGTCCAGATCATGAAAACATCGAGCGCCGTCCCGAGGCTGTAAAGGAAAACATTATCCGCGGGATTCAAGAAATATCCGGGATTTGTGGCTACGGGATTCTGAAACGAAAACGAATCCGGACTCATCCCCGCAACCACCGAGAGCATCGCCAAAAGTGTTTTGATCATTAGCGGCAGAGCCGCGTAAATGACAATCGCAAGCGAGACACCGAATGTGACCTCGCTTCCTGTGACGAACCGGAACGTCGCGAATAGAACGGCAGCAATGATCAGCCAGATAATCAGAGTGATCACCGGAAATGCGTAAGAGATGACTCCTGTGAATTTGGCCCCCGCCTCCATCCGGGCTTCCCGCTGATCGGGAGGCAACTGTTCCAGACGTTCCTGCTGCTTAGGCTGCGCTTGCATCTGGTTCTCCATGATTTTGCGGAAGCCGATTTTCTGTCCGGCGATGTACACAAATGCTGTCGAGACCAACGCCATAAGCAGGAAAGGCGCCCACCAGGCAGCACTGCGACGCAGATCGGTGAACGTCTTCGAAGGCGCAATAAACGTATCAACGATGCGGGCGGCTTGAGACAGCGGTGGTGTTGGCGGAGTCGGAGTTGCGCTGGTAGGGGTGAGCGGAGTGGTAGCCATAAATGCCTCCTTGCGACGGTCGTGGGAATTCTAGCCGGGAGAGCGCAAGCAGACAAGGGAAGGCTCGCCAGGGCAGCACTCTCCGCGGAGAATGCTGACTGCATTTGCGTCTTTGGTTCTGATGCGTCGTGGCCGAATGCCCATTCTTTGCAAGAATGGGAGCCGTGCTCCCACAAGGCTTTTTCATCTGGAATCCCCCGCCAAAGCCTCGCATCCTTTATTCTAGGAATTACATTCTTATGCCGAAAGCCAAAGTCCCCGGCGCTACCGCCGTTGAATTTACGCCCACGAATGGCTCGAAACTATCCAGCAATCCCGACCGCGAACGCGTCTTCGCGGCCTACCGTCAGTTCGGGTATCTCGAAGGCGACCTCGATCCCCTTGGATTCCTCCGGCCCCGTCCGACTCCCGAACTCGAAAGAGACGGCGAATACGCCCACGAGGCCCGCAACATCTACTCGAGCACCATCGGCGTTGAGATCAACCACCTCTACGCTCCCGAGCGGCGGCGTTGGGTCTTCGAACGCATGGAGTCGGAGCCTCCGCAGGAAGATCAGCAGCGGATTCTCGATCTCCTCATCCGTGCTGACGTCTTTGAGCACGTCATGCAGCAGCGTTATCTCGGCAGCAAGCGCTTCTCGCTCGAGGGAGTCACGGCCCTGATCCCTCTGGTCGATGAAGTTCTCGACACCGGTTCGCGGTTGGGTGCAATCGAGCTTGTCATGGGCATGAGCCACCGCGGACGCCTCAACGTCATCGCCCATGTCGCGAAGCGTCCGCCGGAAGAGATTTTTGCCGGATTCGAAGATGTTGACCCGCGTAGCGTTCTTGGCTCAGGCGATGTGAAGTATCACATGGGCGCGACGGGCGAATACATCACGCGCAGCGGCAGCAAAGTTCACATCCATCTCGTGTCCAATCCGAGTCACCTCGAGGCTGTCGATCCGGTAACCGTCGGCCGCACCCGCGCCAAGCAGGACCGTACCGGCGAAGGCGGCCGCGAAAAATATCTGCCGCTGCTCGTCCACGGCGACGCAGCCTTTGCCGGGCAGGGAATTCTTGCCGAGACGATGAACTATGCCGACCTGCCCGGATACACGGTCGGCGGAACGATTCACGTCGTCGTCAACAACCTGCTCGGATTCACTACCAGCTACACCGAAGAGCACTCGACGCGATTCGCCGCATGCATCGCGCGCCGCCAGTCGATTCCGATTTTCCACGTCAACGCCGAAGACGTCGACGCAGTGGTTCGCGTCGCCCGAATGGCTGTCGAATACCGCTATCGCTTCGGCACTGACGTCGTGATCGATCTGATCGGCTATCGCCGCCACGGTCACAGCGAGGTCGACGATCCGACCATCACCCAGCCGTTGCTCTACAAGAAGATTAAAGAGCATCCTCCGCTCTGGGAAATCTACGCGGACGACATCGGTGCGACCGATGCGCAGGCGAAAGCCGACGCGATCAAAGCTGATTTCGAAGCAGCGCAAAAAAAGGCGGGCAGCATCAAGCAAAAGCCTTTGCTGCGCGAGCTTCCCAAATATTGGGGCAAGTACTTCGGCGGACTCTACCGGCCGGAATACGATGTCGAAACCGGGCTTTCACCGCAAGAACTCTCGGAACTCACGAGCCGCCTGACGACCTATCCCGAAGGATTTCACATCCATCCCAAAGTAAAAAAGCTGCTGGAACAGCGCGCCGAGATGGGAACGGGCAAGCGCCTTGTCGACTACGGCATGGCCGAGGCCCTCGCCTTTGCCAGCCTGGTGAAAACAGGCACGCACGTCCGCATGTCGGGCCAGGACTCGCGCCGCGGCACGTTCAATCAGCGCCATTCCGTCCTCATCGACATCGAAAACGAGAACGAATATGTGCCGCTCGAGAACATTGCCGCCGATCAGGCCCGCTGCGAGATCTACAACTCCACTCTTTCCGAGGCGGGCGTTTTAGGTTTCGAGTACGGCTACAGCCGCGACTATCCCGAATCGCTCGTTTTGTGGGAAGCGCAGTTCGGCGACTTCGTCAACGTCGCGCAGGCGATCATCGATCAGTTCATCAGCGCGGGCGAGGCCAAGTGGAATCTTCTTTCTGGACTCGTGATGCTGCTTCCCCATGGCTACGAAGGCCAGGGACCGGAGCACTCGAGCGCGCGCATCGAACGATTCATTCAATTGGCCGCGAAGCACAACATCCAGATCACACAGCCATCCAGCGCCGCGCAATATTTCCACCTGCTGCGCCGGCAGGCACTACGTCACTGGCGCAAGCCGCTGATCGTATTTACGCCGAAGAGCATGCTGCGGCATCCGGACGCGAGTTCGCCGATCGAGGATTTCACGCACAAGAGATTTCTGAACGTTATCCCCGACACCACGGTGGGAGAAGCCGAGCGCATCCTGATCTGCACCGGCAAGATCGGTCATGAACTTCAGGCCGAGCGCAAGCGCCGCAAGGACACGAGCACCGCGATCGTCTTCCTCGAACAGATGTATCCGTTCCCCGATGCCGAAGTCGCCGCCGAATTCGACCGCCACGGCAAACATGCGGATATCGTCTGGGTTCAGGAAGAGCCTGCGAACATGGGAGCAATGTTCAACATGCTGCCGCGCCTGAAGCGCATTGCCGGAGACCGGCCTGTCCTCAGCGTAAAGCGGAGTGCCGGCCCGAGCCCGGCAACCGGCAGCGCGAAAGCCCACGAAGTCGAGCAGAAGACGCTGCTGACGCTGGCGTTCACGATCAAGTAAAGGGAGACGAAACTTGGTTGCCCCATCCTCGTCTCGCTTGTTTTCCGAGGGATTAGTCCGGAATGTAGACAGAGGGATTATCTGGCACTCGTGTTGCGTCTAAGGCGAAACAGTGGCGACCCGAGGGGTGGGACCATACGCCGCGGGAATCCTGGCTGGCTAAGGCAAAGGTCGCGCACAGCTCATACCGGCTATTTCCCATGACTCGGTATTCGTAAGTGGATCGCGTGATTGGGTCAGATACGGCGAGGTTCTGCAACTCATCGAGATGCTCTGGCAGCTTGTTGCCATTTGCGCTCCAGTTGCTGTTGACCCTAACGGCGATCGCATACAAGTCGCCAGTCCGTCTCTGATCCGCGCGTAACGTTCTCTGAGTTCTTGGTGATCCTATGAAGGTGAAACCGGAGGCCAACATTCCAGCTACAACAAGCGCACCGACGGCGGCCATCCAACGGTCTCGATTCGATTTTGTCTCAGATCCTGCTTCGTTTTCTGAACGCCTCAGCCCCCCGAAGTAATAAAAGAAGACGCCTCCGGAGAGGGCAAGCACTACAAAAGCCTTCGCGAGAAATCGTGACGTGATCTCGCCCCGCAAGAAGTACGTCAGTGCCGCAATTAGATCGCCAATGAAAATGCAGGCGGCGATCACCAGAGCCATGTACGTAAGCCACTTGCGCACGGGTGAATTCAGTTTTTCTGGGTGAAGACTTTCATTGTGCAGGACTGCTCTCGAGACGAGCAAATATATTGGAAAGGCAACTAGCACAGATGCGATCGACTCCGCGGCAGAATACGTGTCATACCCCGGAGAGTACGTTCTGAGAAACAAGTCGTCCGCGAGCCATCGGTCGATCAGGGTGAAAGCCAGTGCACCCAAGCCAATCGTCCATGTGGCGAGGGTGGAGAATACGAGCAGGTGGAAAAACGCGTCTTTGGCTGCGGTCCCGGTATCCTTCCTTTCGGGGATTTTCATCCCGGTTGCTAGCTCGTACTGACTGGCAAGTTCTGCGTAAACTTCTTTCTCGGGCCAACCGCGCCCCGTAAGAATGCCTACTATGGATTGTTCGGAGGCTCCCGCCGCCTTCGCTCGCTCGATGAATTCTTGAATGCTCTCAGCCATCGCTAGAATCGTATCTCATTGACGGCTCCTTTGAGCGACTTTTGTAGCGGCAATAACACAGCGCGATAGGAGTCTCTCTTACGGTCGCTCCGTGACTGCCTTCCCGCTAGCACCCGGCAACTTTGCCTTCAGCCCGTCGTTGAGCAATTCCCCCACGTTCCCATACGCGTAAATCGTCGGAGCATGGTTCGCCATCAGCCCCCCGTGTCTGCTGTCGGACCGTAATTGCTATGAAGTTCGCGCGCCATCATTCGCAGCATCGCCATCAGCTGTCCGCGATGATGGGACGTGTGCGCGATACGCCGCACCATCACCCAGGCGCGGGACCGCTGCACGTCGAAAAATCTAGTCTCGACCTCCCACCACGCCTCATCTTTGTTCTGCAACTCCGTCACCCTCTTGCCGCTGTCCTCTGCGTATCTCTTTATGAACTCCAGTCGTGTCTCGGAACCGGGCAGCGGAGGCGCTCCGACATCAATACCCAGCATGTTCCGGAACCACAAATCCTCGCTCACGCACTGATGCACCATCTGCTCCAGGACGCTTCGCCCCCGTGGATCGCTCTCGTTCGGCCGGACGCGCAAATCGTCGTTCCGAAACTCGCTCCAAACACTCAGAACTTTCATCCGCTCCGTCGCATAAGTCTCAGCCAGAAAGTCGTACCGCATAGCCGCAAATGTTACCCTCTTTTCTTCAACCATGCGCCGCTCCTCTCAACCTCTCCGTATTGCCATCGACACCGGGGGCACTTTCACGGACTGCATATGGGTTGACCGCTCGACGCGTCGCCTTCGGATGCTCAAAGTTTTCTCGACGCCGGCCGATCCATCGCGGGCCATCGTCGATGCCCTGGCAAAGATCGCTCCGGGAGCGGATTTCATCCTGCTGCACGGGACGACGGTCGGCACCAACACTCTGATCGAGCGCAAAGGCGCCCGCATGGGGCTCATAGCCACCGCAGGTTTTGAAGATGCGATCGAAATCGGACGCCAGGCTCGCCCCAAGCTCTACGATTTCTTCTTCGAACGCGTCGAGCCGCTGGTTCCCAAAGATCTTCGTTTCGGCATCGATGAACGCACCGCCGCCGATGGTGAAATCCTGCAATCGCCATCTGAACCGGATTTGCGCATGCTTTTCCAGAAGCTCGCATCTGCCAGACCACAATCGGTCGCCCTCTCGCTGCTTTTCTCATTCGCGAATCCGAAAAATGAGATAGCGATCGCAAACGCTCTGAAGTCCCTAAACGTCCCGCTCTCTATCTCTCACGAGATTCTCCCAGAGTTTCGCGAGTACGAACGCACCTCGACCGTAGCGATCAACGCCTATCTGCAACCCGTAATGCAGACGTATTTGGAAAATCTGGAATCCCGCGCTCGAAGAGACATTGCTGGCAACGTCTCGTTAGCCACGAAGAGAAATGCCAAAGCGAAGAAAATTACGGCCAACTCCCGAAGCCCGCGCATCTTCGTCATGCAATCTTCTGGCGGAATCACCGCTCTCTCCACCGCCGCCCGCGAGCCGGTCCGCACAGTTCTCTCCGGCCCCGCCGGAGGAGTCGTCGGAGCGACTGCCAGAGCCCGCGGTAGCGGAGTCGAAAAAATCATCGCCTTCGACATGGGAGGCACCTCAACCGACGTTTCTTTGGTCGAAGGCGAAATCAAGACCGCTAACGACGCCCAGATCGCCGGATTCCCCATCAGCGTTCCGATGCTCGACATTCACACAGTCGGCGCCGGTGGAGGCTCTCTGGCCCGCTTCGATGCCGCCGGCGTTCTCCGGGTCGGACCTGAATCCGCGGGTGCCGATCCCGGTCCGATCTGCTACGGTCGCGGCACGCAGCCGACCGTCACTGACGCCAATCTTCTCCTCGGTCGTCTGCAGCCGCAACGCTTTCTCGGCGGAGACTTCACCCTCGATCTCGAACGCACTCGCCATGTCAGCGAGGAGTGGCTAAAGAAACAAGCCTCTAATCTTTCTTTGGAAAAGTTTGCCGCGGGCGTTATTCGCGTCGTCAACGCCACTATGGAAAAAGCCATCCGCGTCGTCTCGATCGAGCGCGGACGCGACCCTCGCCACTTTGCCCTTGTCGCTTTCGGCGGCGCCGGAGGCCTCCACGCCTGCGCCCTGGCTGCCGCGTTGAACATCCCGCACGTGATCGTTCCAGCGTTCCCGGGTGCTCTTTCGGCTCTCGGGATTCTCGCCAGCGACGTCGTCAAAGATTATTCGCGAACGATTCTATGGCGCGTTTCGCGCGAGATCCCGATGGCGAAGTTGAATCAAGAGTTCTCTGCTCTTGAAAAAGCTGCGGCCCAGGGTTTTCGCGCCGAATCCTGGCAGGGGAATCCAAAATTCATTCGTACCGTCGCTCTCCGCTACCGTGCACAGGGCTATGAACTCAATCTTCCGTTCTCAAAGAATCTTCTGCAGGACTTCGAGGCCGAACACCGCCGCCGCTACGGCTACGTTCACGCCAACCGCGAAATCGAGCTAGTGACACTCCGCCTCCGCGCGATTCTGAGCTCGGCAAGTGGAGGAGCGGACGCATTCGTCTGCCCCCGGTCGAAGCGAGGTGCCGTAAAGCCTGCAGAATCCCCTGTCGTGTTCGAGAACAAGAAGCTGACCACCAAGATCTACGACCGCGAGGCACTATCGACAGGCAAATGCTACCAGGGCCCGGCGATCGTCACCGAATACAGCGCCACCACGGTCATTGCTCCGAAGAAGCGCTTCCACATCGATAAAATCGGCAACCTGATCATCACCATCCAGCCCAACGCAAACCGCTTTCCGCGGAATTGTTAAAGTTCAATGAATATTCACGCTGCCGGTGCGCCAACTGCGCGCTGACACTATGTCCTGGATACAGCCTTCGCTACAATACTCTCGTGAAACCGAGCATATTCGTTGTTGAAGACGATCCTGATATTTCCCGTCTCGTTCGCCATCATCTGGAGAACGAAGGCTTTGCGGTACGCATTTATCCCACGGGATCGACTGTCCTCGCCGATTCCGAACGTCAGCGTCCGGCTCTTTTTGTCCTCGATATCATGGTCCCCGGCAAGGACGGCCTTGAAATCTGCCGCAACATTCGCCAGACACCCGGCCTTTCCTCCGTTCCCGTGATCTTTCTGACCGCAAAAAGCAGTGAGGCCGATCGCGTTCTCGGTCTCGAGCTTGGGGCGGACGATTACATCGGCAAGCCCTTCAGTCCCCGCGAACTAGTCGCACGCGTGAAAGCCGTGCTGCGCCGCTTCGAACGCCCGCTGCCGCCAAGTCCAATGACAGTGGGTGACATTGAAATCGACCCTTCGGCGATGACTCTCACGGTTCGTGGAGCTATGGTTCCCACCACCGCGACCGAATTCCGCCTGCTCGATTACTTCGCCCGGCACAAGGGACGCGTCTTCAGCCGCGATCATCTTCTGGATTCGGTCTGGCGCGACACTGCTTACGTAACGCCGCGATCGGTCGATGTTTATGTCCGGCGCATTCGCGAAAAGATCGAGCCCGATCCCGAAAATCCGCGCTACCTGAAAACGGTTCGCGGCGCCGGCTACCGCTTCGAGGCTCCCAAGTGACCGGAGAATCCGGGACGAGGACAAGGTGAAGAACCGCATCTTCTTCAAGCTGCTCGTCGTCTTCCTCATCGTGATTGCCGCCACCGCAGCCATCCTCGACGTCTTGATCGGCAATGCATGGGAAGCATCCATGCGGGCGGAGATCGAGCGCAATCTCATCCAGAAGACATTGCTCTTTGCTCACCGCGTCGAGAACGACAAGACCCACTCCCTGGCGGATATCGCCTCACAGGAAGCGCAATCGGCAGGAGCCCGCGCGACCATCATCAATGCTTCGGGCAAAGTTCTGGCCGATTCGCAAGCCGATGCGGAGACGATGGAGAATCACGCGACGCGCAAAGAATTCGCCGCCGCGCTCTCCGGAAAATCCGGTGAGAACGAACGCCGCAGCGCCACCCTCGGCATCCCGTTCCTCTACGTGGCCGCTCCAATTTCCGGCGGCGCCGTGCGCCTGGCGTATCCGCTCTCCGATCTGCAGGCGATCCAGGGCCAGGTTCGCCGCCGGCTGATTCTCGGGTCCATCCTCGCCGCCATCGTTGCCTTGCTGATCGCAGCCGCTGCTTCCATCTGGATCTCGCGCCGGCTCCAGCGGATCGTCGATGTCGCGGCCCGCATCGAGCGCGGCGATCTGCGCGCACGTGTCGATGATGCTCCGCTCGATGAAATCGGACGCGTTGCTGCCGCCATCGATAAGTCCGCCGAGCAGATCGAACGCAGTTTTGCCCAGGTCCGCTCCAGCCAGCGCCAGCTCGAGACACTGCTCAACAGCATGCAGGACGCCGTGATCGCAGTGAGTTCCGACGGAATCGTACGCTGGGCCAACCAGCCGATGGATCGCCTTGTCCCGCAGCGGACTCGCTTGAATGCGCCCGTCGTCGAAACCATCCGCGATCCCGATTTCCTCGCGACCGTGAAAGCCGCCACCACCGGCAAAGAAGTGAAGACGGCCCGCGCGACTTCAGTAGTCCCTGGCCGCGCCTTCGACGTTACTGCTGCGCCTTTGCCCGACGGCGGGGCCGTCGCCGTGTTGCGCGACCTCACCGAGACTGAGCGCGTTGAAAAAACGCGGCGGGATTTCATCGCCAACGTCTCTCACGAGTTGCGCACGCCCCTGACTTCGATTCAGGGATATTCCGAGACTCTCCTCGACACGCTTCCCGAAAATTCCGGATCCACGCGCGAGTTTCTGGAGATCATCCGCAAGAATGCTGCGCGCATGGCTCGTCTTACCGAAGACCTGTTAACGCTGGCGCGCGTGGAGTCCGGCGAGACGCGCTTCGAGACCGAACCTGTGGCGCCCGTTGAACTGTTGAATGATGCCGAAGAAAGTTTCCGCGAAGTCGCCCGCACGCAAGGTGTTGAATTAAAGATCGTCGACGATTCGGTGGACTCGTTGCCGCAGGTGCTTGCCGATCGCGAAGCGATTCACCAGGTGTTTTCGAACTTGATCGACAACGCCATGAAGTACGGCCGCGCCGGAGGGCGCATCGAGCTAGGAGCCCGCTCCGCCGGACGCGGCATCGAATTCTACGTTCGCGATTTCGGAGCAGGCATCTCTTCCGAGCACCTCCCGCGCCTTTTCGAACGCTTCTACCGCGTCGATAAAGCCCGATCCCGTGAGTCAGGCGGCACTGGACTGGGCCTCGCGATTGCCAAGCACATTATGCGCGCCCACAGCGGATCAATCCGCGCCGAAAGTGAACTCACTCGCGGCAGCACATTTCTGTTTACCCTGCCGACAGCCTGATCCGTCACCGCAGGGTTTCTGTATGATGGACAGCCACGCCAGCAGGCTCCAATGACCGACCAATTCACACTCGCCGACTCCGCCGCGCAGTTGATCCTCTCCCGCACCCACCTTCGTCCCAGGGTCGGTCTTGTTCTCGGCTCCGGCCTTGGCGCATTCGCTGACTCGCTCTCCGATGCCGCTGCTGTGCCTTACACTGAGATTCCTTCCTTCCCGAAATCCACCGCCATCGGTCACGCAGGCCGCATGGTGGTCGGTAATGCCGGGGAAGTCGCGGTCGCAGCAATGCAGGGCCGGGTCCACCAATACGAGGGATACACCGCCCAGGAAGTGACTTTCCCGATTCGAGTATTCGCGCGAATGGGAATCCGCTCGGTGATTCTCACCAATGCCGCCGGAGGCATCAATCTTGGATATTCGCAAGGCGCGCTGGTGCTGATCCGCGACCACATTAACCTGCAGGGGACGAATCCGTTAGTCGGTCCGAATCACGATCGCTTCGGCGTGCGCTTTCCCGATATGACGCACGCGTACTCGCGAGCCTTTCGCAAGATTGCCCAGGAAGAGGCCGCGAAGATCAACTTCACACTCTACGAAGGCGTCTATGCCGCGATGCTCGGCCCAAGCTACGAAACGCCAGCGGAGATCGAATATCTGCGGCGCATCGGCGCCGATCTTGTGGGCATGTCGACCGTGGCGGAAGTTGTCGCCGCAAGACACATGGGATTAAACGTTCTCGCGATTTCCTGCGTAACGAACATGGCAGCCGGAATTCTCGACCAGCCGCTTTCGCACGCCGAAGTTATGGAAACCGGCGAGCGCGTCAAGAGCACGTTTGAAGCGCTGCTGAGAGCGATAATCCCGCGAATCGCCGGCGCGTCAGTGGAGACATAATTGCCACGTCTCATGGTTGAGATTTAATGATCCTGTTGCGGCTTTCATGAACCTTCGGTTCAGTTCAATACCGGAGTTCCTGCATCCTGAATTGCAGGAGCCGCAATTCTAGAACGAAAAGGAAAGAGCCGGACTGGCGATTCCGCATCCGCTAACAGCTATAATGCAGTCGAACTCATTTTCCTGGAGGCACTTATGTCGCAAGCCGTCCCCGACAAATACAAAGATCTTTTTCAGAAGCGCGCCTTTGCCAGCCTCGGCACACTCATGCCGGACGGCCGTCCGCAAGTCACCCCCGTGTGGGTCGATTTTGATGGCGAGCACGTCATCTTCAACTCCGCCCGGGGACGTCAAAAAGACCGCAACGTGCGCCGAGATCCGCGGGTTTCGCTGGCCATCATCGATCCGGAAAATCCCTACCGCTATCTCGAGATCCGCGGCCGCGTCGTCGAGATCACCGAAGAAGGCGCCAGCGAACACATCAACAAGATGGCGAAAAAATATCTCGGCGTCGACAAATATCCCTACGCGCAACCCAACGAAGTCCGCGTGATGTACAAAATCAAGCCGGAACACACGACCGTCATGGGATAAAGCCAGGGTTTCCAAGTTTCAATGTTTCCGAGCGTCTAGATTTCGAGCCTCTCAGGCACTCGACTGAACTTCGAAACATCTGAAACGCTGAAACCTTCGATATCGAGGCATACCCCGATTCGACACCACAATCTCTGCTTCCTCGGCTTCGGCAACGTCAACCGCGCGCTCGTTCGGCTCCTGCAAGATCGCGCTCAGGAATTGCGTGATCGTTCTGGAATCACGTTCAGGATCACCGGCATCAGTTCGCGCCGCCTGGGATGGATCGCTGATCCCGAAGGCCTCGACTCGACGGCCTTGCTCTCGGGGGATATAGAAGCTCTCAGAGCCCAGTCAGGCGGCCACCGCGATGTCCGCCAATGGCTCGCCGCCGCCCGCGGGGATGTTCTCTTCGAAGCCACTTCGCTCAACGTAGAAAACGGTCAGCCCGCTATCGATCACATTCGCGCAGCCCTCGAACATGGAGCCCACGCCGTCACCGCGAACAAAGGCCCCGTCGTTCACGCTTACCGCGAGCTGCGCGACCTCGCCGCGGGCAAAGGCAAACGGTTCCTCTTCGAATCGGCGGTGATGGACGGCGTTCCGATCTTTTCTCTTTTCGACCAGCTTCCAGCGATCCATCTGCAAGGTTTTCATGGAATTCTGAACTCAACGACCAACGTGATCCTGAGCCACATGGAAGAAGGCCTGAGCTTCGACGCCGCACTGAAGAAGGCTCAGGAACTCGGCATCGCCGAAACCGACGCCACTCACGACATCGACGGATGGGACGCCGCCGTAAAGACTGCCGCGCTGATCACCGTCCTGATGGACGTTCCAGTTCGCCTCGATCAGATCGCCCGCGAAGGCATCCGCGATCTCGCTCCGAGCGCAGTCCGCAACGCCAGGCGTGATGGCTGGCCGTTCAAGCTAGTCTGCCGGGCTCGCCGCACGGCCAACGGCGTCCAAGCGAGCGTAGCCCCGGAGAAAGTCCGAAACAACGAGCCTATGGCGCGCATCAGCGGCGCGTCATCTTATGTCTATTTCGAGACCGATATCTTTCCGGGCCTCGCCATCACAGAAGAGAATCCTGGCCTCTACGCGACGGCATATGGCCTGCTGGCAGATTTTGTACGGTGTGTGAAGTAATGTAGCCCCGGACGCATTCCT